>Ga0074193_1000095_pt1 | contig 162359 bp, 160 predicted proteins | sample EPASupsiteHSE605_FD_64523 | JGI IMG/M metagenome (GOLD analysis project Ga0074193, IMG submission 64523) | Bioremediated contaminated groundwater from EPA Superfund site, New Mexico - Sample HSE6-05 | ecosystem: Environmental > Aquatic > Deep subsurface > Groundwater > Contaminated ... | reverse complement strand
TTTCAGCCTTTTTTATTCCTCCTGCCGATAGATTTTGTTGCTGTTTCTCGATACAGTCTATGCAGGAGCGCAAAGGTTGTGATAACAATTATTTGACGTATCGGGCAAAAAGAATTATAATTGAGCAATAAGAGGCGTATATTTTGCGATTTTTAAAGTTTGGAGGCTGCCGTATGGACAGGTTCGGATTCATCCATGAGAAGCTGGATATTAAAATTTTGATACTTTTTGTGCTCAACCGGCTGCCGGGATCTATCAGCTTTGAAACGCTGTCGGAATTGGTTTTGGTTGATGAGGGATTTGACTACTTCGAATTTTCGCAGTGTCTGGCTGAACTTGTCAAAACCGGCCATGTCGAGCAGAATGAAAACAGCTACCGAATCACAAAGCTTGGGGCGGAGCATGGCGATACGGTTGAAAGCAGCATCCCTTATTCTGTAAGGGCTAAAGCCGAACGCAAAGCGCAGCCGCTTATCGCAAAGATGAAACGCGACACGCAAATACTCAGCTCTCACGAAAAACTTAAAGATGGTGGCTGCAAGGTTAGCCTTTCTCTTTCGGATGGCATCGGAAATATTATTTCGATGTCCGTTCTTGCTTCGGATGAGGAACAGGCCAAGAGCATGGAAAAATACTTTCGCAGCGATGCGGAGAATATCTACCACAAAATTATAAAGCTGCTTACTAATCAGAACTGAAAAGGAACAGGGCACAAATGAACACATGCATTCCGGAAGGCTATAAAAGTGCGCTCAGTATTTATGATACGCAAAAGGCAATCAGCCTGTTAAAAAGAATTTTTATCGATAGATTGGCGGGAGAACTCAATCTCCATCGTGTATCTGCACCTCTGTTCGTAGAGGCAAAAACAGGTATTAACGATGACCTTAATGGCGTCGAGCGACCTGTTTCTTTTGATATTGCAAATACGGAAAAAATCGGGCAAGTTGTACATTCATTGGCAAAATGGAAACGAATAGCTCTCAAGCGTTATGAATTTTTTCCCGGTAAGGGCCTTTATACGGATATGAACGCCATCAGGCGTGACGAGGAGATGGACAATCTGCACTCGGTGTATGTCGACCAGTGGGATTGGGAAAAGGTAATTGAGGCTAAGGACAGAACGATTGATTTTCTTAAGTCACAGGTTGACAAAATTGTCGGTGCGCTTTGTGACACACAGCTGACGATGCAATCAATTTATCCGCAGCTGTCTCTGGGAGGCCAGCTTAAAAGAGACGTTTTTTATATGACGGCACAGGAGCTTGAGGACCGTTATCCCGCCCTCAGCCCGAAAGAACGCGAAAACGCTATAGTCAAAGAACAAGGGACGGTCTTTTTGATCGGCATTGGCGGCGCCCTCAAAAGCGGCAAGCCGCATGACGGCAGAGCCCCCGATTATGACGACTGGACCCTGAACGGGGATATCCTTTTCTGGTATGAACCACTTGGATGCGCGCTGGAGGTGTCCTCCATGGGTATCCGTGTCGATGCCGACTCTCTGAGTAGTCAGCTGAAAACATCCTGCTGCGATGACAGACGGGCACTGCTTTATCATAAAATGCTTTTAAATAACGAACTTCCGCTCACCATTGGCGGCGGCATTGGCCAATCCCGCATTTCGATGCTGCTGCTCAACAAGGCCCATGTCGGCGAGGTACAGGTGTCCATTTGGGATGAGCAGACTGCCGAGGCTTGCCAAAGGGCGGGCGTTATGCTTCTGTAAGAGGGCGCACGGCCATGCTTGAATTGAAGAAACCCCCGAAATTGAATTCCGGAGACAGGGTCGCAGCCGTCAGCCTCTCTTGGGGCGGCGCGGGTGATGATGAGACGCGCTGGCGCTATGAACAGGGCAAGCAGCGGCTCGAGGACCTCTTTGGACTCGAAGTCGTTGAAATGCCGAATACCCTTAAAGGCAGCGCCTATCTTTATGAAAATCCGCAAAAAAGAGCTGAAGATCTTATGCAGGCTTTTTCGGATAGAAAAATTAAGGCAATCTTTTCCTGCATCGGTGGAAACGACAGTATCAGGCTGCTTCCGTTCATTAATTATGATATAATCAGAAATAACCCTAAGATATTCTGCGGCTATTCTGACACGACGGTTACGCACTATATGTGTTTGAAGGCGGGGGTCTCCAGCTTTTATGGCCCGGCAATACTCACAGATTTTGCGGAAAATATTACAATGCCGGAATATACCTTTGATGCTGTGCGCAAAACCCTATTTGACAGTGCAGTGGTAGGGGAGATACAGCCAAGTCCATCGTGGACGAGCGAGCGTTTGGACTGGATTATCGAAAACAAAAGTAGGGCCAGGAAGTTCTATCCCAACAGACGCTATGAGCTTATTCAGGGGAAGAGCAAGGTGCAGGGTCGGCTTATCGGCGGCTGTACGGAGGTTTTGGCGCTTATCAGGGGAACTTCGCTCTTTCCAACCTTTGATTGTTTCGATGAGGCCATACTGTTTCTCGAGACCTGCGAGGAACTGCCGCCGCCTTGGTTTATCGAGGATGAGCTGCGTTGCTATGGAACAATGGGATTATTAAACCGCATAAATGGTATTTTCTGGGCAAAGCCGATGGGCGAAACATACCACGCTGAGTATAAGCAAGTAATCGTGAAGGTGCTTAAGGAGTTCGGCTGTTCCGAACTGTCTGTCCTGTATAACGGCAGTTTCGGTCACAACGAACCTAAAACAATGCTGCCTTACGGGGCGCTGGCGGAAATTGACTGTGAAAATCGCAGTTTTTCGATACTCGAAAGTGGTGTCATATAACAAATGAGCGGGCATTCATAAGAATGCCCGCTCATTTGTTATATGACATTTGTAATCTACTGCATCGTGATAGTGCTGCCCGTCGGAACAATGGCAATATAGCTTCTGCCAACACCGAGTTCAAGCGGGGTACCGTCTTCTAAGGTGTATTTAAAGTTGCTGCCGGTTCCGGCATGGCTCCACTTAATGCCAACGGTTTTGCCATTGCAGATGAAGTGGCCGGTACCGGTGGTGTCCAGATTGAAGGATCTACGGCCGTAATCATCGAGTATTTTTGAATCTGCATAGAGAACAAGCAGATTTTTGAACTGCACGGCTTCATTTGTCGTTCCGTCTATGAGGTCGGTGCCGTACTGGTAGCCGGTGTAAAAGCCTGTGTCGGCATGGTAAGTGAAACTGGTATCCTTGATTCCCTCAAAGCTTACTTTGACAGTTGCTGCGGAGGCAGCGGAGGCCCCTAGATCGGGATTTTCCGTGAAAGCAAGGCCATAATCAAAGGTGCCATTATGCTTGGATTCGTAGCCGAGTTTGCTCGTATATTCAATGACTTTATCGGAGGTTGTAAATAGGCTGTGTTCGGTTCCGTATTTCATGCGATTAGGGTCGCGATAGAATATTTCGCCGGAATAAGCGCCGCGTACGCCATCTATGTTGTCGACGCCCTTGGAAGAAATATCAGAGTAGGCCTGTTCGCTGCCGCCGGCATGGACATATATTGCGTCATAGCTTAAAGCGACTTCGATATAATACGGGCGGGACGAGCGCATGCTGCCGATTGCTCCAACGCCGTTTAAGTCGGAGAAGATGGCCTCGAAGCGGGTGATGTTGCCCTCTGCGAGAACTTCATAGAGAATATCGGCTTTTGAAATGCCACATTGTGGCAGCGCGACTTTTATATTATTTAGCATAACCGCATAGGGCCTATTTGCACTGATGTCCGCTTCAATTGTTTCACCTGTCAGGGGATTTGTGATAACAGTTGGTGTAGGAGTGGGTTCTGCGGTTGGCTTTGGCGCATCAATGGATGGTGGTTCTGCCGAAATAGTAGGCGTTTCAGTTTTTTTTCCGCAGGCAGTTAGCAGAATAAGCAAAGCGAAAATCACGGGAAAAAGTTTCTTCATATGTACCTCCATAAGCAGATCAGATCTGTCGAAATTTGTGTTTTTATGTCTAAACTTCAAGCTGTATGATACACTGATTTCGGGCTATTGTCAAACCTGTTAACAGGTGTTAGAATATATTGGTTTCCTAAATCTCAGGCAAGGAAGTGTTGCGTATGTACGATGAAATAAAGCAGGCCGCATATGACGCCATAAGCGAGCTTTTAGCCGAAGCAAAGCCCGCTAAGGGGCAGATTGTCGTTGTCGGCTGTTCTTCAAGTGAAATTATGGGGGAAAAGATTGGAAAGGGGTCAACGCCTGAGGCGGCGGAGGCCGTTTTGTCTGCCGTCCTGCCCTCTATTGCCGAGAGCGGGCTCTATCTGGCGGCCCAGTGCTGTGAGCATCTTAACAGAGCACTTGTGCTCGAGCGCGAAGCGGCAGAAAAATTTAATCTTGAAATTGTAGCAGCAGTTCCGAAGCCAAAGGCCGGCGGGTCCTTTGCGGCTGCAGCATTTTTGGCCTTCAGGGAACCCGTGCTTGTTGAACATGTTCGGGCGGCCGCAGGGCTTGATATCGGTGGGACATTAATTGGAATGCATCTTAAGGATGTAGCCGTGCCCCTTCGTCTTAAAACGAAAAAAATCGGTGAAGCTTCCGTATCTGCTGCGCGCACCCGACCGAAATTTATCGGTGGGGCCAGAGCGCAGTACGAATAAGCGTTTGATTCGAACAGGCGGCGCTGACAGAAAATGAAGCGCCGCCTGTGCATTTGACTAGGTGATAACGCGCCCATATAAGTCAAACTAAACAGCTTATTTATGCTAAATGGCTAAATATTGGTAGGAATACTGACTTTCCAAAGTTGTGGGAACTTGTTATAATTTTTAATTGACCAGCAGATCGCCGCAAGCGCGGCAAAGGGAGGCTGCCATGTATAGAATTATCAGTAAAAGAGTCCTTAACAAGGCTGAAACAACGCTAGAAATGGTTGTCGAGGCACCGCTTGTTGCCCGTAAGTGCCTTGCGGGACAATTTATCATTTTTCGTGTTGATGAATATGGTGAGCGCGTGCCGCTCACAATTGCGGATTACAACAGAGAAAAGGGTACCGTGACGATTATGTTCCAACCAGTGGGAAGATCGACACAGATGCTTGCAGAGCTCAACGCGGGCGATAGCATCCTCGATTTTGTCGGACCGCTTGGGAAACCGACTCACCTTGAAGGGCTCAAGCGCGTGGCAGTTGTTGGCGGCGGCGTGGGCTGCGCGATTGCTTACCCCGTTGCAAAAGCAATGCATGCCAAAGGAATTGAAGTTGATATGATTGCGGGCTTTCGCAATATAGATATCGTTATGCTGGAAGATGAGATGCGAAAAAACAGCACCAACCTTTACATTACAACGGATGACGGCAGCTACGGTGAAAGAGGCTTTGTAACCGATAGGCTTAAGCAGCTGATTGAGTCCGGCAGAAATTATGACGAAGTAGTAGCGATCGGTCCCGGCATGATGATGAAATTTGTGAGTCTCACGACAAAGCCCTATGGCATCAAGACCGTCGTTTCGCTCAACCCCATTATGATAGACGGCACCGGTATGTGTGGCGGCTGCCGTGTCTCTGTCGGCGGCGAAACGAAATTTGCCTGTGTCGACGGACCGGAGTTTGACGGGCATCTTGTCGATTGGGACGAGCTTATCAGAAGAGGTGCGTTCTATAAGAATGAAGAAACCGAGCAGAGAGAGCATGTATGTCATTTAACTGGGGGTGTACGCCGTGGCTGATATGTCACCGATCAAAAATCCTATGCCGGAACAGGCGCCTGAGCTCCGGAATAAAAATTTCTTCGAGGTCGCGCTGGGTTACAGCGCCGAAGCAGCTATGAAAGAGGCGACGCGCTGTCTCAACTGCAAGAACAAGCCCTGTATCACGGGCTGTCCTGTAAACGTTCGAATTCCGGAGTTTATTCGGAAAACAGCCGAGGGGGAATTTGAGGAAGCCTATGAAATTATTACCTCCACGAACGCCCTGCCCGCTGTCTGTGGCAGAGTGTGCCCGCAGGAAAGTCAGTGTGAGGGTAAATGCGTTCGAGGCCTGAAAGGTGAGCCTGTTGCGATAGGTAGGCTGGAGCGCTTTATTGCGGATTTCCACCGGGCATCCGCACGTAAAGATATTAAGCCGGCAACTAAGAAACCCGAACAAAATGGTCATCGGGTAGCCGTTGTCGGATCTGGCCCAGCAGGACTCAGCTGCGCGGGTGATCTGGCGCGCATAGGGTATGCCGTCACCGTGTTCGAGGCCTTTCACAAGGCGGGCGGCGTGCTGGTTTATGGCATACCGGAGTTTCGTCTTCCGAAGGAAATTGTACAAAGTGAAATTGCCAATCTTGAGGAAATGGGCGTAACAATTGTGACCAACGCTGTTGTCGGCCGTGCAATGAGCGTTGACGAGCTCTTTGAAGAGGGCTACGAGGCCGTCTTCATCGGGACCGGTGCCGGCCTGCCCCAGTTTCTGAACATACCGGGAGAAAACCTGTTGGGGGTTTATTCTGCCAACGAATATCTCACACGTATCAATTTAATGAAGGCCTATCTGCCGGAATATGATACGCCGCTTCGCCAATCAAAGCGGATTGCAGTTGTGGGGGGTGGAAATGTTGCAATGGATGCCGCCCGCTGCGCCAAGCGTATGGGGGCAGATGAGGTGTATATTGTCTATCGCCGCAGTATGGACGAACTACCTGCAAGAAAAGAAGAGGTCCATCACGCACAGGAAGAAGGCATTATCTTCAAGCTCCTGAACAACCCCGAGGCTGTCCTCGGCGACGAAAAAGGCTATGTCAAGGGCTTGGAGTGCCTGAAAATGGAACTGGGTGAACCCGATGAATCGGGACGCCGCAGACCTGTCGAGGTCAAGGGCTCCAATTTTGTGCTGGAAGTCGATACTGTTATTATCGCGATTGGAACCAGCCCGAATCCGCTGATCAAGTCCACGACCGAAGGCCTTGAAACCAACAAAAAGGGCTGCATCATTGCTGATGGGCAGGCCGCGACAAGTCGAAAGGGTGTTTTCGCGGGGGGCGACGCCGTTACCGGTGCGGCTACCGTCATACTGGCCATGGGCGCGGGCAAAACTGCCGCCCAAAGCATTGACGCCTATCTCAAAAGCAAATAATAAACGGGACTGCTTCACAGCAGTCCCGTTTATTATTAAGCGCGTCTGTTCTTTTTGTAAATCATCCAGAGCCCGCGCATTAAAATTTCTTTGTCCGTCACAATGCCTTTTCGCCTGCAGTAGGGCGCGATTGTATCCACCCAGTCACCGCAAGCCACGACAGAAACGGGCGCATTAAGCTCTGTTTCGACTCTGTCGAGCAGACCGTCGATCATGGCTGCCGAGCCGTTAATAATACCGCTTTGAATGCAGGCGTTGGTCCCCTTGCAGATAACCTGCGCTGTCGGTGTAATGCTGACGTTCGAGAGCATTGCCGCTCCACGCGCAAGTGCCTCCTGCGAAACCATCGGCCCCGGACTGATAATGCCGCCTATGTAGTTCCCGGCTTTATCGAGGATTCCCATTGCGATAGCCGTTCCCATGACAACAATGACACAGGGCAGGGGATAGCTTGCAATTGCCGCAACTGCGGAAGCGACAAAGTCACCGCCCAGCTCAGTCGGATCGTCAAGCCTAATATTGAGGCCTGTTTTAACTCCGGGTCCGATGACCAGCGGCACGCGCCCCGTCACCAGTACAACCGCCTCTTTAATGACTGCTGTGAGCGGTGGCACAACAGAAGAAATGATAGCGCCTTCTACTATCTTCACATCAAAGTTCCGCTGACGAAAAACCCACTCGATCAGGACGGCATACTCGTCCGCCGTGCGCGATTTATCTGAGGAAAGGCGAGACATAAAAAGGGCTTTCCCCTCGTCCATAACCGCGAAAACCACGCTCGTATTATTAATATCGACAGTAAGAATCATGTAACGGCCTTCTTTTACTGTATTTGACTGACATACACTTAGATTATCAAAAATTGAGGCTCCTGTCAAATGTCTAAAAATGCGGCAAAAACAAGGGCAAAGGGAGCGATTGAGACCAAAAAAAGTCTTGCAAATGCATATACAATATGCTATTATATCAGTGTCAGTAATGGCGGAAGGCAGTACGAGTGGGTTTTCTCCCACTCTTTTTGTTGAATAAAAATTAATTGTAAGAATATGGTAATAGGTGCGGTATGAGTAAAATTGTCGACAAAGTGACGGAATTTGTCCGCCCCATAGTTGAGGGCTTTGGCTACGAACTCTGGGATATTGAATATGTTTCCGAGGGCGGACAGTGGTTCCTGCGGATATATATTGATAAGGAAGGCGGCGTATCAATAGACGACTGTGAGCGGGTCAGCCGCGCTGTCGATCCGATACTGGATGAGAAAGACCCGATACCAACCAGCTATGTGTTTGAGGTGTCGTCTGCTGGGCTTGAAAGGGCACTTAAAGTGCCTGCGCATTTTCAGAAGTTTTTGGGTGAAAATGTTGAGGTGAGGCTTTATAAACCTTTTGAGGGCTCAAAGGTATACACCGGCACGCTTGTTGCTTACAACAATGGCGCTGTGACCCTTGGCTGCGGAGACAGAATAATCGTCTTTACAAAAGAGCAGCTGGGCGGTGTACGTCTCAGACTGGTTTGAATTCGGGAGGATAAAATAAATGAACGCTGAATTTTTTACGGCAATAGAAGATATAGAGCGCGAAAAGGGCATTCCAAAGACCTACATGATGGACAAAATCACCCAGGCGCTCTTGGCGGCCTATAAAAAAGACAATCCCGCCTGTGCGGATAACGTTGTCATCAATATGGACGACGAAAAAAAGCGTATTGAAATGTTTTTGCGCATGGAGGTTGTTGAAGAGGTAGAAAATCCCGCAACTCAGATGCTTCCCGAGTTGGCTCAGAACTACTCCAAACGCGCGAAGGTCGGAAGTTTCGTGGAAGTTCCCATCGAAACAAAGAAGTTCGGACGCATCGCTGCCCAGGCCGCTAAACAGGTCATTATTCAGGGTATAAGAGAGGCCGAGCGCGGTATCATATTTGATGAATTTAATTCCAAGGAGCAGGAAATTCTGACGGGCGTGGTTTCAAGAATTGAACCGAGAACGGGCAGTGTTTCTATCAAAATAAGCTCAAATTCCGAATATACGGACGCGATGCTTTCCCCGAATGAACAGATAAAGGGCGAGCGGCTTGTTGAAGGACAAATGGTTAAAGTTTATGTCGTCGAAGTGAGAAAGTCGACACGTGGACCGCAGGTCCTCATTTCGCGCACCCATCCTGGCTTGGTCAAGCGCCTCTTCGAAATTGAAGTGCCGGAGATATTTGACGGCATCGTCGAGATTAAAAGCATTGCTAGAGAGGCCGGAAGCCGTACCAAGATTGCCGTCTGGTCGAACGATCCGGATGTTGATCCAATCGGGGCCTGTGTCGGGCCCAAGGGCGGACGAGTTGCGGGCATCGTTGATGAACTTGGCGGCGAGAAGATTGACATTATTAAATACAGCGAAAAACCGGAGGAGTTTATAGGCGCTGCCTTGTCTCCTGCCGATGCTATAAACGTTTCTATTCTTGATGAGGGTAAGAGCTGCCGCGTCATTGTACCAGATACACAACTGTCTCTCGCCATCGGCAAAGAGGGACAGAATGTGCGCCTTGCCGCAAAGCTCACAGGCTATAAAATTGATATCAAGCCCGAGTCTGAATCCGGGTATTAACACAAAGTCTGAAAGGGGTGGCCGCAGTGCCTAAAAAAATTCCGATGCGACAGTGTACCGGCTGCCGTGAAATGAAACCCAAGCGCGATCTGATCCGTGTTGTTCGGTCACCTGAGAATACGATCTCTCTGGACTTCAAGGGCAAGGCTCAGGGCAGAGGCGCTTATGTTTGTAAAAATCAGGACTGCCTAAAAAAGGCAATCAAGAGCAAAGCACTAGAAAGATCACTCGAAGTCTCCATTCCGGATGAGATTTATGCTCAATTGGAGCGACAGATGGAGGCGGGCGATGAGTAACGCACTCAATTATATCGGCCTTGCAAAAAAAGCGGGAGCGATAGAGGTCGGCGAAACAAACGCGGGAGCGGCGATACGTGCCGGAAAAGGACGGGTTCTGTTCCTTGCATCGGATGCGTCGGATAACGCTAAACGCAGAGCGGAAGGTTTTGTCAACGGAACGCAGACACCGCTTATCGTGATTCCGTATTCCAAGGCGGATATTTCGCAGATGACCGGCATCGCAGGCTGCTCCATGGCAGCATTCACGGATGTCGGGTTAGCGGCGGTTTTTATGGCAGCACTTGCCGAAGATGAGCCCTCCTTCAAAGAACTTGCGGTGCTTCTGGCCGAAAAGAATCAGAAGATGCAGCTTCGAAAAAAAGAGGCGATGGCTCACGACAGGAACATGAAAAAAGGCAGGGCAGTTGGTCCCGCCGCGACGGGCAAGAGGAGGAGAAACATATGAGTACACTTATCAAGTATAGAGTTCACGAGGTGGCAAAAGATTTCAAAATGAACTCCAAGGACATCGCGCAGATTCTCACGGAGTATGCCACCACACCCAAGAACCATATGCAGGTTCTTGAGGAGAATGAACTGGACCTTATTTTCGAATATTTGACGCAACACAATCAGGTCGCAGATCTCGCGGAGGTCTTTGCGATGCCAGAAAAGCCTTCCAAGCCTGTTGAGGAACCTGTCCAGAAAGCGCCTGAGCAGCAGACCCCGGCCAGAGACAATGCGCCCGTCGCGCAGAGACCCGATCAGCAGAGGCCGGTCGACAACAGGCCTAGACCTGAACAGCAGCACAAGCCTGCCGACAACAGGCCTCACACACCCAGAGCCGTGCCTGAAAAGCGTGTCATTGATACACGCGGCGGAACGGTTAACATTGAAAAATATGACGAACGTCTTGACAGTCTTGTCCCCGACAAGGTTCAAAACCTTCAGGGCAAAGAGAAGTTCATCAACAAAAATAAAAACCGTCCCGTTGTCAGCCAGAAGCGCAGACAAGAGGAGAAGGATAAGCTCCAAAAGCTCCAGTTTGAGCTTGCAAAAAAGGCGCCGGTCAAGGTTGCCATCCCCGATGAGATCAATGTCGGCGAGCTTGCAAGCCGCATGAAGAAGACGGGCGCAGAAGTTGTCCGTCAGCTCATTAAGCTCGGCACGATGGCGTCTATGTCCGACACGATCGATTATGAAACGGCGGCGCTAGTTGCCTTGGAAATGGGCTGCAAGGTTGAGAAGGAAGTTCGCGTTACCGTCGAAGAAAGGCTAATTGACGGCAGCGACGACAGACCGGAAGATCTTATTCCGCGCGCACCGGTCGTTGTGGTTATGGGTCACGTCGACCACGGAAAAACCTCCCTGCTTGACCGCATACGCGAAGCCAATGTCGCAAGCGGCGAAGCAGGCGGCATCACACAGCACATTGGTGCTTACCGCATTCAACTTAACGGGAGCCCCATCACCTTCCTTGACACCCCGGGCCATGAGGCTTTCACCTCCATGCGTGCGCGCGGTGCAATGGTAACGGATATTGCCATTCTGGTTGTGGCGGCGGATGACGGCATCATGCCCCAGACGGTTGAATCTATCAACCATGCCAAAGCGGCAGGAATCCCGATTATCGTGGCTATCAACAAAATGGATAAACCCTCTGCTAACCCCGACCGTATTAAACAACAACTGACCGAATATGGTCTTGTCAGCGAGGAATGGGGCGGAGACACGATTATTTGTCCGATTTCGGCCAAAACTGGAATGGGTATTGAAAAACTCCTTGAAATGGTCGTTCTGACGGCTGAAATGCGAGAACTCAAGGCAAATCCGAGCCGCTCTGCAAAGGGTGCCGTTATTGAGGCTAGGCTCGATAAGGGCCGCGGCCCGATCATGACCGTTCTTGTGCAGAACGGCACACTCAGACTGGGTGATATCATCATCGCCGGCACGGCTGTTGGCCATGCCAGAGTGATGGTCAATGACAAGGGCGAGCGCGTCACCGAGGCGGGCCCCTCCGTACCAGTCGAGATTGCCGGACTTTCCGAGGTTCCGCTGGCAGGCGACACCTTCAACGCTGTCGACGACGAGCGTATGGCCCGCGAGCTTGCCGAACAGAGAAAACAGCAGACTAAGGATGCCCAGATTGGCGTGCCCAAGAAGGTATCGCTTGAAGACCTCTTTGCCCAGATTCAACAGGGCGAAATAAAGGACTTCAATATTATCGTCAAGGCTGACGTACAGGGCAGCGCCGAGGCTATTAAATCTTCACTTGAAAAACTGACCAATGAAGAAGTTCGTGTACGCGTTATTCACTCCGGTGTCGGTGCAATCAGCGAATGGGACGTCATGCTTGCCGCGACAAGCGGTGCGCTGATTGTCGGCTTCAATGTTCGTCCGGATAATGCCGCACGTGATTCCGCCATCAGGGCCAATGTCGATATGCGTATGTACCGTGTTATTTACGACTGCATCAACGAAATCGAAGCTGCGATGAAGGGTATGCTTGCACCGAAATTCAAGGAAGTCATTACAGGTCACGCTGAGGTTCGCCAGGTCATCAAAATTTCGAAGATCGGCACTGTCTGCGGCAGCTATGTCACGGATGGCAAGATTGTCAGAAACAGCAGCGTCCGCGTCATCAGAGATGGTGTTGTCGTCCACGAAGGCACGCTTTCGGGCTTGCGCCGTTTCAAGGATGATGTCAAGGAAGTCGCTACGAACTATGAGTGCGGCATCAGCATTGAGAAATTTAACGACGTCCGCGAAGGGGACATTGTAGAGTCCTACGTCATGGAACGTATCGTCGTATAAGACAATTAAAGGCCGCCCCGCGAGGGGCGGCCAGAACAACCCCGTCACGGCGCAGGCGATAGTGCTCACGCCGGACAGCAGGCCGTGTTCTTTGTGCGAGGCTCTCGTCGCTTGACGAACTGCGCCCAGGGGACACAACGAAAGGAAAGGTCCCGATATGGCCGGTTACAGGCTGGACAGAACAAATGACGACATTCAGATCGTCCTCAGCGAGCTGCTTCGCTCAATCAAGGATCCCCGAGTCAATCAGGGGATGATCAGCGTCACCAGAACAGAAACCACGGGCGATCTGCGCTATTGCAAAGTATTCCTGAGTGTTTACGGGCTTAAGGATGAGAAAGAACTCAAAAAGGGACTCAAATCCGCGTCCGGCTGGCTCAGGCGCGAGCTTTCCCAAAAGCTTAGCCTCCGATATACCCCGGAGCTGATTTTCGAGCTGGATAATTCCATCGAGCATGGTGCGCATATTAACCAGATTATTAGCCAGCCCGGTTTTCTCGGGAGCGCTTCGGAGGAACAGCAGCATGACGATTGAGGAAACCCTGGCGCTTCTCAGAGAAAATGACCGTTTTAATATAATAACCCATATAAGGCCGGACGGCGATACCATCGGGAGCGCGTCCGCGCTGTGCTATGCCCTGAGGAAGATTGGAAAAACCGCGCATTTATATAACAATCCTCAGTTTGTTGACAGCTACGAGTGGGTGGCGGAACCCTATATCGCTCCAGAGGGCTTTGTTCCGGGTTTCACGATCTGCGTGGATATGGCAGATTCAAGTCTATACCCGGAGGGGTTTGAAGGCGCGGCGGACTTATGCATCGATCATCATCCGTCAAACAGTCATTTTGCAAATAATACGCTTTTGTGGGCGGACAGAGCATCGTGCGGAGAAATTATTATGGCACTGGTCAAGGAACTCTGCGGGCTCGATCCAACAGTTGCGGACCTGCTCTATGTTGCGGTGTCTACGGATACGGGCTGCTTTGTCTACGGCAATACGTCGGGGGAAACACTGCGCGCGGCTTCGGAACTTTGTTTTGCGGGTGCACGCAACGCCTATCTGAATAAGGTTCTCTTCCGCACAAACTCCAAAGCTCGGCTCGCACTTGAAGCTCAGATCCTATCCTCTTTTCGCTATTACCACGAAGGGAAAACCGTTATTTCCGTTGTGACGAAGGAAATGCTTGAAAAGGCCGGTGCTGTCGAAAGAGATACTCAGGATATTGCTGCGCTTCCTGGCCGGGTTGAAGGCGCATTTACCAGCATCACCGTCAAAGAAATAGACGCTAAGCGCTGCAAGATATCTGTTCGTACAAACGGTGTTGTTGACGCGAACAAGGTCTGCGCCAAGTTCGGAGGCGGCGGACATAAAATGGCGGCCGGCTGCTCAATGGACAGCTCCTGCCAGGAGGCCCCCGATATATTGGCAGAAATTATTGCGCTGGAGTATAAATGAACGGGATTATCCTGATAGACAAGCCCCAGGGCTTTACGAGCCATGACGTTGTGGCAAAGCTGCGTGGCCTATTGCATGAGAGGCGCATCGGACACTCGGGGACACTTGACCCGATGGCAACGGGGCTTCTGGTTGTATTCGTCGGCAGAGCAACGCGGGCCGTCGAGTTTGCTGAAAATCACGAAAAAGAATATATCGCCGGACTCAGAGCCGGTATTGCCACTGATACACAGGACATTACGGGCCTTGTGCTGCGAAACTCGGACCGGGCTGTTGAGACGCCTGAGCTTTTGACCGTGTTGCCGGAGTTCACGGGGGCGCTCAACCAGGTACCGCCCATGTACTCGGCGCTCAAAGTCGGTGGCCACAAGCTTTATGAGCTGGCCAGGCGCGGTGTCGAGGTCGAAAGAGCAAGCCGCCCCGTCACAATCAAACGGCTGGAGCTTATCGGCAGAGAAGGGGACGACTTCATTCTCCGGGTTGTCTGCTCGAAAGGAACCTATATCCGCACGCTGTGTAGCGACATTGGTGAGCGGTTGGGAACGGGTGCTGCGCTTTCGTCGCTTCGCAGAACAAAGGCAGGCGCCTTTTCTGTCGAGGACGCCCATACGCTGGACACTGTTGCTGCCTATGCGGAAGCTGGTAGACTTCAGGAGCTTATGATACCTGTTGAGCACCTTTTCGCGCAGTATCCCTCCGTGACATTGAGTGAAACACAGACAAAGAAATGTCTGTGCGGGAGCAGTTTTGTCTATGCTGCTGAGAACGGAAAGTACAGGGTCTATGATGAAAAAGGCGATTTTCTGATGCTTGGCAATGTCGAAAACGGTAATATGAACACGGTTAAGAGCTTTTTTGAAGTTGATGCATCCTGATGCATCCGGATATTATCTATGGTCACGCACTGAAGGGACCGGTCTCGTCAGTTGCATGGAGGGAATAATGGCACGATACTCAGATAAAAAGACCGTCATTGCGCTCGGTTTTTTTGATGGTGTTCACAGAGGACACGCGGAGCTTATCAAAATGGCAAAAAAACGCGCGCAGGAGCTAAATGCCGCTCCGGCCGTGCTCTCATTTGATGTCAGTCCGGAGTCTGTCATAACTGGGAACCGCGTTCCACTGATTGGCAGCGTCAAAACACGCGAAGACCTCATTAGACGCCTTTTTGGCGTTGAAAATCTAATTGTATATCACTTTGACAAAACCACAATGGCGCTTCCTTGGCAGAACTTCATAGATTCACTTATCGAAAAACATTCGGCGGTGCACCTGGTAATCGGTCACGATTTCCACTGCGGCTACAGAGGTGAAGGCAATCCGGACAGAATTGCCGCTTACTGCGGGGAGCGTGGCATCGGCTGTGATGTCATTCCAAAGATCATGCTGGACGGAATAACCGTCAGCTCAACCTATATTCGTGAATTAATCAGTTTGGGAGATATCGAGCGGGCAAACTACTTCTTAGGGCACCCTTTTATCTTTGCTGGGACAGTCGCCCACGGACGCCAAGTCGGTCGCAAGCTCGGTACTCCGACAATTAATCTCTATGGTGATGACGATAGCCTCGTCCTGCCTGCACGAGGGGTTTATGCTACGAAGGTTTTGGCTGAAGGTGCGGAAAGACCCGCAGTGACAAACGTCGGAATCAGGCCAACTTTTGGGGACAGTGATATTGCTAGTGTCGAGACGTTTATCCTCGACTTTCATGGTGATCTATACGAAAAGTATGTGCAGATTGAGTTTTACAGTTTTATTCGCCCCGAACGGAAATTCAGCGACGTGGGAGAATTGAGTGGGCAGATTACTGAGGACATAGCTAAAATCAGACAGTATTTCAATATATAACATAAGCAGCGCTTTCGACGTCGGCCGAAAGCGCTGCTTTAAACAAAGGGCGCTTACTTAGCAAAGATTTTTTTCAATCTGGCATAGCGCGGCAGGGAATGCTCGGTCGGACGTTCCGGCTCACCCTGAATGAGAGGCAGGGCATAATCAATGAAGTCCTGCGTAACATTATTTCCCTCTTTTGTAATCCATTCGATGGGAACCTTTTTTTCAAAGTTTGCAACGCTCGAGAGGGGAATGAGCTTAGTTTTGCAGACATACTGCCCGTCAACATAGTCGCGCTCGAAAGCGACCATCTTACCGCTCTCACCGGCAACAGCGGCTTCAACGGCGATCTTACCGGCAAGCACGGCCTCATCAAGGTCTGTCTTGGAGGCCAGGTGTGCGCCACAGCGCTGAAGAAGGCTCAGTTCGATGCCGCGGACTTTCGCACCGGTTCTTTTCTTTAGCTCATCAGCAAGCTGTACGGCAAGGCCGCCGAGCTGCGCATGACCGAAGGCGTCTTTCTGCTGTGCAGTCTCAGATCCGTATTCTGAAATAAACTTGCCCTTTGCATCGTGAATGCCCTCTGAAACGGCAACAAGAACATTGCCTTGCTTTTTATAGATCTCGATAGCATCGGTGCAGAACTGCTCATAATCGAAATCGACCTCGGGCAAGTAGAGAAGGTCGGGACCAGAACCGCAGTAACTGGCAAGAGCGGCACTTCCGGCGAGCCAGCCCGCATGGCGTCCCATGATCTCGATGACGGTAATCATGCCTGTGTTGTAAACACGTGCGTCCTTCGAGACCTCCATACAGGAAGTGGCAATATATCTTGCAGCACTGCCGAAGCCGGGGCAGTGGTCCGTTCCGAAAAGATCATTATCGATTGTTTTAGGAACACCCATCACGCGGCATTCGTAGCCGACGCTGCCCATATAACGGCTAATCTTCTCGCAGGTGTCCATTGAATCGTTGCCGCCGTTGTAGAAAAAGTAGCGTACATCATATTTTTTGAAAATTTCAAGAATGCGTTTATAGTCGGTATCATCCTTGTCTGGGTCCGCAATTTTATAACGGACAGAGCCGAGTTCGGAAGACGGCGTATTTTTTAATAGCTCAAGCTCGTTTGGATCTTCTGCGTCCATGATATATAGCCTGTCGTCCAGCACGCCTTTGATGCCGTGTGCAGCGCCATAGACCTTCGTGATGGCGTCCGTATCCAGCGCTGTGCGTATGACACCATAAGCGCTGGCGTTTATGACGGATGTAGGACCGCCGGATTGGCCTATTATGCAGGATCCTTTGAGTAATTTTTCCATAAGTGACCTCCAGATTGTGAACTGAAAAATAATTTTATAAGGATTTATTATCTACTGGTTGATGATAGCACATTTTTGGAGTAAAATACATACATAGCAGAAATTTGCCAAAGAATTTTTTAGAAATTAAAAGGAGCTGAAGTATTATGCCGATCGTAACATCAAAGGAAATGTTCAAGAAGGCCTATGAGGGTCATTACGCAATAGGCGCTTTTAACGTAAACAATATGGAAATTATTCAGGGCATTACAGAGGCCGCAGCGGAAGTGCGTTCTCCCCTGATCCTACAGGTATCCGCCGGCGCGCGTAAATACGCCAAACATGTTTATCTGATGAAGCTCATAGAGGCCGCAATAGAGGATACAAATCTTCCGATCTGTGTCCATCTCGATCACGGCGACAGCTTTGATGTCTGCAAGTCCTGCATTGACGGCGGCTTCACCTCCGTCATGATCGACGGCTCGCACCTGAGCTTTGAAGAAAATATCGCTGTAACGAAGAAAGTTGTCGAGTACGCCCACGACAGAGGCGTTGTTGTTGAAGCAGAGCTCGGAAGGCTTGCGGGCGTCGAGGATGCCATAAATGTCAAAGCAGAGGACAGCTCATACACGCAGCCGGACGAGGTTGAGGAGTTTGTTACGCGTACCGGCTGCGACTCCCTCGCCATAGCCATTGGAACTAGCCACGGCGCATTCAAATTCAAACCTGGCACCAACCCTCAGCTTCGCTTCGATATTCTCGCTGAAGTTGAAAGAAGACTGCCCGGCTTCCCGATCGTTCTCCACGGCGCTTCATCTGTCATCCCCAAGTATGTTGAAATCATCAACGCCAATGGCGGTCAGCTCAAAGATGCAATCGGTGTACCTGAACAGATGCTTCGTGAAGCGGCATCCATGGCTGTTTGTAAGATTAACATCGACTCTGACTTAAGGCTTGCAATGACGGCCGGTATTCGCGAAACCATGGCTAAATATCCCGATGCGTTTGACCCCAGAAAGTACCTTTCTCCCGCGAGAGACTATATCAGAGAACTTGTCAAGGACAAGCTGGTCAATGTACTCGGAAGCGACGGCAAAGCATAAAAAGCTTGCCGGTGCGCTTGTGCAGTCCGGTCAATCATAACGGTTCGGGAGGATGGCAATGAAACCTGAGACAACTGAGCGAATTTACCCCTCCTCGGGAGACGACTATAAACACCCCGGCGTGCTGATGACATTTCGCATAATCATATGCCTCATTCTGCTGGCTGCCTACTATCTGGCGGAGCTGCCAAAGGATATGAGCATGGCTGCGGTCGTTCTGGCCGCCGTCATAGCCGGCTACGATATTCTAATCGGCGCTGTGCAGGATATTCTCAGCCGTATGCTTTTGCGTGAAAGGCTTGTCGTGGTAATTGCGGCAGGACTTTGCTTCAGCATTGGCCGTGGAATTGAGGGTGCTATTGCGCTGATTCTGCTCCAGCTTGGCTATATGCTGCGCAACTATGCGCTTCATAAAACGCATGATATGATTAGCGGCGTGATTGAGCCCGACAGAAAGATTCTCAAAGGTCCCGAGTCCGACGCAAAGGATGCCGATAAAAAAGCCGAAAATCCCGTCGGCAGTATGCTTGTTCTTTTTGAAGGCGTATCAGTTCCTGTGGACTGTGTTATTAGGGAAGGCACCGGTACTGCGGACCTCAGCTTTGTGACTGGCAATGATAAAAAGCTCGAAATGAAAAAGGGAGATTATCTCCCAGCCGGCAGCGTCTGCACCGGCGGACAGTTTGCTGCGGAGGTCGTGGAAACACCCGACAACGCCTTATATAGGAAGCTTGCCGCTGTAATTAAACAGGGATATGATGCGATGACTGAAACCGAACTTGCTTGGACGCGGGCAACCAACTTTTTGATTCCGCTGGCACTCGTAGTATGCCTGGTGTCCTTGGTTGTTATGCCTTTTGTGTTCAAGATTGAAATCAACGAAGTGGTCCGCCGCATCATAACGGTCATAGCAATTGCGTCTCCCTGCAGTATCCTCGTCTCCATACCAATGACCTATTATTCGGGCATGGCGGCGGCCAGAAAAACCGGGGCCATTGTTAAAAATGCAGTGGCGCTTGAAAATGCCGCGTCAGTAAGATCGGTTGTCTTTAACAAAATCGGCACCATCACCGATAGGAATTTTCTTATAACCGAGATCAGAACGGATAAAATGGATTCCGCGACCTTCCTGAAAGTGGCCGCATATGCCTCGTCAAAGAGTGAAAACTTTATCGCGAAGGCTATTGTTAATGCCTACAATGGAGACATTACGCATGAATTGGTGGGAGAGTTTAGGGAAGATTCCGAAGACGGTCTTTCCGTCTCGGTTGACGGCATTCAGATACTTCTTGGTAGCGGTTCATTCTTTTCAACCAACGGCATTGACGTTCCGGATGAAGTGTTTGAGGGGACAAGAGTTCACATGGCGGTAAACGGTATTTATGCCGGTTGGATTACCCTCAGCGAGACAATCGCCCCGGACACCTCTGTCAGCTTTTTTAATAGCCTTGTAAATGCTGATGTTGAGCGAATCGCTATGATCTCGGGCGATAAACGCGAGAAAGACAGGGAAGTTGCCAATGAGCTCGGTATCGAAGAATATTACGCCGAGTGCTCAACCGAAGAGAAGATCAGCCGACTGCAAGAGATTAGGGCTCGGCATGACGGCCGTGGAAAACTTCTTTTCGTTGCGGATTGTCAAACGAATCCTACCCTGTTTGAAGCAGCAGATATCGGCATGATGGTTAACGGTGTTGCTTGCGGAGGAACATTGCCAAAAGCGGACATCGTTATCATGGGCAGGGGAATAGGATCGATTCCCGCAATCCTGAAAATCGCCCGTAAAACCAAGCACGTCGTTACGGGTGGCGTCATTTTCACTTGTTTTGTGAAGCTGCTGATAATGGCGCTTGCGCTGGTTGGATTTGCGCCGATATGGTTTGGCATTTTAATTGACTTTTGCGCATCCTTTGCGGTCTTGCTTAACTGCACGGGGGTTTATTCGCGCAGCGCTGCAAAATAGAATAGCGCCGAATTAAAAAGAGTGGGGAGCCTAAAAAAAGGCTTCCCACTCTTTTTATGAAGTGGCATCAGGTCGTGTTTGAATACTTGAGGCATAAACATCGGCAACAATTAAATCCCAGTTTACCAGAAATATATCAACCAGCGTAGGAGAAAAGAGCTTCCCACTGCCATTTTGAATTTCCATACGACATTCGTCAGGCAAAAATGCTTGCCTGTAGACGCGCTCAATCATCATAGAATCGGTTGCATCACATATGGCGATAATTTGAGAGCCCTTCGGTATTTCATTGCCAAGGAGTCCACCGGGATACCCGCTGCCGTCCCAATGCTCGTGATGGCGGCGTATAATCTCCGCAACCTCGTCCAGCTTACCGGACTTAATAATAATATCCGCACCGATGTCGGGATGACGCCGCATATCCGACCATTCCGCTTCATCAAGTTTATCGCGTTTGTTGAGAGTAGTGTCCGGGACACCCACCTTTCCAAGGTCGTGCAGGGAAGCGGCCAGCTCGAAAATCTCAGCCTCGTGAGCATTGAGGCCAAGAATACGGCAGAAGCGCTTTGTTAAGGTCTCAACGCGGCGAGAATGTCCGGCTGTATATTCATCTCTAGCCTCTAGAACATCAATAACGGTTTCAAAAGTGTTTCTATAAAACGAGAGAGGGGGGCTTACCGCTATATCCCGGGAAATAACGGGGTTATTAGGCGTGAGGGCCGTGCGATTAAAACCGGTTCTTACACGCTGCCTCAGTTTTGAGATGCTCTCTCTATATCTGCCATGCATCAGACGGGGGTAGGCATTCAAAATGCGTGTCTGAACCGCGCTTAATTCGGACTTTGCGCGTGCTTTACCAGCTTCTGCCGCTTCAATGCCAAGCTCCAATTTTTCCATAGCATCCAAAGTGTGTTCAGCCAGCACGCCACCGATTCTGTCGGAAACACGGCGTATGCCTTTTTCCGTACTTTCAAGAATTACAAGCCGTTTCTTCAGCTTCAAGGTTTCAGCCAGTGTAATGCCCGCATCCGTTAATATGAGGGAAAGGAATACGCCAAGGAGAACATAACCAAAGTTTTGGGGTATAAGACCAACAAAACGCTGAGTTAGCGGATAAATCGCATCAACGACCAATACACAGGCTAACCCCCAGAGAAGAGAAAAGCGGAGACAAATATAGCCATAAAAATTAAGTGGCTCCTTTGTATAGTCCCACCATTTGTCGTTAAAGAAACGTTCCAGGATAAATCCGGTCATGAATTCCAACACAGAAGTTAGAAAGACGGAACCGATAAACAAAAGCAGCAGATTTTCCTTAACAGGTTCCAGACACAAAACGACGGTGAGTACGCCGAAACCGTAGATCGGGCAGACCGGACCGTTCAAAAAACCTCGGTTAATGAACCTTCCTTCGGAGACTGCATGAAAAATGACTTCCACGCACCAGCCGATAAACGCATAGATAAAAAAGACCCAAAGGTACTGGTAAAGCGTATGAAGGGCGATATTGCACACCTCCGTTCATTTATAAGATGTGATCAGGCAGTTGTTATGCCGGAATCTGCGCCATGGGGTACAATGAAATTAATTGCTTTTTCAACAACCTCTACGGTCACGCGGTTTTGCCAGACAAGCTCGCCGTCAAGCGCATAGTTAAAGTCCTTGCCGCCTACAATAGAAATCCTTTTGCCTCGGCGGTAAATCATGAAGTTTTCAAATTTGGGATTTCCTAAATGCTCCCCGCGGGTGTAGTACTTGATAAGCCGGAAGAATGTAACTCTGGAAATGGGCTTCACAAAGCACACTTCGAGAAGGCCGTCACTGTTGTCGGAATATGGCGCACATTTGAATGAACTGCCGACGTACCTTCCGTTTGCGACGGTGCAGAGCAAGGCGTTATCTTTACAGATTGTCTCGCCGTCTACCTCAACGGTACAAGGCGTTTTCATCGAGGAAAACAGCGCTTTGGCAACGCCGCAAAAATAGGCTCGTTTGCCTGCAAGTAATCTGATCTTCTTTACTTTTTCCATCGTCGTCAAAACGGCGGTATCGAAACCGAAATCAAAAACATTAATGCAGTATTTGCCATTGGCAAGAATGAGGTCAATTTGCTTGTCCTCGCCACGGACCAGCGCGTTTATATCGAGAAAGGGAGCCGTGCCGCCGTAGTATTTGACAAAGTCGTTTCCGCTTCCGCAGGGATAGACCCCTACGCTGACATTTGGGAAGTTTACGGCTCCGTTCACAACTTCGTTTAGGGTTCCGTCTCCTCCGCAAGCATAGAATCTAAGCGGACCTGCACTTTGAGAGCATTTGCGCGTAACGAAATCGGTAGCATCTCCGGGTCCCTTTGTACAGTAAATTTCACAGTTGCCGGCAATATGGGTATTCGAAATCTCTTTTTTGATTGTTTCTGTCGAATCTGAAGCTCCGGCTGTAGGATTGATAATAAAAATATGCTCCACTTTCTTCACCTTTACACCTGTTAATTAAAGATTAGGCCGTCACCACTATAAATTTATAAGGACTGGTGCCGGAGAGTGCAGTGCTTTATCTGCAATACAAGCAAGTAAGATTATATAACATAATTTTAATTCAGTACAATAAAAATACTAAATATTTCAAAAATAATGACATAAAATTTTGCATTCATTGGCAGCAAAAACTGCGACAAATATCTTCTTAAAATCGACGGTTTTACTTGACAACGGGCTCGATCTAAATTATAATATACAAGCTGTGTACGAAAAAGATAAGTATAGTTGCTGAGCAAACCGTGGAGAAGTCGCGTAGTTTGGTCGAGCGCGCACGATTGGAAATCGTGTAACGGTCACAAGCCGTTCGAGGGTTCGAATCCCTCCTTCTCCGCCATAGAAAACCCCTGTGTTATCAATTAACACAGGGGTTTTTGCATATGTTCAGTACACACCAAAGTACACATTATAGGCGGTGCTGCCTAGTAGGGTAGAAACATCGCTGTCCTGTATCCTTTTGGCTTCGGCAATTGCATCAGATTAAATGCATGCTAAAGGTTTTGCCGGTTTCCTGGTTCGTAAACTTTAGGGTTCCGTCTTTTTGAAACGCATAAGTAAAGGTAACATATTCATCCGGTCTGTAATTAATGACTATTGTAGCTTCCGTGATTTCTGCGCTTGTTGAGGTCATGCCATCGACCTCCTCCTGGGTGTAAAGGTCAAAGTCTTCGATTTCGCATCTTGCATCCGAGCTGTCCGCCTGTATCTTAAAAGTAATCGAGGACGCGGCGGTACCGTCGATGTGCCACTTTTGGTATAAGCTTATATTACTTACTGCCGCTTCCGTAGTCGAAGATATAGCACCAATCTCAATATATTCATACTCGGTGTAGGATATAATTTGGTCATCGGCTGAATATCGAATGCATTTTATCAGGTTATCGTTTTCGTCATATTCGTAGGTATAGTAATTATTCAGAACAGTCGGCTCTGTGGATATATAAGCAGATTCCTTTACCAGCAGGTTTTTATTGTTATAACTGTAGATAATGGGGGAGTCGGTGTTTTCATTTATAATCGCACTTACTGCACGAATTTTATTGCCGTTTTTATCGTACTCATATGTGTAATCAAGCCAGACACTATCTTCTTGTCCGTCGCGTACAGACCTGCTTTGCTCGGAAATACGGTTGCCTTCTTTATCATATGTATATTGGGTTATTTGCTTAGAAGTAACGTTAGCCCCTATTTTTGAAGTATTATAGATTTCTTTACTGAGCAAGTTACCATTTTCATCATAGAAATAATCAGACTGGGAATAATCGTTTTCTTCTGATCCGTTTTCATCATAGCTAAAATGGCTTTCCGTCAGCATTTGGCCATCGTCGTTATATACGGCTTCATCAGACTGGGTTCTTTTTCCGGTCACTTTGTCTATATACGTTCTTATTTGCCTATTTGATTCAGGGTATCTGTAAAACATTTCACTTTCCAGTATATCGCCGGACTTATAGTCATCTTGAACCTGATGAATCAATTTACCTTCTTGATTATATTCAAAAGAGCATTCAAGGGTACAAGCGCCATTTGCATCATACATAGACAATTTGCTTATCTCAAACTGAGCTTTTTCACCTTCTTGTTTTTCCGTTGCACTAGCCTGTGCTGCTCCAGCTGAGTTTTTTGAACTGCCGTCATGAGAACCGCAGCCAGAAATCAGGATGGTTCCCGCTAAAAACAAACATAGTATAGGCAAGCCCCTATGCCGCTTAATCTTATTCATGCTTCCTCCTGCTATTTACATTTCCTGTTAGTATAGCAAATAATTAAGTAATTGAACAGAGTGAATATCACTTTCAATGCCTGCAATGATGTGCTCGAAAATCGGGTTAACTCATTTTGATATGCAGATCATGCCTTGCTGCGGACAAAAAAGCCTGTATCTATTAAAGACACAGGCTTTTTTGATAGCATCTAAGCTCAAATAATAACCGAATACTGATCATGTTTATGGAATGATATGTTGCAGAACTAGACGGTTTTTTTCTTTTTCTTTATCAGTTCCGGTTGGGATACAGGTGTTCTTGCTGCTGCTGAAGATACAGCCGCAATGCCACCTTTTTTCTTTTTTACTTCCTTTTTAATACTCTTATCGCCCATTTTTGCCTCCCAGCCTTTGCACTCAAAGGTGCGAAGACATTTAATTATATAGTGTCTCAATTCCGTCGACAGTTATTTTTACGGCGCCCTCTTTCATGAGTCGCCCAACAGCACGCTTGAAAGCTTTTTTGCTCATATTAAGTTCAGCCTTGACTTGTTCTGGAGAACTACTATCATTCAATGGAAGCTTGCCGCCGCGTGATTTCATCAAATCCAGTATTTTTTGGGCATCGCCTTCAATTTCCGCATAGGCCGCGTTTCTGACGCTCAGCTCCAGCTTTCCGTCTGTACGAACTTTTTTTATTCGTGCTTCAACCTTATCTCCAATTGCGTAGCTGCCATACACTTCTTTATCCAGAATTAAACCGTGATATCGATTATCAACAGCCACAAAAAGCCCATATTGACTATTAATACTATAAATGATGCCATGAACTCGATCATTATTTTTATAGGGCGACCTGTTGCTCAGCAGATTGTATACCTTCATCGTTGCGCACAGCCTGTTGCTCTTGTCAATATAAAGCGCGACCAAATAGTCGCCGCCTTTTTTGACCTCCCCCTCCTGTTCTTTGAAGGGCAGCAGCAAATCTTTTTCCAAGCCCCAATCCAGAAAGGCCCCAATACTTGTGGTATCCACTACCTTCAATACCGCAAGCTCTCCAAGGGTTATTTTCGGCTTTTGAACGGTGGCTATAATTCGATCCTCCGAATCTTTATAGACAAATACCTCGATGTCATCGCCGATTTTGAGGCACTCCGAAACCTGATTTTTGGGCAGTAGAATGTCCTCGTTGCTCTTATCAATTATTGCGTTTAAATATACACCGTTAGGCGTTTGCCTTATAACCTCAAGTGTTTGAGTTTTACCTAATTCTATCATTTCGAACCTTCTTACTTCCAGCGTTTGTCTCCATATTATTTATCTTTTGTAATCGCCTTTGATCTGTAGGCTCCACTGCTGGTGCTCCTTTTCGGCGCATAAGTGCTGTTTCCTGTTCGAAAACCGCCGGATGGGGCAGGCCTTGACCCTCTATTGGCACCGGATTTTTGGAAATTGCCTGAAGTACCGCGTGAATACGGCTGTGCTTTAGGCTCGATGACAGTATTGACAAGCGGATACGGATGATCTTTGACTTCGGGCAAAGTTTTCCCAATAAGCTTTTGAATATCATGCAGCAGCGGCTTTTCCTCAAAATCACAAAAAGAAATGGCTTTCCCGCCAAGCCCGGCTCGGCCTGTTCGGCCTATTCTATGAATATAGGTTTCAGGGACCTCAGGCAGGTTGTAATTAATCACATGAGAAAGCTCTTCAATATCAAGCCCCCGTGCCGCGATATCTGTTGCGACAAGAATTCTGATTTTTCTTTCTTTAAAATCATTCAGTGCCAGCTGTCTGTTTGTTTGAGATTTGTTTCCGTGGATGGCCACGGAGGCAAGTCCTTTTTTATCGAGTTCTTTGACAATTTTATCTGCACCGTGTTTGGTTCTTGAAAATACAAGGACGGAGTCGTAATTCGTGTCTGCTAGTAAATCGGTCAAAAGGCTTGTCTTGTTCTCCTTATCAACAAAATAGACCTCTTGCTCAATAATATCAATCGGCGAAAAAGCGGGCCTAATTTCGATTTTTACAGGGGACTTTAAGATGGTCTCGGCCAGTTTCGCTATTTCTGTAGGCATTGTTGCAGAGAAGAACATGGTTTGCCTTTGATTCGGAAGATAGGTTATAATTCTTTTGACGTCATGGATCATACCCATGTCTAACATTTGGTCCGCTTCATCGAGCACGAAATGCTTTACATAGTTTAAGTCAATATAACCTTGTCCAATCAAGTCAAGGAGTCTGCCGGGCGTTGCAACAAGGATATCTATGCCCTTTTCCAGTTCCTTTGTTTGAGGCGCTTGGCCGACGCCGCCAAATATGACCAGCGTCTTGAGACTAAGGTTCACACCGTAGGCATCAAAGCACTCTTTGATTTGAATGGCAAGTTCCCTTGTCGGAGCCACAACCAAGGCTCTAATCTGTCTCTTGGGTTTAAGTGTCCCTTGCCCCATTGAAAGACTTTGTAAAATGGGGATAGAAAAAGCAGCGGTCTTGCCTGTGCCGGTCTGGGCGCATCCCAACAAATCCAAGCCTTCAAGCAGGGGAGGAATGGCTTTCATCTGTATCGGAGTAGGCTCCGTATAACCTTGCGTATTAAGCGCCTTTTGGATGGGGCCGATTATTTTTAATTCACTAAATAACAATGTGTTCTCCTTAAATTTCTTTACTAAAACTACTATTTCATGCCTTATAGGCTTTTCTCAAAAAGGATAAACCCGCCCTGCCAATTAGCAGAGTGGGCCATTAGGGTCACACAACACCCGATCCTGTCACAGAAAAGGTGGGGCTGCAGAGCTGTGATTGTGTCTGTTTGAGACATATAGCATTTTATTATACCACAATCTGATTAAAAAAGATATAAAAATGATTCAATTCTAATTTTTTTGCAAAACAATAGCCTAACATAATCTTAAAAACAAAAGAATGTTATTGGGGATAGACATTCTTCAACACGCAGTGTTGAAGAATCAACTTTTTATAAAGGTTTGAAAACCGGAGCTATACTTCATGCTGCCATCATAAAATACCCAAATAGCCTCCACTCCCGACAACTTATCCACCAGTGCAAGTCCTTGCTCGTAGGGCATATTAAACACGGCGGTTGAAAGAGCATCCGCCATGCCGGAGTCGCTACATACAATGGACACCGAAACAAAATGTGCAGCGGGCATCAGTGTTTGCGGATCAATAATATGATGGTACTGTCTGCCGTCGACCGTGTAATACCGTTCATATATGCCGCTGGTCACCAGAGAACAATTTGATAAGTTAAGGGTGTAAAGCGTTTCATCCGTGCTTTCAAAATCGGGATTTTGTATACCAACAGCCCATGGCTTTTTAAGTCCCTCATTATCAATCTTGCTGCCAAGCGTCCGCACATTGCCGCCGACTGAGATCATGCCGTTTACAAAGCCAGCTTTCTCTAAGAGCTGTGCCGTTTTTTCCACCGCAAATCCTTTGGCAATAGCACCAACATCCAGACTCATTTCCGGATCTTTCAAATAAACAGTGGCGGCTTTTTCATCAATTAGAACATCCGAGATATTGGTATGCTCCGCTCGTCTGCGGAGCTCTTCAAGTGAAGGAAGACTTGCGGTTGAGGGCTTATCCAATCCCGCCATACGATGATCATGCCATAGAGAGAGCACGGCTCCGAAAGCAATATTGACCTCTCCATCTGTAAGTTCGTATATCTTCTTTGAGAAGACGAGAAGATCGATAATTCTGCTGTCAACTTTAACGGGCAAGATGCCTGCGTTATCGTTAATTGTTTTAAGATTGTTAATTTCGGGGTAAGTGTGGTATATATCAAAAAGCTTGTTGTATTCATCCAGATCGTTATAGATCATCTGACTGTATTGTGTAAAGTCTTCTTCGCTCTGGGCATAACCGACTATCTCTGTAACTGTGTCAAATAGCTGGAGGAAACTGGCTTTATAGCGTTTATCAGGATGTTCCGTACAGGCTGACATCGTGATAAACATTGCCATAAGCAACAGAACTGCGCACAATCTTTTGCTCAAGTGTTTTCCCCCATTTTAAGTCCGGTTCTATGTAAAAGGGATGCACTAGTTTACATAATGCATCCCTATCTTTTATATTCGCTCGGGTTTATTTTGCGTTTGTAACGGCTTTTTCAACAATAGCCATTAATGGCCCAACATGAATTGTTACCGAACTGATAAGATCTGCGTCTGCAGCATACCCTTTGTCACTGACGGCGATGCCTTTTACTTCATCACCTGTTTTTCCCGTCACATATGCAGCAAAGGCGTCAGCCTGTTCAAACCACTCCTTGCCGATTTTGGATGCTTTTTTCATACCATAGTCATAGCCGAGCTCCTGTTTCGTTGCAGGGGCGGCTTTAATGTCTGACGTAATCACACCTTTGGTATCAAAGTTGACATCGCTCATAGAAGCGTCAATATAGCAGCTTGTTATCTTTCCCGTGGCATCCGTGGTAGCAACGGAATAGGTCGAATAAGCTTCAGCTAAGCCTGCTTTCTCAGCGCTTGCATCGGTGGAGTTAGCAATTTCGGTAGAAATGGCAAGACCAAGTTTATCGGTACTGGAGGCCCCCAAGTTTTTTGCGTTTGTCACTGCTTTTTCTACTGCAGCCATAAAATCGGTGACATGAATGGTGACGGAGGAGGTTAAATCTGCATCTGTCGGGTAGCCTTCGCTATCAACGGATATGCCCTTGACCCCTTCAACGGTTTTTCCAACTACATATGCGGCAAAAGCATCTGCCTGTTCGTACCATTCCTTGCCGATTTCCGAAGCTTTCTTCATGCCATATTCGTCGCCAAGCTCCTGCTTAGATTTGATATCGGCCTCTCTGTCAGTGGTAATTTTACCCTCTGCTGAAAATTTGATTTGGGTCTGAGCAGAATCAATGCGGCAAGCCAGAATTTTTCCGTCTTCTCCGACCAATACAGCAACCGCAAGGGAATCGGCCTGTGCCATCCCATCCTCTGCACCGGCAGCTGTCGATTTTGCAACCGATGAGATTATTGCAAGACCGGTCTTGGCCATGTTTGCGGTCGGTTGAACTGTAGCGGTGGCTGTTGGTGTCGTGCTTGCCGTGGGTTTTTCATTATTTGAACATGCTGTCAGGGTGCCCAGTGCTACGACCGAGCAGAGTAATATAGTGATGACCTTTTTCATTTTTCCCTCCAAGTTGTATTATCGTTGTATTATTAAAGAGTCGCGTACAATTATTAAAATCTTTAGCTTTATCATAACCACTTTTTTTGTAATTAGCTTCTGCTAAAAATAATTGCCAAAAACAAGGCAAAGATATCTGCGCCCATAATGATCATGAAGTTCTTGATGCTGACATTAAATGTTGTTGCTTTATCCTGAACTTTCATGAATGTACGGATATTTTTCTGGACCGGTATGATAGTTAATAGGGCTATTAAAGCGATCGGAGGAAGGATTTTTAAAACAACCAATAAAATAAGTGAAAAATAGCTTAGGTAGTAAATGCCTGCAAACAGCGGCAAAGAGGCTTGTCCAATATAATAGGGGAGTGTGTGTCGCCTTACTTCAATATCTTTTTCCAAATCGCAAATGTTATTTGCCAGCATGATGTTCGCTGTCACAGAAAAAGGAATTACAGAAAAAAGTAGCAATGTCAGTACGGGTACCAGCTTTACAGATATGGAAATTGTCTCCCAATTCAAACTATAACGAATATAGGTCCCGGCCGGTGAATTGATATACATCAGAATAAAAGGAATCATTATTCCATAAAAAAACCCGGATACCATTTCTCCAAGAGGCATTCTGGAGATCGGAAGGGGTCCAAACGTGTAGAATACTCCGCAAAAAAAACATATTCCGCCGACAAGAAGCAGGACCAGATCCGTGATGGCGGCAAGATAAAGCCCTAACGAAGTACTAATTCCAAACAACAAATATATAATCAGCAGAGATTGCTTTCGGCTAAAAGCCAAGACCTGTCCGTTATCTTGGGAGTCGATATAGTTGTTGATTGCAGTGGTTGTCAGGTCGAAGAACAACATTCCTGCGAAAAAGAGCAGTGTTTTTCCCCACTGTATTTTCCGTTCTAGGAATAGAAGAAACCCTAATGTCAGTAAAAAAGTAAAAGTACTGGTAATTTTGGTTTTAATTTCGATAAAATTAAAAAATTTACCTAACAATTCGATTACATCCAATTTCTTTAAAATGCGGTCATTGTACCACTTGCTTTTTTTAGAATCTCCATCAGCTTCCCGCGTTTGTCCTCTGTTACGTGCAGCCGATTTATCGCTTGTTCTGCTTTATTGTAATATTTTTTAATAATTTTTCTGGTGAAAGCCAGGCCTTCGGCATCCTGCACCGCTTGGTTGACGTCCTCACGAGTAATGCCTTGTTCTAGAGCTTTTTTCTTAAAAGTAGGCAGACTATTCAGTGCGTGAATCAAAGGAATAGTGATAACGCCCTGCTCGTAATCCGACTGAACCGGCTTTTTGGCTGTCTCGATTGTATTATCAAAATCCAGACAGTCATCCTGGAGCTGAAAAATCAAACCAGTGTAATTCCCGATCTGTTTGTAGCACTTGAGTTCCTTATCGGAAGCGTTGCAAAGTACGGCACCCGTAAAAAATGATGCTTCGAAAAGGGCCGCTGTCTTTCCGGATATGATTCTGATATATTCCGTTAAACTTAAGTTCACATTGTTATTGTTGATATGCTGGCGAAGTTCTCCAAGACACAGTTTACTAATATAGTCTGTAGTCCGTATATCCAGATATTGCTTTCCATCAGGAATAGCCGATAGTGTTTTCAAAGCCAAGCTCAATAGAAAGTCCCCGCAAATAACAGCCGTTCGCTGCCCATATTTTTTCTGAAGTGTTTCCTGACCTCTCCGGAGATCTGAATTGTCAATAACATCATCATGAACAAGAGACGCCAGATGAATGATCTCAATTGCAGCGGCAGCTTTTACGGCGTTGGGATTAATTTTCCCATCCTCGTCTTCCGCACAAATGAGAACAGAGACTGCACGGATCATTTTTCCTTGAGATGCTGATAAATGCGTCAGATAATCGTTGATTATTCGAGGCGATTTGGTGAGCGCCTTCTGAATCTCTTCTTTGACGAGTTCATAGGCTTCCTCGTATGCCAATTTTTCCATTGGTTCACCTGTGTCTTTTCTAATCATGATACAGATAGGACTTTCTGATTGGACGCAGTTTCTTCCAGCCACGTTTTAAAACCGGCATGGCATAGTAATCCAGACCAAGGGTTCTGCCAGCACCGATCAACATTGCAATTCCGGCAAAAATCATCCAGAACGTTCCCAGATATAGGCCTGTAGTGCATACAAACATGACCTGCAAAACCAAGGATACCGCCGCCGCGGGAGACGTAAACAGGCCACCCATGAGCGCAAGGCCAATCAATATTTCAGCCACTACGATAAAAATCTGCATGGCAATCTGGACCCAGTTATAAGGGAGAATAAGTTTGTCAACAAACCAATTCATTAGAGGAAAATCAATTCTGAATGCAAAATCATTTAATGTTGAAGCGGCCAGCTCTTTTCCGCTGACAAATATCATTTTGAAAATGCCTAATATATTCCAGTTAAAAATAACGACGCCTGAAGCAACATTTGCCGCCCCCTCCGAGGCGCTTGTTGCCGCGCTAACGGCGTCCGATGCAGCAGAGGCATTTTGTGGATTTAATATACTCTCATACCATGCGATGGCACCGCCAAAAAAGTCCTGAAGCTTTGGGTCAATAAACCAACCTTCCACTATTTTCATGATGCCTTCAAACAGCCAAACCGCTCCAAGCCAAACCCGTAAAGGAACAAGAAGAAAGCTTGGCGTTCTGTTCGAAAAGTGGCCGCCGACAAAGCTTCTGCAGTTCCGGATGGTAAAAAACTCGTGTTTCATATAGCTAAATACTTTGTTCCAGCCAAGAACCTGAATGAAATACAGAATATTGATAAAATGCTTTGCAAACATGGCAAAGAAGGAAGCCAGACTGAAGAATTGGCCAGGAAGACCTACATGGGCCACTCCGTAACGACCACCAATGGAAACCATGACACCATGAAACGCGGGGGTGTATGCCCTCATTTTACCCTGGTTTGTCAGATCACAGATGATATTATGGGCGGCTGTCTCTGCGCTTTGCTCGCAGTTTTCAACCATTTGCGGAACGGGTGCGTCCTGTCCTTCGGGCACATAATACATATTATCGCCAATAACATAAACGGAATGGTCTTTTGTGGATCGGAGGAAATCATCAACGGGGATGCGTCCGCCTCGCTGTTTATCCAAAAAAGCAGAGGCGGACTGCGCAATAGCACTGCTTTGAATACCTGCTACCCATATGACTGTTCCCACTGATTTAGAAATATTCTCATCCCTGCATTTCAAATCGATTGATTGCTTTGAAACGCTTGTTACGGTGGCATTTAAACAAAGCTGCACACCCATTTTGTTCAGTCGTCTTGTAACCTTTGCCGATAATTTTTCAGGAAGGTTCGGGATAGGCCTTGAAAGGCCATCCACAGTTACCATGGTGACCTCCTTGGGATCAAGCTCAAATTTATCACAAAGAAAGGGCACATATTCAGCTAGCTCACCGGCCATTTCTACGCCGGTGAATCCCGCTCCGATAATATAGAATGTGAGCAGCCTCCTGCGTTCTTCCGCATCCTTTTCACAGGAGGCACGCCGGAATACATGGAGGATGTGATCTCTCAGAAGCACAGCGTCTTCATAGGACCAGAGTTTGAATGTATATTCTTCGACACCGGGCACTCCATAAAAAGTTGGCCTTGAACCGGATGCCAATACAAGGTAATCATAAGAATAGAAATTAGCTTCGCCCTTGACGGTTTTTGACTGAAAATCCAAATCTGTCACAAGATCCAGAACGACATTAACGTTTCTTCCGGCAAATACTTTTTTCAGACCGATTTTGATGCTTTCTTCATCAACCCTGCCCGCCGCGACTTCGTGAAGCTCAGTGAGCATGGTATGAAAAGGATTTCTGTCAATAATTGTAATCTCAACGTCTTCTTGTTTTTTAAACCGTTTTGCGAGCTTTTTTGCTGTGAGGATTCCGGCATATCCTGCGCCTATAATAACAACTTTTTTCATCCTGTTTTCTCCTTGGCTTCTCCACAAATCAAATAACCGCCCTATTTCGAGATAGACCGCCCGATATTTGTCTGCTCTATTTTTTACATGGAGTCCGCATATTATCCCTGACAGAGCAAACAGCTACGTGTTCAAACATGAAATTGTTTGAAAAGCTGGCTCGCGGCATCCTTTTCACGCAAAAAAACGTGCGTAGGATTACGAAATATCCCGCACACAACTTATCTTATAATGAGTAATGACATGAGCTTAATGCAAATTGAGCTTTGTCTCCTCAAATTTATTAAATGCTATTGTGATAGCCTGCTGTAAGCGTTAAACTGATATGGATGAAAATTGTACAAGGGAGGACTAGCTGGTGGTCTATATTATTAAAGATTACACTGGTGCTGGGCATCCCAATTCTTCTGTTTGAAATTCACTATATTCTTATATCCTTCCACCAACGTTTCAAACGTTTCAATGGTGCAGATTTGACATGTTCCATGGCGTTGCTACGCTGACCTGCAGTCTATCTTCTATGCTAAAGATAAGTCCTTTCATACCAAGACAATACCGCTATTTCATTGGTGCTGGCCGCCATAACCTCGCTAACTTATTTTATGATTTAAGCCTTTGTTTGGAGAGATAAATGGAAGACGTGATTATTGATACTGTTATAGCCTTTCGGCGACAGCTGCATGAGTTGGCCGAGCGTTCAGGGGAGGAGCGGAGAACGAAGGCCTGTCTGATGGCCTTCCTGCAAAAATACACAACACTCCGCCTTGACGACCATGGTACCTGGTTCTGCGCTGTCCATGAAGAGCGCGATGCGACGGAGACACTTGCCTTTCGCGCTGATATGGATGCCCTGCCTTGCGAAGCTGGGGCGGAACACCTCTGCGGACACGACGGTCACAGCGCTGTTCTGGCCGGATTGGGACTTTATATTGAAAATAAAATGCTGGGCAAAAATATTGTTCTAATCTTTCAGCATGCCGAGGAAACCGGTGCGGGCGGACAAGTCTGCTCTCGGGCGCTGCCGCAATATAAAGTCGACCGTGTATACGCCTTTCACAACATCCCCGGCTGGAAAGAGGGGACAATACTTTTGCGGGACGGAACGTTTGCCTGCGCGTCCCGCGGCATGACCGTAGCGTTCACCGGCGCGACATCCCATGCAGCCTATCCCGAATTTGGTCGCAACCCCGGGTTTGCCGCTGCGCGTCTCATAACAAAGCTTCCCGAATTGACAGACCCATCCCGCTTCAGCGGTCTGGCAATGGCCACGCTTATCGGGGCAGAAATTGGAGAAAAAACCTTTGGTACGGCAGCGGGCACTGCGGAGGTACACCTCACGCTTCGCGCCTGGGCGGATGCGGATTTGGATGCGCTCACTGCGTCGATTGAGGAGACCGCCCTACTTGAAGGGGAACGGGATGGGGTGGATACTTCGATTGATTTCTGTGATATTTTCCCGGCAACACTTAACAGCACGGATATGCTCATGCATCTCAGAAAGCTTTGTCGAAGCCAAGGTTTAGTTTCCACGGAAATACCCGTGCCGTTCCGTTGGTCGGAAGATTTTGGCTATTACGGAAGTTTGGCGCGATCGGTCATGGTCGGGATTGGCGCAGGGGAGGACTGGCCGCAGCTTCATACGGCGCAGTATGAATTTAATGACCGAATAGTTCCTGACGCGCTAAAGCTGTTTTCTCTATTAGCTCAGTTCGGCTAAACGCATTTTGTTTCTGTTCTTGAAAAACTCTCCAGTTGGGTGTATTATACTAAAAAATGTCGCAAATGATTGAGTGGTATATTCATGAAGATTAAGGAAAGTTATCATACATACGCGATCATTACGATTCTTTTCTGGTCACTGTCCTATGTTCTCACGCGGCTTTCCTCTCAATATTTCAGCGCTTTTGCGCTCGGATTTCTCCGCTATGCCTTCGCCTCCGTCGCGCTCATTATCGTCGCACTGGTCGCCCGAATCAAGCTGCCAGACAAGAAAGATATCGGATGGTTTCTGCTGGCGGGATTTATCGGCTTTTTTCTCTATGTGGTCGTTTTTAATCTGGGCTGCAAAGAAGTTTCCAGCGGTACCAGCAGCGTCATCATTGCAACCGTTCCCATGATGACGGCCCTGCTCGCGCGCTTTTTTTATAACGAAAAGCTTAGTGCCATGAAATGGACCGCCAGCGCCGTCGAGTTTTCGGGCGTCGTGGTACTAGCACTTCTGGACAGCACGTTTTCCTTTAACACAGGACTGGCGTGGCTCATTGTGGCGTCTTTGCTGCTGAGTGTCTACAATCTTCTTCAACGGAAAATTACAAAAAAGTATTCCGGACTGCAGGCTTCGGCCTTCGGTATCTTTTTTGGGACCCTTCTTCTTACTGCTTTTTTGCCGCATGCGTTGACACAGGCAAAAGTGGCCCCGCCGATTGTCTTTGTTTACATCGCTATTATGGGCGTTTTTTCAAGTGCGCTGGCATATGCTGCCTGGGCACAGGCATTTAAAAAGGCTAAAAACGCTTCCTCCGTCAGCAACTATATGTTTGTAACACCTTTTTTGGCAAGCCTTCTGGGTTTTCTGCTTGCAGGTGAAAAACTTGACAAACCGACGCTGATCGGCGGCGGTATCATTCTGCTTGGTTTGTTTTTATTTAACTTTGGTGATAAGCTATTTACAAAAAAAGAAAAAATAACCGCAGGGGATTAACACCCTGCGGTTTATCTTTGATTTGGGCTAACCTTGTCTCCTATAAACCTCCATATCATGCGCCACGGAGGCGGCAAACTCTTTGTCTGCCTTTTCAAAATAGCTGAGTACACGCTGTACAATGTCGGGTTTGCACTTCCATAATTCCACAGCAATATTGTCGCTGAGGTGCGCTCTCTCCGTTTTATCAAGCGAGCGGTAATGTTCACCGGCCTGCGTAAAGTCGTCTGCTTTTGGAATGGTTTTTCTCTCGGCGTTTCCTGCCAGATAAACCGGCTTCGGCACCGGAATGTCGGCAGGCAGTGGCCTGTTGCCTGCAAGACTGTTCGGAGAATAGTTGATGGGCGAGGGGTTAAACTCGTAAGTCATGCTGCCGTCACGCTGGTTATTAAACGGCGGATTCAACGGCTTGTTGACTGGCAGCTGCATAAAGTTTGGTCCTATCCGATGCCGCTGTGTATCAAAGTAGGAGAAAGAGCGCCCCTGCAGCATTTTGTCGGCGGATAACTCGATGCCAGGCACAATATTACCGGGGCAAAAGGCCACCTGTTCGATTTGCGCAAAGAAGTTATCGGGGTTTTTATTAAGCGTCATCATTCCAACCTTCATAAGCGGGAACTGATCCTCCGGCCAGGTTTTCGTATCGTCTAGCGGATCGAAGGGCAAATTGTCGGCTTCTTCAGGTTTTAAAAGCTGAACACACAGTTCGTATTTAGGATAATCACCTCGTGCAATTGCCTCATGCAGACGCCTGCCTGCAATGTCCGGATCCATACCGGCCAGCCGTTGTGCTTCTATGCGGTCGATTGTCTCAATGCCCTGCATTGTCTTCCAGTGAAATTTTACAAAATGACGCACGCTGTTACGGTTAACCCAAATATACGTGTTTACGCCAAAACCATCAACGTTTCGGTAGTCTTTAATTGTGCCGCGATCACTGTAAAGCCAAGTTACCATATGCGTGGCTTCGGGTGATAAGGATACGAAGTCCCAAAAGCGCTGAGGATTGACTATGTTGGTATCCGGCGCGGGCTTTAGAGAGTGTATAACGTCCGGAAATTTAATTCCGTCTCGGATAAAAAAGACAGGCAGATCGTTTCCGGCCAGATCATAAATACCCTCATTGGTATAAAACTTGGTTGCAAAGCCTCTCGGGTCACGTACGGTATCGGCAGAGCCTCGTCCGCCGATAACCGTTGAAAAGCGAACCAATACTGGTGTTAATTTCCCCTTTCGGTTAAGGAAATCAGCCATTGTATATTTTTCCATGCTATCATAAGCCTCGAAAATGCCGAAAGCACCGGTTCCCTTGGCATGAACAACGCGCTCTGGTATTCGCTCTCTGTCAAAATGTGCAATTTTATCGATAAGATGGGTGTCTTCCAGCAGCACCGGTCCGTTCGCACCGACTGTAAGGGAATTCGTGTCATTGGGGATCGGTCTGCCAAGGCTGTCGGTCAGCGCCCCGTTTGCCGGCATCTGCTGCACGCCGCGCTCGGAAATGATGTTGCCGGGCTGTTGTGCGACAGATGAAACTGAGGTTGCCGTCTGAAGGACGGGGAAGTCCGGAAGCTTTGCATCCGGAGCCGCGACCTTGTGCTCGGGTATGCTGTGCGGGCTCTTTTCCGCATTCATGTTGGCAGGCTGCCTTTTCGTTAGCCCCTGCCCCTGTCCGCCGCGATTTGGCATGCTTCGCGGAGGACCTGCGTTGTTATTTATATACATATGATCACTCCTGTTTTGATTTTTACACCGATACAGCTTATTCCTGCTAAAGAAGGACTGTTAATGGAACTGAGGCCAGCAGAAACTTGAATAATAATCTTGAGATTGAATATTCCGGTTTTTTGAGGTATACTACAGAAAAGTAGTGTTGCCAAAAATTCTCAACAACGAGAAAAATCAAACGGAGGTCATTTATGGAACAGGACAAAACCAAGGGCAAGGGAAAGCGAACAGTATCCAATCTCCTCATAACCCTGGTGTTCGGACTGATATACTTTTATATTAAACTGCCCGCTATCAATTTAAAGGATCCGGCTTTCTATACCTTCGTATTGATTCTCTCGGCCGTATATTGTTTTCTCTCAATCATGACACAGGGCCTTTTTAAGGCGGACAGCGGAAGAGAGCTCTGGCAGAGCGTCAAGACCCACTGCGCAATTCCGGTTATCGTCTGCGTCATCCTTGTGGCTATCTTCATTGTAGGCAGTTTAATTTCCTCGCCAATCATTCGGGCCAAGGCATACCGCGACCTGCTTACAGTTGAAACAGGGGATTTTGCCGCAGAGGTCGAGCAGATATCCTTTGACCAGATCCCAATGCTAGATGAAGCCAGCGCCATGAAGCTAGGTGACAAAAAAATGGGCGAACTTGCGGACATGGTTTCCCAGTTTGAAGTGGCAGACGATTATACGCAGATTAATTACAAGGACCGACCTGTCAGGGTTACCCCTTTATATTACAGCGACTTTTTTAAATGGCTTGCCAACCGCTCAGAGGGACTTCCAGCCTATATCATGATTGACATGGTTACGCAGGAAGCCGACGCTGTCAGGCTTGACACGGGCATGAAGTATACCACCAAGGAATATTTTTTCCGCAAGGTTGAACGTCATCTCCGGTTTAATTACCCAACCTATATCTTCGACGCGCCCAACTTCGAGGTCAACGACGAGGGCGTGCCATACTGGGTTTGCCCAAGGATCGTCAAAAAGATCGGACTGTTTGGCGGGACAGATATTGAAGGTGCAGTCTTGATGAACGCCATAACGGGTGAATGCCAGTACTACAGTGCCAAGGAAATTCCAGATTGGGTGGATAGGGTTTATACAGCCGCGCTTATTATTAAGCAGTATGACTATTACGGTATGTACCAGAATGGCTGGTTTAACTCCTTCATCGGGCAGAAGGGGGTAACCGTGACGACAGACGGCTACAACTACATTGCGATGAAGGACGATGTCTATATGTATACGGGCGTCACCAGTGTGGTTTCAGATGGTTCCAATATCGGCTTTATCCTCACAAACCAGAGAACGAAAGAAACAAAGTACTATCCCTGTGCAGGTGCGCAGGAATCCGCAGCTCAATCCAGCGCGGAAGGCATTGTCCAGTATATGGACTATGATGCAACATTTCCGCTTCTTCTCAATATTTCTAAGCAGCCGACTTACTTCATGGCCCTCAAGGACAGCGGGGGACTCGTGAAGATGTATGCGATGGTCAACGTTCAGCAATATCAGCTTGTTGCCTCTGGCACGACAGTTGCTGAATGCGAACGCAATTATATCGCCCTTCTTGCCAACAGCAACCTTGCCGATGAGAGTGATCTTTCCGGACAGGCGGTCAGAGGGAAAATCAGCGATATCAGAACGGCTGTTATCGAAGGGAATACAAACGTATTTATTCAACTCAATTCCGACGACTATTATTATGTGATATCGGTTGCCGACAGTAAGCTTGCAGTCGTCCTCTCAATAGGCGACAATGTTGAGATTACCCCCTCTGCAGAGGAAGGCGAACTCAGAAGCGCCTATAATGTCGCGCGGCTGGACTAAGCGCATTAAACAACTTATTCTGGAGAGTTAAATGGCACTTTATGCAATCGGAGATCTTCATCTGTCACTCGGCACAGACAAACCCATGGATATATTTGGTCAGAAGTGGCTAAACCATACCGATAAGCTTGAGAAGTCTTTTTCAACACTCGCCGCAAATGACCTTACGGTGCTTTGCGGCGACCTGAGCTGGGGTATAGACCTGGATGAGGCGCTGGAGGATTTTCTCTTTATCGACCGCCTGCCGGGGAAAAAGATCATTTTGAAGGGCAACCACGATTACTGGTGGTCGACGGCAACAAAGGCAAAGGCATTCTTCAAACACAATGGCATCACGACAATAGACATCCTTCATAACAACTGCTTCTTCTACGGAGAACATGCCGCAATCTGCGGGACGCGGGGGTGGTTTTACGAGGAAGAGACGGGCACCGAGCACGACAAAAAAATTATGAACCGAGAATTGATGCGCCTAGAGGCGTCGCTCAAGGCGGCCGGAGACAAGACGAAATACGTTTTCCTGCATTATCCGCCGAAATACGGCGCTTACATCTGCAGCGAGATTTTGATGCTGCTGGAAAACTACGGTGTCAAGATGTGCTGCGCTGGGCATATTCATGGAAAGGGCCTTGTAAATATCTTTGAGGGGCCATATCACGGGGTGGATTATCGGATTGTATCAGCCGATCACCTTAATTTCTACCCAATTTGTATTCTAGGCTGAGCTATTGTTCACAAAAAGTATTTGCATTTAATTGTCTAATCTGTTACAATACTGCTTATGGAATTTGACAGTATCGGAATTTCAGACTGTTCCGGTGCATTACAGTAGGAGGAAAAAACCCAATGATCGTCAAGAACGTTGAAAAGAAAGAAAAGAACACCGTCAGCTTTCAGGTTGAAGTAGACAAGGATGAATTCGAAGAAGCTGTCAGCAGCGCTTACATTAAAAATAAAGGTAAAATCTCCGTCCCCGGTTTCCGCAAGGGTAAGGCCCCTAGAATGGTCATCGAGGGCATGTACGGCGCAAACGTATTTTATGATGACGCGGTAGACGAAGTATCCTCGAAGGCTTTTGAATATGCCGTTAAAGAAGAGACGCTTGAAACTGTCGGTCGTCCCGGCATTTCCGCATATGACGTCAGTGACGACAAAGTCCTCACTGTAACTTTTGAAGCAGCACTCTATCCCGAGATTACGCTTGGTCAGTACAAGGGCATTGAAGCACCTAAAGCGGAAATCAATATCACAGAAGCAGAAGTTGATGCATATATCGAAGAGATCAGAAAGCGCAACGCGCGCCAGATCAACGTTGACCGCGCCGCCAAGCTCGGAGATACCGCCATCATTGATTACGACGGCTACCTCGACGGCAAACGTTTTGACGGCGGCAAAGCCGAAGGAACAAGCCTCGAACTCGGTTCTGGGCAGTTTGTACCCGGATTTGAAGAGCAGATCGTCGGTATGAAGGCTGGAGAAGAGAAAGATATTGATATCACATTCCCCGAGGACTACCATGAAGGTCTTGCGGGCAAAGCTGTTGTATTTAAGGTCAAAGTCCATGAGGTCACCGAAATGGAGCTGCCCGAGGTCGACGATGAGTTTACCAAGGACGTTTCCGAGTTTGATAAGCTTGAAGACTACAGAACAGCAATTATGGAGCAGCTTGTTACAAAGCGCACCCAAGTGGTCGACGAGGACTTCGGCTATAACGTGATTCAGAAAGCGGTTGAGAATATGAGTTGTGAGCTTCCCGATGCTATGATCGAGGAGCGCATGGCTGCCATGATTAATGAATACGACCGCAATCTCATGTCACGCGGAATGCGACTTGAAGAATATATGCGTATGACCGGAATGGACCCCGCTTCGTTCCAGAATATGATTCGTCCTCAGGCCGAGGCTCAAGTTAAGACAGACCTTCTTCTCGCCGAAGTCGCAAAGCTGGAAAATATTGAAGTGACCGATGCAGAGATCGAGGAATCAGTTGAGAACATTGCAAAGGCTTATGGCGTTTCGACCGAGCAAATCAAGCAGGCCGTTCCTGCCGACTCCATGATAGAAGACATGAAAAAGAAAAAAGCAAACGATTTGATCATGCAGCATGCAATCCCAACCGCCCTCGTGGAAGAACAGGAAGAAACAACTGCGGCAAAGAAGGCCCCCGCAAAAAAGGCCTCTAAAAAAGCAGAGACCCAGACCGATGCCGCTGCCGAGGAATAATTCCCTATTGGATGACTTTTCGGCAGGGTAGCGAAGGTAAAGCAATGACTTATTGCTGAGGAATATTTACCTAAGAGAATGGGTATCTTCTTTTAGATCATACTTGTAAAAGGAGAATCACAATGAGTTTAGTACCGTATGTTATTGAGCAGACCTCTCGCGGAGAACGTTCCTATGATATTTTTTCAAGGCTTCTCAACGACCGAATCGTAATGCTCTCCGAAGAAGTAAACGACGTCACAGCCAGCCTTATCGTGGCACAGCTCCTGTTCCTTGAGGCGCAAGACCCGGATAAGGACATTCAGTTCTATATCAATAGCCCCGGCGGCAGCATCACCTCCGGCATGGCAATCTATGACACGATGCAGTACATTAAGCCCGATGTTTCCACCATTTGTATTGGCATGGCGGCATCGATGGGTGCGTTTCTGCTCTCGAGCGGCGCCAAAGGCAAACGTCTTGCACTGCCGAATTCCGAGATCATGATCCACCAGCCCTCCGGCGGAAGTCAGGGCCAGGCAACGGATATTGAAATCCAAGTCAGGCGCTTGCTTAAGATGAAGGAAAAACTCAATAGAATGCTCGCTGAAAACACAGGCAAACCCTATGAGATCATCGCTGCCGACACCGAGCGCGACAACTTCATGAGCGCTGAGGAAGCGAAGGAATACGGACTAATCGATAAGGTAATTTACAAGCGCTGATCTTATCCATATTCTTATAAATGGGGTATATATGGCTAAATTCGAAGAAAGCAAAAACATTCGCTGCAGCTTCTGCGGCAAGCCCCAGTCACTGGTCGAAAGAATGATTGCCGGCAACGGCTCGTACATTTGCGACGAGTGCGTTCGCCTGTGCATGAGCATCATTGATGAAGACTACAAGCCGGCAATCGGCGGCCTGACGTCTGAACGCAGCTTAAATGGCAGCGCGAATCTCAAGGGGTCGGGTATCCCGCGCCCCGCAGACATCAAGAAAATACTTGACGACTATATCATTGGGCAGACAAGGGCGAAAATCGCCTTATCTGTTGCGGTCTATAACCATTACAAGCGGGTTCTCTTCGGGGATAACGGCGACGTTGATCTCCAGAAGAGCAATATCCTGCTGATCGGACCTACCGGCAGTGGCAAAACTCTTTTCGCGCAGACTTTGGCAAGAGTATTGGACGTTCCCTTCGCCATAGCCGACGCGACGACGCTTACAGAGGCAGGTTATGTCGGTGAGGATGTCGAAAATATTCTGCTCCGCCTTTTGCAGGCGGCAGATTTCGACGTTGAAAAGGCTGAGCGTGGCATCATTTACATCGATGAGATGGATAAGATATCCCGCAAAAGCGAGAACACCTCGATCACACGCGACGTCTCGGGGGAGGGTGTTCAGCAGGCCTTGCTGAAGATTCTCGAGGGAACCGTCGCAAATGTCCCTCCACAGGGCGGCAGAAAACATCCGCATCAGGAGTTCATCAAGGTTGATACCTCCCGGATACTGTTTATATGCGGCGGCGCATTTGACGGTATAGAGAAGATTATTGAGAACCGGCTTGACAGAAAGAGCATGGGCTTCGGAGCGGAAATCAAAAGTAAAAACGAGCGCGACACAGGGGCTATTATGCAGGATATTCAGTCACACGACCTGCTGAAATTCGGCATCATCCCAGAGCTGATCGGTCGTCTGCCGGTCATTGTTCCGCTCAATTCGCTAAAAAAAGAGGACCTGATAAGGATTCTGAAGGAACCGAAAAATGCCTTGACCCGTCAGTACAAGGCGCTGCTGAATTACGACGATGTCGAACTTGTGTTTGAGGACGACGCGCTCGACGCAATTGCCGATAAAGCCCTGAAAATGGAAATCGGTGCGCGTGGACTTCGCAGCGTGATGGAAAATATCATGACGGAAATCATGTATGATGTACCCTCTGATCCAACCATTAGTAAGGTTATCGTAACGGCGGACTCTGTCAGAAATGGCATCTCGCCGATGGTCATCAGAAAAATGGCATCATCACAGTCGTAAAACCGTAAAAGCAAACGACCCATTGACGCATATGAAAAAGCCGCATTTCTGCGGCTTTTTCAGCACCCTCGAAAGGAGGATCAGAATGAACGAAAAAATACAGCCCGCGATAGAAGCCGGCTACCCGCTGCTGCCCATGCGCGGCCTCTCGGTTTTTCCCGGTATGCTGATAAATTTCGACGTGATACGTCCAAAATCCGTTGCCGCACTTAATTCGGCACTGGAAGCGAATCGTATGATCTTCATTGTCGCGCAGCGCGACATTACCAAGGAAGTTCCTGCTGAAAGCGATCTTTATACCATCGGCACCATTTGCCGTGTCAAACAGCTCCTCCGTATTCCTGGAACAGAGGGCGTACGCGTCCTTGTCGAGGGTTTCAAACGGGCAAAAATGACCCGCTTTGAAGAGAAGGACGAATTCTATTTTGCTCAGGTAACGGTGGTCGAGGATAGTGATACCCGTTATTCCTCTGCAAAAGCCGAGGCCGTCATCCGTCAGTGCCTGAGCCTCTTTGATGAATATGCCCATTTGTTCGGTGCACTGCCTCCGGAGCTGCTCTCCAAAATTGCCGGTTCCGATAAACCCGGCTATGTGGCTGATTTCATAGCGCAAAATATCTATATGAAGCCCGAAAAAAAGCAGGCTCTGCTCGAAGAACTGCATCCACTGCATAGAGTGCAGCTTCTCAATCGCTTCCTCACAAGAGAAATTGCTGTATTGTCTATCGAACAGGATCTCAATGAACGCACCCATGAGCAGATGTCAAAATCGCAGAAAGACTTTTTCCTTCGCGAACAGATGAAGCTCATTCAGGCGGAGCTGGGAGAGTTTGACGAATCCTATGAGGATATTCTGGAATACCGCAACAAAATATACGCGCTTAAGCTCTCCGATGAGATAACCGACAAGCTTCAGAAGGAAGTATCCCGCTTGTCTAAGCAGCCTCTTGGTTCCTCCGAAAGCGCCGTTCTTAGAAACTATCTGGATAACTGCCTTGAACTGCCCTGGAACACAAAAACAAAGGAATCCATTGATATTGTAAAAGCGCGCAAGATCCTTGACGACGACCACTTCGGTCTGGAGAAGGTCAAAGCCCGCATCATCGAATACCTTTCGGTGAAGCAGCTTTCTCCCGAACTGAAGGGCGCCGTGCTGTGTCTTGTGGGTCCGCCGGGCACAGGAAAAACAAGCATCGCCATGAGCATCGCTAGGGCAACAAATCGTAAATTTACCCGCATTTCTCTTGGTGGCATACACGATGAAGCCGAAATTCGCGGACACCGCAAAACCTATGTAGGCGCAATGCCGGGCAGAATCGTTGCGGGTCTTGTTCAGGCTAAAAGCTCCAATCCGCTCATGCTTCTCGACGAGATTGATAAGCTGGCCAGCGACTATAGGGGAGACCCGGCGGCGGCGCTGCTTGAAGCCCTTGATTTTGAGCAAAACCATAGTTTCCGCGACCATTATATCGAGATACCTTACGACCTGTCCGACACAATGTTCATCACAACGGCGAACACAACGGAGACCATTCCGAGAGCGCTGCTCGACAGGATGGAGGTCATTGAACTCACCAGCTATACGGATGAGGAAAAACTTGAAATTGCGAAGCGCCATCTCATTTCCAAGCAGCGCAAAAAGCACGGACTGACGGCCAATCAGCTCAAGCTCAGTGACGACGCAATCAGAGAGCTGATTACGCTCTATACGAGAGAATCGGGCGTGCGTAACCTTGAACGTGAAATTGCCACCGTGTGCCGCAAAACTGCGCGCATGATCGCCGACGGTGAGTGCAAGTCCCTAAGGCTTCGGGCCGGTATGCTTGAGGCGCTCATGGGAACCCCCAAATTTAAGCCGGATGTGCTGGCACCTGCCGACGAGATCGGACTGGTACGCGGCCTTGCTTGGACCAGCGCGGGGGGAACCGTGCTTGACGTCGAGGCGAGCGTTCTTGACGGGACGGGAAATCTGGAGCTGACCGGCAATCTTGGCGACGTGATGAAGGAATCGGCCCGGGCGGCGGTATCCTATATTCGCAGCAGGGCAGATGTCCTAGGTATTCAGCACGATTTCTATAAAACAAAAGATATTCATATACATTTTCCCGAAGGCGCTATTCCGAAGGATGGCCCTTCGGCGGGTATTACCATCTGCATCGCCGTTATCTCTGCGCTCACAGGTATACCTGTGCGGCGGGATGTAGCGATGACGGGTGAAATTTCACTTCGAGGCAGAGTCATGCCGATTGGCGGCCTGCGCGAAAAAACAATGGCAGCGCTGCGCTCCGGCATCAAAACCGTCATTATTCCCGCAGAAAACGAGACGGATCTGGCTGAGATTGATCAAACTGTGCGAGCGGCACTTAATTTTGTCGTAACAGACCACGTCGACAAGGTACTTGACGTCGCACTGAACCGTAAAATCGACTTCGAGCTGAAAAACAGTGCGGAGGAAAAGGACGAGATGCTTCCGTTTGTCGACAAGTCCGCACCTGTATGTACCTCAAATCTTAGGCAATAGGAGAACGGAATGAATGTAAACAACGCCGAATTTATTAAATCGGCCGCAAGTCCTAAGGATTTTATTTCCGGCTCCCAGCCCACGATCGTTTTTTCGGGAAAGTCAAACGTTGGCAAATCCTCTGTTATTAACAGACTGCTGAATAGGAAGAATTTTGCCCGTGTTGGATCATCGCCCGGCAAAACCGTGCACGTGAATTATTTTCTGATTGATAAAAAAGCATATTTCGTTGATCTACCGGGCTACGGCTTCGCCAAAGTCTCCAAAGATGAAAAAGAGCGATGGAGCCGCCTCATGGAGCAGTTTTTTGCCGGTGAAGGGCTTATTACCCTAGGCGTAATGATTGTTGATGCGCGCCACAAGCCGACGGCCGACGATGTCACAATGGCCAATTGGTTCATTGCTTCCGGCTGTCCCTACGTTGTCATTGCAAATAAGTGCGACAAGCTGGGCAAAAACGAATTTGAACCAAGTGCCAAACTTATCCGTGAAACGCTGCAGTTGCCGGAAGACGCCGCAATAATCATGTTTTCGGCAGAAAAAGGCACGGGCAGCGCGGAGCTGATGCGCGAAATTAAAAAATTTGCCAATTAAAACGGCGGGACGGAAATGACTGCGGCGGCGCAAAGCCGCTGATGTGATTGTTCCGTCCCGCTCTTGTTTTTTCCGGAGAAAATTGGTATAATACTTTAAATGCAGAGTTAAGCTGTTTTCCGTTTTTAAGGGAGGTATAATCATCGGTACTTTTTCAACCATTTGGTCGGGGCTGGACTGGTCGGCACTTGTGAACATACTGATCTCCGTCATTCCCGCGTTGCTGTGTATCACCTTCCATGAACTTTGCCACGGCCTTGTCGCGTACAAACTTGGTGATAACACGGCTAAGAATGCCGGCAGACTTACACTCAACCCAATTAAACATATTGATATTATTGGCCTTGCCATGATGGCGATAGCGGGATTCGGCTGGGCAAAGCCCGTCCCGGTCAATATGAATAACTTCAAAAACCCGAAAACGGGCATGGCGATTACAGCGCTTGCGGGGCCAATATCAAACATAGTCCTGTCTGTGCTCTTCCTGTTTCTCTTCGGACTGCTCCAGATTCCGCTTGCAAAAAGCGGAAAAGGCGGAGAAGTTTTGCTGCAAATGATTTACACGACTGCTTATTTAAGCTGTGCATTTGCTATTTTTAACATCATACCGATCCCACCGTTAGACGGATCAAAAGTTCTGTTTTCTTTTTTGCCGAATGATATTTACAACAAGCTAATGCGCTATGAGCGCTTTGGAATGATACTTCTTTTGGTCATTGTCGTCACTGGTGTATCCACTTCATTTCTAACTAATGCCGTCGACTGGGTATTCAATGGGCTATTTGCCGTAGCACAGTGGTCCTACTCGCTGGTTATTTAACAGCACAAGCAGATACATCCTTTTTTGCATGGCTGCGCAGAGAGGAACAACATGGATAATCCGACCTACCATCTGGAGGGTGTCATCAAAAGCAAGGACGAGCTTCAGGACTTTTCAGGTCCGCTCAACCTTATCTTGATGCTGCTATCCAAAAATAAAATTGAAATACGCGACCTGCGTCTCTCTCTGATACTTGAGCAGTATCTCAAGTACATTTCGGATATGCAGGCGATGGATTTAGATATTGCCAGCGAATTTGTGCAGATGGCCTCTTATTTGGTTTATCTAAAAACCAAGACCTTGCTTGTCGGCGAGGAGGAAGTATCTGAGCTGGAAGAATTGATTTCCTCTTTGGAACAGCTCAAATGCAAGGAAGCTTATACGAGCATAAAGGCGGTGACGCCTGAGCTTTCCGCTGCTGCGGAACAGGGATTGCTTCTGTTTTCAAAAATTCAGGAACCGCTCAGAACCATCGGCGACAAGTCCTATCGATACAGCCATGAGCCGAAGGAACTTCTTCTTGCAATTATGAGCGTCCTTTCTCGCGGAGAGATCAGCCGGGATACGGAGAAAGACGGTATATTGGTTCCCAAGCGGATTATTTATGGGGTACGCGAAAAATGCACTCAGCTCATCGCGCTGCTTCAAAGCGGACGGGTCCATACCTTACAGGAGCTTTATCTCATGAGCAAAACACGTTCAGAGGTCATTGCAACCTTTATCTCCGTGCTCGAGCTGTGCAGTATGGGTAGTCTTGAAATTACGGCCTGCGATGGAGAGCTGACGGTTGCGCTCTGCAGTATTCCCGCAGAAATACCGGAGCTGGTCTCCGATTAGGAAAGACAGAATTGAATGGACGATCGAGAACTCAAAGCAACGATAGAGGCAATCCTCTTCGCATCTGGCGACCCCGTTGCGGCCGACAGGATTGCACTAGTCCTCGGACTCACAAAGGATGAGATTTTATCAGCCGCAAAGCAGCTGGCCGACGAATACAGCTTTCAACAGCGCGGTATTCGACTTGTGCGCATGGAAGGCGCGCTGCAGCTATGCAGTGCACCCGAATACGCTCAGAGCATTACACATGCCCTTGAACGCAGAAAACCGCCTCGACTTAGCCAGCCGGCGCTGGAAGTTTTGGCGATATGTGCCTACTTCCAACCCGTAACACGTGCCTACGTCGATCAGGTGCGCGGTGTGGACAGCTCTTATACTATGGGTCTGCTCCTGGAAAGAGGGCTGATTGAGGCCTGTGGAAAATTAGAGGTCGCCGGGCGTCCCACCATCTATAAAACGAGTGAACTCTTCCTTCGCACCATGGGAATAACAGAACTTTCGTCGCTTCCCAAGCTGCCGGATATGAGCAGTGACGAGGGAATTGCAAAACTTAGCCAGGTTATAGACTCGCTCAAAGCGGAAGAGAATGAACAGCTTAGGATCACGGACTGAGACATCGGGCGGAAAGAAGTGAAGCCATTTGAAAGCGTTTGTAATTGTGCTTTTGGTGCTTACTGTTCTGCTGCTGGTCCCCCTCGGGATCGACGGCGGCTATAGCGGGGAAAAACTGATACTCAGGGTAAGAATCGGCTTTCTGAGCATCCGTATTTTTCCGAGTTCGGAAAAGCACGCTCAGCCTAAAATTAAGAAGAAAAAAGTAAAGAAGAGAAAGCTTAAGCCGCAGCGGCTTGAAAATGCTCCGGAGAAAAAGAAACGGACGTTCATAGATTACAAGGCACTGGTGAAAATGGGACTGAAGACGCTCGGGCGCCTACGAAAAAAGCTGCATGTGGACTATCTGCGCCTGCATTATATTTTTGCTACAGACAACCCCTTTGACACGGCACTTGGCTTCGGGCTATCCTCCGCGGCTCTTGGAGCAATTATGCCGCTTGTAGACGAAGCTTTTGTTATAGACGAACGCGATATTGGCACATCCTTTGACTTTATTAGCGACAGGCCCGCGTTTGACTGTTGGATTACGCTCACGATACACGTGTGGGAAGTGTTTTATATAGCGCTCGCTTTCGGCATAGACTACCTCAAACTGATACTTTGGCAGAAAAAAGAAGAACGCATGAGAAAGGACTGACATTATGGAAAGGCATCCTATTGGGGACCTCACTGAGGTTACTCTCACCAAAATCAAGGAAATGGTAGACGTCAATACCATCGTCGGAAACCCCATTATTACGCCGGATGGCACAACGCTGATACCGGTTTCTAAGGTCACGTTTGGTTTCGGCAGCGGCGGGTCAGATGTGCCGCTTAAGGATAGAGGCGGCTTTGGCGGAGCCAATGGCGCCGGTATTAAGATTGAGCCGGTCGGTTTCCTTACCATCAGCGATGGGGTTGTTAAAATGCTTAACATTTCCTCGCCGGCAAACTCCACCGTTGATAGGCTTGTTGAGCAGATTCCAGATATCGTTGACAAAATCGAGCAGTTCATCGACAAGCATAAGAAAAACTAAAACTACCAAAATCAACCGCTTTACCATAGTCTGTATAATATTTTTTGCCTGAGGCAATAATAAGCACTGCCCAATAAAAACTAGGGGTGGTGCTTATTGTTGAGAAAACTTACATCGGGCTTGCTGTCAGCCGCTATTTTTTTGTCCCTTATTGTTCCCGTGGGGGCCTATGCTGCGCCGGATAACAGTGCGCAGGCCGTCATTCTGATTCATGCCGATACCGGGCAGGTGCTCTACGGCAAGAACACCGATTCGCATATGCTGATTGCAAGCACAACCAAGATTATGACGGCTCTGGTCGTTCTGGAGCATTGCGCTCCGGATGAACAGGTTAAAATACTTCCAGAGTATACAACTGTGGAAGGTTCCTCCATGTATCTGAAAGCAGGCGAAACCTACACCGTGCGTGAGCTACTTTACGGAATGCTGCTTGTGTCGGGCAACGATGCAGCAACCGCGCTGGCCTATCACTGCGGCGGCTCGATCGCCGGATTTGCGGATATGATGAACGCAAAGGCTAGGGAGATGGGGCTGACCAACAGCTCTTTTAAAAATCCGCACGGGCTGGATGCGGACGGGCATTATTCTTCCGCGGAGGATTTGGCCGAGATTACTCGTGAGGCCATGAAAAATGAGCTGTTTGAGAAAATTGTCTGCACGAAAACCTATACAATCGGCGATCAGACCTATATGAACCATAACAAGCTGCTCTGGAATTACGATGGTGTGCTAGGTGTTAAAACCGGATATACGATAGCGGCGGGCAGAAGCCTTGTCTCCTGTGCCGAGAGAAACGGGCTGAGGTTGATCTGCGTGACCTTGTCTGACCCGAATGACTGGGACGATCACAAATCTCTCTATGATTGGGCTTTCTCAAACTATGAATACAAAAATGTCCTGCCGATGGGTGTTATCTGCGAAGTGCCCGTGATTTCGGGTGTTAAGGTTAGTGTTGGTGTTGTCGCCGAACCGGCAGACCGTATTCTCGTCGAAAAAAACACGAAACTTGACTATTCTCTCGAGCTGCCGGAATTTGTGTACGCGGGTATTCGGGCGGGGGAGTGCGCGGGTCGGGTTTTTATTAAATCCAACGGTGAGACCGTGGCGGAATTTCCGCTCGTATATTCGGAAGACGTTCCGCTCGCCGACAAATCAAAACTTACCGCCTGGGAGCGCATTAAGCGCGCATGGTTTATAGCAAATAAATATGGTTTCGTGTTTCAAGGAACGGATTGAACCATGAACCTTTCATTTACCGGAGGAAACATGGAACAGCGTCTTCAAAAAATTATAGCGTCCTCCGGCTTCTGCTCAAGACGAGCAGCCGAAAAGCTGATTGAAGAGGGCAGAGTTCGCGTCAATGGAAGAACCGCGGTGCTCGGTGAGAGCGCTGACGATGCAGCGGACGCCATTACAATTGATAACAAACCTCTGTCCATGAGCGGGCAGAGGACCTACATATTACTGAACAAACCCCGCGGCTATCTTTCTTCGATGTCGGACGACAGGGGGAGAAGGACCGTGGCCGAACTGACAGCCGATGTCGGCGCGCGTGTTTACCCCGTCGGCAGGCTCGACTACGATTCAGAGGGGCTTTTAATCATGACTGACGACGGCGAGTTTGCGCATATGCTTATGCATCCCTCGCATGAGATCAGTAAAACCTATGAGGCTAGAGTTCGGGGCAGCAATATTTTGCAGGCCCTTGAAATTCTGCGCGCTCCGATGACGATTGACGGTTATGCGCTTAGGCCTGCGGTGCTTAAATTGCTTCGGCAGGGAGAGGACGAAGCGCTCTTGTCCGTGACCATTGGAGAAGGACGGAACAGACAGATACGCAAGATGTGCGAACAGGCTGGACTGAAGGTCGTCAGACTTAGACGCGTATCCGAGGGCAGCTTAAAGCTTGGTGCACTGCCCACCGGCAAATGGCGGCATTTAGAACGCGATGAGATAGAGAACTTGCAAAAGTGCGGAGCAAAAACCGATTCAAGTACAAAAATTCTCAAATAAATGCAGGATTATTGATTTTTATCTTTCGCAGTACTTGCATTTAATTCAAAATCTGTAGTATCATAAAAAACAAGTAATGACATAACGATAGAACTAGGAAGTGATTTGATGGAAAAAGATGTCCTTGCTGTGATAGCAAACAATAACATCCACTATTCAAAAGGCCAGAGGCGAATTGCTAAATATATTCAGGATAATTACGATAAAGCGGCATTTATGACTGCCGGAAAGCTGGGCGCAACGGTCGGCGTGAGCGAATCGACGGTTGTCCGCTTTGCTGCCGAACTGGGTTATGACGGATACCCCGGTATGCGAAAAGCTTTACAGGAAATTATTAGAAATCGTCTGACCTCTGTTCAGCGAATTGAGGTCTCAAAGGACCTAATAAACGGATCTAACGTCCTTAAAGCGGTTTTAACCGCCGATATGGAAAAACTCCAGAAAACCATCGAAGAGATTGATATGGTCAGCTTCAATGCAGCGGTCGATGCGATCATCAGCGCAAGACATGTCTACATAGTCGGTATGCGCTCCTCGGCGGCCTTGTCCAGCTTCATGGGTTATTATCTCAACTTGCTGCGCGATAACGTGCATCTGCTTCACGACACCGCCGTTACCGAGGTATATGAGCAGGTCATCCGCATTAAGCAGGGGGATGTTTTTATCGCCATGAGTTATCCGCGCTATTCCAGCCGCACGGTGAAGGCCATGCGCTTTGCAAAAGAGGCTGGAGCGACGACAATCAGCCTAACGGACGGGGAGTCCTCACCGCTGGTTGTCAATTCCGACATCACCCTATACGCAAAGAGCGACATGGTCTCTTTCCTTGATTCTCTTATTGCGCCGCTCAGCCTGATAAACGCATTGATCGTTTCAATCGGTCTGCGTTCGGAGGACGTGCTGTCCGATACCTTCAAGCGTCTTGAAACTGTTTGGACGGAGAATGAGGTCTATGAAAACACAGCGGGCTGACGTTGCCGTAATCGGCGGCGGTGCCGCAGGTCTTATGGCGGCGGCTTTGCTGGCGGAGCGCGGGGCCGACACGGTGTTGCTTGAGCCTAATAAGCTTCTGGGTAAAAAGCTGCGCATAACGGGAAAAGGCCGCTGCAATCTTACAAACAACTGTGACAACAAACGCTTTCTGGAGAATGTCCCCTGTAATGGAAATTTCCTTTACAGCGCTATCAATCGGTTCAGCACAGCTGATACTATCGTTTTCTTTGAGCGCATTGGCGTTTCTTTAAAAACCGAGCGCGGGTGTCGTGTCTTCCCTGTCAGTGACAGTGCACACGACGTCGCCAACGCGCTTGAGCGCTTTGGAAGAACTCAGGGCGTCCAATGGCTGCACAAACGTGCCACAGCCTTAAAAACGGCAGACGGCGCCCTTACGGGCGTTGTTGCAGAGGACATGGAAATTATCTGCCCCGCTGTGATTCTCTGTACGGGTGGTGTGAGCTATCCTGGAACGGGCTCAACAGGGGAGGGCTATGCCCTTGCTGAAAGCGTTGGGCACACGGTCGTCCCACCGCAGCCGTCACTTGTACCTCTGGTATCGGACGATGATTACTGCGCGGAGATGCAGGGGTTTTCCTTAAAGAATGTGACTCTAAAAGTTTATGATGGAAGTGGTAAAACGGTCTTTGAAGAGTTGGGAGAGCTACTTTTTACGCATTTCGGCATATCCGGTCCGCTCGTCCTTTCTGCCAGCGCACATATGCGTGATTTTGCTGTCCAGCGCTATCACATGGCTATCGACTTGAAACCGGGTTTGGATGTGGACCAGCTTGATGAGCGCTTACTGCGCGATTTTAAGAAATATGCCAATAAAGATTTTCAAAATGCATTGTGTGATCTGGCCGGGCACACGATGATTCCTGTCCTTGTCAGGCTTTCGGGCATACCGGAAGAAACAAAAGTCAATTCCATTACTAAAAAGCAGCGCCAAGCGCTGGTCCAGCTGTTTAAAAATTTCCCTGTCAATGTTGCGGGGCCGCGCCCGATTGCGGAAGCAATCATCACCTCCGGTGGCGTGAATACCAAAGAGATTAATCCAAAAACTATGGCTTCAAAGCTTATTGACGGCCTGTATTTTGCCGGAGAAATCATCGATGTGGATGCCTATACGGGCGGCTTTAATCTTCAGATCGCATGGTCGACGGCCTATGCCGCCGCGCAGTCTGTGGGGATTGGCTGATAAAAAGATACCTGAAAGGAAACAATGAATGGGAAAGTACATTTCCGTAGCGATTGACGGACCTTCCGGCGCCGGTAAGAGCACCATCGCCAAGATGTGCGCGCAGAAGCTGGGCTTTTTATATATTGACACCGGCGCTATATATCGCACGGTCGGTGTTGCAGTCCACAGTGCCGGCCTTGGTTCGAAGAATGAAGCTGGCGTGAAGGCCCTGCTGCCAATGATTGAAATTACAATGCGGCATGACGAAAAGGGCTTACAAAGAATGTTTCTTGACGGTAGGGATGTGACGGATGAAATTCGACGTCCGGAAATTTCAATTTATGCCTCCGATGTTTCGGCTATGCCGGCAGTCCGCGCCTTTCTTTTAAACAAGCAGCGCCATTTTGCGGAAACTAATAACGTCATTATGGACGGACGCGATATTGGAACGGTCGTGCTGCCAGATGCCGATGTAAAGATTTTTCTCACTGCAACGGCTGAAGAACGCGCAATGCGCAGGCATGAGGAGCTTCTGCTTCGCGGTACGGAGACAACACTTGATGAGGTTCTGCGCGATATTGTCTACCGTGACAATAATGACAGTACCAGGAGTGCAGCTCCGCTGCGCCCGGCTAAAGATGCCGTCATTATAGATACCACAGGAAACTCACTTGAAAAAAGTTTCGATTTGATTTGTAGATTAATAGAGGAGAAAATGGCGCTATGAGCAAATCATATGTGTTCTGGTATTGCCTTGTTTATCCTTTCGTACGACTTCTATATCCTTGCAGGATCTATGGGCGCGAGAATATTCAGGCGGGTCCGATGATTATCTGTGCCAATCACTCGAATTTTGTAGATCCGGTTCTGATCGCCATGGCTTTTGGACGCAAACATCAGCTTTTTTTCATGGGTAAAGCCGAGCTGTTTCGAATTCCCTTGCTCGGAAGTGTTCTTAGAGCCGTTGGGGCTTTTCCTGTCCAACGTGGCGAAACTGATATAGGCGCTATTCGAACGGCGATGAAACATCTGAAAAATGGAGACCGGATTATGATGTTTCCCGAAGGAACACGCGTCAGTGAGGCGGAAACTGTTGATGCCAAGAGCGGGGCCGTCCGTATTGCGACAAAAATGAACGCCCCGATCCAACCAATCTATATTTCGACTAAAAAGAGGATATTTCACGCTTCTAAACTCGTCATTGGCAAGCCCTATATAATTCCTGCTCCCAGCGATAAAAATTACGCACCCTTGGCGGAAGAACTGATGGGCAAAATACAATCTTTGGAGAAAGAACATTGAAAAAACTTCTCGTTTCTGAGAGTGCCGGTTTTTGCTTCGGCGTGAGCCGCTCTGTTCAATTGGCAGAGGCCTTGCTGGACAGCTGTGACGGCCCGTGCTACAGTCTCGGCGAGCTGATACATAACGACTCGGTTGTAGAAAAATTGCGTGCAAGCGGGCTTGTCGTCGCTCAGAGTGCCCAGGAGATACCGGAAGGTGCATGCGTTGTAATACGGTCTCACGGTGTATCTCAAAAAGAATATGCTGTTTTGACCGCAAAAAACTGCCGCATTATTGATGCAACCTGTCCAAAGGTCTTAAAGATTCATAAAACTGTAGCGGATGCTGAATGTGCTGGAAGGCTTCCGGTAATCATCGGCATGCGGGAACATCCTGAAGTGCGGGCTATCTGTGGCTGGTGCCATCACGCAGAGGTGTTTGCAGATGCAGCAGAACTTGAAACTTGGCTGTCTGGCTCAGTGGAAAATAGAACCAAACCACTCACTGTTGTGTTTCAGACTACACAAACGCAGAACAATTTAGAAGAGATCAAAAAAATTCTGAAAAAAGAGTGTACAAATAGCGAATTTTTTGATACAATATGTAGCGCTACATCCATCAGGCAATTAGATGCTGCGGCTTTATCAAAAAAGTGCGGTGCAATGGTTGTTATTGGCGCGCGTCATAGCGCAAACAGCGTCCATCTTGCGGAAATATGCAGAGATCACTGCGATAATGTCCAGTTTATTTCCACGGCTGCTGAACTCGATTTGGCGGCATTTGATGGATATGACACCATTGGTATAACAGCCGGCGCATCAACGCCTGCTTGGATCATTAAGGAGGTAAAACAAACCATGACTGATGAACTCAAAATCGAAGAAACCACGGCAGAAGAAAAGGTGACAGAGGTGATTCCCGAGGTGGAAATGACCTTTGACCAGATGCTGGAGGATTCTATTAAAACGATATATAACGGCGATACTGTTATTGGTATCGTCGATGCAATCACTCCGACAGAGATCAGTGTTGACCTTGGAACAAAGCATTCTGGCTATATTCCTGTCTCTGAATTTACAGACGATACTGACGTGCCTATTGAACAGCTTGTTAAAATCGGTGACAAAATTGAGGCCTGTGTTGTCCGCGTCAATGATGTGGAAGGCACGGTTATGCTTTCCAAAAAGCGCCTTGATGCCGCAAAATCTTGGACAGTCGTTGAAGACGCGGCCGATAACGGTACGATACTTGAGGGCGTTATCACTGAAGAGAACAAGGGTGGCGTCGTTGTTTCTGTCAAGGGCATCCGGGTCTTCGTCCCTGCTTCACAGACAGGCCTTGGTAAGGACGCCAGCATGAGCGAACTTCTCAAGAAGAAGGTCCGCCTTAAGATCACAGAGGTCAACCGCGGCCGCCGCCGCGTTGTCGGCAGCATTCGTGCCGTCTCCAAAGACGAGCGCAAAGAACGTTCCGAAAAGGTCTGGTCCGAAATCGAAGTCGGCAGACATTATAAGGGTATTGTCAAATCACTTACCGGTTATGGCGTTTTCGTCGATATCGGCGGAATTGATGGCATGATCCATGTCTCTGAGCTCAGTTGGAGCCGTATCAAGCAGCCTGCAGACGTGATGAGCGTTGGCGATACGGTGGATGTCTATGTCATTAGCTTCGATAAGGAAAATCACAAAATTTCTCTGGGCTACAAAGACCCCAACGGTAACCCCTGGGAGAAGTTCATGAACACATACAATGTCGGGGATGTTATCAACGTTAAAATCGTCAAGCTTATGCCTTTTGGTGCATTCGCAGAAGTGATGCCCGGCGTTGACGGTCTGGTCCATATATCGCAAATCTCCAACCGCCGGATTGGAAAACCGGAAGAGGTGCTGACGGTCGGTGAAACTGCGGATGTCAAGATTACAGCCATTGATACCGAAAAACAGAAGATATCACTCAGTATCCGCGCTCTGCTTGAGCCGGAGAAGAGGCCCGAGGCGCAGCAGGAAACAATGAAGGAAGAAGCGCTTGTTTACGAAGTTTCGGCAACCGGAGAAGCAACCGGCAACGCACCCGAATCAGAAGAAAACGCATAAGCGAACTCTTCATTTAATAGCCCCCCCGATTACGGGCATCGTAACCGGGGGGCTTATTTTGCCCTTCAAGGCTCATAATCGGTCAAATATACCCGCTATTTTAAATGGCGTGTTTAATTCTCCAAATTTCACTGTAATTTAACTATATTTAATTATTTGTTATACTTTCTTGCTAATTCTTTAAATTTCGTGTATAATCATTATAGAAGACACACACTATATACTTTTTTAGACAGGAGGGATAAACTTGTTCAGCGTTGGAGACCGGATTGCGCACCCCATGCACGGCGCAGGGATAATAGACGGCATCGTTAAACGTAAACTTGACGGCGCGGAAAAAGATTATTATGTGCTTAAACTTCCTGTCGGCGATATGTTGGTTATGATACCGGTTGACTGTACAGACAGCATCGGCGTCAGGCCTATTGTCGAGCCTGACGAGGCTGAGAAAATAATCGGCGCTTTTGCCGGAATTGAAGTCAACATGACTCAAAACTGGAATAAGCGTTACCGTGAAAACATGCTTAAAATTAAAAGCGGTGACCTTCTTGAGGTTGCCGCGGTCATAAAGGGTCTGATGCTCAGAGACACTGACAGGGGGCTGTCGACAGGGGAGAGAAAGATGCTCCACTCCGCAAAGCAGATACTTATTTCTGAAATTGTTTTGTCGGAAAGCATCACGTATGAAGAAGTCGAGCAGAGGATCAACGTAGCTGTTTCCTGAACTGGATTGCGGGCAGCGTAAGCATTGGGTGATACTTTATGCTGACGCGCCCGTTTCTGATTTTTAAACTTATTTTCCGGAGGCACTTATGTCTTTAATCAATGTCCTAAAAAAGAAAGGAATTTCCTGTTCCGTCGTTGTCGTTGCAGCAGGAAGTTCAAATCGTTTCGGCAGCGATAAATTGTTTGCCAATCTATGCGGAACCCCAGTTCTGGCCTATTCTTTGACCACCCTTGAAGCTTGCCGATACATTGAGGAGATCATCGTCGTCACAGAGTCCGAAAAAATTGTTCGGGTAGCCGAGCTCTGCCAGAGTTACAATATCAGCAAGGCAACAAAAATAGTTTGCGGCGGTTCAACAAGATTGGAATCGGCACTTAGCGGCGTTTCGGAAACAAATAGAAAATGTGATTTGATTGCGATCCACGACGGGGCAAGACCTCTGGTTACAGCCAAAATAGTTGAAGAAGTTATTGAGGCCGCTTATCAATACCAGGCGGCGGTGCCTGCGATTCCCGTACGTGACACTGTGAAAATTCTTGAAAACGGATTTGTGGCTGAAACACCGAAGCGCGCCTCCGTCTTCGGCGCACAAACACCCCAGGTATTCGTCCCTGAACTCATTAAGGGGGCCCTCACGGATGCGCTACAAAAAAATATTTTGGTATCTGACGATGCCTCGGCTGTAGAACTGTTGGGATTCTCCGTCTGTGTGACAGAAGGAAGCGAGGAAAACATCAAGCTTACAACCCCGCTCGATCTGACCTTTGCCGAATGTATTTTGGCATCAAGAAGGGAGCGTAACACATTTTGAGAATTGGTCACGGCTATGATGTCCACAGGCTGAAAACGGGCCGGGCGCTCATTCTCGGCGGCGTCAGCATACCCTATGAAAAAGGACTCGATGGACATTCGGACGCAGACGTTCTGCTGCATGCTATTATGGACGCGCTGCTCGGTGCAGCGGCTTTTGGTGATATTGGGCAGATGTTTCCGGACAGTGACAAGCAATATCTTGGGGCCGACAGCATGGACCTGCTCAGGCGTGTTAACGAACGTGTATCCACAGCAGGCTACAAGATTGAAAACCTTGACTGCACGGTTGTTGCTCAGGCACCAAAGCTTGCGGGTTTCATTCCGCAGATGCGAGAACGGATTGCAGCTGCTCTGAAAATGGATAGCAACCGCATTAGCGTCAAGGCTACGACTGAGGAATACCTTGGGTTTACTGGCGCCGGAGAGGGTATTGCGGCGCACGCCGTTGTTCTCCTTAATAACTGAACATGAGCCACAACTTGAGCATAGAATATCTCAGACCAACTATCGGTCAATCTACCGTCGGAAGGGAAAATTTCTATGCTCAGTTATTTACTCATGTGCAGATCTCTCACGTACGCGCAGAGAGCGTCCCGCGCACTTGAGCGCACCGGCATCACCGCTATCGTAACAAAAGCGCCCAAAAGTGCTACAGGTCAGGGCTGCAATTATTGCGTCAAAGTCTCTGAAAAGAACCTTGTGCGGTCGATTTCTACGCTCACGGATGCAGGGCTGGGCCCGACAAGGGTCTTCCTCGTTTCCCACGACGGATCCGTCAGCGAGGTGCAGAAATGATTTATCTTGACTGCGCGGCAACAAGTCTTCAGAAACCGAGAGAAGTCGCTTTTGCCGTCAGCCGTGCCATGACAACAATGGCAAGTCCCGGAAGAGGCTGCCACAAACCAGCTATGGCAGCGGCAGACTGCGTTTTAAACTGTCGACTATTGCTTGCGTCTTATTTTAACGTTCCCGAGCCAGAAAATATCGTTTTTACTTTCAATGCCACACACGCACTGAATATCGCCATTAATTCTCTTGTTGGAGAAGGCGACAAAGTTGTCATTTCGGGCTATGAACACAACTCGGTGACGCGACCCCTTAAAGCGCTGAATGTAAACCTTGTTGTTGCTAAATCTCCGCTTTTTGATCGACAGGCCGCGGTAAATGCTTTCAGACAGGCTTTGCCCGGCGCAAAATGTTGTGTATGTACCCATGTATCAAATGTTTTTGGGTTTATTCTGCCGATTGAAGAGATTTCGGCATTATGTCACCAACTCCATGTACCACTCATAATTGATGCCTCCCAATCGGCGGGAACCCTGCCGATTGATTTTACGGCACTCGACCCAGCATTTATTGCAATGCCCGGTCACAAAGGGCTGCTCGGCCCACAGGGAACGGGTGTTTTACTCTGCGGGCACGAGGCAAAACCGCTTCTTTCGGGCGGAACGGGCAGCAATAGCGCGACAAACCTGATGCCGGATTACCTGCCAGACCGTCTTGAGGCGGGGACACACAATGTGGCGGGAATCGCAGGGCTTACAGAAGGTATGAAGTTTTTAAAATCAAAGCCCTGGGACGCGGTCTCAAGGCATGAAAAGAATCTGTGCTACCGTTTTGCGGAACGACTGAGTACGATTCCGGGTGTCAGGATTTTCTTTGACGAGAGTTTTACAGCTCAGTCAGGTGTTCTTTCGATGACCAGCGACAGAGTTGCTTGCGACGAGCTTGCAGAAAGACTCGGTAATGTGGGCATTTGTGTTAGGGCGGGTCTGCACTGTGCACCGACAGCTCATGCGACCGTCGGCACAATTGAGGAGGGAACGGTTCGTTTTAGCTTTTCGCCGTTTAATACGCCCAATGAGGTCAATCTTGCTGCCGATACTTTGAAAAAAATTCTTAACAAAACTTAAATAATGGTATAAACATTTGCCATTTGAAGACTATTATTATATAATATTCTTTGCGTAACTGTGTTCTTGAATTAGGGCGCGGCCCAATCAGGCTTTACAGACAGATATCTTTGAACGATTTACAGATAGAGGTCAATACCCATGGAAGAGTTCAAAAGCTTAATATTCAGGACAGTGCAGTATTTGCTGTCTGCAAGGGTGCCGGATATTATCGACATCCTTATTGTCGCTTACCTAATATACAAGCTTATCGGGCTGATACGTCGGACAAACTCCAGTAAAATCGCACAAGGTCTTGTAATTGTTCTGCTGATTCTCTGGGTGTCCGACTGGTTCAATCTTACTGTCATTCATTTTATTCTTAGCAAGGCAGTGGAGGTCGGTTTGCTTGCGCTGGTAATCATTTTTCAGCCGGAAATCAGACGCACGCTTGAAAAGGTGGGTAGTGGCAGCATCATGTTCCTGCTTCGTGGTAATGTCCATGTACAGACCATAGACACGGCCATAACACAGACGGTTCTTGCTTGCAAATCCATGGCAAAAACAAAGACCGGCGCACTCATTGTGTTTGAGCGCATTAATAAGCTGGATAACCAGATTAACACCGGGACAATCGTTAATTCCGATACGACTGCAGAACTGCTAAAAAACATTTTCTTCAACAAGGCGCCCCTGCATGACGGTGCCGTTATTATCAGCGATGGCAGAATTGCGGCCGCCGGCTGTATGCTGCCTATGTCGAATAACCAGAACCTCAGCCGCGACCTGGGTATGCGTCACCGGGCCGGAATCGGTATGAGTGAGCATTCTGACGCAGTAATTGCTATTGTCTCTGAGGAAACAGGCGCCATTTCCATCGCGGTTGACGGTATGCTCAAGCGCCACCTGTCTCCGGAAACCTTTGAAAAGATTCTGCGGAACGAGCTGATTATTGAGGAAGAGTTGGGCGGAGAACCCAAGAAGAAAAAACTCTTTGGCTTACTGAGGGTGAAGAAAAATGGATAAAAAGAAAGCCGGTCCCAGAATACTGGACAGTAAGCTCCTTTGGGCGTTTGTTTCGCTTTTGGCCTCGGTCCTTCTTTGGGCCTATGTTACAACAACAGAAGGCGATGTGATTGAGCGCAGCTTTGACGGCGTTCAGGTCGTATTCAAAGGGGAGGACAATCTGCGTGAGAAAGAGGGACTTGTTATCTCGAACGTGAGCGCAAACACTGTCAGTGTCAGACTAAAAACGACGCGCCGTGAATTGTCAAAGCTCTCTTCCACCAACATAGTAGCCGTGGTAGATGTCTCAAAGTTTAGCTCCAAGGGCATTTATAACCAATCGGTTTCGATTGAATTCCCAACAGGCAGCAACACCGGCTCAATCGATGTCGTTACGATTTTACCGGGAAGTATCTCTTTTAACATTGATAAAACAACCACGAAGACCATCGAGATAGAGGGCAAATTTGTCGGAACCGTAGCGGAAGGCTTTGCTGCGCAGCAAATTAAGTTTGACCCGCAGACCATTACTATCAGCGGACCTGAAAGCGAAATCAGCAAAGTTTCATACGCGTGGGTAGAGGTTGACCGTGATAACGTGGATAAGACACTACAGTTTGTTTCCTCCTATCTTCTCATGGACGATAGCGGAAACGAAATTGAGGCTGAAAACATCACCCTCAGCCAAGAGACGGTTTCGGTTACGGTACCTATAACCTCGACAAAAGAGGTTCCTCTGACCATTGATGTTGTGGAGGGCGGCGGTGCCACGAGCGAAAATGTCGATATCACCTGTGTGCCTTCAACGATTACAATTGCGGGCGATGCCGAAACGCTGGCCGGCATCAACAAAATATCCGTTGGAACGATAGACCTGACATCGTTTGCCTCCTCATACGAGGACACTTATCAGATCGTTCTGGATAACAATGTCACGAATGTCACGGGGATCAACCAAGTTAAAGTCACAGTCAAGGTCGTCGGACTTGAAACAAAGAAGTTTAATGTGACGAATATATCCACGGTGAATGGTCCAGCAGGGCAGAAGATTACCATTGTAACCGAGAATGTTGAGGTTACGCTTCGCGGTAAGTCAAGCGTCCTCTCCAAGATTGCCGCAAATAACATCCGTGTTGTGGCGGACCTTGCCGATCTTGGTTCCACAACCGGTGTTTTCCAGCCCCCCGCAAAGGTCTATGTTGACGGCTTCACCGGCGTCGGTTCAATCGGTGAATACAGCGTATATGTTAAAATAAAATAGCCTGTCTGTGCGATACACTGCCCGAGGAGGACAGCATCCGGATTTGGCGGAAAGGACAGCGCAATAATGGTTAAAAGCATGACCGGCTATGGCGGTGCTAAATCCGCGGAGGGGCCGTATAAACTTTCGGTCGAGCTCAAGAGCGTTAATAACCGATACTTGGATACTTCAGTGCGTCTGCCTCGGAGCTTTATGTTCTCGGAGGAGGCTGTGAAATCAGCCATTTCGGCGCGCGTTTCAAGAGGCAAGGTCGACGTTTTTATCTCCTTTGACGCCGTTTCCGGCGATGAAGCGGCGGTCACAGTTAACGAGGAGCTGGCTGCGGCCTATAAGGCGGCGATCGATCAAATCGGTGAAAAGCTCGGGTTGAACCCCGAGGCCACGGCCTATCAAATTGCAAAGCTCCCCGATGTTCTCACGCTGGATAAACGTGAAATTGAGAAGGAGGAAGCGCAAAAAGCGCTGCTCACAGTTCTGGAGCAGGCACTCGCAGATTTTGAAGCAATGCGCCAAAGAGAGGGCCGAAAGCTGTTTGATGACATATCCGCCCGCCTTAAAACCTTAGAGGAGTGTCTCTTATTCATTGAGACACGCGCTCCGCAGACTGTTGGGGAATACCGTGACAGGCTCACAAAAAGAATGCTTGAAATACTTGACGCAAAGCAGATTGATGAGGGCAGAATACTCACAGAGGCGGCAATTTACGCAGATCACATTGCAACGGATGAGGAAACTGTCCGTTTGAGGAGCCACATTGAGCAGATGCGCGGTATGCTCTCAAGTAATACGCCCACTGGAAGAAAACTTGATTTTATCGTTCAGGAACTCAACCGCGAAACGAACACGATCGGTTCGAAATGCAACAATAACGAAATAACCTGCGTCGTTCTGGATATGAAATCGGAAATTGAAAAGATCAGAGAACAGGTTCAGAACATCGAATAGGGGGATATAATTTTGAAGCTCATTAACATCGGTTTTGGCAATATGGTCTCTGCCTCACGCGTAATTGCCATTGTCAGCCCGGAATCGGCACCCATTAAGCGAATCATCCTTGACGTGCGTGATAGGGGACAGCTTATCGACGCGACTTACGGCAGACGTACGCGTGCCGTTGTCATTATGGACAGCGGTCACGTTATTCTCTCGGCAATCCAGCCCGAAACCGTTGCGGGCAGAATGAGCGGCAAAAACGACGCGGAAACCGGAGGTGACTCGGATAATGAGTGATTGCGGGAAATTGATCGTTGTTTCCGGTCCGTCCGGGGCCGGTAAAAGCACGGTCATTTCGCGGGTTATGGAAGCGGATAAGAGCGTCGTCTTTTCTGTTTCCGCCACAACAAGGAAACCGCGAGAGGGTGAACACGAAGGCGTTGACTATTTCTTTACCGACACCGAACACTTTCAAGAGATGATAGACAGCGGCGCGCTTTTTGAATACGCACGGTATGTCGATAATTTCTACGGCACGCCGAAGGCCCCCGTGGAGCAAAGCCTAAATAATGGTCTGAGTGTCCTGTTCGACATCGAAGTACAGGGCGCTATGCAAGTCAAAACGAAATGTCCCGAGGCAATTCTCATTTTTGTCATTCCTTCTCAATTTTCAGAAATCGAAAAAAGACTCCATACCAGGGGAACTGATTCCGAGGAAAAGATACGCCAGCGTATCCAAACAGCTAGAATTGAGTATTCTCTGGCCAGAAACTACGATTATATCGTTATAAACGATGACCCTGATCTGGCCGCGTCTGAAATTCAGTCGATTATCATCGCCGAAAAATGTCGTGCGGCCAACAGACAAAAATATTTAACAGAGGTGTGTTCATTATGATGCTATATCCTCCGCTTGCAGACCTTGTTCAAAAAGTCGGCAGTCGTTATCTGCTTGTAAACCTGATTGCTCGCCGTGCGAGAGATATCTCCTACGACGCCGAGGAAAACGGCTTACATCTTGACAAGAAGCCCGTGTCCACCGCGATTGACGAGGTTTATACGGGAAAAATTAAGCCCATTGAAAACAAATATAAAGAGTAGGGACTTTTTTGCCCTTTAGAGAGTTTTCGCATTATCTTAAAGAGGGAGCGGTGATATTAGTGGACAGACTCGTTGCGAAGATCGCGGTTTCGGCCGCCACCTATCAGATCGACAAGCCTTACGACTACATCGTTCCCGATGAGTTTGCGGAAACTCTTTTGCCGGGTATGCGCGTACTTGTTCCCTTTTCGAAGGGAAACCGAAAGACAGAGGGTATTGTTCTGGGACTCAGTCGTACATCCGAGCTTTCAAAACTGAAATGTATCTCAGCGGTGCTGGATAAAACGCCTGTTTTGACTGATGAACTCATGAAACTGGCCGTCTGGATGCGGGAACGATTTTTCTGTACGGTTTATGAGGCGGTCAAAGCAATGCTCCCTGCGGGACTCTGGTATAATTTAAGTGCCGTATGCAGCATTGCAGACGGCATAGCCAAGGACGAAGCCTACGAGGCAGCAGGCCGTTCGGACAAGCAGCGCAGGCTGCTTGACGCGCTTTATGCGCGGGACGGAAAAAGCGAATACCGCGATATTGAATTGGCTTTTGGTTCGGACGATCCAATAAATGCGTTAAAAAGTCTTGCAGAAAAGGGTATAATTGTAACAGATTTCCATGAAAATCGCAGGATTAAAGACAAAACGGTGAGTTTTGCCGGTCTTGCTGTTCCCTCGGAGACCGCGACGGAAGCTGTCTCGGCCAAAAGACGAACGGCGCCTTCACAGGCTGCCGTATTGGAACTGCTTATTGACTTTGGCGGCGCGACGGTGAGTGACATACGCTATCTTACCGGTGCGGACCTATCCGTTGTTAAAAGACTTGAGCAGGACGGCCTAATCTGCATCGATCAGCTTGAAGTGTTTCGCAGACCTGAATATCGGGAGGGCGAAAAACTTCCCTTGCCCGAATTGAGCGGCCAGCAAAAGGAGGCCTTTGACGGCATCCTTGACCTTGTAAACAGCAGCAAAGCCGCCTGTGCGCTCTTATATGGGGTGACGGGCAGCGGCAAAACCTCGGTCTACGTTCGTCTGATAGACCAACTGCTCACGCAGAACAAATCTTCGATACTTCTGGTTCCCGAGATTGCGCTTACGCCGCAGATGCTCGAGACCTTTTCCTCATATTTCTGGGGCGATATCGCCGTTATGCACAGTTCATTGTCTGCCGGTGAACGTTACGATGAGTGGAAACGCATCAAGAATGGGACCGCGAGGGTCGTTGTCGGCACCCGCAGCGCCGTATTCGCTCCGGTTCAAAATCTGGGACTTGTCATCATTGATGAGGAACAGGAAGACACATACAAGTCCGAAAACGCACCTCGCTATCATGCACGTGATGTGGCTAAGTTTCGGTGCGCTAAAAACGGTGCATTTTTGCTTTTAGGCAGCGCTACTCCCGATGTTGTCAGCCGGTATAGTGCGCAGATAGGAAAGTACAGCTTTTTCTCGCTTTCAGAGCGATACAATCAAATGTCCCTCCCGCAGGTCAGAATCGTGGACATGAAAAAAGAACTTCGTGCCGGAAACGGCGGCGACCTGAGTTCTGTCTTGATCAGCGAACTTCAAGAAAACCTTGCGCGTGGGGAGCAGAGCATTCTTTTTCTTAATCGTCGCGGTATGTTCAAGCTTATCAGCTGCAGCGGATGCGGTTATACCTACAGATGTCCGCGATGCAGTGTTGGCCTAACGTACCACAGCGCAAACAACAGACTCATGTGCCACTACTGTGGCTACTCGCAGAACGTGGATGCCGCCTGTCCCGATTGCGGCGGCAAGCTCAGCTATGTCGGCGCAGGTACACAGAAGATCGAAGAGGAACTTAGGGAGATTTTTCCGAACACTGCGCTTATTCGTATGGATACGGATACAGTCGCCGGTGCAGGTTCGCACGATGTGCTTCTTAATCGCTTCAGGGACGAAAAGGTTCCGATTTTGATTGGCACGCAAATGGTGACAAAGGGTCTTGATTTTCCGAATGTTACGTTAGTTGGTGTTCTCCTTGCAGATCAATCGCTTTATGCCGGAGACTACAGAGCCTCCGAACGTACCTTCTCACTAATCACACAGGTTGTTGGCCGCTCGGGTAGAGGTGAAATGCCGGGTCGAGCGGTTATCCAAACCTTTACGCCACAGAATCAGGTGATTTTACAAGCTGCAAGTCAAGACTATGATAGCTTCTATGCTTCGGAATTAGAAATGCGCAGACTGCAATGGTGCCCACCTTTTTCGGACCTGTTTTCTTTGACTGCCGTAGGGCAAAGTGAAATTGCTGTCTTGCGCTGCCTGACAGCAGCCAAGAGCATCGTCACAAATAAGCTGCGCAATAGAGCGGATATTCGAATACTTGGTCCTGCGCCGCTAACGGTGGTTCGGGTAAATAACAGCTTCAGATACAGACTTACAATTGCGGGCAAAGACGATAAGGAGCTCAGAGAATTGCTTTCAAATGTCATCATGCACTGCAACACAAACAAGGAATTTAAAGGTGTGACAGTCTTTGGGGACTTGAACGCCAATCAATAGAGCAAATAGGTACAGGAGTTAGGATATGGCCATAAGAAATATTGTTAAAAGCGGGGACAGTATCCTGCTAAAAAACAGCCGACCGGTTACTGAATTTAATGACAGACTGCACATTCTTCTTGACGATATGACGGAGACGCTGCTTGCCTCCGGCGGCGTCGGTCTTGCTGCACCCCAGGTGGGCGTATTGCGCAGAGCGGTAATCGTCATTGAAACAAATGTTCCTGAGGATGAGGAAGAAAAAGTCATAGAGCTGATTAATCCGGAAATTATATACGAGGACGGCACCCAGACAGGGCCTGAAGGCTGTCTGTCATTCCCGGGGGAATACGGCATTGTGACGCGTCCGAACGTGGTGAAGGTCCGCGCACAGGACAGAAACGGCAAAATATTTGAGATTGAGGGTGAAACACTTACGGCCAGATGTTTTTGTCACGAAATTGACCATCTCAATGGTGTTCTCTTCCCAGATCGCGCTGAGCGTATGCTGAAGCCGGAAGAACTGAACAGATGATTTTCATTTATTGGAGTTGACGAAAATGCGTATTGTATTTATGGGCACGCCCGATTTTGCGGAGGCATCGCTCAAACGTCTCATTGATGAGGCGTACAACATTGTCGGCGTTTTTACGCAGCCGGACAAGCCCAAGGACAGGGGAATGAAGCTGACTGCAAGCCCTGTTAAGGAATTGGCGCTTAAAGCCGGTATTCCCGTATTCCAGCCTGAAAAAATGCGGGACGGAACGGCTCTGGCGCAGCTCAAAGCACTGTCGCCGGATCTGGTTGTGGTCGTGGCTTACGGGCGCCTTATCCCGGATGATATGCTGGCAATTCCTCCAAAAGGGATGATCAACATTCACGGTTCGCTGCTGCCAAAATACCGCGGCGCCGCACCTATTCAATGGGCAGTCCTCAATGGAGACAAGGTAACGGGCGTTACTTCTATGTATTTGGCAAGCGAACTTGACAGCGGAGACGTAATCTATTCTGCTGAAACGGAAGTTGGTGAATATGAAACTTCCGGTCAGCTGTTTGAGCGTCTTCGTGACCTGGGTGCGGACCTGCTTATTAAAACCGTGCATGATATTGCACTGGATTGTGCGCCGCGCGTACCACAGGACCATGCACGTGCGACTTTTGCGCCGCTTTTAACAAAAGAAATGAGCCCAATTGACTGGACAAAATCACCTAGAGAGATTATTAAACATATTTGCGGACTTTTTCCGTGGCCAAGAGCGACAACGGAGTTTAACGGCCAGACCTTCAAGGTCTGCGCCGCCGAATATACGGGACACAAAACCGACAAGCCCGCAGGAACGACCATTTCAGCCGACTGTAGGGTCGGACTCGAAGTGGCCTGCGGCAGTGGCGAAACCGTTCTCATTACTCAAATGCAGGCTCCCGGTGGCAAGCAGATGTGTACAAAAGACTTTTTGCTTGGTCACCCTATGATTTGTGACTGAGCGTATTAACCGCTATGGAGGTAAAAATGGCAAAATCTGCCCGTGAGGCGGCACTGATCGTATTGGAACGCTGCCGTAGAAATCAGGCGTTTTCAGACGCGCTCCTGGGCAGCGTGATGCAGGGGGCGGAGCTAAGTGAACGAGACCGGGCACTCTGTACACGACTGTGCTACGGCGTTTTGCAAAATGTCATGCTTTGCGACTACTATATTGACGCATTTACGCTAAAATCGCAAAAACTGGAACCCAAAGTAAGAGATATCCTGCGTCTATCTGTCTACCAAATGGTTCTGATGGACAGAATTCCAGCCCATGCGGCAGTAAGTCAGGGTGTTGAACTCTGCATCAAATGCGGCAACGAGAGAGCCAAGGGACTTGTCAACGCGGTTCTCCGTAGAATAGCAGATAATTTGGATAAACTCCCTAAAATACCAAGAAACGACTTTTGTACTTATCTCTCCATAAAATACAGCACGCCGAAAGAGCTTGTTGCTTGCTTTATAGACACCTTTGGTCCGGATTTCACCGAAGGGCTGCTCAAAGCGAATAATGAACCCGCAGCGATAACGGTGCAGGTAAATACATTGAAAACGACTAAGCAGGAACTGGCTGCAAAACTTGAAAGCCATGGCCTCAGTCCCGTACAGAACGTCCTGCTGCCTGATTGCTTCGATTTAGTGGGCGCCGGTGATATTGCCGCCATTGAAGAGCATACTCAGGGCCTCTTCTATGTACAAGATGCGGCGGCGCGCCTTTCCGTCATAGCTGCACAGCCGAAGCCGGGTGACCGGGTTTTGGATGCATGTAGCGCACCGGGCGGAAAAAGCTTTGCTGCGGCTCTTATGATGAAAAATGAAGGTGAACTTCTTGCCTGCGATATTCACGAAAATAAACTCGGACGGGTCAAAGACGGGGCTGCGCGTCTGGGTATCCATATCATTGAAACTGCTGTGATGGACGCCGCAAAGCCCATGGCAGAACTTCATGAAGCCTTTGATTTAGTAATCGCCGATGTGCCTTGCTCCGGGCTTGGCGTCATACGAAAAAAACCCGACATACGATATAAATCACTTTCAGAAATTTCCAAGCTGCCAGAAACGCAGCTATCACTATTGAATGGACTTGCTTCCTGCGTCAAAGCGGGCGGCGTCTTGTTGTATTCGACCTGCACGGTTCTTAGGGAAGAAAATGATGGCGTTATCGACCTTTTTCTCGCTCAGCATTCAGACTTTTTTGCTGAAAGCTTTGAGCTGCCGGCACCAGTTGGCCGGGTGCAAGAGGGAAGGCTGAGCCTATACCCCCACATCCACCAAACTGACGGTTTTTTCATCTGCAAACTGAGGAAATCCAAATGAAAACGGACTTAAAATCTATGCTGCCTGAAGAGATCGGGGCTGCGCTCATGGAAATGGGCGAACAAAAGTATCGGGCAAAACAAATATTTACATGGCTTGGCCGTGGTGTTCAAAGCTTTAGTGAGATGAGTGATCTGTCCGTAAAGCTCCGTGCCCTTCTTGATGAGCGCTTTTTCATTACAGTCCCGAAGCCGATCCAAAAGCAAGTATCTCAAACTGACGGTACGGTCAAATATTTATGGGAATTGGGCGATGGAAACGCGGTTGAGACTGTGGTAATGCGCTATAATCACGGCAACACTGTTTGCATTTCTACGCAGGTCGGTTGCAGACAGGGCTGTGCCTTCTGTGCATCGACCATTGGCGGGCTTATTCGTAATCTGGAACCCTCCGAGATGCTGGACGAAGTCCTTTTTTCACAGACGGACTCTGGCTTGCCTATTTCGAATATTGTTTTGATGGGCATTGGTGAACCGCTTGATAATTATGATAATGTCATTAAATTCCTTAAATTGGTCAATCATCCGGATGGAATGGGTATCGGAATGCGGCATATTTCACTCTCAACATGCGGACTGACAGAAAAAATTGACAAACTGGCAGCACTTAATCTACAATTGACATTATCAATATCCCTTCACGCAGCGGATGACGATACCAGAACAAAGCTCATGCCCGTAAATAGGGGCAGGGGTGTGGACGAACTCGTGGCCGCCAGTAAGCGTTACTTTGAAAAGACAGGAAGAAGAGTTTCCTTTGAATACGCAATGATTGACGGTGTCAATGACACACCGGAGCACGCAAGGCGCCTAGCAGAAAAAGCAAAGCAGTGCGGTGCCCATATCAATCTCATTCCGCTTAATCTTGTGGAAGAACGGGCATTTAAGCCCTCGCAAGGCAAAACACTTAGAAACTTTATCAAAATTCTTGATGAGAACGGTGTTAATTCAACAGTCCGCAGGAAACTCGGCAGCGACGTCGAGGCATCCTGTGGTCAACTAAGAAGGAAGGTCGCCGTAAAAAGCGACTGAAAGTATCGTACCGAAAGGCGCGCGAGCAGGCCGAAATGGGTTGCCCGCCTGGGAGGAACCAATGAAAGGCTACACCATAACCGATGTCGGTAAGGTGAGAAGTGAAAATCAGGATTGCGTTCGATTTTATCAGAACGCGAGGCCCGCTTTTTCAATTTTGGCGCTCTGCGACGGAATGGGAGGCGCCAAGGCGGGAAGAGTGGCAAGCGAAATTGCCCTGTCTACCTTTATGGCGCGGGTCACCGAACTTCTTTCCGACAAAAAAAACAAAGAGGAGCTTTGCGAAATCGTGCGCAGCGCTGTGGCGACGTCAAACGACCGTGTTTATGAGCGCGGCAACAGTGATAAAAGCTGTGAAGGCATGGGTACGACGCTTGTGGCCGCTATTGTCAAAAGGGACTGTTGCTGTATTGCCAATGTTGGGGACAGCAGAGCTTATCTGATTTCAGATGGCGTGATGACTCAGATTACGCGCGATCACTCATTTGTCGAGGAAATGGTGGGGAAGGGCGCTCTAACCCGTGAACAGGCGCGCAACCATCCCAGAAAAAATGTGATTACCCGGGCACTTGGCGTAGATAAAACGGTTGTATGCGACACTTTTTCACCGGAATTTAAGAAGAACGATCTGCTTCTGCTGTGTTCGGACGGGCTGAGTAACACCCTCAGTGATTTGGAAATACAGGAAATTGTGAAGAATAAAAAGAATTTGGACGACATTGGGAAAGAGCTTCTCGACCTTGCGCTCTCTAGGGGCGCACCCGATAATGTGACAGTCGGACTTCTTCGAAAATAATAAGAACCTCGTATATTGGAGGATGGATAATGGAAAATTGCATGGACAGGTATCTGGGGCAGATGCTTGACAATAGGTATGAAATACTGGAAGTCATCGGCTCCGGCGGCATGGCCGTTGTTTATAAGGCGCTGTGCCACAGGCTTAACCGCTATGTGGCCGTCAAGGTACTGAAGGATGAATTTGCAAGCAACAGCGAATTTCGCGAGCACTTCAAAGCAGAGTCCCAGGCGGTTGCAATGCTTTCACACCCGAATATTGTCTCGGTCTATGATTACAGCCGCGAATCAAACTGCCAATACATTGTTATGGAGCTTCTAGAGGGTATTACCCTCAAACAATATATGCAAAAAAAAGGTGCGCTCAGCTGGAAAGAGGCGCTGCATTTTGCCACACAGATAGCAAGAGCGCTTAGCCATGCGCACAGCAAGGGCATAGTACATCGCGATATCAAGCCGCAGAATATTATGGTTGTCAAGGACGGAAACATCAAGGTAGCCGATTTTGGTATAGCACATCTCCAGACGGAGAGTGCGGAGGCACCTGAAACGATGGGGTCCATACACTATATCAGTCCAGAGCAGGTACACGGTGATCCCGTCGACTCAAGAAGTGATATCTATTCGCTTGGCGTTGTGATGTACGAAATGCTCACCGGAAAACTGCCTTATGATGGCGACACGGTTGAAGCCATTGCTGTTCAGCACATCAGTCAGATGTTTACGCTTCCAGGCGATATCAAGCCGGATATACCCATTCAGCTTGAGGACATTACGCTTAAAGCAATGTCCGCAGATATTCTGACCCGTTATCAGTCTGCTGACGATCTGCTGAAGGATTTGGAGACTTTCAGGAAAAGTCAGGTGTTGATCAATGCGGACAGCGTGGATGATGAGGCACTCAATGGTGTTGTAATCGGCAAGCGTGCCGTTCCCAAGGGGCGCAAGGAAAGCTATACGCAAAGACGTGCGCGTTCCAGGACAGTGAGCACCTTTTCAGGTATAGCGCTCATGGCAATCTTCCTGATCGCTGTACTGACCTTCCTGTGGAGCTTCTGGCTCAAAGATATTTTTACCGACTCGGAAAGAATTGATATTCCGAACTTTGTCGGTGAAGACAGTGAAGAAATTACAAACAGCGATGCCTATAAGGATACATTCAATTTCCGTGTCGTGTATGCAATCGACCCTGATACACCAGAAGGTGAGGTTATCAGCCAGGATCCCGAGGCAGGAAGAAGCATTGCTGTGAGCGAAGACGGTATCGACGTAGAGCTGACGGTCAGCACCGGCATTATGATGACGCAGATGCCGGATATGGTCAACCATGAATACCGCGAGGCCAAGCTCACCTTAGAACAGGCTGGCTTTGTCGTCAATGTAGTGACGGTTGCCTCAGATACCATTACTCAGGGCTATGTTGTCAGCACCAGCCCGACGGCAACCGAGCAAGTGGCAGCAGGCGCGACGATTACGCTCAATGTCAGCGGAGGGCCGGACCTTAAACAGGTGACCATGCCGAGTTTGATTGGAAAATCGCAGTCTGCCGCGCTGTCAAAGCTCAGCGGCCTGAATCTGGACCTCGGCAGTATCAGCGAGGTGGAGGACGCCTCCGCTGCAGGAACAGTGATCTGGCAAAGTATAGAATCTGGCGTTTCAGTTGGCGAACACACGGTTATTTACTTAAAGGTCTCCAAAGGCCCCAAAGAAAGTCCGTCGCCGGAGCCAACACCGTCACCGGAAGTATCATCAACGCCCACCGATACAGGAGAGGCAGCGGGAACTTAATGGCAGAAGGTATAATCGTAAAAGCACTTAGTGGATTTTATTACGTCAAAACGGATGAAGCAATAGTCGAATGCAAGGCGCGCGGCCGCTTCCGTCTTGAGGGTATATCTCCACTTGTAGGAGATAAGGTTGATTTTAATTTGGACCCCGCCGGCAAAGGAACGATACAAACCGTCCGGGAACGCAAAAACTGTTTTGTCCGTCCGGCAGTAGCCAACATTGACTGCATGGTGGTGCTTGCCTCTGCTGTCAACCCTATCTCTGACCCCTTTTTGATTGACCGGGTCACGGCTCTTGCCGAGTATGCGGGGTGCGAGGTTATTATCTGCATCAATAAAACGGACCTCGACAGTGGTGATGCATTGTTTGAAATATATAAAACGACCGGCTATACGCTCATCCGAACCAGTGCATCTTCAGGAGAAGGCATGCCGGAGCTCAAGGCTGCAATACGCGGCAAGCTCTGTGCCTTTACAGGCAATTCGGGCGTTGGTAAATCCAGCATTCTCAACACATTGGCCCCAACGCTAAATATCAAGGTGGGAGAAGTGAGCGATAAGCTCGGCCGCGGAAAGCACACCACACGCCATGTTGAAATATTCTCGTTGGGCGACGGGGCCTTCATTGCCGATACACCGGGATTTTCATCCTTCGACATGGATAGAACTGAGCATATTCCAAAGGAACGACTGCAATACGCTTTTCGTGAGTTTGAGCCTTTTCTAGGCGGTTGCCGCTTTCAGGACTGCGTGCATATCAAGGAACCGGGCTGTGCGCTGCTGGAGGCTGTCGAGAAGGGCACAATCAGCAAAACACGCCATGACAGCTACGTCAGGCTCTATGAAATTTCTTCTCATATTAAGGATTGGGAACTCAAATAAATGTGCTTTCAGCACTATAGAAATCCCCCTTGCGTATAATAGTACCGGGTACAGGATACGCAAAGGGGATTTTTGTAGCCTAAAGGGGGAATGAACATGAAAAATAACGGTCGGCCCAGATGCAGAATCGGCTGCATGGTGGCCCTGCTCGGCGTTTTCGTGTTACTAGCGCTGATCCTACCTTCATCGTTCTGGTGGTTCGTACTGGGGGCGTTTCTGATCTACATCGGTATTTGTGTCTTGAGGTAAAACCGGTCATTCATCTAACGGAGGTATCATATGAAAGTAACAGTAATTTGTCCGCCAAAGTTCATCAGAGTCTTTCTAAGGAAGTTCTTCGGCTAAGCGAAACTATTCAAAATAAAGAATAATCTGCACGTCCGCCTCATACTGTTAACTGAAACAGTTAGGAAAGGACTGATTATATGCGCGTTGCGCTTCATCGCGTTGAAAGCGATTGCTTGAAACCTATATACGACAATGTAATCTCGAAAGAGGAAACTCTTGAGCTTGTCGTACCTGACGTAAGTGCGGATGTCGGAACAATACTTGATGTCCGCGGGCAGTTCCTGCTGTCGTCGCAGAAGGCCAAAACGAACGAGATACATATCAGTGCGTCGGTCGAGGCAACGGTCATCTATGCGGCGGAGGACAGCGGAAAAGTGCAGTACATCATGGCAAACATCCCCTTTGACATGATGATACCCGTACCCGGCGCAAACGAGAATACAAAAATTGTCACGCGGTGTGAGCTTTGCGGGATTGACGCAAGAATGCTCAACCCGCGTAAACTCCTCATTCGGGCGGCTGTATCGGTTCAGCTGTGCTGCTATGTGCCGGATAAGTTCGTTCTGTGGGACAACTTATCAGAAGGGGAGACGGTTGCCGTCTATACGCTGCGCAAAGAGGTCGAGCACACGCTGGCTGTCGGCGTGCGCGAAAAGACCTTTGTGATTTCGGATGAATACAGGCTGCCGGCGGATAAAGAACAAAATGCGAAAATGCTTAGTGCCTCAACTGAAGTCTGCGTGGAGGACGTGAAAGCGGTTGGCAACAAAATTGTTGTCAAGGCCCTTGCAAAAACAATGGCAGTATTCCTCAATGAGGTCGACGGAATGCTCTTCGACAATCAATTTACAACACAGTTTTCACAAATTATTGAGGTGGACACCTTTGGAGAAAACATTACCAATACGGTCACTATTCAGCTTCGAGATGCAGAATTTACCATGGCGCCGGATCGGGATGGTGGCTATATGTGCTCTGCGAATCTACACATGTGTGCTCAGGCCATCAGCAGGGCAAACAAATCAAGCGCTTATATCGCGGATGCCTATAGCAATACCTGTGAGCTGACACTTGAAACAACTGATGTCAAGTTGATGCAGGTCCATCCAGAGAGCTCATTGATGCTGAACCTGCGGGGCAAGCTGCAGCCCAAGGCGGGGCTCAGTGAGATTATGTATCTTGCCATTTCATCCGTATGCACAGAGCTTAGCGGGGGCGATATTGATGTCACCGTCGAGATTGGCGGAGTTGGAAAGACCGAGAGCGGTGAGCTCGAGAGTATTGAGCTTAAACTGAGCGCAGAAGAGACTTTGACACTTGGCGCAAATCAAAAGCTCAATATCACCTGCCTGTGCTGCGACAAACCCACCGTCGTCGGGATGCCCGCAAACGCGGAAGTCAGCGTTGACATTGAGCTGTGCTACAGTCTTCGTGAATTTGCCGAGATCAGCGCCGTCTCCGGGTTTGAAGTCAGCGAAGATAGTAATTGCAAGATGGAAAACGGTCCTTCGCTTGTGGTAATCTGCTCGGATCGAGAGGCGGAAGTTTGGAGCCTTGCAAAGAAGTATGGTTCGACAGTAGAGATGATTGAAAACGCCAATAAGGTCAATGACGAATTCTCCGCAACGCACAGGCCGCTCCTCATTCCGCGTGCCAGATGACATTAGCTGGTCCGCATCCATAAAATACTTGCACCACTATGTTTTGTATGATAGAATATCGCTTGCAAAACACTAGAGGAGCTGTTGATATGTCTGGTCATTCCAAATGGCACAATATACAAAAAACGAAGGGCGCGGCCGACGCTAAGAGGGCGCAGGCCTTCACTAAAATCGCCAGAGAAATGATAGTCGCAGTCAAAGAGGGTGGAAGCGGAGACCCCGCCAACAATTCCCGTCTTGCGGCTGTTATTACCAAGGCGAAGGCCGCGAACATGCCAAACGACAACATTAAGCGCGCAATCGAAAAAGGCCTTGGTTCCGGTGATTCTTCTAACTACGAAACCATCGTGTATGAGGGATACGGCCCCTGCGGCGTCGCCGTCATCGTTGAAACTATGACGGATAACCGCAACCGCACAGCCTCCGAAGTCCGCCATTATTTTGATAAATACGGCGGTAACATGGGAACAACCGGCTGCGTATCCTGGTCGTTTGACAAAAAGGGCGTTATCATCATCGACAACGAGGACAAAAAACTCGACGAGGACACCGTCATGTTGGCAGCACTTGATGCAGGAGCCGACGATTGCGTGACCGAAGACGAAACCTTTGTGGTTTATACGGCCCCAGATGATTTTCAGCCGGTTGCAAGCGCCCTTGAGGCAAAGCGCTACAAATTTCTTTCGGCCGAGGTCGAAATGGTTCCGCAGAACTATATTAAGTTGAGCACTGAGGACGACATTAAAAACATGAACAAAATGCTGGAAATGTTTGAAGATAACGATGACGTCCAAAATGTCTGGCACAACTGGGATAATGAAGACTGATTAAATTATATGACTCGCTGCAAGCGGCAAACAATGCAAAGGTGTTTGCCGCTTGTTTAAAAATACGAATGAAAGTTTCAGGGGAATCTAACTATGAAGAAGAGCACAGTTTCTATTATTTTGGGTCTGCTGATTATTTTATTGGGCGGCTTTTTCGGGGCACAGGCGCTGGGCTATTTGGAGGAATACAAAGTTTCACTTAGCGGCTGGTGGACGCTGTTTATTATCGTTCCATGTGTCATTTCAATCGTTAACAGCGGGTTAAATTCTTTTAATACGATCGGTGCCGGCGTCGGGGTCTTGCTCCTACTGAGCGCGCAAGGGGTATTTCCGGGTTCAATCGGCTATAAGCTGATTATTCCTTTTGTTTTAATTGTCTTCGGGTTCAGCCTGATTCTTAAAAAGCCCATTCGGTTCAGGAAACAAAGCAACAACGGCATTTTTGCTGGGAACAAAGGCGAGAACTATTTTGCTGTATTTGGAGGAAACACGCCAAATTTCGATGGCATCGACTTTCGTGGTGCCAATGCCTATGCTATATTTGGCGGCGTTGACCTAAAGCTTCAAAATGCTATTATCAGACGCGACTGTGTTATTAACTCTTATTCTGTTTTTGGCGGCACCGACATCATCCTCCCCAAAAACGTTCGGGTTGTCGTTGACAGTACACCGGTCTTCGGCGGTGTCGAGAACCGCTTTTATTCGGAAGCAATAGATAACGCACCGACTGTCCTTATAAGAGCAATCAGTATTTTCGGGGGAACGGATATCAAATAATACACAAAAAACCGCCATCCTGATGGATGGCGGTTTTGCTATTAGTTTAGAAGAAACACATTGGTATCCGTTCCAAAATTATAGACACTGTAGCAGATCAGAACCTCGTCAATCCCATTTTCCCGAACGTAATCATTCACGGAAGATTGCATAAGTTGTGTCTTGTAATACCGCAGATCCATCACGTCTATCTCAGAGAAATCGCTCTGTAAGAAGGGTATGAGCGAGTCCATGTAGCTGTCGCGTATAATCAAGAGTTTTGGCGCATCTGCGTGACCGGTTTTGACTTTCAGCAGGGCAGTATTGCCCCCCATAAACATAGAATATTTATCCTTTTTTTCTAAATAGCTATAATCATACATTGTTCCGGTAACCGGCTCTGCGGCGGAGTAATTCATAACCTCGGTCGTAGGATCCTGCGGAACATAAATATCAATAGTATCCGGCTTGACCCAGCTCATGCCGGACTTGGAATAGACGGTGCCGTAGAACGCGTCTGTTACTGTTTCAGGCGTGAAAGACGACAGGGGAGTAGGACTATAGCCCATGGCCTTTACAAGTGCCTCATAGCCGTAGTATGCGCCGAGGCTTGTCCAGTGATGATCTGTACGATAGAAAATGTAGTCGGCCGCGTGCGCTTTCAATTGACTGTACACATCAATATTGGCTGCTCCGGATTGTCCATAGCAATAGTCAATAATGGCCTTTTGACTGGCGTTGGGTGCGTTTTTCGGAATAATATCAGAATGAATTTCTGAATTACTCGGAATAAGCGCGAAATAAACTGGAACCTCTGCATTTTTTGTAAAGGTTTTTATTGCGTCCACGTTAGCGTCTAGCTGAGTCTGATTGGGTGTTTCATAGGCCTCAATCAGCGAGCCGCCCGCACAAAGATAGACGCCTTTGTTTTCTTCTTTACCGATTGCAAGTTCACTTCTAGCTTTAAGTGTTGTCCAGCTATCACGGAATGGAAACTGGTCCGTCGTATAGCTTTCAAATTTAGTCGTAAATTTTTTAGCAAACAAGGATTCAAAACTAAAAGCTGGGGCTTGGGTCAGTTCCCGGTTTTCCTGTTCGGAAAAAATTTTGTCAGGCATAAACAAGAAGAGCAGGAAAAAAACACTTATAAAAGTTGTAAATAAAATAATTTGTATCCATGATGAGTATTTTGTCATTAAGCCCACCTCTCAGAAACGGAAATACAGGAAAGGATTGTACGTCGCATCTACCAGATATGCGGTACAAACCACCAGAACGGCTACAATCGCCACAGGCGTGAGCCACGACTGCAGCTTAACGGGAATCTTTTTATATAGATTCTTTAGCAGCGGCGTGCAGGCAATAAAAGAGACAATAAACATAACTGCAAATGTGGTGAAATAGAAAGAATCGACAGGTTTGATAAGACCACCTTCACCAAACCCGAACATTGCCTTGTAGTACTTAGCGCAGGCAGGCAAAGATGTCAGTTGGAACAACACCCAGCCGCAAACTGCGACTAAAACAGTATACACATGGCCTACAAATTTAGGTGCTTTTTTGAGCACGTCAAGCCAATAGAGCTTTTCAAATATGAGGAAGGCCGCATAATACAGCCCCCAGAGCATAAACGTCCAACTGGCACCGTGCCAAAAACCCGTAAGAGCCCAAACAATGGTAATATTGAGCAGTTGACGGTTTTTGCCCTTCCGGTTGCCGCCAAGCGGAATGTAAACGTAGTCCCGAAACCATGTGCCAAGGCTGATGTGCCAGCGCCGCCAGAATTCGGTTACGCTCTGTGCAATATAAGGATAATTGAAGTTTTCCATAAACTCAAATCCAAGCATACGACCGAGGCCTATAGCCATGTCGCTGTAACCGGAGAAATCAAAATAGATCTGCAGAGAAAATCCGATTATACCAATCCATGCCCCCACAAAACTCAGATCAGCTGTAGCCATGACAGAGTAAGTGTCCCAAAGCTTCCCTATATTGTTCGCAATGAGCACCTTTTTAGCAAGACCGATTGTAAATCGGCGCACACCGCTGGCAAACTGCTCAGGGGAGCTCGCACGAAAGTTCAACTGTGATGCGACATCTTTATATCGGATTATGGGGCCGGCAATGAGCTGCGGGAATAGGGCGACAAAGGTACCAAAGCTAATGAAGTTCTTTTGGACATCGCTGTCTCCACGGTAAATATCTATGGGGTAGGACATCGTCTGGAACGTGTAAAAGGAAATACCAATTGGCAGCGCGACATTAAGCGGCTGGATAAAGTCAAGACCCGGTATTTGATTAAGCGTATTGGCAAAAAGATCGTAATATTTAAAGAACATGAGCATTGCCAGATTAACTATTATGTTGACTATGAGAAATGTTCTCGCCTTTGACTTATTCTCATCCCGATACTTTCCTACAAGCAGACCCGTAATATAATTGACAATAATCGAGAACAGCATTAGGAGAATATAGACGGGTTCACCCCATCCATAGAAAATCAAATTAACAAAGAAAAGCCAGGGATTGCGCCATTTCCACGGAACAATGTAATAAACCGCAAGAACCACCGGCAAATATACAAACATAAAAAGTATGCTTGAAAAGACCATGAATGATTATCCTCCGAACTGCCGCATAATACATGTATTCTACACGAAGGTTCAATTAAATGCAACAAGAGACAATGATTTTTGCTCTTCATGTTCTTTTATAGCATACAATCTGCCCCATAAACAAACGACCGCCGAAGCACATCTCACCTTCGACAGTCGTTTGTTTATGATTAATTAATAATCAGCAATTCTTAAGAATAAACCCCAAAATGGCCGATTGAAGCTCTCTTGGTTTTTCAAAAATAGCGACGTGACCGCAGTCCGGAATAGTCAAATACTCAGAATGGCTTATGTGCGACGCAATAATCTTGGAAAATTTGGGTGGTTTTAGAATATCTTCCTGTCCGCAGATAATAAGCGCCGGACATAATACTCTATCCAGTTCATGCGTCATGGTGACATCCTGCGCGAAGGTATCATAGAGAATTTTCTGCCCTTCCAAATAGTGATTTGGGGAGAATTTAATGGCCTTTCCACGTTCAGCGAGCATCGCACGGTTTTCACTCATAAATGTGGGGCCATAGATGCTGGGCGCCATACCGTTAAAAAATAGTTCACCGTCCCCAGTATCACAAAGAACCTTCCACCCTAGAACAAAGCCCTCTAGGACAGGATCAAGCTCACTCACCGAGTCAATCACTGAAATGGTTTTCACCATTTCAGGATACAAAATAGCAAATTTCATGGCAACCTCACCGCCGTAGGACGTCCCAATCAAATGGAGCTGATGCACACCGAGGTGCTCAAAGAGCGCCCGAGCTTCAGCACAATGCTCTGCAAATGTATAGGGGCCGGCGGGTTTAGAGGATTTTAGTTGCCCTTTAAAATCATGTAGAATTACCTTGAAACCCATTTTTTCGAATACAGGGCTCAGATATGCCCAACTAGTAGTCGAAGCCATTACGCCGTTTAAGAACGCGATGGTCTCCTTTCCATTTGGATCGCCTGTTACTTCATAATAGAGTTCAATGCCGTTATACTCAAATACTGCCATGAATTTCCCTCCTTGAAATAGAATAGTGAATCAGTATTCATATACTAATTAATTTCATTGTAAGAGAAACACTTAAACTTGTCAAGAATCAAGCAAATTATTGTCTATAATTAATAATAATAGCTCATTTTATCAACATAATTGCCATATTAAAAAGATTTTAATTTAACAACCTTGCCTCAGATCATGAACCTGTAATCATAATATCTATGCATCTCAGATTCCAAACTGACTAAATAGAGATAGGGGAGACGACTGAAAAAAAAATTAGTGTTTCTTTATATCAGAGTTGTCTTTATTGGGTTCAAAATCTGCAAGCGGATTTGCAGCAGCAGCGATGCGAAGCTCGGAATTATCCACATGGGTGTAGATTTGCGTTGTGTTCAAATGCTCATGGCCTAAAACCTCCTGAAGTGTACGCACATCCACACCATTTTGAAGCATCAAGGTTGCGGCTGTATGCCGAAGTTTATGCGCAGAATACTGTGTGGGGTCAAGGCCTGCGCGCAGTAGATTTGTTTTGACCATGCTATGTACCATTTCCCGGGATATACGTGAACGGCGGTTTGAGATAAAAAGGGCATTTTCTCGGGCAGGGACAAGGTTTCGTCGTACGATCAGCCAGTCCTCAATCGCCCGAATAGTAGAGTCGTTCAGATAGGCAATGCGTTCCTTATTGCCCTTACCGATGACGCGCAGACTATCGCCATGATAGTCCGTAGTATTTAGGTCGACAATCTCCGAAATTCGCAGGCCGCAGTTGAGGAAAATGCAGAGAATGCAGTAATCGCGCTCCCTATTATGACCATCCACCGCATTAAGCAGTCGCTTGCTTTCGCTCAAAGAGAGATAGCGGGGGAGTGTCTTTGGCGTTTTGGGTGAATCTAAATCAGCAACCGGGTTTTCTGAAAGCAGCTTTGCTTTGACAGTGAGATATTTATAGAAACTTCTGATACATGCAATTTTTCTTGCACGAGAAGTAGCGGATAAACCGTATTCCTTTGAGCGGCTATGCTGGTTGACAATACGGTCACGTGCAAGAAACGTCAGGTAATCATAGACTTCATTAAGGGTGACTTCGCCCACGAAGTCTAAAGTAACATCCATGATTGATATTTTGTCGAACGGCATTTTTAAAGGAACCATCCCACGTTCTATTTTAAGGAAACGGAAAAACATCCGTAGATCCAAGAAATACTCATCGACCGTTTTCGACGAATGACCTTTGATGGTTTCGTGGTACATGAGAAAGTCTTTAAGAATTTGAGGTGATTCATAACGATAATCCATAAGCGCAGCTCCTTAGCCGAGAATCTTTCAGCGAAAGTGAACTTGACAAGTATACCGTGGGGGATATATTGTTAATTATAGCATCAAAAGCCAAACCCGTCTATTAGCAAATGGACTAATAATTAAACAAAATAAAAATTTTGTTTAATTCGTGGGATATGTAAAGCAAGCGACAACTTAAAATCACCGAGGTGAAATATGATAGTCAAAGAACAGGCGTTGTGGGAAGAAAGAATGCTGCTTAACAAGCTGGCAACTCAAAAAGGGCTATATTTAAATATGGGGACCGTGAGAAGCGGCATTTGCGTCGATTATTTATTTTCGAACCTCAAATACACCAAGAACTTTGCAATAATCAAAAGTGCCGATGTGCTAGATAAAGAAGCACTGGAACTCGTGGGATACAGAGTGCTGCTGACCGAGACGATAAATATAAATCAAATCGAATTTCTAATCGACTACATATTCAGGCCATAGCTGCCAACAGGAAGCACAACAAAAAGTCCCGTCGAGGGCAGAGTATTTCACTTCATGAAATTTTCCTGCTCCCCTTTCAATTAAATAATAATTAAGATGCTACCTTATTAATAATACTGCCTATATTTTCATTGATTATGAGTTTAGATCATAAGCCTCCGCTCCAATCTATATTTAAGGCAATTGATTTTTAATCAGTAATAATATAAAATATAAGAATAAGAACTAATAAGGAGAAAAACAAAATGCTTATCGATTTTTTAGAATTGAGTGCAGAGCATATTAATAATTTTCATGGCGGTGAAAAGTCCACCGTCCTCCGACTGTTTAAGGACGATAATAATAAGATTTTGTTAGGCAAGCTGGAAGCCGGTGCATCCATCGGTGTGCATACGCATCAAACTAGCAGCGAAATTATATATATTGTGCAAGGAACGGGCAAGGTCTTATACGATGGCCGATATGAGCAGCTTTGCACGGGAGCATGTCACTATTGTCCGAAGAACCATGAGCATAGCCTTATTAATGACAGTGATGATGATCTAATTTTCTTTGCCGTCGTTCCTGAGCAATAAATATTGAGGTTATAGTGAGGCTAAATGAGATATAAGACACTTTTATTTGACTTAGATGATACACTGTTGGATTTTGCTGCGAATGAAGTTGATTCGCTTAATAAGCTATTTCAGCGGCACGGATATACTTTTACAAATGAGCGATATCAGGCATATAACTCCGTTAATAAACAACTTTGGTCTGACTATGAAGATGGTAATATTACCTTAAATGATGTACTCAGCCAGAGATTTTCAAAGACAATGTTAACCTTTGGCAAGCTTATAGACGGGTCTGAATGGGAAAATCAGTATCGCGAGCTTCTGGGCAATGGCTGCCAGCTGATGGATGGAGCCCTAGAATTGTGTCAGAACTTATCTGTATCCCATAGACTGTTTGTAATTACTAATGGTGTAACCAATACTCAGTTAAGGCGCTTAGAGCAGTCTGGCTTACGTGCGTTTTTCGAAGATGTTTTTTGTTCTCAGAGTATTGGATTTCAAAAACCTACCAGAGAATTCTTCGACCATGTAATGCTCCATATTAATGATTTTAACAAGGACGAAGCGCTCATCATCGGAGATTCATTAAACACTGATATTAAGGGTGGCTTACTGGCTGGAATTGATACCTGCTGGATTAATTATAAGTCTGCAACACCCTCTTCTGAAATAAAAAGCACCTACACGATCTCTACCCTATTAGATCTATGCAACATTTGCACCTCTTTAAAATAAATATTTCGAAGATTCCACCGATAAATTTAATGCAAACCCCAGTAGCACCCCCCTGCCCTATCGGCAATGGGGTGTTTTCCATTCACAAAATGATTTATGTCACACAAAAATAATCAATACAACAGTATCTTTATCGATTGAGTGGTTATATTAACTTATATTAAGAACCTTTACCTGAAGTGTGAGGCCAATACTGCCGATAATATTGCCTTAGGCAAGTATGTATTTAAAGGAGTTTTTAATATGGAAAAATCTGATATTGACGGGTTAAAAAACCCAGCCTTGGGTTCCTCTGACAAGGTGACTATTAAAACCGGAGTATCGACTTATAGTTTCACGCAAGCATGGGTAGAAAACAAAGCTTTGAACGATATTCTAGTCGGCATGATCGTGGAGGATTATACACCGCACAACAATGATAATTAATTATATAATATGACACCCAGCTTTTCATAATGGCTGGGTGTTTATTAATTAGTTGGTTTAGAAACATTTAATATTTACCTGTTTTCATTAAAGCCACTGCTTCCCTGCTACAGATAGCCATGCGTTGCCCTAATACGACAAATTATTTTATATTATACATTTTTCTGCATAGCGCCTTCCCTGCCCCAGTCTTGAATATCTTTTCAAAAGTAATTTCGATGGATGCTTTACTGCTGTTGTTTTCAAAGAAATTCACAAGAAAATCCGCCTCTACCAAAATCTGATAGTCGATTCCGTCAATATCCGTGTAGCTGTGGTGGTGCGCGACGAGATAAGATACACGGGCAATCAGTTCCGGTGAATAACCGAGCTTTTCCAGCATTCTTTCTGCATATGCGGGACCCTCCTGTTCCTGCAGCTTACCATTGCTAGCCCCGTATTTCTCCATTGATACCTTTATGCCGATATCGTGGACGACAGCTGCAACTTCGATGACTGACATTGTGCGCGCCGGCACGTTTTCAATTTCTCCAATCAACTTAGCCAAGCGATGTACCTTCATAAAATGCTGTATGAGCTCCGGCTCGCCTGCATCAAAGTCGATCATTTCCATTATTAGAATTTCTATGTTATCCATGGTAACCTCCAAAAGTAGAGTGCTTTTTTGAATTATATACCTACTTAGACTAAAAATAAATGAAAAAGCTCCGGCAATCAGGCGATTACCGGAGCTTTTATTTAACTATGAGCCCTTATGCTTTTGGGAACTTCAGCGCCGCCTGAGCAGCAGCGAGACGTGCGATGGGGACACGGAAGGGGGAGCAGGAAACGTAGTTGAGGCCGGTTTTGTGGCAGAACTCAACGGACGAAGGATCGCCGCCGTGTTCGCCGCAAATGCCAATCTTGAGGTCGGGACGTGTTTCACGCCCGAGCTTGACGGCCATCTCAACGAGTTTGCCGACGCCCGTCTGGTCAAGACGAGCAAACGGGTCCGACTCAAGAATCTTCTTCTGGTAGTAGGCGTCGAGGAACTTCCCCGCATCATCTCGGCTGAAACCATAAGTCATCTGCGTCAGGTCATTCGTGCCGAAGGAGAAGAATTCCGCTTCCTTGGCAATGGCGTCTGCTGTGACACAGGCACGCGGGATCTCAATCATCGTCCCGACCTTGTAGTGCAGATCTGAACCGGCTTCCTTAATGAGTGCGTCAGCTGTGTCGGTAACAATCTTCTTGACATACTGGAGTTCCTTGACCTCGCCAACCAGCGGAATCATGATCTCCGGAACCATCTCCCAGTCGGGATGGGCTTTTTTAATATTGATGGCGGCCTTGATGACGGCCTTAGTCTGCATGACAGCGATCTCAGGATACGTGACGGCCAGACGGCAGCCACGGTGACCCATCATGGGGTTGAACTCATGCAGGGACGCGATGATGGCCTTAATGTCCGAAACGGTCTTGCCGAGGTCACTTGCCAGAAGTTCAATATCTTCCTCTTCCGTAGGGAGGAATTCATGGAGAGGAGGATCGAGGTAACGGATGGTGACGGGGCAGCCTTCCATGGCCTCATAAATGCCCTCAAAGTCAGACTGCTGCATCGGCTCGAGCTTTGCAAGCGCTTTCTCACGCTGCTCAACGGTCTCCGCGCAGATCATTTCACGAATTGCGGGAATACGATCAGCTTCAAAGAACATATGCTCCGTACGGCAAAGGCCTATGCCCTCAGCGCCGAATTTTCTGGCCTGCTTGGCGTCACGCGGCGTGTCCGCATTGGTGCGAACATTGAGCGTCCTGCACTTGTCGGCCCATGCCATGATGCGTCCGAACTCGCCGCTGATGGCAGCTTCGGTCGTCTTAATAGCTTCTCCGTAAATATTGCCGGTAGAACCGTCGAGGCTTAACCAATCACCCTCTGTATAGGTCTTGCCGCCGAGTTCAAACTTCTTGTTTTCCTCATCCATCTTGATGGAACCACATCCGGCCACACAGCAAGTACCCATTCCGCGCGCTACAACGGCGGCGTGGGAGGTCATACCGCCTCTAACGGTCAGGATGCCCTGAGCAGCCGCCATACCCTCGATGTCCTCTGGAGAGGTCTCAAGACGAACAAGAACGACCTTCTCACCCTTCTGAACCCATGCCTTTGCGTCTTCGGCTGTAAACACGGCTTTACCGCAAGCGGCGCCCGGCGAAGCTGCTAGGCCCGTTCCGATGATCGCTGCCTTCTTGAGCGCCTCAGTCTCAAACTGGGGGTGCAAAAGTGCGTCAAGCTGTTTGGGGTCAATCATGAGAACCGCTTCTCTCTCGGAGATAACGCCTTCATCAACGAGGTCGCAGGCAATCTTTAGGGCTGCTGCGGCTGTACGCTTGCCGTTTCTGGTCTGAAGCATAAAGAGCTTTCTGTCTTCAATGGTAAACTCCATATCCTGCATATCCCGGTAGTGACTCTCAAGTGTTGCGCAGATTTTGACAAAATCGTTATATGCTTCGGGCATAACGTCCTTGAGCTGGTCTATCGTCTGAGGTGTACGAATTCCGGCAACAACATCTTCACCCTGTGCGTTCATCAGGAACTCGCCAAAGAGCTTTCTCTCACCGGTCGCTGGGTTACGCGTAAAGGCAACGCCGGTGCCGGATGTGTCGCCCAGGTTTCCGAAAACCATTTCCTGTACGCTGACGGCGGTTCCCCAGGAACCGGGAATATCGTTCATACGCCGATAGACAATGGCACGGTTGTTGTTCCAGGAACGGAAGACGGCCTTGACAGCCCCCATCATCTGTGTCTTCGGGTCCGATGGGAAATCCGAACCAACCTTTTCTTTGTATTCGGCTTTGAACTGCTCAGCAAGGAGCTTCAGATCATCAGCGGTAAGCTCCGTGTCCTGGTTCACGCCACGCTCTTCTTTCATCTTGTCAATGAGTTCTTCAAAGTACTTCTTGCCGACTTCCATGACAACATCCGAGTACATCTGAATAAAGCGCCTGTAGCAGTCATATGCCCAGCGAGGATTACCCGAACGCTCGGCAATAACCTCTACCACCTTTTCATTGAGGCCGAGGTTGAGAATAGTATCCATCATCCCAGGCATGGATGCACGCGCTCCGGAACGGACTGAGACCAGCAGGGGCTTTTCTTGATCGCCGAACTTTTTCCCTGTAAGCTCTTCAAGCTTGGCTACGTATTCCATAATCTCATCCTGAATCTCTGGGGAGATCATTTCACCGTCGTCATAATACTTTGTGCAGGCTTCCGTGGTAACTGTAAACCCGCGGGGTACCGGGAGTCCCAATAGGGTCATTTCGGCAAGGTTCGCGCCTTTGCCACCCAGCAGCTCTCGCATTTTTCCGTTACCCTCCGAAAAAAGGTATACATACTTCTTGTTCATACATTTCCTCCTTTGTATGCGAACGTTTATATAAATGTTCTTTATACACAAAAATAATTCGTCCGTTATTTCCCAACGCAGAAGCGTTCAAAGATTCGCTTCGTCACATCCTCACGGACAGTCCTTCCGGACAGCTCTCCGAGCGCTGAAAGCGCGCTTTCGGCCTCGGTCAGAATAATATCAGGTGTCGCTCCCGTATTTATTGCGGCTAAGGCCGCATCTAGGGACACAAGTGCTCGACCGACAGCATCGGCATGTCTGGCATTGGTCAGAATTTCACCTGCAGGTGTCTCCGGTAAGGGAAAAAGTGCTTTAACCGCCCTATCAAGGGCATCCAATCCCGTTTTGTCAAGTGCCGAAACCGACAACATTGTCTCAAAGCTCTCGCTAATAAGTGCACGCTGTAACTTCTGCGGAAGGTCGCTTTTGTTGACGACGGCAATTGAACGTGCGGCAGACTTGGCGGCTGCAATGGTCTTATAGTCTTCGTCGGCGAGCGCCTCAGAACCATCAAAAACAGCCAAAACAAGTTCCGAAGCCGCAGCGGCGCTGAAGGCTCGGTCAACACCGATTTGTTCAACCGGATCATTCGTTCCACGCAGTCCGGCCGTATCCGTGAGCCTAAGTTTAATGCCACCCAGTGCAACGCCTTCCTCGATGGTGTCTCGCGTTGTTCCCGGTATAGCCGTAACAATCGCGCGATCGAAGCCAACAAGTGCGTTGAGGAGCGAAGATTTTCCAGAATTAGGCTTGCCGACAATGGCAGTCATTACACCATTTTTCATCACTCGTCCACGGCCAAAACTACGCAAAAGCGCTTCCAGCTCGGCCCGCGCCTGCTCCAATGTCTTCGTATAGATATGGATCTCGAACGCATCTATATCTTCATCGGGGTAATCCAGCACAGCATGGTAGTGAGATATTATGTCAACCACGCGGTTGTATATTAAGTCGGTTTTTCGAAATATAGCCCCGCCAAGCTGGCCTGCGGCATTACGCGCAGCCTCGTCCGTTTCCGAATCAATAAGATCAATTACAGCCTCAGCCATGGTCAGGTCCATGCGACCGTTAAGAAAAGCGCGCTTAGTAAACTCGCCGGGAGCCGCCTGTCGTGCGCCCAAATCAAAAAGAGCCTCGAGCGCGAGACGAAGTACAGTCGGAGATCCATGACATTGGAGTTCCGTGGTGTCTTCGCCTGTATAACTGTTGGGCGCACGGCTGACCGTGCACAGACAGTGATCAAGAACCTCGCCTTTTGCGTTCCGAAGTGTACCCAGCACAAGGGTGCGGTCGGGACAGTCGGAGAGCTTTTTGCCTGAAGCAGGGGTGAACACCGAAGACACGATATCAATGGCTTGCATTCCCGATAAGCGGATGATGCCGATCGCAGAAACGACGTTTCCGGTTGCGATGGCCGCAATCGTATCACTGGTATTGAAAGTACCAGACGTTGGTATCACCTCCGACTTAACTATGCGGCCTTCCGCGGAGCTGAGCTCCGTTTATCGGGGGGCCGCTATGCATATTATAAAGTAATGGATTGTCGTGCATCCTTTTCAAACATACGTGTCAGGATCGCTGCGACCTCGCTGCGTTTGATATTGTTGTTGGGATAAAAAGTACCATAACTATCTGATCCGGCCAAAATACCTGCGCGGTAGAAGGTATATATTTGAGACGCATTTGCCGCTGTAAGCTTTACGTCTGGAATGGTGTTGTCACCGACCGCATTTTTCTGGGTGTACTGTGATACCGGTAAGGCCGCATAGAAAATTGCAACAAATTCACTTCTTGTGATGCTCGCATTATAATCATTGTAGGTTTTTGTGACAATATCGTTTTGGGTCGCATAGTCGAGATAGCTTTTATACCAAGTCGTCGCGTCGTTAACTAGTGTGACACTGCCATTATTATAAAGCTGATGCATACAGGCAGCTAGCTTGATAGCCTCGGCAATGGAAAGGTTTGCGTCCGGCGCATAGATTGTTTCGCTTCGACCGTTTACAAGGCCATTTTTGACTGCATAGCACACATACGGATAGTGCCACAGGCTGTCGGTTACATCCGTAAACTTAGGTGCTTCGGTGGTGATGACAGACACGCTGCCGTAAAGTGCGAGCTTCGATCCCGTAATGATGGAGATACTTGCGGTCGTGCTTTCCGCCGCAACATATCTGTGTCCGGCGCTCAGGTTTTGTCCGGAAGAAATCTCCGTCCCATCCGTAACATCAATAACCGTACCCCCGTTTGAACTCAGACGCGCCGAGCCAAAAACAAGCGAAACCCCGGATCCGGCTGAAAGGGTAACCGTGCCCCCCGGCATAGCTATAGCATAACTGAGACCCGATGCTTTTGACGTTGATGCCTGCGTCAACTTATATTTAAGGACTGTCATGGCATCGGCCAAAGTATTTAGTGGCTCTGTGAGCACCTCGGTGCGATAGGTACTGTCGATAAAACTTTTGGATATCAGCGGGTCGCTCGCAGTTCCTGCAGAGCCGGTCGCCGAAGCGGCAAGAAGTCCGCTTAAAATTACAAGTGTCAATAATAAGGATATAATGCGCTTTTTAGTCACGATAGCCTCCAATAGTTCTGCGCCTTACCTGCCTTTTTCAAGGTTGCTTTGTTCTGTTAAAAAATAACCAAGGGTCAGCAGGCTGTCCGAAAAATGGATGTTTTCCACCCTGACTTCGGGTTTGTCCAACTCAAGTTCAATATTGGTAAAGTTCCAAATGCCCTTCACGCCGCAATCCGTAACAGTTTCGGCCATACTTCTGGCGATACGGCGCGGAACCGTTAGCACGATGATGTCCGTTGGGTTTCGCTTGAGCCAGTCTGAAATCGTTGAGCTGTCATAAACGGGAACATCTGAAATAATAGTTCCGACTATAGCCGGACTCGAATCAAAAGCCGCAACAAGATTGAAGCCAAGCTCCTCGAAACCAAAGTTTTCTATTAAGGCATGGCCTAAATTTCCGGCGCCAACAATCGCGACCGTATAGCCCTTGTGCATTCCAAGGATTCTCGCCACTTGTTCTCTCAGATCAACGACGCGGTAGCCATAGCCTTGCTGGCCAAATTCACCAAAGCAACTGAAATCCTGCCTTATTTGTGAGGGCGTCAATCCCATCTGTTTGCCGAGTTCGCCGGACGAAATACGGTCGACCCCGTGATAAATTAAATCATCAAGCTTACGGAGATACATCGGCAACCGTCTGATTACGTTGTTTGAAATGCGTTCTTTTTTCACAGTCATGCCTCCCGGACAGAGCCCCTTACGCATTGCAGAGCCCCGCTGTTCTTTATAAAAACGGCAAACAGTTCATTGCCATCAATCAGTCCTTTATTTTTGCACTTGTCCGTAGTGACAATAATTGCTTATGCATCAAATAAAGTATAATTAGTGTCTTTGCTTATTATACCATCGAGTTATCAAAGATTCAAGAGAGATATTATCAATTATATACAAAAGAATAGGCTCAATGTGGACACAATAATCCTTATGGCGGGTACTGTTATTGACAATTTCTGTGCTCGGTATATAATTATTGGGTAACAAAGGTTCGGAAAGGATATGTCTTTTTATGAGCGATAATACAGCAAACGCCAATCAGGGGCAGGAATTGCCCAAAATTACAATTAAGCGAGCAAAGAACTTCCAGGCAACAGATCCCCCACATGAGCTATCCAAAATCAAAAAGGTAATCGGCGTTATTAGCGGAAAAGGCGGCGTCGGCAAATCGATGATCACGTCCCTGCTTGCCGTACAGATGAACAGTATGGGCTATAAGTCGGCCATTATGGATGCGGATATCACAGGACCCTCAATTCCTCGCGCTTTCGGCGTTTCCGGCCAGCCAGAGGCCGACGAAGTTGGCATGTACCCAATCAAGAGCAGAACAGGTATTGACCTGATGTCTATAAACTTCCTGCTGCCTGATGCTACCGATCCGGTAATCTGGCGCGGTCCTGTCATCGGCGGAGCCGTTAAGCAGTTTTGGACCGACGTTATCTGGCAAAACGAAGAATTCCTGTTTATCGACATGCCTCCTGGAACGGGCGATGTTGCACTGACGGTTTTTCAGTCGATTCCCATCAATGGGCTGATTGTCGTCACCTCCCCACAGGAGCTTGTCGGCATGATCGTCGAAAAAGCAGTCAAGATGGCGGAAAAAATGAATATACCCGTTCTCGCATTGGTTGAGAACATGAGCTATACAATTTGCCCGCACTGCGGTGAAAAGTACTCCATTTTCGGCGAGAGCCATATTGACGAGATTGCCTCAAAATATGGAATAAAAACCGTGTGCAAGCTGCCAATGGACCCTGAACTTGCTACGCTTGTTGATCGGGGTGAAATTGAATCCTACAAAAAAGACGTTTTGCATCCACTGATTAAGATGTTGATGTTCATCAAATAAGTTCATCAGAAGAGGCTCCTCCGAATTACGAGGAGCCTCTTTCATACTTTTAGAAAAGATCGGGACTCAGTCTAAAGTCCTGGATATAGATATCGGAAAGGGCTTTGATCTGTTCAGTATCTTCGTCAGAATAAGCATCATATACACCGGCCACTGGTAAGCCCATTTTTTTTGCCGTTTTTATTGCATAAAGCGCATCTTCGAAGACAAAAGTCTCCTCCTTCGGGGTTCCCAAATGGCTGAGCGCTTTTTCAAATATCAGCGGTTTATCTTTTCCAGAGCCAAGAGTAACACAGCTGAATACAGCCGAAAAATATGGGCGCAAGCCTGTGTCACTCAGTACCATTTCGACGATTTCAAGATCGGTTGCGGAGGCAACGCACATCTTAACACCACGCTCTTTCAATCTGTCCAGCAGAAGAAAGATTCCATCCTTTGGAAGAACGCCTTGGCGGTACATTGGCTCTACCAGTGAGTCGATGCCGTCGGCTATTTCGCGGGTCGATTTATTCAGCCCATAGACGTCCCTAAAGTGCTGCGTAATCTCGACCGCCGATTTGTTTTTTGTATCCTCCCAAAGCGTTTCCAACGGTGTAATGCCACAGGAAACGAGATATTTTTTAACGACGTCCCTCCAAAGAAACATTGAGTCGGTAAGGGTGCCATCCATATCAAAAATTGCGCCTGAAATATTCATATTTTGCCCTTTGCTGTTTTCTCTTTAATATTAATTGAAGTCTGTTATACCGAAGTTCTGTGCCTCCCACATAATTAAAAGCAGCCCCTCCCGAACCGAGACGGAAGAAGGAACGGCTGTAAATTCGTTGCTGACGCCGAGCGGATAGTCACTTGTGAGCGTATGATCGGTCAGCGGATATTTCAACCCACGGAGGTAAACACCCGTTGCCTTAGCTCCGTGGCAAAAAACAGATAGTGTACCGCGCATTCGGTCAGAAAAATCCATATGGCTGTTTTTAATAACCGTACAGACAATACCGCGCCCTATAAGGTATGCCCGGCATCCGGCATTTGCAATATATGCAAGCGCCTGAATATTTGCATATTCGTGGTCTGGCCGGCCACCCATGCCGCCAAAGATTACAATGATTTCAGCATTGCGGGCAAGCGCCTCTCGTATTGCAAGCATCATATCTGTGTCGTCCTTCTCGGGACTGTGCGTAATGACATGAGTGCCGGTTGGAACAGAACCAAGAGAATCGAAGTCACCGACGATCAAATCCGGCACGATTCCTGTATGTTCAAGGTAGCGGAGCCCGGCATCCGCTGCAATGATAAACGCATCTTTAGGGATGACCGGCAGTTCTGTCCCAAGCTCCCCCGCGCCAAAGATTACAAAGATTCTGCTCATCTCAGGAGCAGCTCTTCGGTCTGCTTCAGTTGCTCGGGCGTGTTGACGCCGATAATCTCATAGCCAAGTTCGCGGAAGCAGACACCTATTTTCAGTCCCTTTTTTTGAAGCAGCACAGGTGCATCCGTCAGATAGTATTCGCCCTGGGCATTGTCGCTTTTAAGCTCAGAAAGAACACTGCGGAGAGCGCGGGCATCAAATACATATACGCCGCTGTTGAGTTCGTTAATTTGTTTCTGTACGGGTGTGGCGTCCTTATCCTCAACCATTCCGCAAAAATCCCCCATATCATTCCGAAGAATGCGTCCATAAGGCAGTCCCAGATCACTCGTCCCACTGAGGAGCGTGCAGATGTTATCAGAGGCATTGTGCGCATCGATAAGCGCGAGATAGGTTTCACGCCTGATAAGCGGCATATCGCCGCAGCAGACAAGAAGTGACCCGTCATAGTCCTCAAGCTGGGCGAACGCCGCCATGACGGCGTGACCGGTTCCAAGCTGCTCTCTCTGCACGGCAAAGGTGTAATCAGGGAAAGCTTCGATAACAGTTTCCTGTTTATATCCGACAACAATGACACAGTCTTTGGCTGGAATAAAATCAAGCGCATTTAAGACATGGGCAAGCAGAGGTTTCCCCGCAGCCAGACGCATGACCTTGGGCAAGGTGTTTCCTTCGCTCTGGAGCCTTGTGCCCTTCCCAGCGGCCAAGATAACTGCTTTTATAGGTGGTTTTTTCATGAAAGGCCTCCGTTATGGTATTAAATTTATTGCTGACGCTCTATACCAGGGTTTCCAACAGTGGCGGCATTGAGATTTTATTGCTGGCGATATACTCGACCACAGAGGATATATAGTTTTGCGTTTTGTCTGTAATAGGTATTAGAAAAGAGGTGTATCCGCGAAGGTCCTTTAGTTTTGCAGTAATCGTCGTATAATACTGCGCATTTTCCGGAATTGTAACCACCGGCTTATAATATGCATAGCCGTTTTCATCGGCGTAAGACGATGCACTGCTCTCAATGGCAGGGGACGCGCAAATCAGCATAGGCCTTGTTTGTGCCGCTTCAAAGATCAGCTCAGATACCTGCTCGCATTCAGTTTCCGGCGAAGACTGGCAAAAAATACCGATGCTATGGCCGGAACCGTAAATACGCCTAATGATATCCGGAGATTCGGAAACCTCATCGGCTGTGACGAAAAAACAGACTTTGGCCGAGTACTGGTCAAGTTTATCCAAAAAATCACTGCTGGGCAGGCCTATGAAGTTCAGCGTCACGCTGGACCCGTAGCCCTGTGAGCCGGTTTGCCCGCCGGTTGAAGTTGAGGGAGATGGCGAACTGGGGTCTGTCGTTCCGTAATACTCGTTATAACGGTTTTTCATGAGCGAAGTTGCCGCCTCAAGAAAAGCTGCATCTGTCAGAACTTCGCTGCCATTTTTGATTCTTAATATGTCGCCGTAACCGACGCCGCTGGTGTATGAATAGTAGAGCCCAAAATAGGAACACATCCAAGATACAGGGACATAAACCTGCCCATTTTGGAAGGTGGCAGAGACGTAATACGTAGTATCGGAACTATCATAAGTCCTTCCAGTTGATAAATTAAAAAAAATTTGTTTAGATGCATTAGAAAGCAGAGCTGTTGATTCAGAATTAAAGTAATTCATATATATGCCGAAGGCCGAAAAAGCTTTTGCCGGCACATAAGAGCTTCCGCCAATGAATACAGTCATCGAACTCAGTTCAAGCAACGTATCATTGGTCGCTGTGAAGCAAAGTCCGGAATTGTCCGCTACTGCCGTCTGAACAGCAGGTACGAGCAAAATAAGAACCAGAATTAAGGAAATGATTCTACGCTTCATGTTTCCCCCTGTTCAAGCCTCTATGTTGGTTGAAAATGCGCCGGAAGAATTGCCCTTGAAGTCAATTCCAGAAAAGCGTTGTATATTATTTTAGCACAACTTGTCCGAACAGACAAGCAGGCACATAGCGAAAAACAAAATATTGCGCTCTAAAAGCGGGAATTTGGTGTTGACAAAGTGCAATTTACATTGTACAATAACGAAGCATTTGTGGCCCAGTAGTTCAGTTGGTTAGAACGCCAGCCTGTCACGCTGGAGGTCGACGGTTCGAGCCCGTTCTGGGTCGCCACACATGCATCTATAGCTCAGTCGGCAGAGCGCGTCCTTGGTAAGGACGAGGTCTCCAGTTCGAATCTGGATAGATGCTCCATTAAAAGTCCTGTATTCATTGCGAATACAGGACTTTTTTCGTTCCAGCTGCATTTGAATATTTTTAAATACAGGCTTATTCATATTCATTTTCAAAGCTCGCATTTTCGCTGATAACATCAAAAAGAACCGTTTCTTCTCTGAAAAATTGAAAATGAACGCGGCAGGAAATACTCTCTCGAATATATCGTGTCATAGCGCCCTGTATGGGGGCCGAAAGAAACTTGCAGTCCCCGCCAAGCTGTTCAACGGTCAACCTATATTTTCCCTGCCGGACACTGGCAGTCCCATTGCCTATTGAAAGCACTTTAGCACCAAGATAACTTGCAAGTCTGTATTCTTGCCCGTGAAACAAAACGATTCCTATAATTCCGGTGAATGTGAAGCCTGCGAAGGGTATATCCGCAACCGAAAGCATAATCGAGTTGTCCTCAAAGGCACATTGTGACCAAAGATAACGTTTCGGAAAGGAATAGCCCCTGTCCCCTTCTATATAACCGTTGTCACAATCAAAACAGAGATTTTTGCCATTAAGTTTAAGCGCGCCGCTGACTTTGTGTTTCATGCTGAACACACTGTGACGGCACTCTAAAAACGGTACGAACCGGAAAGGTCCCATCACATCGTATGCAGGTGGCTGTATTGACTCGAAATGAAGATTGCCCTCTGCCTCAAGTTCCTTCGTGTGGATGTCCAGATGAATACCATCCAATGAGAAATAATTGTTTGCAAGCGCAAAGAAAAACCTATGCCGACATAGCAATACGTTTTCAATTGAAAAATTCATGCAGGAAGCATCATTTTCCGTTACGATCTGTAGAGACGCTGTTTGGCTGTTTGTATTTGTGTGTATTGCAGGAATAAATGCAACAGTGCCTTCTTCGTGCTGCTGCTTAAAATACCAACCTTCAAAATAGTTCTTCATTTTTCACCTCATCGTCAGCTAGTATTTCCTGTCCGAATGCAAGTTATTTGAAAAAAATTTTATTTGGGAATTCAGGTGTCGCAGACCAAGTTAATTCTTGCATTTGGACAGCCATAGATGAGATAATAAGCTGAAAAAAGGCGGTGGTTTTGGATGTGTGGACGGTATTACATTCCGGCAGAAGCGACGTTTTCTGAGTTAGATTCTTTGTTCGATACGATTGGCGGAATGCATAGTGGTACAGCGGCGTCTCCACTCATAAAAAGGGGCGAAATATTTCCTACCGATACTGTGCCAGTCATTACCGGAGATGCGGTGAAACTGATGAAATGGGGTTTTGAGGGCTACGGCGGCAACGGCCTGATCATAAACGCCAGGGTGGAGACGGCCGCAGAAAAGCCAACTTTTAAGGAGGCATTTTCTGCACAGCGCTGCCTGATACCTGCGGGATACTACTTTGAATGGAAAAAAAGCGGTACTAAAAAAGAAAAGTATGCAATCAAGCAGAGCAAACCTATTTATATGGCGGGACTTTGGCGGCAGAATGAAAACGAAGCCCTTCCCCTATTTGTTATATTGACAAGACCTGCGTTACCGGAACTCGGTTTTATTCACGACCGAATGCCTGTCATTCTCCCAAAGCGTGCTCAAGAGCTATGGTTGTCTGGCAAGCTTGACAGCAGAGAGATACAGCTGCTTAGTAATGGGGTGTTTTATGCCGACTGCGTCGACTGATAAAATTCAAGGGGAGCGAATGTACAATTTGCTCCCCTTTTGCTGCTTTACGACAGCAAGACTTCGTCAGTTTCCTCCTGAACACCGGCGACCTCGGCAAATTTTCGCAGGAGTTCCGCTTTCGTCAAACGTTTTTTCTCTTCGCCGGAAATATCAAGTATAATTCTTCCGGCGTTCATCATAATCAGCCTGTTGCCATGATGAATGGCATCAGATATGTTATGCGTGATCATCATGGTGGTCAGGTGATTTTCCGAAACAATCGTATCGGAAAGCTCAAGCACTTTTGCTGCCGTAACCGGATCAAGTGCCGCTGTATGTTCATCCAGAAGCAAAAGTTTGGGCTTTTGCAGGGTTGCCATCAAGAGCGTAAGCGCCTGCCGCTGCCCGCCGGAGAGCAGGCCTACCTTCGCTGTCATGCGCTCTTCCAGCCCTAGTCCCAGTATTTTCAACTGCTCATGATAGCGTGTTTGCTCGGTCTTCGTCACACCCCAACACAAGCCGCGCGCTCTACCCCGTCGATAAGCAAGGGCGAGATTTTCTTCAATGCCCATGTTGGCCGCCGTCCCCATCATAGGGTCCTGAAATACGCGACCAATATATTGAGCTCGTTTGTGTTCTGGCAGCGCCGTCACATTTTCATCGCCGATGATAATCGCACCCTCATCAATTGGCCAGACGCCTGCAATCGCGTTGAGCATCGTTGATTTTCCGGCACCGTTTCCACCGATTACCGTGACAAAATCACCTTCATTCAAATGGAGGCTAACCCCGCAAAGCGCCTGCTTTTCATTAACCGTTCCAAGATTAAACGTCTTTTTAACATTGATCAAATCCAGCATTTTTCTACACGCCCCTCTTTCCCGCAAGCGAAAAGGAATTCTTTGCTTTACTTCGCAAATACGGAACTGCAAGAAATACTGCCACAATCGCTGCTGTCAGCAGTTTGAGCAAATCAGTCGGCATCCGCAGCCACATAACGAGTCCGATAACTAAATAATAAACCACTCCGCCAATTACCACGAAAATTAGGCGTATTGCAAAATTCATGCGTTTACTGAACAGCGCATCGCCCAACACGTCCCCAATAATCACGGCGGCTAGTCCGATAACAATTGCTCCCTGTCCCATCTTGATGTCAGCAAAGCCCTGATACTGCGACATAAGACCGCCGGAGAGGGCCACAAGACCGTTTGAGATACAAAGTGCGAGAACCTTCATATTGTCAATGTTGATACCCTGAGCCTTTGACATATGGGGGTTACAGCCTGTTGCCCGAATTGCACTGCCCTGTTCCGTACCGAAATACCAGTATAGAAGCATAATGAGCACTACAGCAAAACCCAAGGCCGTTATGATTGAGTTGCCAATGTTTCGAAGAGAGACAATAAGCGTAAACTTATCGACGTTGACAGCCTTGTTTGCCCCATCGAGAATCATAAGGTTCACAGACCAAAGGGAAATTTGTGTCAGGATGCCCGCCAAAATACCCGGAATACCGAGAAGTGTGTGCAGCAATCCGGTTATCATTCCAGCCAGTATCCCTGACAAAACCGCAGCAACAAGTGCAATCGGTACTGGCACACCTGCAAGTATGAGTACAACGGTTACGGCTCCGCCCGTCGCAAAAGAGCCGTCAACTGTAAGATCCGGAAAATCCAACAAACGGTAGCTTAGATAAACGCCAAGCGCCATGACGCCCCAGATGACGCCCTGAGCAACGTTGCCGGGTAATGACATAATTAAATTAAGGGGTTTCAGAGATGCGAAGTATGCAAGAATATCCATAGCCGATTCCTTTCTGTTGCATGAACTCAGGCGCCTTAGCGGTGCCGCTCTTCAGAGGGCACCGCGATCAGATACTTGAAGGCTTGTTATTCAGCAGCGATAGCAACGTAATCAGCGGGAATGGTTATACCTAGTGCTTTCGCAATTTCAACATTGTATTCCTTTGTGACGATGGGCGCATACTGGATTTGCATTGTTGCGGGGTCTGAGCCATTGACAAGAATTTCGTATGCCATTTGGCCTGTTGTATAGCCAAGGTCATAGAAACTTATGGACAGAGTGGCAACGCCGCAGCCTGCACATATTCCCTCTTCACCGGCGATGATTGGAACGCCGGCAGGAACACAGACGTTTTTAATTATTTCGGTGTTGGAAGCAACGGTATTATCTGTCGGGAGATAGATAACATCGCATTCTGCAGCGGCCGCTGTTGTTACGGTCTGGAGGTCATTGGAGTCTGAGAACGTGTAATCCTTGCAGCTGTAGCCCATTTCGGTCAAGTATTCTGTCATGGCCTGGGACTGATACTTGGAGTTAGCTTCAGCTGAGCAGTAAAGAATACCAATGTTTTTGGCATCTGGAAAAAGTTCCTTAACCATCGCGGCCTGCTGATCAAGTGGTGCAAGATCACTTGTGCCGGAAATGTTCGTTCCGGTAGCGCCCGTCCAGTTGTTAAGCCCCAGTGCTGTGGCGAAGTCCGTAATGGAGGTACCCAGTACAGGAATTGTGCTTGTCGCGGTCTGCGCAGCCTGAAGAGCCGGCGTTGCGTTGGCCAGAATCAAATCGACATTGGAAGATACAAACTGGTTGGATATTATTGCACAGGTCGGAACGTCGCCGGATGCGTTCTGCTCATCGAAAATTACTTTGTCGCCAAGTTTTTCAGTGAGCGCATCTTTAAATCCCTGAGTAGCAGCATCAAGAGCGGGGTGTTGCACCAGCTGGCAGATGCCTACTGTATAGGTCTGGCTAGCTTCGGCGGAAGGCGCAATGGACGCCGCAGGGCTCTCGGTGGTCTTTTCTCCGCCACAGGCTGTAAGTGACAGCAATAACATGGCGGCAAGCAAGAGAGAAATAGCTTTCTTTTTCATTTTTTGCTCCTTAAAGTTGTTTTTTGATATAAAAAGGCAGCCCGCCTTTTCAGACGAGCTGCCCAATATCCGTTAGTTGCACTGGGGGGTTATCGTTCTGTTATGGCATGCCTATTCTTTTTCGGCTTGTAAAAAAGTAATAATAGGCATAGCTAAATCGGCCCGCCTCAACGCGGACGTTGTTCATGGTGTTGGCTGTCATCTTGCGCATCGTGTGGGCCTCCCTTCGTTTTGTTTGGGTCTAGATTTGTTTTTCAGTATATTGCTTTAATTGCTCAAAGTCAACTGTGACAAGTTCCAAAATAAAATGCGCTTTATCGCCCAAGATTTTTAGCAATAGACAACGAATACGTTTATGGACAACAGATAAAAGGACCAATAAGCTCTATTCTCAAATAATTCCATAACATACAACAGATTCTATTGCTAAAAATTACATTTGCAAAATAGTTACAAATCGGTTACAATGAGCTTGTTCTTAAGGAACAAATACTTAAAGGAGGTCAGATGTATGTGTTTTGGTTTTGACTGCGCCAGCCTCTGGCAGTACCTTTGCCGCTATCTTGGCCGTTGCAGCTAAGTGAGTACCATGGGCGACTAAGCTTAACTGGCTTGGCAGCCCCACTTTTTCATTTTCTTTAAGAAGGCCACGGAACGTTAGTTACGTGGCCTTAGATTTATTTTGTCAAAAACGCCATAACAATATCCGACATGTTTTCTTTGGGCGTACAGCCGGTAAAGCGAACGCCTCTGTGATCTAGGCCCGTGAGCGGATTTGGGGGCGTTGTTCCGGTTACGGATGCAAGTTTATCAATTAATTCCGCTCCAGACAGGTCCTTATCTTCTCCAAGCGCATCCAGAACGCTGTCACAGAATTTATAGGGGCTTGCGGTGGAGACAATCACAGTCGGGAAAGCCCCCATTCCTGCGCGCATTTTATTAAGCACGCCATAAGCGTCTGCAGTGTGTGTGTCCATAAGATACCCTGCGCTCTTAAAAAGCGTACTAATATAGGTCTTCGCCTCAGCATCTGTCGTATAGCCGCAGGCAAAGTCCGCCTGAATGTCGGCCAAAACCGATCCGCCGACATCGTATTTCCCAACGGTTTTCAACGCTTCCATCCAGCCTTTGACCGCATCATCGCCCGAGAGCATAAAAAGCAGCCGCTCAAGGTTAGAAGACACAAGAATGTCCATGGAAGGCGAAATCGTTGTATAGAATGCACGATTTCGGTCATAAACACCGGTACTGATAAAGTCCGTTAGGACGTTATTGCTGTTGGAGGCACAAATGAGCTTGCGCATAGGCAGCCCCATTTTTTTCGCATACCAACCGGCTAAGATATCACCAAAGTTGCCCGTCGGTACACAGAAATCAATTTTATCGCCAAGCGTGAGCTTACCGGAATTGACATAGTCACAGTAGGCAGAAAAATAATAAACGATTTGAGGAAGAAGCCGCCCCCAGTTAATAGAGTTAGCAGATGAGAGGAAGACGCCTTTATCGTTCAAATCTTTTGCCAATTGCCTGTCACTGAATATCATTTTGACGCCTGTCTGCGCATCATCAAAGTTGCCTTCAACCGCAGAAACCAAAACGTTTTTTCCGTGTTGTGTGGTCATCTGAAGCTTCTGAACTTCAGAAACGCCGTCTCTGGGATAGAAAACAACAATGGAGGTCCCCTCGACATCTGCGAAGCCCTCAAGAGCGGCCTTGCCGGTATCCCCCGAGGTTGCTACAAGGATACAAACACGGCGTTTTTCACCAAGTTTTTTAAGCGAAGCCGTCAGAAGGCGCGGGAGCATTTGAAGGGCCATATCCTTGAATGCGCTGGTCGGACCATGCCAAAGTTCGAGAATACCGGTTTTATCGTCTAAAAAGCGGGTCGGCGCAATCTCTTCGCAGTCGTAATTGTCGGCATAGGCCTCGTGGACGAAAGCAGTCAGCTCCTCATTTGAGAACTCTTGAAGGTATTTTCCCATGATGGCGGTCGCTCTTTCGCGGTATCCCATTTTACACAGCGCATGAATCTCGCTGAGCGAGACGGCTGGAATCGTTTCTGGAACGAAAAGGCCTCCGTCGGAGGCAAGCCCCTGTGCAATGGCGGCGGCGGCTGAAACAAGGTTGTTCCGGTCTCTCGTACTAAAATACTTCATTGAAATGCTCCTCACTGAAATGCGTTTTCTATATGATTAATTCTTAGCGCTTTCGAAGCCGCCCCATCGGGCGCATATATTTCGATCACATCAAAACGCGGCTGAAGCGCCGTTTCATTTTGGGCGAGCCAAAGGGACGCTGTTTTGATGATTTTTTCCTGCTTTGACTGAGTAACGAACTCCCTTGCCTTCGCGAAATTATCCGATTTACGCAGCTTTACTTCAACAAAGACTATGTATTTGTTGTTTTGAACAATAAGGTCAATCTCGCCGAATCGAGAGGCATAGTTGAGGCCGACAAGCGTATAACGTTTTTTCTTCAGGTATTCTGCTGCTGTCTGCTCGCCAAAGCGACCGGTCAGTTTTTTGTCCATTTGCAGCCCTTCCCCTATGCATTGCCCATGTGCGGTGCCGTCTCTACTTTTCTGGGGCATAGAACTTTTTTAAGAAAGAAAGCCGATGTATCTCACAGGGCCCGACGCGTCTGAGCGCATCGTAATGCGGCTTTGTTCCGTAGCCTTTGTGCTGAGCAAAACCATACTGCGGATATTTTTTGTCATATTCGGACATAAGTCTGTCGCGCGTGACCTTTGCTAAAATCGAAGCGGCGGCAATGGAAGCCACACGGCTGTCGCCATGAACCACCGTTTCGTTGGGAATGGATATACCGCAATTTTGATTACCATCTATAAGCGCGTAGACCGGCACCACATCGAGTGCTCTAATGGCAAGATCCATCGCTTTTAGCCGAGCCTTGAGGATGTTTGTTGCATCTATCTCCTCCGGACTGACGCTGGCCACAGCCCAAGCCACTGCCTGCTGAGTAATGATATCGTACAGGGCCTCTCGCTTTTTCTCCGTTAGTTTTTTGGAGTCATCAAGGCCAGGGATTTCAAGGTCCGGCGGCAATATAACAGCGCCTGCGTATACTGGTCCGGCAAGGGGACCGGCCCCGGCCTCGTCACAACCGCACACGGGGAATATGCCGCGAGCCGCTAATTCTTTTTCGAGCTCTATTCGATCAGTCATGACGTCCTTCCGGCCTTTCCAGACTGATGCGTCCGAGTCTGCCGTCCCGAAATTCATCGAGAAGGATGATCGCCATACGGCTGAGGTCGTACTCTCCTTTGGATAGAATAAAACCGCGCTTTTTAGCAGCTGCCTCAAGAAGCTCATAGCCGTTGGCAGCGGGGTCCGGAGCAAATTTATAGCGTTGTTCAATACTTTGGGGATAAAGTTCACGCAGCTTTACCATCAGGTTTGCCGCCAATGTTTCCCTATCGATAATCTCATCCCGTATTGCGCCCGTAAAGGCAAGGCACTCCCCTACCGCTTGACTGTCAAAGCGCGGCCACAGGATTCCGGGGGTGTCGAGCAATTCAAGTCCTGAGTCAACGGTAATCCATTGCTTACCGCGTGTGACACCGGGTTTATCAGATGCTTTGGCAGCTTTGCGCTTTGCCACTTGATTAATAAACGTCGATTTGCCAACGTTTGGAATGCCGAGCACCATTACTCTCAGCGCGCGTGTCGCCTGCCCCTTCGCGGCAAGAAATTCAAGCTTCTCTTTGAGAATACCTCGTATGGCTTCCGGAAAAGAGGAAATACCTTTTCCGCTTTTACAATCGGTTTCAAGCACCGCAAGCCCCTGAGTCCTGAAATAGCCTCGCCAAAGCGCGGTAACGGCTGGGTCCGCTTGATCCACACGGTTTAATATGACTAAACGCGGTTTTACACCCGCGAGTTTATCAATATCGGGATTACGGCTGGAATAAGGAATGCGCGCATCTATTATCTCGCATACGGCATCCACCAGTTTCATATTGTCCCCGATCATGCGCTGGGCTTTGGTCATATGTCCGGGAAACCATTGAATATTTAATTTTTCGGTCATTTCGGACATTAGTTACCTCACATACAAGCTTCGAAGAGTTCTAATTCACAATGCCAAACTCGTTTAATGGCAGCAGGCGCAGAAGAACCTTCCCCATTACATACCTGACATCCACACAGCCAATTAAAGCGCTGCGGCTGTCAGTGGAATGATTGCGGTTGTCACCCATAACAAAAATGCAATTTTCTGGCACCGTAATCTTGCCGTCAAAATCTATTGGCGTGAGAGTCGGCTCAGCGATATAAGGTTCGTTCATGGCCTGATCGTCCACATAAACAATGCCGTTTTGAAAGTCAATTTCCACGGTTTGTCCTGCAACGGCTATGACGCGCTTTATAATCGGTTCCTCTTGAAATGAGAGTTTTCGTAGGACGATGATGTCGCCCTGTTTTGGTGTATAAAACAAATTAGAGATAACAACACTGTCACCATCGGAGAAACTCGGTTCCATAGATGAACCGATAATGCCGATAATTCGAACTAAAAAAGCAAAGACCAGAACACAGACCAGAAGCGCCGAAACCAGCGACTGCATCCAATCATAAAGTTCCGAGGAGCCCTCATCATTAGAGCGGCTCCGTTTCAGTTTTTTTACGGGCACTGTATTTTTCGTCGCGGTCTCTTCCTCAATCAAAAATTTTTCATAGTCGAAGTCGGAGGAATGGACCTCGGTCAAGTCAAATTTATCGTCAGGCTTCTTGTCCAAAATGGCGCCTCCCTTAGCGTACATATCTAAAAACACATTATACACTTGAAAGGTGCAATTTAGCAACATCTAAATGAAATTGCCTGCCGGCAGAAGAACACAAACACAGTATAAAAGCTCAATAAATGCGAAAAAAGAGGCCAAAGCCTCTTTTTTCGCTGACATTAAACGCGCTCCTTGACTTTGGCCTTTTTGCCGATCCTGTCGCGGAGATAGTAGAGCTTCGCTCTGCGCACCTTTCCTTTGCGAATCGTTTCAACAGAAACGATTGTCGGGGAATGTACGGGGAAAACCTTTTCACAGCCGACATTATAAGAAATGCGACGAACCGTGATTGTTTCGCTTATGCCGCCATGCTTTCTGGCGATAATTGTGCCATCAAAGGCCTGCGTTCTCTCACGGTTTCCCTCTTTGACGCGAACGACGACACGTACGGTGTCACCGACGTTCATTTCGGGAAGCTCGGGTTTCATATACTGCTGGGAAAGTGTCTTAACTAAATCCATGCTTATTTCCTCCCTTCACTGTAAACGTTCATGGCCGGTAATGTGTTCCGCCAGAGGACCGTCCCTGTTAAGCGTAAGCGACGAGCATTAATGCCCTCGCATAGACCTTGAAATATTACCACAAACGGATAGGTATTGCAAGGGATATTTTACAATTATAAGCTGAATTGTTGAAAATTGCGTAAAATATGCGCCCTGTTCTTATATGGGCGCATGTTTATTTCTTTTAATAAGCGACAACTATTCCACCGGCATTGGCATAAATGGTACTAATGCCGCCTGCTCTTAGAATTTTGCAATCCTTAAAATTAACCTTCTCAAGAGCCTTATCACGTGCTTCTCTTGCCCTATCAGGACATTGGCACTGAGTAATATAGAGTGTTGTTTCACTCATATCTCGTCCCTTGCATCTCTCTGCCATAAGTTCCGCCATCTTGCTGATGGCCCTCTCGACGGAGAGTGCTTTACCCCGGACACAGATGTTGCCGGTCTCATCGCCGCCCATAACCAATTTAATTTTGAGTGCTCCCGTAATAATGGACTGCAGGTGGCTAAGCCGGCCGTTTTTTCGGAATACATCCAGCGTTTCGAGGACAAAAAATGTTGTTATATTGTTTATAAATTCCAATGTTTGCGTAACAACATCATTAAAAGGAACGCCCGCCTCGGCCAGCGATCTTATTTTGTGGCACACAGAAATCTCTCCCGAGGCTGCGCTCTTTGAGCTAAAAATGAAAATATTCTTTTCGGGGTGGGCCTCCTTAAACATATTGGCGGCAATAACAGCACTTTCATAGCTTCCGCTGAGTTTATCTGAAAGTGTCACAACATATACATCGTCTGCTCCGCAGTCATATGCCTCACAGTAGTTTCCGGGAGATGGACAGGCAGATTTTGGTGCATTTCGGGAAGCTGCCATTTTGCTTACCAGCAGACTACAGCGCAGATTTTCATCATCTACAAAGGTTTCCCCATCAAGTTCAATGGTAAGGGGTACGCGCTTGAGCCACGCGAAGTCATCCTCAAGATAAGGATAGTCGCAGCAGCTGTCCCCAATTATTTGAAAGCTCAAAGATCTTCACCCCATGTTCATAATTTATTAATATATATGGTAATCAATAACATATATTGTAGTAATCGCTACCACTTTGGAAGTATTATACTATCAATCTAAACGCTTGTCAATTGAGATTATTATGTGCGGAAACATGCAAAAATAACAGGGTCAAGAATGAGAAGCGAGGTTCGTGATAATGTCAATGCAATTATCTATACCTAGTTTTCCGCTATTTAGGCTAAGATCATAGTTACTGCTCATCCCCCATATTCTGCCGGTATAGTTTTTGTAATAGACTTTTCTTTTCTTGTCCTTTTCTTCAAGACGCTTTTCCGGCGCAATGTCCCGTTCACCGTACAGATTGACTATTCTTTCAGACTTAAACTGCGTGTCCGCATAGATGAAAACATGCAGCGCATTCGGACAGTCCTTGAGAATATAGTCCGAACAGCGGCCGACAATAACACAGGTCCCCTGCTCCGGCAAACGTCTAATAATATTATGCTGGATCACATAGAGTTTATCTGAAACACCCGATATACCCTCATATCCGCCACTGCTTGAGCGGGAAAGATTGAACAGAAAGCTGCTGGTGGACGTGGCGTCCTCGCCGCGCAGTTCAACAAAGTCCTTTGAATAGCCGCTCTCCTTTGCGATAAGCTCAACAAGCGCTCTATCATAGAAATCAAAGCCGAGGCGCTCCGCCACAGCCTTCGCTATCGTTCTGCCACCACTGCCGAATTCGCGGCTTATTGTAATGATTTTAATGCTCATTCAGGCTCCTCCGATACGGTAATATTCATAAAGCACACTTTTACATTCATATGTATGCATCTGGACTTGTCCTGCGTTTATCAGAGAACATTCTCTGCCAACTGCGCCCATAGGGGGATTGTAACAGCGCAGGTTAGTATCGAAAAAAACACACTGCCCGCACTTTCAAGTCTTGCAGAAGAATCAGGCTCATACTGGATTGTGAAAGCTGCAAGAAGCGACGCAACCGGCAAAGCCGAATAAATGACGACAATTTTAGCGACTAAAGGATCAACTGGAATAAAATACATTATTGCCAGAAAGATGGCTGGGATTAAAATATTCCTCAGAAGCGGCATGAGAAGATATTTTAACTTTATAATGGAGCGGATATCATTTTTTCCAATTGAAATGCCGCACAGGATCATACCCATAGGAGACGTTACGGCACCAATCCCGGCAACCGTTTTTTCTATGGGGACAGGTAGACTAATTCCTGTAACATACAGAGTCAGCCCGACGAAGACGGCAACTATTGGCGGGGACAGCCATCCTCGAACATGTGAAAGGACACTTTGCTTTTTGTGTGCGGTACCGGGCGGAGATAGGAGGAGTTTTATAGAACTATAATACACCATGCGTATAGGCACGATAAATACGACGAAGTACAGTACCCCCGTCTGTCCGTATAGCGCCTCAACAACCGGGATGCCTACAAAGGAAAAATTGGTAAACATGGCGCCAAAGCGCAGCATTCTTCCGGTAAAGTTTTTGCCGCAAAGGATAAACACAAGCTGACCGATGCCAAAGCAAAGTGCCAGATAAAATATGCTGATCAAGAAAAGAACAGCACAATTTTTCAGTTCATCAGGTGAATAGGGGGCGCTGAAAGATTCAATAATCATACAAGGGAGGGCAACATTTATGAGAAAGGATGTGAGCGATTTATCAAATTTCTCATCGACAAGTCCGCACCGCCAGACAAAAACACCCACCGCAATGAGTATTATGAGCTGGAGTGACAGCTGTAATACAGGCATCTTAGTTCCTCTTTATATATCTATCTATATTAATAATGGCGATAATAAAGCGGGCGGTTTCGGAAAAACCGCCCTTATTTATTTCGGGTGTTTATTTCATGTCCGCATCATCAAAGAGATCCCCGCACTCGGGGCAGAACTTCGGCGGTTTCTTGGGGTCAGCCGGTTCCCACCCGCACTTGTCGCATTTATATAAGGGCTCCCCGGTAGGCTTTTGCTTGCCGCACTCACTGCAGAACTTCCCCTTATTGACCGCGCCGCAGGAACAAGTCCAGCCGATGGCGGCAGGATTCTGGTTGCCGCAGTTGCTGCAGAACTTCCCACTGTTGATGGTACCGCAGGAACAGGTCCAGCCGGCTTCAGATGGCTTACCCCGACCGCCCATGGTAAAAAGATTCTGAGCGTTAGCTCCGCCCGCGTTTTGTGCCATGTTGAGGCCCGCAAAACCCATAAATGCCCCGCCCGCCCCCTCATTTTTAGCTGCGCTCTGCATTGCTTCGGCTTGGGCGCCAACGAGCTGAGCTGCTGCCATTGTCGGGTCGCGAAACGCGGCGTTACGTTGAAGCTGCTTAATCATTTCCTCGTCATCATCCGAAGCTGTAACAGAGCTGATGCCCAGCGAGACGATGCTGATACCGCGTAATTCGCGCCATTTTTTTGAGAGCACCTGATTCAGCGCGTCGGCAAGCTCACTCGCGTGGCCGGGTAGTGCGCTGTAACGCACACCCAGTTCCGAAATCTTGGCAAAGGCGGGCTGGAGTGCCGTTAACAACTCACTTTTGAGCTGGCTATCAATCTCGGAACGCTTGTATTCTCCGTCGACATTGCCAGAGACGTTGGTATAAAACAACATCGGGTCAATAATACGGTAAGAATATTCCCCATAGCAGCGGATGGCAATATCAACATCAAGCCCGACATTTCTATCTACTATGCGAAAGGGCACAGGGTTTGCTGTGCCGTACTTGTTGCCAATAAGTTCCTTGGTGTTAAAAAAGTAAACACGCTGATCCTTCGCAGTGTCTCCACCGAAAGTAAAGCGCTTACCCAACGTCTTAAAGGTTTCGGAAACTGCTGCACCTAGCGGCCCAACAAAAACGCTGGGTTCCGTCGAAGTATCATAAACAAATTCACCTGGCACGGCGCAAAGGTCAACCACCTTGCCCTGTTCGACAATAATCATGCACTGTCCGTCATTGACGGCAATGATGGAGCCATTTGAGATGATATTTTCTTCTGCCTTTGTGTTGGAACTGCGCTTGGAGCTGCGCTTGAGGCCCTTCTGAATAAGCACGTCCTGATCTAATGCTTCACAATAAAAATACTCTCTCCATTGGTCGGCAAGAACACCCGATAGGGCGCCGACACCTGCTTTTAACAGACCCATTGAATGATCTCCTTTCAACTGCCGCCCTCTTTAGTCCGGTTGAAGGCCCAGCGGCAGATTTATCTAGTTACTAGAGGCGGGTATATACGGAATGATTCTTGATGCAAACTCGGGCATATTGACCGTCTGTAGGTAGACCCGGCCGGGCCCACGGAGTACAGATAGGAAGAGCCCTTCGCCGCCAAAAAGAACATTTTTAAAGCCTTTGACAGTCTCCGCCGTGTAAGCGACAGTCGTTTCATAGGCTGCAATATTTCCCGTATCAACCTTGAGTGTTTCGCCCGGTAAAAGGTCCTTTGCAACAACGGTTCCGTCGATTTCAAGGAAGCACAAGCCTGTTCCGCCTATTCGCTGCATGATAAAGCCTTCCCCGCCGAAAAAGCCCGTTTTGACCTTTTGCAAGGATGCAGAAAGGTTTACGCCCGGCGTTGCACAAAGGAAGGCACTTTTCTGGCATATGAATTCCCTGCCTGCGCTGAGCTGCAGCGGTATAATGCTGCCTGGGAAGGTAGAGGCCAGCGTAATCTGCGCGTTTGGAACCTGTGCCGTGTATGTCGCCATAAAGAGGGACTCGCCAGAAAGCATGCGGCCAATGGCCTTGCCAAAGCCACCCTTCATGTTCGTTTCCATAGAAATCCCGTCTGTCATCCAAGTCATACCGCCGGACTGTGTATAAATGCCCTCGCCCTGCTGAAGTGTAATGGTAACACCGGGTAGTGTGTTGCCGAAAATTTCATACTGCATAAATAACCCTCCAATAAATTGAGTATCTCATTTGATCATATGCAGGGGCGGTAAAAAGAAGCTTTTTAATATCATACCAAATATCGCAGCCACTGTCATTCATAATTTAACAGAAACAGGCAGAATTTTCAACCGTATACACGAGAGATGTGTGTGTTTCATAAGGGTTTTGCTTAAAAAGCCGGCTGCCCAAAACTTTTTTGTGGAAATCAACGCCTAATAATGCTATAATTCTAAAAACATCGAGGTGATTCACATGAAGAACATTATTTTGATAGGGATGCCAGCGTCCGGCAAAAGTACAGTCGGCGTCATTTTGGCCAAGCTGCTGGGGTATAATTTTGTGGATACCGACATTCTCCTCGCTCTTTCAGAGGACCGTCCCCTTTCTTGTATTATTTCCGAAGACGGCTATAACAGGTTTATTGAACTGGAAGGCCGTGTCGGAGAAAGCCTGAAATGCCAAAAGACCGTTGTCGCGACGGGCGGCAGCATGGTCTTTTCCGAAAAGGCGATGAGCGCTCTGTCTGGTCATGGGCTTATTGTCTGGTTGGATACACCTGTTGAAGAGCTGGAGCGAAGAATGGTGGGCAGCTTACTCGACAGAGGTGTTGCTACACCGACCAAAATGACTCTAAGTGAAATTTTTGAGCTTCGCAAACCGCTCTATCAAAAATATGCGCAGCTGCGTATGCCCTGCCTCGGCATGACCGAACAGGTGGCGACAGACTTGCGCAACAAACTGATTCAAGATAAACTTCTTTAAAACAACCGTTTCAGACTGCAAGAGTCTGAAACGGTTGTTTTTATTGTTCTGCTGCGCGAATTGGCAGTTTCACCGTAAAGATCGTTCCCTTTTCCGCTGTACTTTCAAGCGCCACGGTTCCGCCGAGAGAATCGACGACATGCTTAACAATTGCAAGCCCCAGACCTGTACCGCCCACCGCCTTGCTTCTGCCGCTGTCTACTCTGTAGAAACGCTCGAAAACACGTCTTTGATGCTCTTGTGGGATTGGTTCTCCGTCATTTCTAACGCAAAGCACTACCTGACCGTTAACAGCGCTGAGCGCAACATCCACAGCCCCGCCTTCCCTGTTATATTTTACAGCGTTGACCAAAAGATTCGACACCAGACCCCGCACATCTTTTTTGTTAGCGCGGATTGTAACCGGAAACAGCTCGGTGCTGAGGCTGATATTTTCTTGTTCGGCCAGCGGTCGAAGCTCGCTGATGCTCTCGTTGATTACCGCGGAAATATCAACGTCCTCGCTGTCACCGGAAAGTTCCCCGCTTTCCATTCGGCTAATCATAATAATATCGTTAATGAGCATATTCATTCGTTCAGACTCCAATCCGATTCTGGAGAGAAGTTCCCTTTTCTGTGTTTCAGATATTGGAAGATCGGAACAGAGCAATTCTGCACTGCCCTTAATGGAGGTGATGGGGGTTTTAAGTTCGTGGCTGGCGTTGGAGAAGAACTCTCGCCTGACCTTAACGGCATTGCGTCCCTCGGTCACATCCGACATTGTGATAATCAGCGCCGCTAGAAAACCGCTCTCTTCGCCAACAAACGTGAATACTGTTTCAACGGTTCTGCCGCCGAGCAGAAGGTCCAGGCTCGTTCTTTTTTTGCCATTGATTGCCTTGTCGGCACACTGGATAAATTCAAGATTCCGAGTGGCGTAAAGCACGTTTTCGCCAACAACGGACTTGGCACAGTTGAGGTACTCGCAGGCGGCTTCATTAATCAGCAGAATATTCTTTCGTCCGTCAAGGAGGATAAAGCCCTCGGCAACATTGTCGAGAATAAAACTCAGCTTTTCTTTCTCCTGCTGAATTGTTCCGATATACTGCGACAGATGTGAGGAAATCGCATTGATCTTAACCGCCATATCCTCCAGTTCACCATAGCGATACTGCTTGGGGTCGAGCTGCCGACCGCCATCTTTAACACTAATCAAACTCTCGTTCATTTCGATTATGGGATTGAGAAAGCTTGTGGAAAAACGGCTTGATAGAATGGCCGCCAGAGCCAGTGCCCCCAGCACAACGAGGATCATGGCAGGAACAATGGTTCTGATGCTGTCCCATACACCGGATACCTCTCGTGTCGCTCTGATAAAATGACCGTCGGTCGTTTTTACGGCCGAGTATACCAATTTATTTCCAAGGGTTTCACTATCACGGATACTGGACCCTTTACCGGCTACTCCGGCTTCAATAATCTCCGGTCTGTCGGCGTGATTTTCCATAGATGTGTAATCGGCCTCGGAATCGCCTAGGACCGTCCCGTCCTTTGCAATGATGGTGATGCGAACATCGCCGATTTCCTTGGCAAAATACTTTGCTTGGGTATCGGAGTCACTGTCGGCACTATAGTTCTCGGCAATGACGGAGGCATATGAAATGAGTTCCTGCTCGGTGTCCTCCAACATTTCCTTATTAAAAATAAAGGCGTTCAAAAAGCCGGAGATCAGAAGTGTGATAGTGAGTATCGCAACGAAGCCGAGCATCAGCTTTTTTTTCATTTGGTACCTCCGATAAAGCGGTAGCCTACGCCTCTGACCGTTTTGATAAAGCTGCTGTTTTCCGCAGTGTCTCCGAGCTTCTGCCTCAATGTACCAATGTGTATATCGAGCGTTCGTGTTTCGCCGTAATAATCGTCTCCCCAAATTTTTCCAATAATTTCCTCACGCGATACGGCACGTGTGCTGTTTTCCATAAGATATTTAAGCAGCTCAAATTCCTTAAAGGTCAGCGGAAGCAATTCTCCTGCTTTGGATACTTCCCTGACATTGTTGTCCAATTTGATACCACCGAGTTCAAGCACATTGTCACTGCCGTCCGCCCCATCACTCCCGCCCCTTCGCCGAAGCTGTGCACGCACTCTGGCACACAGTTCGAGCACGCTGAAGGGCTTTGTCATGTAGTCGTCCGCACCCGCATCAAGTCCTATAATTTTATCGAGCTCCGTATCCTTCGCAGTCAGCATGATGAGGGGTATCTCCCGAAGTTCTCTTGATGCGCGCATAATCCGTACCGCCTCAATTCCGCTCATGCCGTCCATCATGATATCCATGATGACAACGTGAGGCGGCGCCTCCTGAATATAATCGAGGGCAGATTTAGCGTTATCAAAACCTTTTGTCTTATACCCGTTGCTGCTCAAGGCAACATCAAGAAGCATCCGGATGCTCTCGTCGTCCTCCACTATAACTATCCGCTCGTTCATCTCATGACCCCCGAATTAAACTTAGATAATGCGTTCGTTTATATGAATACCAGTTATATAAAATTGCACCCATTCACAGATGTTGACGGCATGGTCACCTATTCGCTCCAAATATTTGACGATCATGAGATAGTCGATTACCGCATCCATTTCCTGCGTATCTTTATATATTCTTGAAGCCAGCGAGCGGCGTATTTCTCGGAAATAGTCGTCGACTATGTCATCTTTAAGCATGGTTTTTCTTGCAAGTTCCAAATCGCCCTTGACATAAGCATCAATTGCGGAAGAAACCATTTCTTTGGCGCTGACTGCCATTTTAAGCACTTCATCCTGAAGTTCAGGAAAACTGATGCTCTCGTGGTAGAGGCTGAGTTCCGCGATGTCCGAGGCAGCGTCGCCGATACGCTCGATGTCCGTAATCATCTTTATTGCCGTGCTGATCTTCCTCAGGTCGGTTGCAACCGGCTGCTGTTTAAGAATCAGTTTTAGGCACATTGTTTCAATGTCCCGCTCCATTGCATTAATATTGTTATCATCTTCTATTATCTCTTTTGCCAGCTGTTTGTCAAATGTTTTGAGCGCCTGCATCGCACGTGTCACGGCATCTATTGCCATTGTGCCCATTTTAATAAGCGCAGCGGAGAGCTCCTTGAGCTCGTCGTCATATAGCTTTCTCGTACCCATTTTCGGTTTCCCCTTTCATATCATCCGAAGCGCCCGGTGATGTAATCCTCCGTGCGCTTATCCTTAGGCATTGAAAAAATGTCGTCTGTTTTGCCCATCTCGACAAGCTCGCCAAGGAGAAAGAAGGCGGTTTTATCGGATATACGTGCCGCCTGCTGCATATTATGCGTGACGATAACGACCGTGTAGTTTTGACGAAGATCATCCATCAGTTCCTCAATGCGCATCGTACTCGCTGGGTCAAGTGCGCTTGTGGGTTCGTCCATGAGCAGGATTTCCGGCTCGACACTCAGAGCCCTTGCAATGCATAATCGCTGCTGCTGACCGCCCGACAGACTCAGCGCACTTTTCTTCAGTCTGTCCTTGACCTCATCCCAAAGAGCAGCTCCACGGAGCGATTTTTCGACAATTTCCTCAAGAGACGCCTTGCTCCTGTTCCCGTGCAGACGCGGCCCATAGGCAATGTTATCATAAATGCTCATAGGGAAAGGATTCGGTGCCTGAAAAACCATACCGATATTTTTTCGGAGGAGGCTGACATTTGTCGTTTTATCGTAAATATCGGTCTCACGGTATTTTAAATCACCGGTAATGGTAACATCCGGAACCAGATCGTTCATGCGGTTAAGCGTCTTTAAAAAAGTGCTTTTCCCGCAGCCAGAGGGTCCAATCAACGCGGTTATTTCTTTTTCTTCTATGTCCATATCGATGCCCTTGAGTGCTTGAAAACTGCCATAATACAGCTCAAGGTTCCTTGAAGTAATAATGCTCATATCTATCACCCTAACCTTTTCAGCCTTTTCTTTGCGACTTTCGCAGAGATATTGATAATCAACACCAATATCATCAGGATAGACGCGATTGCGAAGCCCACGTCGAACTGTCCGTTTTCCATGACGTAAACGTAGAGCATGACGCTGAGCGTTCCGCCGCTGACGGAAAGCGCCTTTATATAATTGGTCACAAGAACATATCCGGCACCTGCTGTAAAGAGCAGGGCGGCCGATTCCCCGACAATGCGTCCGACGGCGAGAATACCACCGCTGACGATTCCGTCAATCGTACAGGGGAGTACAATAGTTCTGATTGCGTACCATTTTGTTGCGCCGAGAGCGGCAGCGCCGTCTCGATAGGACTGTGGCGTTGTCTTGAGTGATTCCTGCGTGGTTCTGATAATACTGGGCAGTATCATAATCACCAGTGTCAGCGAACCTGCCAGAATACTGGACTTCAGCCCAAGCTTTTGGCAGAAGAACAGCATCCCGACTAGGCCGTATATGATCGACGGGATACCTGTGAGTGTTTCCGTGGAGAATTCAATAAAGCGCACAAGACCTTTCTGCTTTGCATACTCATTCAAATAGATTGCAGCGCCTATGCCGATGGGCAGCGCAATGACAAGCGCCGTCACAATTGTGTACAGCGTAAACAAAATATTCGGAAAAATACCGATCTTGTCTTCAAGGACTTTACGCTGCGTGGTGAGAAACTCCCAACTGACGTGCGGCAGCCCTCGGTAGAAGATATAACCGATCAAACCGATCAAGAGCAGCAAGGTAATGCCGGCGGAAATGTAAATCAGGGCTTTCAAGCTTGTGTCATATAATCTTCTCTTCGCGGAAATCCTACTGTTGAGCGACTGAGCGGGGCGCTTATTTCTCATTGCGGCTTCCCCCTTTCAGCAGTGTATTAAGTATCACGTTTATTATCATTATAAAGACGAACAGTACAAGACCGATTGAGAAAAGTGCCTGTTTTTGCAATCCCGACGCATAGGACATCTCCGAGGAAATAGCAGTCGTCAGTAAACGAACGCTGCCAAAGAGCTTAGGCATATTGGCGACATTGCCCGCGACCATCATCACTGCCATGGCTTCCCCTATTGCCCGACCTATACCGAGAACGATGCCGGCCGTAATGCCGCTCCTTGCTGCAGGAATGCTGACCTTGAAGATGGTCTCGATTTTGGTTGCACCCAGAGCAAGACTTGCTTCCTCGAATTTTTTCGGTACGGCGTTAAGCGCATTTTCGCTGACGCTCACGATGCTGGGCAAGATCATTACGGCGAGTACGATCATTGCTGTAAACAGCGTTGAACCGCTTTTTACCTTAAAAACTTCCATAACAAACGGGACCAAGACAATCATGCCGACAAGACCGTAAACCACAGAGGGGATACCTGCAAGCAATTCAACGGCCGGGCGCACCGTCGAAGCCACCTTTGGACCCGCGATCTTTGAAAGGAAAACGGACATCAGAAGGCCGATCGGTACACCAATCAAGACTGCACCAAAAGTCGCCGTTATGGACGAAAGGATGAACGGCAATATACCAAATTGCGGTTCGGAGGCCGTGCTTTTCCAGACCTGACCCAACAAAAATTTTGTGAGTCCTATTTCTTTGATAGCGGGCAAGCCACTGATAATCATGTAGGCAGATATGCCGACGACGGCAATGATCGAAATCATGCCGCAGATGATAAATATTAGGTTCATAACTTTTTCGGTTATGTTTCTTGCTTTCATTTTTACCTCCGTCTGCCAGGTTAATTAAGTCGGGAATTTCCGGCAAGGGGAACTCACAAGTGAAATCCCCTTGCCGGATGCAGACTGATTATTTGGGAGGAATGGCGCCTGCTTTTTCAATGATGCTTGCAGCTTCGTCGCTGAGAGCAAATTCCATAAAGGCTTTGGCTGCAGAGGAGAGCTCGGCTCCCTGTTTGGTAATCATGTTAAAGTCTCTTTGAATCTTATAGCTTCCGTCAAGCACAGTTGCTTCTGTGCACGCAACGCCGTTGACCTTGATGGCCGTCACGGTGTCGTTTACGGCGGAGAGCGAAGCGTAGCCGATTGCATTCGCGTTAGCTGCAACTGCTGCGATAACAGCGCCGGTGGAGGTCAGTTCCTGCTCATATTTGCAGGCGTCCTTTACATCGACGATTGCTTCAAAGCCGTCGCGTGTTCCGGAACCCGCTTCACGTCCGATGAAGACAACCGGTGCATCGGCTCCGCCGACTTCTTTCCAGTTGGTCACTTCGCCCTTTGCGAGTGATGCGATTTGTTCAAGTGTCAAATCTGCCACTGTGTTCGATTTGTTCACGATGATGGCAATGCCGTCGATAGCGATGACGGTTGCGTCAAGGCCGGTTTCTTCAGTTTTAAGATCACGGCTTGCAAGACCGATGTCTGCCGAACCTTCTGTTGCGGCTGTTATGCCCGCACCGGACCCTGTTGCGTCATAAGTAACAACCACATCGGGATATTTTGCCATAAAGGCTTCACTTAAAGCGGCTATTACTTTTTCCATTGAAGTCGAACCGTTTGTTGATACTGTGCCGGAGAGTGTTTCCTCTGTGGGAGCGACGGAAGGCGCTGTGGAAGGTGATGCCGCTGTGTTGGTGTTAGAGGCACACCCTGCGAACAGTACAAGACACATGACGGCTGCAAGAGCGATCGAAATCACTTTTTTCATTCTTTTTTCTCCTTATTTGCTTCTTTGATAAATATTGTTTATTGCTACTGTAACTATAATAAAATCATTGCTTCCAAGTCACTACCACGATTGCCTCAAAAGTATGTAAAGATTGCGTAAAGTTGTAAAGCGCTTTGCTATTCCCAGCTATAGACAAACGGCAGCTTAAAACGATGACTTTCGATACATACACCCAAGCTGATAAAAACCGAAGATATAGGTCGACTTAATAGATATTTTTTGCTATAATAGTAAAAAATGTTGTCATTTGTAGCCAATACGTATAGCCTCCGGCCTCGATTTATGGTATATTAAAATTAATTAATGATACGCAGTGAGTTCTGCCGCTAGGATGTCCCAGCGCCCTAGTCAGGACTTTGAAACCCCTATAGGACGGAGGAAATTGTGGAAATACGAGATTTAAAGTACTTTTGCTTAACCGCCGAGCTGGAACATGTTTCAAAAGCGGCTGAAAAACTCGGCATCGCGCAACCCTATCTGACCAAAATTATCGGCCAACTCGAGAACGAATTCGGCACCGAGCTGTTTGATAAGGTTGGCAGAAAAATCAGACTGAACAACTTCGGAGAGATTTTTTATAGGAATGCAAAGAAGGTTCTCGCCGATGTCGACAATCTCTATACTGAAATGGATTTTGTCCAACAGAAAAACAGTAGAACCATCACGCTTATGTGTAATACCGAGGCCCATGCACACGGCATGATTGTTGAATTTCAAAAGAAAAATGCAAACTATGCGCTCAAGCTTGCTTATGCGACGAAAAAGGAAATGACGGAGGCGCTTAAAACGGGCGTTGCGGATTTTGTTCTGTGCGACCCCGCCATCGACGAGGACCCTGCCCGTAACATCGTGACAGAAATTGTTTTTTGCGATACGGCCTGTGTTTTGCTTCCACCCGGACATCCGATGCTGAACAGAAAGTCTGTCAAGTTTGAGGAACTGCACAGCGAACGCCTTGTTACAGCCTCAAAAGGCGGTGCTATGCGCAATCACGTCGATTATGTTTTTGAAAAATGCGCTGTGCGTCCCAACATTGTATGTGAAACGCACGACGTCAATCTAATTATACAGGCTGTCCAGAGCGGACTTGGTTATGCATTTATTTCCTATAGCGTGCTAGAAAAATACCCTGAATTGAGCAAGTTTTGTGTTGAAATTGACAGCGCTGATAAATACGGAAATATGGGTCTAAGTTATAATGGTCATGCGCTTGAAAACAGAAACATGGAAGATTTTCTTCTTTTCTGTCGTGAGTACTTTAAAAAGCTCCAAATTAAAGCAGACGAGCGCGCAAAACTAGGGATAGACAGAAACTAATAGTAGAGGTAGGAACCCTCTCCTACCTGAATTCCTGCCTATTTTTTTCAATAGTTGGAGGAGCATATGGATTTAAGGGATTTGCGCTTCTTCTGCCTGACGGCCGAAATGGAACATGTCACCAAGGCGGCAGAAAAACTCGGCGTTTCACAACCTTTTTTAACACGGGTCATCAGCAACCTGGAAAAAGAGATCGGTTTGTCGCTTTTTGACAATGTCGGGCGTAAGATTCGACTTAACGAAAATGGTGAGAGCTTCTACGTCCACGCAAAGCGTGTTCTTGCCGAGATGGACGAACTTAATACTGAGATTTCCGCCATGCTTGACCGGCATAATAAAAGCATTCGAATTTTGTCTAATATGAGTTCCTATTCCCCCGAACTCATCGTATCCTTTCGGAAAAGATATCCGAATTATACTGTATCAATTGAATATGCCAATGCCAGGGACATCCTCAATGCGCTGACAATTGGTGAGGCTGACTTTGCCTTCTGCTCCCCTCCTCTGATTGACGACCCGCTCAAGGGCCTGAAAACAGATCTCGTTTTTTGCGAGCGTTGCAGCATTCTGCTCCCGCCGGGTCATCCCCTGATTGGCAAGAACAAGATCAGTTTTGATGATATTAAGGAGGAACAGCTCATAACTACTACGAAGGGCACGGGACTCCGTATTAATATTGAGCAGACTTTCAAAAAGCACGATTTCCGCCCGCGCATTGTGTGTGAAACAAACGATATGAACCTTATTTTCAGAAGTGTACGTGACGGAATGGGCTATGCCATCATTCCCCGTTGGCTTCTTTACAGCAATCCGGAGCTAAAAAGCTGCTGTGTGGATATTGACATGCCAGACACCTATGCTTATATTGGTATCAGCTACAACACAAATCCTTCTATCGGCACTGCCTGTATGGACTTCAAAGAATTTGCCGTTAAATTCCTTAACGAGTTCAAAATAAAGGCTGCCTATGACAAAAAGCACCAGTAATTACGCTGAAAAATTCGCGTGATCTGTACATATCCTGTGAATGGCGCTTCGTTTTCATTGTCTGAAGTGACGATAATTCAGCTTTTGCTTGACAGACTAGGTCCTTTATATTATGATGGCAATAATTTAACAGATAAAAGCGATAATGAGGAACAAGTAACCCTAACGGGACCGAACAGAAAGCAGCCGGTTTGATGAGAGGCGCACGGGAACTTTGGGCGAATACATCCTTTAGCTTCACACTGAACGTTTTACAAGTAGGCTGTGACGATTGACGCCCGTTAATGTGTCGGCTCTTTGCACGGCGCATTGACGATGGAAGAGAGCTTTTAAGGCGGTCCTGCGTGAGTGGGCCGCGAACCAAGGTGGTACCGCGAAATGTTTTCGCCCTTCGGATTTTCCGAAGGGCGTTTTATTTTACCTTTAAGGAGTCTGTTTATGCCGATTACAGAGTTGTTGGAGAAAAATGCGAAGCTTTATCCGAGCGAAATCGCACTGATTGAAATTAATCCCGAGCATGAAAACGTGCCTGCCGATACGTCCTGGACGGAATATAGCTTGGTTGAAATGAACTATCAGGAGAACACTTATAGACGCGAGCTCTCCTGGAAAGATTTTGATTGCCGCGCCAACCGCTTTGCACATCTTTTGCTTGCAAACGGCGTCAAGCCCGGTGATAAGGTCGGCATTCTGCTGATGAACTGTTTAGAATGGCTTCCGATCTATTTCGGCATTTTGAAAGCCGGTGTTCTCGCTGTGCCCCTGAACTATCGCTATACGGCAGATGAGATCAAGTACTGCCTTGATCTCGCCGACTGTTCTCTGCTTGTTTTTGGAAACGAATTTGTTGACCGTGTGCGGGACATTAAGGATGATCTTCAAAAGGTCAAGAAGTTCTATTATGTCGGCGCAGTCTGCCCCGTTTGGGCTGAAAGCTACTATCCCTTCATGTCCTACTGTTCAAGCCGCAGGCCCAGTGTGAAGATTACGGACGACGATTTTGCCGCGATTTACTTTTCCTCGGGCACGACCGGTTTCCCAAAAGCGATCTTGCATAAGCACCGCGCGCTCTCACATGCCGCAGCAGCCGAGCAAAACCACCACGGACAAAAACGGGGAGACTGCTTCCTTTGTATGCCTCCCCTTTATCACACAGGGGCCAAAATGCACTGGTTTGGCAGTCTGCTCTCCGGCAGTAAAGCCGTCCTCCTTCGCGGCATTACGCCGAAATGGATTTTACAAACCGCAGCATCCGAGCACGCGACAAATGTCTGGCTTCTTGTTCCCTGGGCACAGGATATTCTGGACGCGCTCGACCGAGGGGAACTAAAACTCAGCGACTATGATCTTTCCGCGTGGCGACTGATGCACATCGGTGCGCAGCCTGTCCCACCCGCGCTGATAAACCGCTGGCGGACTTATTTCCCGGATCACCAGTATGATACGAACTATGGTCTTTCGGAATCGATTGGACCGGGCTGTGTCCATCTCGGCGTTGAGAACCCACACAAGGTCGGCGCTATCGGTATCCCCGGTTTTGGCTGGGAAACAAAGGTCGTCGATTCCGAAAAGAACGAAGTGCCAAAGGGTGAGGTCGGTGAACTGGCCGTAAGAGGTCCAGGCGTTATGACCTGTTACTATAAGAACGAGGAAGCGACCCGCGAGTCTCTCTCCAGCGACGGCTGGCTCTGGACCGGCGATATGGCTCGGGTAGACGAAGACGGCTTCATTTGGCTTGTCGATCGAAAAAAAGACGTCATTATCATGGGCGGCGAGAACATTTATCCCGTTCAAATCGAGGATTATCTGCGTTCTAATACTAAAGTTAAGGATGTTGCCGTCATAGGCAGACCCCATCCCCGCCTGGGTGAAATCGCATGCGCGGTCATTGAACTCAAACCCGGTGAAAGTTCGTCTGAGGATGAAATTAATCAGTTTTGCCTGGCACTGCCGCGATATAAGCGCCCACGGGAAATCATCTTTGACCGCATTCCACGCAATCCAACCGGTAAAATCGAAAAACCCGTGCTCCGAAAAAAATACGGCAGTATGGATATCGTCTCGCTTCAAACCGGAACAGGCGTCTAATAATGAAGCGTCCGCTAATCTCATCAGATTTGCGGACGCTATATTTATTATTCATTAATCCTTATTGTTGCCTTATCAGCTTTTGGGGCTCCGAGTTCATTTAAGACCGTGAACCCGATGATCATCAAACCACCGACAAGCTGCCAGAGAGTAATGCTCTCTTTCAAGAACAGCACTGAGACAACAACCGCAACAAGTGGGTCAATATAGCCCAGAAGCGCCACGCGCTGCCCGGTGAGATTCTGGATTGAGGTGAAATATAGGCTATAGGCAAATGCCGTGTGCACAAGGCCAAGAACGCCCAGGCACAGAAGGCCTTTTATATCCAATCCAGAAACATCAAAGCCGGAAGTAAACGGAACATAAACTGCCAGCACCAGCAGGGCAGCAATGAACTGAAATATGGTTTTATTGATTCCTGAAACATTCTTAATACGCTTATTGATGAGAATAATGATGGCATAACAAAGGGCAGCCGCTAGACCAAGCGCAATCCCGATGAGCTCACTGTCACTGCCGCGCGTACGCGCTCCGATAATCAATACCAAGCCGAATGAAGCCATAATGAAGCACAGCCACTGTCGCGCGGTGATGTGCTCACGGAAAATGATTGGAGAAAGAACCATGACGATGACGGGGCAAAAATAGTAGCTGAGGGTTGTGACCGAAACGCTGGTATACTTATAGGCCTCAAAAAACAGGATCCAGTCTCCGCCGATTGCTATGCCCGAAAGGCCAAGCCAGAGAAGATCGCCCTTGGCCTGTTTAAGCGGCAGCTTTTCCCGGCGTATCAGTTTGTAAGTCAGAAGGGCAACAAGCGCTATGCTGACGCGCCAAAAGGCGATTTCACCGGATGATACAGCTATGTTTTTTACAGCCAGACTGATTGTTCCGTAGATCACCATCGAGACGATATTTTCTAGCAGACTTTTACGGACCAACTGAATTTATCCTCCGTTTTCCCCCACTGAATACCGGTAATAGTGTCATAAAGCCTCTGGGTGAGCGTCCCAATCTTTCCGCCGCCAATTTCATAGCGCACACCGTCAAACGCGATCTCGCCTATGGGAGAGATGACTGCAGCCGTCCCAGTTCCCCAAGCTTCCTCCAGCTTTCCGCTGTTGGCTGCTGCAATAAGTTCGTCAACCGTAAACTCGCGTTCCTCGACATCGATTCCCCAGCTCTTGATCAGTTCGATGCAGGATTTGCGGGTAATGCCCGGTAGAACGCTGCCTGTAAGGGCAGGCGTAATGACCTTACCGTCCATCTTAAACATGACATTCATGCTGCCGACTTCTTCAATATTTCTGCGAGTAATTCCGTCTAGCCAGAGCACCTGACTGTAGCCCTGCTCCTCGGCACGTTCGGCTGCACGAATAGAGGCTGCATAGTTGCCGCCACACTTAGTGTATCCGGTCCCGCCTCGAACAGCGCGCACGTCGCTTTTTTCAATCATGATGCGCACCGGATTGAGTCCCTCTGGATAATAGCTTCCAACCGGGCAGGTGATAATAGCAAACAGATAGTTTTTTGATGCGTGTACACCAAGCTGCGCACTTGTCGCAATGATGTACGGACGGATGTACAAGGAAGTATCTGGCGCACTCGGAACCCAGTCTTTATCTAGCTCGACAAGCGTCTTTAGGCCTTCCATGAAAATATCTTCCGGAATCTGCGGAATACAGAGGCGCTCCGCAGAACTGTTGAGCCTTCTTGCGTTCTCCAGCGGACGGAAAAGCAAAACTTCCCCGGACGGGCTGCGGTAGGCTTTCATGCCTTCAAATATTTCCTGGGCATAATGCAAAACGGCAGCCGCGGGAGATATCTCAAAGTTTGCAAAAGGCACGGCACGGGGATTGTGCCAGCCTTTCTCGCTGTCATAGTCCAGAAGAAACATGTGGTCGGAGAAATAGGTACCGAAAGGAATGCCCTCAATCGCGGGCTTCTCCTTCAAAACAGCGGACTTTTCGATCCTGATTTTTTCCACGCGGATCACGCTCACTTTCAGTCATATTAAATACGTATGTATTTAACTAAAGATTTTATCATTTGCACGACATATTTCAAGCCTGAATAAAGCGATAGATTCATTTTTGTGATTTACGTTGCTTTGCGATTTAAATCGATTACAATTTTTGTATTTTTAGGCAGTGATTTGGGTGCAAAGCTTGTAATACTTCCATTATTAAGGTATAATTATGAAAACGTTTAGAACATCTATAACATTTGCAATTAAGGAGTCCAGAAAATGCTAAAAGTTGAACATGTAACCAAGAAGTACGGAAAGCTGACAGCAAACAATGATATCAGTTTCAATGTGGGCGAAGGGCAGATCGCTGTTCTTGTTGGTCCAAACGGCGCGGGAAAATCAACGATTATTAAGTGCATATCCGGGCTTTTAAGGTTTGACGGGAACATCACAATCGGGGGTTTTGATAACAAATCAATTGAAGCCAAACGGCTCATCAGCTATATACCCGAAATGCCGGCCGTTTACGAATTGCTGACAGTTGCGGAACACATGGAGTTTATCAAAAGAGCATACCGTTTGCCCGATGACGGCTATGATAAATATCTGCTGGAGCGCTTTGAAATGCTGGAAAACAGGGATAAGCCGGGCAAAGAGCTGTCAAAAGGCATGCAGCAAAAGCTATCGATCTGCTGTGCACTTCTTCACAAACCTCGTGTCATCATTTTCGACGAGCCCATGATCGGCTTGGACCCCCATGCGATCAAGGAGCTAAAGCATTTGTTCGTCGAGCTACGAGATCAAGGCTGCGCGTTGCTGATCAGCACCCATATGCTGGACAGTGTTGAGAACTTTTGGGACGTGGCACACATTATGATAAAAGGCAGCTTTGCCGCTTCAAAGTACAACGCCCTTGCCGACAACGGAGAAAAGAGCCTTGAGGAATTATTCTTTGAAATAACCGAGGGGAAGGCAGCGGAGGTCCAGCAATGAAAGGAAATGCACTCGGATATCTGCTTCACAGAAAGATACATAATCAAATTGTCAACTTTTTCAAAAAACCTGTCCGCCTAATCTATGTTGTAATTCTGCTCGCGATGCTGATCGTAACCCTGATCGGTGGCAATTCGGACGATGGCAGCTCCGACAGAGTCCTGAGAGATTTTTCGGAACTCACCGCCGGGCTGAATGCCCTGTTGCTTCTGATATTCTGCACAACCTTCAATTCAGGACTGTCTAATGGCGGTACTTTCTTTCGTATGGCAGACGTCAACTATCTGTTTCCATCACCGCTTAACAGAATGAATATACTTTTCTATGCCCTTATTCAACAAATTGGCACTTCAATGCTCATCGGTTTCTTCATTCTTTTTCAATATACCATGCTCCATGTGAAATATGGCCTGAGCTTTGGGGGTCTTTTTCTTATCTTTATAGTCTACTCTGTCAACGTTTTTCTGAGTCAAACCCTTGCGATGTTTGTCTATACCTTTGTCAGCGACAGCGACAAAAAGAAACGCACCGCGAAAGCAATTTTTTACATGCTCATTTTGGCGCTCGTCGCCTATGTCGGTTTCAGCGTTCTGCAGGGTAAGGATGATATTCTGAAAGCCGCTGTCCAGGCCGCGAACAGTCTGCCTGTGTGCCTGTTCCCCTTTGCAGGCTGGCAGGGCGCATTTGCCGCAAGTATTCTTATTGAAAACTATCTCTCGGCTTTGCTTTGGCTTAGCCTTTCTATCGCAGTTTTTCTGCTGATGTTAGTGGCGATGTCTCGCTCAAAGCGCGACTATTATGAGGATGTCCTCGCCTCTGCAGAAGCTGTTCAGACGACAGTTGATGCAGCTAAAGGCGGTGTTGTCCCGGAGGCCACACCGCGCAATATCAAAGTTGGCAAAACAGGGATTGGCCGCGGTCAAGGCGCTTCCGTTTTCTTCTATAAGCATTTGCTGGAAAACAGACGTGCAAGCAAAATTGTTATTAAGCCTATGTCCCTTATTTTCATTATCTGTACGATTTTGTTTGCAGTTTTCGCAAAAGGCGCCGGACTAATGGCAATTTTTGCTTTCTCGGCATACATTCTCATCTTCTCGATCGCGCTTGGACGATTCAATCGGGAGTTGACGAAGCCCTATATCTATCTTGTGCCCGAACCGCCTTTCAGCAAAATGGTCTTTGCATTGGCAGAAACCTTGCCCAGTGAATTGCTTGAAAGTGTTCTGATTTTTCTTCCGGTATCGATTATTATGGAGGCTCCGGCCGAGCTTTGTATCCTGTGCATTTTTGCGCGCTTGAGTTTCTCCATACTGTTTCTCGCTTCGAGCATTTTAATTGACCGTATCTGGGGCGCTTCACTTTCAAAGGTGGCTGGCATCTTCATTTATCTGTTTGCAGATTTGATTCTGATTTTGCCGGGAGTGGGACTTGCCGTTTTATTCAATGTTCTGGGGATAAACCTGATTAGTTCGAGCTTCACCATCATCTTCAGCCTCATGCTATCCAATATTCCCATAGCCGCTTTAGTCATATACCTTTGCCGCAACATGCTCCAATACGCGGAAACATGAAATAAAAAAACCTTTCGGGATATCCCGAAAGGTTTTTTTATTTTCCTATGGAACTGATTTGAAGCACATCAAATTGCTTTGAGCTCACATTAATAGTTTTGATAAAAACCTGGTTTTTAACGGCTTCTCCTTTGTCCGTGAAGGAAATATTACCGGAGACGCCCTCATAGCTAATTGTTGAAAGCGCCGTCATAATCTCTTTTGGATCAGTTGAACCGGCTCTTTTTATCGCCTGAACAACAAGCATATATGCATCATAGGCCATAGCCGATGATGCCGATGTATAGTTTCCGCCACCATTTGCAGCAATCCTGTTGCTGTCTTCGTCGAGCCAATCAGAAAAACTGGATGCAAATTCTGCCGAGACGGGGCCCGTTGTCGGACTCGAGTCAAATTCGGAGGTAAAATAGACCTCTCTGGCACTGTTCGTCACTTCTGTCAGCAATAGCGCCGAGTCCCAACTCTCTGGTCCGATGATTGGACACGAAAGTCCCTCTTCTCTGGATTGCTTAATGAAATAACTGGCCTCCGAGACACCGGAAAACATGACGACAAAATCCGTATCACTGCCGTCAACATCTCCGGCAAGCGCGCGAAAGTTCTCCTGACCCAGCTGAAAGCTAAAATCCGACACTTCCCCGCCGAGCTTGGTAAAAGCTTCCTTGAATATTTTACCAGCTTTTTTGGAGTATTCATCCCCTGTCTGTGTTAAAACAGCCGCATGCCTCAGGTCCATACCATAGGCAAGATTCGCAATAATACCGCTTTGAAAACTATCCGTACAGCACAGACGAAAATATCCGGTTTGTTCTGCCGTTGCCAACTGGCTTGTACAACTGATACCAACAACGGGAAGTCCGGATCCATTAAACTGGGCCAGTCCGACAGCTGTTAGCTTGTCACCATAGGAGCCCAATACTGCGGATACTTTAGATGCCGTCAGTTTGTCCGCCGCGTCTGTGCTGCCCGCTTCGGCTTTTGCGGCATCAGCCTCGACTAGCTGAATTTCATAAGTCACGCCGTCAATTGTAACTTCAGGGCAGATAGAATTGGCATAGCGTATTCCGAGTGCTTCGCTAAGACCACCAAGCATATAGTCCCCTGTTAGCGGCTCGTAAACACCTATGTATATTACATTTTTGTCTTCCTTCGTCTCACCGAAAGCACTGATTTTGTCCGCTCCCCGAAGATTGGCAAACAACACCAGCATGGCGGCAATGACGAGAAAGGTGAGGATTAGCAGTATGATTTTCTTCATCCGAACTCCGATTAATCAACAGTTTATTCAATCTTTTTCAAAAGACTCGCCACACGCGCATATGGATCATATGACGGCGGACTCGTCGGGCGTCGGGCGTTTTTGTATCGATAAACACAAAATAGGAAAACAGAATCCCACAACTTTGTATCTATAATATAACAAAACGGTTACAAAAGCAAGGCGCGCACCGAAATTTGAGCGTTTTGGATAAAGCAAAGACGCTGGTTTTTATTTTTTTGTTCGGATTCTGTTTAGATGATTTGCGGACTTGTTCGCCAATCAGCGTTGCCGCGCCGTTCCTCTTTTGCAGAAAATCCCAGTACATAGAGGTCATGCGCCGCGCTCTCCAGTTCGAAGAGCCCCCTGCATGCCGATGAAAGCTCTTTGACCGCAGCAGGCTTAGTAATAAGCGGTATTTCGGACTTCTCATTCATGAGTTTAAGCACGGCTCGGCCCTTTTCGTTGGCCGCCAATACGCGGGCATAAGGGGGAATTCCGTCCGCCTGGCCTTTTTTGATCCCGAGTGCGGCGGCAAGACACATTCTGCGTATCCTTGAAAGGGCGTATCGCTTCGTTTTAGTGGCGGAGAGAATCGCGTCCAGCGACGTCTCCTCATGCGCTGCCGCGAATAGCCTGTTCCCCAAGCCTTCTGAATCATCCGGAATATCAATAAAATCGCTTTCCTTCATCATCCGGAAACGCGATAGAATTGCAGACTCAAGCGCTTCCATAAACACAGGTCCCCTGCCCTGCTCGGTTTCACGCTTTATAATTTTAGCTGACTCCTTCGGGACAAATTTTTTTATTGATTTTCCAATACTCAGCATATTACGAATATCTGAGGCAGAACCGCCTTCCTCGTCGTGTCCCGCTCCAATTCGCTGCATCGTTATTGGCTCAATTCGCAGACGCTGCCCATAGATAGTCTTCAAGTATTCTACCGCCAGAATATTATTGGGGGATTCGAGATGATCGGCTAGACTGCCGATACTCCTGGCAAGTGCAGTCTGACGAGCGGCGGCATAGGAGCCACCGTTTTTCAGTTCCTCACGGATCTCGGCATCCATTGCTGGGTCCATCAGTGCTGTTGCCAGAGAATTTAATACAGCCATATCGCCGCATTCGCTGCCGAAGCTGAGATAATCCACGCAATTTACCGCGCCAAGTAACCCGACCGCTCCGCGGGCGAAGGCCTCAGCTGAAGAGAGGGACCAAGGCAAAGGCAGTTCAAGAACGAGGTCTGCACCACAGTGTACAGCCGCCTCCGCCCTTGCGTACTTTGAAAAAACCGCAGCCTCTCCGCGCTGTACAAAGTCGCCTGACATAACGCAGACCACTGCACTTTCGCGTGTAACAGTCTTTCTGCTTTCCTCGATATGAAGCGCGTGCCCGTTATGAAAAGGATTGTATTCTGAAACGATACCGATTATCTTCATACTATCTCCTTAATTTCGCATTTATCGCGGTAAAATAATGAATAAATGTCAAAAAGACTTGATTTTTTATACGTAAAAGGATTAAAATAGCAAAGTGCGTGATAACGCATAGATACATAAATATATTACATGGTAATTGCGCGGATTACAATAAAGAAAGGGTCATTATAATGAAGATTTTGGTCATAAACGCAGGAAGCTCGTCCCTTAAGTATCAGCTTTTTGATATGGATGGCGAGAAAGTACTGGCAAAAGGTTTGTGCGAGCGTATCGGAATAGACGGGCATCTGAAGCACAGTCCGCTTTTAGAAGGCAAAAAGGTCTTTGACCAGGACATCAGCCTTCCAACGCACGCGGAGGCAATTGCCGCTGTCATTGATAAGCTAACCTCTGCTGAATATGGCGTCGTAGCCTCTATGTCTGAAATCAACGCAGTCGGTCACCGCGTCGTCCACGGTGGTGAATTCTTCTCCTCCTCTGTCATTATTACGGACGAGGTTATGAAAGCAATTGAAGACTGCACCCCCCTCGCGCCCCTTCACAATCCCGCGAACATTACCGGCATCAATGCCTGCAAAAAAGTCATGGGTGACACGGTTCCCCAAATTGCAGTTTTTGATACCGCCTTCCATCAGACCATGCCGGGCAAGGCCTTTACTTATGCCATTCCCAAGGAATATTACGAAAAAGACAAAATCCGTCGTTACGGCTTTCACGGCACAAGTCACCGTTATGTTGCCTCACGCGCTGCCAATCTGCTCGGCAAACCCATTGAAGAGCTCAAGCTAATTTCCTGCCACATGGGCAACGGCAGCTCCATTTGTGCGATTGATGCCGGCAAAAGCGTCGATACCTCCATGGGCTTCACACCGCTGGTAGGTCTGCCTATGGGCACACGCTGCGGCGATCTCGATAGTGGCATTATCCAATACTTGATGAATAAATATGGCTATTCCATCGACGAGATGATGAATATACTCAATAAAAAATCTGGTGTTCTGGGCGTTTCTGGTATTTCCAGCGACTTCCGCGATCTCGACAACGCCGCCGCTGAGGGAAACAAGGATGCGCAGCTGGCGCTCGACCTTTTCCATTATGAAGTTGCAAAGACGGTCGGCTCCTACGCTGTTGCGATGAACGGCGTGGATGCCATTATCTTCACCGCAGGCATCGGTGAAAACAGCAAAGATACCCGTTCTGCTATCTGTGATTATTTCTCCTTCTTTGGCTGCAAGGTTGACCCGGAAGCCAATTCCAAGCGCGGTCAGGAGCTCGTCATTTCAACGGCTGACAGCCGTGTCAAACTCCTTGTCATCCCCACAAACGAGGAACTGGTCATTGCAAGAGACACAGAAGAGCTTATAAAATAATCAGCAAACGTCCGCACATCTGAACAGGTCCAGTAAAAACGGACATTAGCGAAAAGCAACCTCCTATCGTTCAATAAAAACGATAGGAGGTTTTGCTTTGCCAGGACGATATACGCACATAAAAGAAATAGAAGACGAGATAATAGATCTGAAGGAATCAGAACAAACAAATAGGGCAATCGCAGAAAACTTCGGGCTGGAATTAGAACTAGTAAAATGGCTTATTAACCGCCACAACAGGACCAAACGCAAACAGAAGTATGGAATTTTACCGAAACCAAAAGGATCTCTATGGAAAGATGTGTTTAGTCAAGTAGAGCAGAAGGACAGAAAAATCAAGTGGTCACTGCAGCGTTACAGCTCCACACTGAATGCATATACAGACAAAAGCTTTATACACTTGAGCAGGCAAAAGAACTGATTGATAATTTTTTTGGTTTTAAAATAACGAAAGAATTCAGTTCAAAACAAAACTGACACCGCTTGAAATGCGATGCCAGTATATTGCGTAATTTAATATTTCCTACGTTTGGGTGTTTTTTGTGCTGTCTTAATAAATTGGAGCTGCTCAAAACGTCTGACATTTTTAATAAAACTCTTCTAGCAGACCATTAAGGATATTTACATGGTTTTCTTCATCAAGAATAATCCGCGCAAGCAAATCATGAACACTCCTGTCACTGATTTGATTAATGCGAATGTTGTAGTTTGCAATCGAAGCCTTTTCGTTAACAATATTCTCTTTCAGGTAGAGTTTCGGGTTTGTTTCATAACCGATGTACTGCGCATTCCAAAAATTGCATTTGCTTCCGGACTGCACCGCGTAGCGTGGATTGCCGCCGTAGGCATTTATCAGCTCCCCAATAAGGCCAAGGTGCCGCATCTCTACCAAAGCGATACATTTTATGGTATCGGAAACTTTTGTGTTTGCGGTCACGAAAGACTGGAAAACATATGCCAAGCTTGTACTCATCTCGCTGACAACCCCCCCAAAGTCGTTTGTCAATAATGACGCGTAATAGAGGTTCTTCCCGTCAGTTTTAACGGGTGGATACGGCAGCTGCAGCTCACAGCCGATTATGTGCTCATTCATTTATTGCCTCCTTCCGTGACTTGACGCTACAGACAAATAATTGGTTTATAATTAACTATATGCCCGGTACACTTCTCAGATTCCATTACCCCAAAAAAGCAAAAAAGGACGCAGCATTTCTGCTGCGTCCTTTTTTAATGCGAAGGCTTATGCCTTGAGCTTTTTGATTTCGGCTGTTAGAATGGGAAGGATTTCAAACAAGTCGCCCACGACACCGTAATCGGCAACGTTAAAGATGGGGGCAGTCTCATCCTTGTTGATGGCGATAATCGTCTTAGAGCTGCTCATGCCGGCAATATGCTGGATGGCGCCTGAGATACCGCAGGCAATGTAGATCTTGGGGCCGACAGTTTTGCCTGTCTGACCGACCTGGTGCGCATGGGAAATCCAACCGGCATCAACTGCTGCGCGGGATGCGCCAACAGTTGCGCCAAGAGCGGCGGCAAGCTCTTTGATGGGTTTAAATCCATCGGGCCCACCGACACCGCGACCGCCGGAAACGATAATTTCTGCACCTTCGAGGTCAACAAGTTCGCCAGCTGCTTCTTTGATCACTTCGAGCAGCTCCGTGCGGATTTCTTCAGGTGCAACATGGATGTCTTCCTTGATGATCTCCGCGGTGCGCGCCTCATCAGGCACACCCTTCTTGAACACACCGGGACGGACCGTACCAATCTGGGGACGGTGGTCGGGGCAGAGAATGGTCGCCATAAGATTGCCACCAAAGGCAGGGCGGGTCCAAGCAACATTGCCGGAATCCTCGTCGATAGCCAGAGATGTGCAGTCGGCTGTAAGACCGGTCTGCAGTCTGCAGGAAAGACGGGGGCCGAGGTCACGCCCTGTATTCGTTGCGCCGATCAGGATACTTGTGGGGCCATACTTCTCTACGAGTTCATAAAACGCCTTTGCATACGCATCGGTCGTATAGTGTTCATATTCCTTACCATCGACAGAGATAACGGTGTCCGCACCGTAAGCGACAGAGGATTTAACGGCTGCGTCAACGTTATGGCCGATGACGATACCGACAAGTTTGCCGCCTTGCTTATCAGCAAGAGCACGGCCGGTGGTGAGTAGTTCGAGACCGACGTTCTTAGCAGAACCGTCCTCATTGGTTTCGACAAATACCCACATATCTTTAGTTTTTGCTACCATTTCAATTACCCCCCTTAAATGATGCCGTCGGCAACAAGCGAATCAAAGAGCTTCTTCGCGGTCGCGTCGTTGCTGTCTTCGTGTATCTTGACACCGCCGCTTTTTACGGGAGGCGTAAAAGTTTTCTTAACTTTTGTGGGAGAACCCTTAAGACCGATTCTCTCTCTGTTCATTTCAGGCAGGTCGTCAGCGCAAATCATGCCGATTTCCTTGCGGTTAGCAGCCATCTTGGACTTGATGGAGGGATAACGAGGATCAAAGGCGGGCTTTGTAACGGTAATGACGCAGGGAGCCTTGATGCCGATTACTTCGTTTCCTTCTTCGGCTTCCTTCTTGACCTTAATCTTATCGTCTTCCGCAAAGACTTCAAGGGCATATGTAACCTGAGGATAGCCGAGGTGTTCTGCGATTTCCGGGCCAACCTGCGCGGTATCTCCGTCTATCGCCTGCTTGCCGCAGAAGATGATGTCGAACTTGCCTTCGGTCTCCTCGAGCTTTTTGATGGCGCAGGAGAGAATGTAGCTGGTAGCCAGCGTATCGGAACCTGCAACAGCACGGTCACAGACAAGATAGGCCTTGTCGCCGCCAACAGCGAGGCACTCTTTCAGTGCATTCTTTGCCTGATCAGGGCCCATTGACACAAGAACGATCTGAGAGGAGGGGTCTTTATCCTTAATCCTGGCGGCAGCCTCCAGTGCATATGCGTCAAAGGGGTTTACTATGCTGGGAACGCCGTCACGGATTAGGGTGTTCTTAACAGGGTCAATTCTGATCTCTGTGGTATCAGGAACCTGTTTGATGCAAACGAGCATGTTCATGATAGATTTTCCTTCTTTCCATTATTTTGCCTCTTCCAGTTGCGCGAGCTTCCCATGATTTCTTTGCGGCAAAGCACAAGGACTATCAGCCCGTAACGTCTGAAATTGCTTACTCTTTCACAATCAATTATTATACAGATGTGTTAATCCAATGTCAACGCAAAATGACTTTTATTGCAGTATTTTAAGTAATATCATAATAATTCCGATAAAACATGCATTATTTTAAAGATTTTGACTATGGGTTTTAAGATTGCGTCTAAGGCAATGCATGAAAAAGCCCGCACAAACACTTTGTGTTCATACGGGCTTATCATCCGAGCAATATTTCAGTAACAGAAGCATATCTGAGCTGTTTCAGAAATATAAATATGTAATGGTCGTTTGGGTGCGCTTACATGAGTCCGGCGCCCTTGAGCAGAGCCTTTACGATAACCATGCGCTGAACCTGATTGGTGCCTTCATAGATCTGGGCAATCTTGGCATTTCTGTAAATGATTTCGATCGGATATTCCTTGCTGTAGCCGTTTCCGCCGAAAACCTGAATCGCATCTTCCGCAGTCTTTACAAATGAATCAGACGAGAAGGTCTTGGAGGAGGAGGACAGTGCGCTGTCAATAACACCAGCGTCGATACCTGCTGCGACCTTGTAAGCCAACGCACGTGCGGCCTCATAGCGGACTTCCATATCGGCGATCATGAACTGAATAGCCTGATTCTGGAGAATGGGCTGGCCAAAGGTGATACGTGTTGCAGCATATTCGATGCACTTGTCAATGCAGCTTCTCATCGCGCCGCAGCATGCAGCGCCGACACCAGCGGGACGGGTGATGTCGAAGGTACTCATTGCAATCTTAAAGCCCTTGCCTTCCTGTCCGACAAGATGATCGGCGGGAATGCGCACATTATCGAAAACAACTTCGCAGGTGTTCGAAAGGCGAATACCCATCTTGTCTTCTTCTTTACCGCAGGAAATACCAGCACGGCTGCGCTCAACGATAAAGCAGGACATTCCGCGCGCGCCAGCATCCGGATCCGTCATCGCAAATACGGTATAAACACTTGCGTTGCCGCCGTTCGTAATAAACGCTTTTGTTCCGTTGATAACATATTCGTCTCCGTCTTTCACGGCCGTGGTACGAAGTGCACCAACATCGGAACCGGCGTCAGCTTCGGTCAAGCAAAAAGCAGAAAGGCCGCCTTCAAGTATGAAGTTAGCATACATCTGCTTCTGCGCGTCTGTACCAAAAAGCTTAATCGGCGTATAGCAAAGACCGCAAGCACCGATTGTCGTAGCAAAGCCAACATCCTGATAGCCAATTTCTTCAAGAACAAGAGAGTTTGTAACCTCGCCCATTCCGCCGCCGCCAACTGATTCAGGAAGCGTGATGCTGGTAAGTCCCATTTCTGCGCACTTCTTCACGATATCCATGGGTACTTCATTTTTTTCGTCGCATTCTTTGATTCTCTCCCAAGTGAGCTCCTTGCGGATAAAATCGCGAGTCATAGTTTGAATGTCAATCTGGTCCTGGGTTAAGCCGAAGTCTTCTTTCATTGTTACGTCTCCTTTTTGTAAAATCGAATGCAGCGCGACCTCCTCCTCATGCCTTATACAAGACTGAATCGCGACACATTTTTTAACAAAGTGAGCAGTCGGTTTTTACCTTCACTGTATTCGCCGGGCAAAAGCAACGTTCGCCAAATAAAAAACAATGTTAAAAACTTGACAGGTCACATTGGCTTCATTATACTTCATTTTGATTGGCTTTGCAATGCTTTTATATCTAAATTTACATAGTTTTTTACCCATAAATTACCTCAATATTTATATTTTTGCTTCGAAATTATTATTAAAAATACACTATAATCAATAAGGAAGTATAGTTTGTTCCTATGGATCGGCAAAAAATCTGAATTTGCGAAACATTGCCTTGACAGTATACAAGAAGATATGAGAAGATATTTCAAGCAAGGCAAAATCACATGAATTTTGTTCGCACGATTAGTTTTTTGGAGGAATAAATATGGCGTTTTGCACCGAATGTGGATCTAAATTGCCGGAAGATGCGGTATTTTGTCCAAACTGCGGAAGTTCAATCAAAACGGCACCCGCAAGCGCGGTCAAAGCACCTGAAGAATTCAGCACAGCTACCATTGGTGGGCAAAGTCCTGTTGCCGCCGATGATCTGCCGATGAACGAAACCGTCCTTGATCCGACGCCTTTGCAATCAAGCGATGTCTACGCGCAGCCTGTTTCTGCACCAGTTCCGACAGCACCCAGTGGTCTGTATCCGCCCCCTGATCAGAACACGTATTCGGTCCCGCAGCAGACACCCTACGTTCCCTATCAAGGCAGCTATATGCCGCCACAGGCTGGTCCGAATTCTGGACCGAGCGCTTACGGATATCCGCCCTATCCCAGCTCACCAGCCTATCCCGCAGCTCCAAAAAACAGCGGCGGCAAAGTTGCGGCTATCGTCATTTCTTCTGTGGTCGTCTTGCTCGTCCTTGCGGCTATTCTCATTTTTAAGCCCTTTGGTGGCAGCAGCCGCTATGTTGGCTACTGGGAAACAGTCCTTGTAGACGTAGGGGACGGTGTTATGTCTCAGGATTACTATGGCACCAGTGTCGTCGGCGCGCTGAGCATCCAAATCAACAGCGACAATTCCGCCTATTTAGCCTCGGTGACTGATTCCGACGTCATTGAAGGTACATGGGAAAAAACAGACGACGGCTTCACGATCATCACGGCGGATGACAGCTACTATTTTGAATATGACGATAAACAGCTTCTTTTTAATCAAGATGATGTAATTTTTTATTTTGACAAAATTAAGGGCCACGACATTAACAATCCAACTGTTGCCCATGGTTCTCTGACAGACGGCACAACCACACTCCCGGGCTCCTCTGTCGCCGGAAGCGGAACAGTGGGTAACGGCAGCTTTTCTATCGCCGTTATTGGCGCCGAGGATTTCATTGACGTCGATGGAGACCCCGCAATCCGCATCTACTATGATTTCACAAATAATTACACCGATTATTTTTCTCTTTCCGCTTGGGACGTTCTGAGCTATTATGCAACACAGGACGGTTCCTATCTCACTGAAACCTATTCCTCGGATCAGAGCACTGCTTCAAACGCCTCCTATAGGATTCGTCCGGGCATTACCATGCAGTGCTGCTCTGAATTTAAATACAGTCCTGGCGGCGGAAGCGTGGATTTCAGCGTCTATGGCTATAATGATGGGGAAAGCGGCGGCACAGTTTCCGCAAGCTATATTCCGGGTAGTCTGCCGGGTGCACCAGCCCCCTACGTCCTGGTCCCGGTAACGGACCCCCAATGGACACTAAATATTCCCTCCGAAGGTAATCTGGACAGCTTCTATGTTGCCGTACTTGATGCAGAACTGATCGACGATTACAACGGCGATTCTGCAATCAGAGTCTACTATAGTTTCACCAATAACGGTAATTACAGCACAAGTCTTGGTAGCGAGCTATCCATTATTACATATCAGGACGGCGTTTCTTTGGATTACACCTATGCGCCAGAGGACTCCGAAACAGACTCGAACTATTATATTGATGTTGCACCGGGTGGTACAATCACCGTTTCCTGCATCTTTGTTCTAAGAAACGAAGCATCTCCCGTTGAGGCTGAAGTCGAAGCTTATACGGATTATGCGGCAGTCGGTCAAACCTATAACATTGCAAACTGAGTACAAAAGCCCAAATAATAACGTAAAGCCACGGCCAATTTGGTCGTGGCTCTCTTATTACCTGTTCTCACAAATCGGTAGAACAGACCCCATGTCAGTGATTGGCGCAGAACTCAGGAACACGGCCTTGACTCTGTGCTTCTTGAGAAAACCTAGGATCGCGGCTTTATCGGGGTGGCTGTCCAGCCGGCCGGTAAAGGCAAGAATATCCGGCGCCAGCTTAAAGGCGGCTCCACCGATAAATCCCTCCGAAAAACCTTCAAGCACAATAGAGCCAGGCGCGATTTCAAGCACATCCAATCCATATTTAAAGAGAATCTTCGCCATTCCCACATCGGAGGTAATTGCTGCGTGTTCGGTGACCGGACAGACGGCACACTTGGCATATCCCTGTGCAACATGGGTAAAACGTCCCAAAAAACGTTCTCTGATTAAGCCGTCGCTGATATTGATATTATGATAGGCCCTAGAGCCCAATGACAGTGCACATAGGTTCGCATCATTCGGATAGACCGGTGCCTGCCGCAACTCGGATATAAGGATTTCCGCACCGAGTTCTCTTAGTTGACTTTCAAAGTCACTTTGGGCGGCAGACGTAGATAAGACAAAGTTATTTTCTCCAAGGTGGAAAACACTCAGATCGATATGAGAACGCAGGCGACCGTCGACAAACGGATTGTCCGGGCAGCTCAGCACACGCACACCATAGGGTTTCAGCGCCGATTCAAGGGTCGAGGCATAGGTTTCCCCTACCCCAACAATTATGACCTTTCCGGCAGGAAGATTGGGATATTCAACAAAATTTCTCATAATTCGATTGCCTATCGTCATGAGAGGACCGCGTTAACGGCCTCTCGGATATTCTTCACTGAGAGCAGCTCCAGACCGGTCGGAGCCTTAATCTCGCCTCTGATGTGTGCAGGAATAACGCAGCGCTTAAATCCAAGACGCGCAATCTCGGCTAGGCGTTGATTAAGGGCCGTAACACTCCGTATCTCCCCGGTCAATCCGACTTCCCCGACGGCCGCCAAATCACCGCCAATGGCCTTGTCTCGGTAGCTGGAGCCGATGGCCAGCACGGTTGCAAGGTCGGCCGCCGGTTCGTCAAGTTCGAGGCCGCCAATGACATTGATATACGCATCGCAACCGCCGATGGCAATTCCGCCCCTCTTTTCGAGCACGGCCAGCAATAGTATCGCCCTGTTGTAGTCGATACCATTTGAGTTTCTGCGCGCACCGCTGAAACCACTGGGGGTAACGAGGGCCTGTATTTCAGCTAATATCGGGCGAGATCCCTCCATCACACAGGTGACGCAGGTTCCGGGTGTTCCGATCGGTCGTCCGGAAAGCAGCATTTCTGAGGGATTTTGAACTTCTCGCAGGCCGCTGTCTCCCATTTCAAAGACACCGATTTCATTGGTTGACCCAAAACGGTTTTTTGCGGCCCGAAGCACCCGGTAGGATAGGCTGCGCTCCCCCTCAAAATAGAGGACGCAGTCGACCATATGTTCGAGCACCTTTGGCCCCGCGATGGCCCCTTCCTTATTGACATGACCAACAATAAACGTCGTCATGCCCGCGCTTTTGGAAAGCTGCATGACCGCCATGGTGCAGTCTTTAACCTGGGTCACACTCCCAGGACCCGCGCTGATTTCAGGGTTATACATGGTCTGCACCGAGTCGATAATCAGCACAGATGGTTTTAAATCGTTCACAGCAGAAATAATTTCGGTGATATCTGTCTCGGCAAGCACGTAGATTTTCTCTGTCTCGGCGCCGAGGCGTTCCGCGCGCAGACGCAGCTGCCTTTTACTCTCCTCACCCGTGACATACAGAATTTTCTCTGAGCCGCCCGTCCTGCCGCAGAATTGCAACAGCAGCGTGGATTTTCCTATGCCCGGCGCGCCGCCGACAAGGACAAGTGATCCGCGAACCGCACCGCCGCCAAGCACACGGTCAAATTCGGCAAAACCCGTTGAAAATCGCATTTCCTCATCCGAGCCGAGCTCCGATAAGGGCTCCGGCAGATTCTTCGATGTCCTGACCGTGGCAAAGGACGCGGTAGTCTTGCTCTTTGCTTCCGGTGGGGCTTCTACCATCGTGTTCCAAGTGCCGCAGGAAGGGCAGCGCCCAGACCATTTCGGCGTTTCATATCCGCACTCTGAGCAGAAAAACACCGTTTTAGCTTTCATAGTCACACCTCTGTTATTCTTTCGTATCAAGATATTGTAGGTAAGCGCTGGTCAAAACGGCTGCGACTTTGAGCCTGTAACTTTCCGACTCCAGAAGCTTTGATTCCTCGGGATTGGATATAAAGCCGCACTCGACCAAGACGGCCGTGCATTTCACATTTTTATAGAGATAGATATTACTCGCGACCGGAGACGCAATCCGCCTGTTACTGGGACTGAGGGTGGCGTTCAGCGTTCCCTGAATCAACTCGGCAAGAACATCGCTTCCTTCACCTTTAGCATAAAAGGCCTGTGGTCCATTTGGCGATTTGTGGGGGTAGCAGTTTTGATGCACACTGATTAGAACAGCGTTCTCCGTTTCGTTAATCAAGGCCACACGCCGCTTCTGATCATATTTTTTCCTACTTGCGATCGTTTTTGCGGTTTCAGGATAGCTGATTTCCTCACTGTCACGTGTCAGCGTATACTTAATGCCTGTCAAATCAGAAAGTGCCGCCATTTTTAAGGCGATATCCAAATTGATAACACTCTCATGCACACCGCTGAGCGAAACGGCACCGCCGTCTTCACCGCCATGCCCGGCATCAATCACTAGCATCGGCGTGGTTTTGCCGCCTGAAGCCGAGGCAGAGGCAGAGCCGGGGTCTTTCATCAGAATGAGGGAAACGACCGCGGCAATCACCGCCGCCACCAGAAGAAGCGAGAAAAGAATGTTATCCAGCTTGAAAGTCTTAATCACAGCATTCACCTCGATTTATCGTATGGCGATGCTGCAAGAGGTATGCTGAAATTCCCTGCCGCCCGTCACATTATATAATTTTGCTAAGCGATAAGTCAACATTGGAGGACAAGTATAAAAAACACTCAAGACCGTTCGGCCTTGAGTATTTTATTATTAGACTTTAAGTTCCGTCGACTCCGTGTTCAGAAGCTCGGCATATTTTGCAAGCACCGGTCGGACCTCCGAATTGAGAAAATCGGTAACCTGCTCAGGGGAACGACCAACATATTTTCTTGCATCAAGGTTTGATGACAGCTCGTCCTCCGTAAGCGCGAAAAGCGGGTCTGCGGCAATACGGCCGATTAGATCGTTTGGCAGGCCTTGTTCCTTAACAACGGCACCCGCGGCGAGTGAATGGACGCGGATATGTTCATGGAGTTGCTGACGATCACCGCCCTTTTTAACGGCATCCATCATGATGTTCTCGGTAGCCATGAACGGCAGCTCTTCCTTGAGATGTTTTTCAATGACTTTTTCATATACGCGTATGCCGGACGCAACATTCAGGTAAATATTCAAGATGGAGTCAACCGCCAGAAACGCCTCCGGTATCGAGATACGCTTATTTGCCGAATCATCCAGGGTGCGCTCAAACCACTGGTTATAGGACGTCATCGCAGGGTTAAGAGCATCTGCAATCACATAGCGTGCCAACGAACAAATGCGTTCACAGCGCATGGGGTTGCGTTTATAAGGCATGGCAGAAGAGCCAATCTGGTTGGATTCAAACGGCTCCTCCAACTCCTTGAGGTGCGACAGAAGGCGCAGGTCGGTAGCAAATTTTCCGGCGCTCTGCGCGATGCCGGAAAGGGTCGCCAAAACGGCGGCATCGGTTTTTCTGGAATAGGTCTGTCCGGAAACGGGAACACAAGCCTCAAAGCCCATTTCCTGGGCAATCAGTTTTTCAAGTTGTTTACACTTTTCATGATCGCCGTCAAAAAGTTCAAGGAAGCTTGCCTGCGTGCCGGTTGTCCCCTTAGAACCGAGGAGCTTGAGCGTTCCGATGCGGTAGTCCACCTCATCGAGGTCCATCATGAGCTCATTGATCCAAAGGGTTGCGCGTTTGCCGACAGTGGTCAGCTGGGCCGGCTGAAAGTGTGTAAACCCCAAGGTTGGCAGCGCTTTATATTGGTCGGCAAAGTCAGATAGACGGGCAATGACATTGACAAGCTCGGCTCGGATTAATTCGAGTCCCTCTCGCATCAGAATTATATCGGTGTTGTCGCCGACATAGCAGCTCGTTGCACCAAGGTGAATGATCGGCATGGCCTTTGGACACTGTCTGCCGAACGCGTGAACATGTGCCATTACATCGTGCCTGAGTTTTTTTTCCATTTCAGCGGCATAATCATAGTCGATCTCGTCTTTATGGGCTTCCATCTGATCGATTTGCTCCTGTGTGACGGGCAGACCGAGCTGCTTTTCAGCCTTAGCAAGGGCAATCCATAAGCTATGCCAAGTTTTGAACTTCTTGTCCGGAGAAAATATATATTGCATGTCGTCACTGGCATAACGTGAGCAAAGGGGGCTTTCATAGGTGTTTTTCATAGGTGTACGGTCCTTTCCGCTATGATTATATTATGCCTGCAGGAACTTTTCAAGCCTGTTGAGCCCCTCCCTGATGTTTTCCATAGATGCGGCATAGGTCCAGCGGACAAAGCCGGGCGCGCCGAAGCCGGAGCATGGGACAACCGCGACAAGACCTTTTTCAAGGAAGGCCACCGCAAAATCGTCGTCATTTTGAATCAGCTTGCCGCCATAAGTTTTGCCGATAAGTGCGCTGATGTTCATCATAACATAAAATGCACCGTCCGGCACAATGCAGCTGACGCCCGGAATCTCGTTGATTCGCTTGACAATGTAGTTGCGGCGTACTTCAAAAACCTTGCGCATTGCCTCTATCCCGTCCTGCGGGCCCGTAAGCGCTTCTATAGCCGCGATCTGGTTCATTGTACCCGGCGCGCCTGTTGAATGACTGAGATAGCTTGCCATAATTTTTGAAATTTTGGCGTTTGCAGCGGCAAATCCGATTCGCCAACCGGTCATTGCGTAGGACTTCGATACGCCGGTAATCAGAATCGTGCGCTCATATGCATCTTCGGAGAGCGTTGCAATACTGACGAATTCCTTTCCGCCATAGACAAGGCCACTGTAAATCTCATCGGCTATAATGTAAATATCGTGTTTTTTACAAATTTCAGCAATCGTAACAAGCTCCGAGCGGGAGTAGAGCATGCCTGTCGGGTTGGAGGGATTGTTTAGGATAATGGCCTTTGTATTTTCGTTTATCGCATCTTCAAGCTGCTTGGGCGTCATCTTAAAGGCCTGATTCTCTCCCGCTTCAATCACACGGGGAACACCACCCGCCATACGGATCATCTCAAGATAGCTGACCCAGTAGGGCGAGGGAAGAACCACTTCGTCCCCGGGATTGATCAAGGCCAGCAAGGCAATGAAAACACTGTGCTTTGCGCCGCTTGCAACGGTTATCTGTGTAAACTCATAGTCCAGATTGAAATCTATCTTAAGTCTTCTTGACACCGCCTTGCGTAAATCGACAAGACCCGCCGCAGGCGTATACTTCGTTTTTCCGTCGTTTATTGCCTTGATCGCGGCAGCCTTAATATTATCAGGTGTATCAAAATCCGGCTCCCCTGTTCCGAAGCCAATGACATTTTGCCCCTCAGCCTGCATCTGCTTGGCCAGCGCATCCACAGCTAATGTTGTAGACGCCCGAACTCCTACCGCAATCCTTGACAATTCCTTCATACAATGCACCTTCCAATACTCGCATAATTGAAATAATTATAACGCTAATTCTTCATCTTGGCAAGCAATTTAGCTTCATTTGCAAATCATGTACTTAAAAGTGAAATTTCTTAATTCAAATGATTCATTTTTCGACTTTTTATACGTTATGCGTCTTTGCGCCAAAACGCCACAAAGGAGCGTGCTGAAAGCATCGCCCCTTTTTAGCTCACTTATGGTCTTCTTTTTTGCTCTCATCGATTTTCCTTGCGTTCTGGATATTGCAGGTTCCACAGTTGCTGCAGCCTGAGCAGTCGTCACAGGAACAGAAGGTCTTTTTTCCGTTTTTCGCCATGAAAACGAAAACCAAAACAAGTACGATCAAAACAACAGCACCCACAAGGATCGATCCGAGATTTTCTGTAATGAATCCGAGCATGTCATACACCAGCTTTCACGCTCTTATTGTATGGATTTTTTCTGAATATCATGTAAACGAGGCCAATCAGCAGGATGAAAGCAATTGCCGTCCATGCACTGAACGCGGCACCGGTTAGTATCAGTCCTAGCTGGTTGACAATCAGGCTGACGGTATAGGCGAACAAAGTTAGATAAATAAGCGCACCCGCTGTCCACTTTCCGTCACTCATCTCGCGCTTAATCGCCCCCATGGCCGCAAAGCAGGGCGCGCAAAGAAGATTGAAAATCATAAAGCTGTAAGCCGACAGTGCAGAAAAGTCCGCTGCAAGCGCCGGCCAGTAGTTGCTGCCGTTCGCCGCAGTCTCGTTGACGCCGTAAAGGATGCCGAACGTTGCAACAATGTTTTCTTTAGCGAGTAAGCCGGAAATACTGGCAACCGCCGCTTTCCATTGTCCAAAACCGAGCGGTACGAAAACCGGCGCAATGAATCTGCCTACATAGGCAAGCAAGCTTGTGTTATTGTCGCTGATCATGACCAGTTTTCCGTTCTCAATGCCAAAGGCCTGCAGAAACCAGAGGATAACGGACGAGGCAAGGATGAGGGTTCCGGCCTTTTTTACAAAGGACGAGGAGCGCTCCCAAGTTGCGCGGAAAACATTTCTGCCGGAGGGCGCATGGTAGGGCGGTAATTCCATAACAAAAGGTGCTTCAGCACCCGCAAAGGGCTTTGTCTTTTTGAGCATGATTCCCGTTGTGACAACAGCAGCAACGCCGATGAAATAGGCCGACGTCGCAACCCAGCCCGATCCGCCGAAAAGCGCGCCTGCAATCAGGCCAACAATGGGCATCTTAGCGCCGCAGGGAATAAACGGCGTCGTCATGATGGTCATTCTTCTGTCCCGCTCATTTTCTATGGTACGGGATGCCATAATGCCGGGTACGGAACAACCCGAACCGATGAGCATGGGGATAAAGCTCTTTCCGGACAGCCCAAAGCGTCGGAATATTCTGTCCATTATAAAGGCAATACGTGCCATATAGCCAATGTCTTCCAAAACGGAGAGCATTAGAAACAGAATCACCATCTGCGGCAGGAAGCCCAGCACAGCACCGACCCCGGCAATAATGCCGTTAACAACAAGTCCCGAAAGCCAGGGTACAACATGCATATTTTCAAATAAAATTGTGAGATTGCCGGTGATTATCTTTGAAAAGAGGGTGTCTTTGACCCAATCAGTCGCCCAGCTGCCAATGGTCGTTATGGAAATATAGTAAACGAGAAACATGACCACTGCAAAGATTGGCAGTGCCAAAATCCTGTTGGTCACGATCTTATCAATTTTGTCTGAAATCTTAATGCCAGTCTGGTTTTTTCTTTTAACGCTGGCAGAGACAATTTTTTCGATATAGTCATAGCGCTCAATGGTAATGAGGCTTTCCGCATCATCGTCAAGCTCCTGCTCACAGTCGTGGATATGCTTTTCGATATGTACCCACTCGTCCTTGTCGAGCTTGAGTTCTTTGAGAACTTCTTTGTCCCGTTCAAAAACCTTAACCGCATACCAGCGCAGATAGCGCTCAGGCACCAGATTCTCCAGTGATTCCTCAATGTGAGCGATTGCATGTTCAACACTGCCTCTGAAAATCGGCGGGTTATTGACCTTTTTCTCTTCTGAGGCCAACTGCACCGCGTATTGTGCGGCCTCAAGTGAGCCCTCTCCGCGAAGCGCGGAGGTCTCGATCACCTTACAGCCCAGCGTTTTTCCCAAGCGCTCAAGATCAATCGTATCGCCGTTTTTTCTGACAATGTCGATCATATTCAAAGCAATAACTACAGGAATTCCGATCTCAATGAGCTGGGTTGTCAGATAAAGATTGCGCTCGATATTTGTTGCATCGACAATGTTTATGATGGCGTCCGGCTTATCATTAACCAGATAATTTCTCGAGACGACCTCCTCCGGCGTATATGGCGAGAGCGAGTAAATGCCCGGCAAATCCTGAATAATCACGTTTCTGTCGGACTTAAGGTAGCCTTCCTTCTTTTCCACTGTAACGCCCGGCCAGTTGCCCACATACTGGTTGCTGCCCGTAAGCTCATTAAACATGGTTGTCTTGCCGCTGTTTGGGTTTCCGGCAAGCGCTATTTTGACGCTCATGGGATTCCCCTCCCATTTTCTTTTAATTAGAGTCCTCTAACTCAGGTTCTTAAAAAATACGGAAAACCGATCATTGAATTTCGATCATTTCCGCGTCCGACTTTCTGACAGACAGCTCATATCCCCTGACGTTAATTTCAATAGGATCGCCGAGCGGTGCAACTTTTCTGACGTATATTTCTGCGCCCTTGGTGACGCCCATGTCCATAATACGTCTTCTGACGGCGCCTTCGCCATGGAGTTTTACAACCTTGGCTCTACCGCCTACACTTAGATTCCTCAGCGTTTTCATATCCATTCTCCTTTAAGTCGCGTTTGGGACTAGCAGTTGAATAGTTAGACTACTCTAACTCTGTATATAGAATAGCATTCTCTTTTCATTTTGTCAACACCTGGAACGCAGATTTTAACATCAGGTTCAAAAACCGCCGAAAGGGGCTGTCCCTTTCGGCGGTTTTGACGGTATTATTTTTCGTTTTTCTTTTTCTTTTTATTTGATAGATAAATCTGTACAGCTGAAATGAGTATCGCGGCGGCCACACAGATAATTATAGCCGTTGTCATGTCATTGCCCGTCGGCTGCGGATCGGCATCCGGCGAAGGAGAATTGAAAGCGATGACAGGCAGGTCCTTTGCCGGGATATTGGTGTCTGTCGGTTTGCTAATGCAAATCCAGAAGTTTTTAGACGCATAATAGTAGCTAACATGTCCCCATAGGGTTCCGTTTATATCTTTATATTGGGAATCAATGATAAAGTTCTCGTCAATCTGATCAAATGATCCGCTTATTTCTCCGGAATTTGGAAAGGTCCAGATCACGATATTTTGAATATCCTTCAGCTCGGAATAATCCCCTGTGTAGCTTGTAAGTTCCGCTTGATGATCCTCCTCAAAAGAAACCGCATCATATTTCAACTTTGTGTCCTTCAAATTGATCCAGGCGGATTCATAATCGCCATCACTTCTGGGAACAAGTCTATTCCCCTCGCTTCCATACTCTACAACACCCCAAACCTCATTCCCGAGTGTATAGCTGAACTGCACATGAAACAGTTTGCCATTTTCAGAAAAACCCAGGCTTTTACCGCCAGGTTGGGTAAACAACTCCAGATAGCCGCTTTCACCATTGGCATAGTAATCACGATTGACATACGTACAGTCTTCCATATGTGCCCGGTAAAAATTATCCTCCGGTTCCCAGATGACATCCGCGATGGCGAAGCCGCTCAAAAGCGACACGAGCATTGAACAGATGAAAATGAGACCCACGATCCTATTGGTCTTATGTTGTTTCATGATACTGCCTCCTAAATGATATGTGAGATCACAAGTCCCACAGTATAAGAAAATGCGTTCGTTTCTAATGAGAAAAGAAATGGTCGACTGATTTTTTCCGCATAGTTTTTATAATAAGCGCCCTCAATGACAATCGCCGCCGTCTCTAGGAAGGCCACAATTAAAAAATGATTAAGCCCAGTTTTCCGTGTTAGAAGGGCATTTAAGAGCACCACCGCGGGATTTGTCATGACATTGACCATCGCCATAAGCACAAAGTCTTTTTTGTTCCGCAGTCCCAATATGTATGCAAGGCCAAGCTCCATGAGTTCTGTCAGTCCCAATGAAATAAGGAGTGTCCAGACAAAATCAATTTGCATGGTCCGGCCCCCTGAATCCATAATACAAAAGCACGACAGAGGCAATGCAGACCGCAGTAAAGCCATAAGGAACGTTAATCGCGTTCTTGGCCCCGAGAAGCACCGGAATCAGTCCAACAAACAACCCAAAGGTAAGAATACCAAAGGCAAAGCCGGGATTGGATTTGAGTAAATTTGAAACGCCACCGAGGGTGATGGGCATCGTCATGTTAAAGAAAAAGACAGCGAATATCCCGCAGAGAGGCACTGTGTAAAACAAGAGAAGAATTCCGCAGAGGATAAGTGAGGCGAAGCTCGTCTTGAGTGGGCCAAAGCAATCTGCAAGGATCCCGCCAGCCTCTTTTCCACAAACCACGGCAGCCATCAAATAGAACACATTGTTTTCTGCACTCTTCCACGGAAATGAAAGGGTCATTCCGACATAAGCCCGCAGGCAGACAACGAGAAAAAGACTCCCCAGCATGAAAAGAAGAATTTTGCCCGACTCGCCTTCTCCCAAAATGGAGCCTGTCTGTTCGGGGATAATCATACGGTTATCATCCCATAAAATGGGAATCGCAAAAAATATTACCGTCGCAAAGACTAATAAGACAGCCGATACGGCTAGGGTTGGTATAAGGTTCACCTTGCCAGCAAGCGTCCCAAGGAAAATACCGGCAGCCCCGGGAGATACGAAAATCCCGACTGCCGAAAACCTGTTATTTCTGCCGATCAGGACATCCCGTCCGGCCCCAATATGAAACAAGGCGTTGCCCAACCCTGCGATGGCACTAAAAGCAAGAGGGAACGCGGCTATAAAGGGTGAAGCAGCGATGATTATACAGCCGAGCGCCGCAAGCGATTTTGTCATCCGCATCTTGTCTGCCAGAATACCGAGGGGCATTTGCATGGCAAATGCAAAGAAATTATATAAAAGTAGACAGAGAAGCCATTGCAAGGAACCTTGCAGTTCCGAAAAGATCAAAAAGGCGCAGGAAAAGTCGACTGCAAAATGCGCCAGCGCATAGAGTCCTGTCATCGTCGCATATTTTCCGATATGGCTCACCTCCTTTGTTCACTTTCCTTAGACGGGGTACTGCGCCTATTGTTCCCATAAAATTGTAAAGCCCGCAAAGCTATGCCTTGCGGGTTCTTTTCGACGAATATCCTATTTTGAGCTGAACAAAGGCCGCAACAAGCCAAAAAGCAGCTATAAAGAGCGCACAGTGCAGAAAAAAAGTGCTGGGCAGAATTTTGATAATGCCATCCGTATTCGGGTCAAGCAGCCAGGTGCTTCCGTTGAAAAAAATTGAGTGGAAAAAGTTAAAGGTCCAATCAAAGTCAACGGCAATCGACAACGCAATAACCGCTGGAACAAGTAAGGTGACAAAACCGGAAATACGGAGTATCTTGTGGCTGATGAGTCTTCTAACGCCAGGCTGAAACAGCACAAGCGCGCACAGCGCCCCAAAGATATAAATATAGTTAAAGACGGTTTTTACATCCGCAAAATGTGTCACAGAAACCGCAGTCCAGTTGAGTGTCGGCAACGAAAAACTGCTGTCTGCAAAGGGTGAAAGGTAGGCCATAACGGCATTATAATTTTCCATCATCTCCTCGCGTGACAGTCCTGAGCTCTCGCTGATTTCAAGCGGCCCGATGTCCGATAAGTAAGGATAATCGCTGATATGGATGACCGCTAGGCCGAGTGCTGTAGTGCTGAGAAGAACGGAGATGGCTAATAAAATTCCAACTGCTGCTGTTTTCATAAGAAAGTCCTTTCAGGCAAAGGGGGTATCCGACTCCCTATACTTCTGTCTTTCATCCTTGAAATTATTCCCTCCGTTTGCGTCTATGCAGACCGTCACAGGGAGCCTGTCGACCGTAAGACGCTTGACCAATTCGCATCCTAGGTCTAAAAAGGCGATCTCCTCCGCCGAGGTGACATGGTTTGCCCCCAGCGCACCCGCCCCGCCGACGGCACAGAAATAGACCGAGTCAGTCCGTACAAGCGCGTCACAGATAGCCTGTCCCCTTTCGTCCTTACCGATTATACCAATAAGGCCCAATTCCAGAAGGCGCGGGGTAAATTTGTTCCTCCTGATGGAGGTGGTCGGGCCACAAGAGCCAACCAGCCTGCCGCTGTGCGCCGGTGTCGGGCCTGTTTAATAAATGACAGCCCCGTCCAGTTCAAAGGGAAGCGCCTCTCCCCTGTCGAGCAGTTCGGAAATTCTCTTATGGGCGGAGTCATGAGCGGTGTAGACAGTGCCGGTAAGAAACCCTATCCCCCGCCTTGAGCGTCTTTGCCACATGCCTGAGTTCACTTACAGTAATTCTATCATAATATTCCCTCGTTTGGTAGCGAAAAAAATAAAAGCGGACAGCAATAAAGCTGTCCGCAAATGCCTTTAATTTAACTTTGCAACAGCCTTATGCCTTGAGGGCGGCCTTTGCTTTTTCAGCAAGTGCTGTGAAGGCCTCGGGCTCATGAATGGCGACCTCTGAGAGCATCTTGCGGTTCATATCAATCCCGGCAAGCTTGAGGCCATGCATGAAGGTTGAATAGTTCATGCCGTTCAACTTGCTGGCTGCGCTGATACGGGTAATCCAGAGCTGACGAAAATCTCTTTTCTTATGCTTACGTCCGATGTAAGCATAGGTAAGGGACTTCATAACAGCCTGATTAGCCATTTTATAATGGGTGGATTTAGCACCCCAATAACCCTTGGCCATACCAAGAATTTTATTTCTTCTCTTGCGCGTCATTGTCGCGCCTTTGATTCTAGCCATTATTAAGTTCCTCCTTATTTATAAGGAATCATGCGCTTGATCGCAGACTCATTAGTTTGATCGGCATAAGTTCCCTGACGCAGGCGCCTCTTGCTCTTCGTGGTCTTACCGTGACCGTTGAGCAGATGGGACTTGTAAGCATGGGCACGTTTTACCTTACCGGTTTTAGTGAGATTAAATCTCTTTTTTGCTCCGCTGTGTGTTTTGAGCTTAGGCATAACGGTTTACTCCTTTGAATGTTATTTGTTAGACGCCGATTGCTTCGGTGATAAAAACATAGACATGTTGCGTCCCTCAAGCTTAGGTTCCTTGTCCAGGACAGCAATTTCAGAACACTTCTCCGCAAATTCGCGCAGCAAAATCTCACCCAAATTTGTGTGGGCCATTTCTCTGCCTCTGAAGCGAACGGAAACCTTAACACGGTCACCGTCGTGAAGAAATTTCTGAGCGCTCTTCAGCTTCACGTTAAAATCGTTATCGCCAATACCCGGGGACATGCGAATCTCCTTGACCTCGACGATGTGCTGATTTTTCTTTGCTTCCTTATCCTTTTTTGCCTGTTCAAAACGGAATTTTCCGTAATCCATAATCTTGCAAACAGGGGGATTTGAGCCGGGAGCAATTTTGACCAAATCGAGATCTTTTTGCATCGCAATATCAAGCGCCGCCTGTATGGACATGATACCGAGTTGTTCACCCGTGTCACTGATAAGACGGACTTCCTTGTCGAGTATCTCCTCGTTGATCTGATGAGCCAGATTTGCTATATTAAAACACCTCCAAGCGTAAATAGCGGGGCAAGCCCCATAAAAAAAGTAAATGCGGGCGCATTGGCACCCGCATAAAATACACACAAAAAACCCTTGGTTTAACGTGGTTTTATTGACCCATGCGCACCTTTGTGGCAGGGTGAGGACGGATACCGACCGAACCTACTTTGTTCTAACTGTGTTAGTTTAACAGCATTCTTCGATGTTGTCAAGCTGTTTTTTCCATATAGTCATGGCAAATTGAAAACAGTATGCGCATGCAAGCGTTAATTCTACCGCTTATTCAAGTCGCTCATCTTTTTTGTCTGATTAGCTTCCAGTTTTGAATGAGATATATCAGCATTAGAATCATACCGATAAACTGCAAAGAAAGCGTTATCCAGTGCAGCGAAACCGGAATGACTTGGCGTATGCCAAGGGCCGCAATACCTATAAAAATCCCCGTGAAAAACATCCAGAGGCCTTTTGGCTTCATGATAATTTCTTCTCGAGCATCAGCTTGACAAGTCTGCTTGTTCCCAGTCGGTCCGCACCGGCGGCAATCAATTTTTCGGCGTCTTCAAAACTTGAAATGCCGCCCGCCGCCTTAATCTTTGTTTCAGGGGTGCATTCTTCGCGCATAATTTCAATATCTCGGACCGTTGCGCCTCGCTCGGCAAAGCCCGTGGAGGTCTTGATGAAATCCGCGCCGGAACGTGATACAACCCTACAGACTTCGCGTAAGACAGGCTCCGGCAACTTGCAGGCTTCAACGATAACCTTGAGAATCGAGCCTTCAGTCGCCTTTCTCAACTGCGCCAGCTCTTCAGCTACAGCCGCGTAAAGTCCGCTGACAGCCCAGCCGATATTAATAACGACATCGATTTCGTCAGCACCTTCTTCAATCAGGTGCTTTGCTTCAAAGGCTTTCGTCGCCGTATCGTTGTAGCCATTCGGGAAACCGACAACCGTACATATCTTTAATTTGTCGCCGCAGAGCTTCTTCGCCTCGTATACATGGGAAGGCGCAAGACACATGGATGCGCACTGATATTGCATAGCTAGTTTGCAGTTTTGCGCGATCTCGCCGAAGCCGGCATCTGTTCGAAGCACTGTATGGTCGCATATTCTGAGGATTTCTTCCTTCGTCATACTGTCACTCCCGTTCTGTTTTGTGTATTATGGAATCAGAGGCGGCTTGATTGGCAGCCTGATTTCGTATATAATCAATGCAGATATAAAATCCCATAGCCCGGAGGCAACCATGGAAGACATTTTATTTGATTCCCGGAGTGAGCTCGACAAGCTCCCCTTTGGTGCCGTGACAATCGGCACATCCATCCGTTTTGGAATCCGAATTTCCGAAGCGCTCGGCGCAACGGCCCTAAGACTCGTTGTGAACAGGGACGGGGAGGCACAGGCGGTCGAAGCAGACCTGACCCCGGTCTGGACAGAGCGTGGCTACACACGCTTTGAAGGCAGTGCGGCGTTCGAAAGTGTCGGACTTTACTGGTTTCATTTCGCAGTGACCATCGGCGGAGAAACGCGTTTAATTGAAAAATCAGGCAGAGGGGCGGCCCTAGCCGTCCATGCTCCGACGCCTTGGCAGCTGACTGTTTATTCCCCTGATTATACCACACCGGAATGGATAATGCGAGGTGCTTTCTATCATATTTTTGTCGATCGTTTTAAAAAAAGCGGCAACCATCCGCTCAAGGAAGGCGGTATTTACCGCAGTGATTGGGGCGGTATACCCATTTTTCAACCGGATGAAAAGGGTGAGATCCGCAACAACGATTTCTTCGGCGGTGACCTTGACGGTGTAATTGAGAAGCTCCCCTATCTTCAAACACTTGGTATTAGCTGCATCTATCTCAGCCCCATTTTTGAAGCAGCGTCGAACCACAAATATGACACCGCTGACTACAGAAAAATTGACCCCGCCTTTGGTGATGAGGCTGTTTTTGCCCGGCTGTGCACCGAGGCAGAAAGACTAGGCATCCGCGTCATTTGTGACGGTGTTTTTAACCACACAGGTTCCGACTCCGTTTATTTCAACAGAAAAGGAAACTACGGTGGGGACGGTGCCTATAGAAATCAAGCATCTGCCTATTATGAGTGGTACAGTTTCTCTGAATGGCCTGAAAAATATGATGCATGGTGGGGAATAAAAACACTTCCGCAGATAAGAAAGAACAATCCCGGCTTCCGCAGCTTTATCACCGGTGAGGGCGGTATCCTGGAAAAATGGATGTCTCTCGGCGCATCTGGCTGGCGACTGGATGTGGCAGACGAGCTTTCAGAAGGCTTTTTAACTGAGCTGCGCCGAACGGTCAAGCGTTATAATCCTGATGCACTCATCATCGGTGAAGTATGGGAAGATGCATCCAACAAAATTGCTTATGGGAACCGCCGCCACTATTTTCTGGGCGAAGAGCTCGACACGGTGATGAACTATCCGCTCAAGGAGGCCATCATTGCCTTCATGCACACCGGCAGAGCGGAGGATATACGCGATACTGTGGAGACCCTGTGCGAAAACTACCCGAGACCTGCTCTCAACTGCCTGATGAACATTCTCGGCACGCACGATACCGGGCGGATACTGACCGTGCTCTCCTCCAAAAGCTTCGAAACGCGCGAGGAGCGCGCCGTAGCCGTACTCTCTGAGGACGAACGAGCAAAGGCAAAAACACTTCTGCGTCTGGCCTCACTTCTTCAGTTCACACTTCCAGGTGTGCCAAGCATCTATTATGGTGACGAGGTGGGGCTCGAGGGCTATGAGGACCCTTTTAACCGTCGCTGCTATCCCTGGGGTGGCGAGGATGAGACCCTGCTGAAATGGTATCGTGCGCTGCTCACCGCCCGGAAGACCTGTGCCGTTTTCGCCGGCGGAGACTACAGAACGCTGCGGGCAGAAAACAGCATCTATATCTTTGAGCGCCTTAAAAACGGTGATAAAGTGCTGGTGCTAGTCAATCTGGGAGCTGAGACGCTTTCGGTTGAGCTCGCTGAGACCGATAGGCTTCTCCTTCAATATAACTGCGAACAAAATGCAGCCAGCCTCCGTGTTTTACACGAAGGCTGTGCGATCATCCAAACCGAGGCTGAGGCATAGCCTATGCCTCGGCCTTTGCCTTTGCTTCACAATAAACGCAGCGATAGACCCCTTTTTCCCGGTCGGTCAGGCGGAAGACGTGAGGCAATTCCTGCTCGACGGAAGTAATACAGCGGGGGTTTTTACAGGTAATCACGCCCGTCACGGTTTCGGGCAGGGAGAGATGGCGCTTTTCAGCGATCTTTCCATCCTTGACGACATTGACGGTGACACCGGGATCGATATAGCCGAGCACATCCAAATTAATATCGATGAGCGAATCGATTTTGATGATGTCTTTGTGCCCTTCTTTTTTGCTGACGGCGTTTTTAATAATAGCAACTGAGCAGTCGAGCTTCGAAAGCTCAAGTACCTTGTAGATTTCCATACTCTTGCCCGCCGTAATATGGTCAAGCACAATACCGTTGATGATTGAATCTATAGTCATATCTGCACCTCCGTCTTTCCTTTATTCTATCCCGAGCAGCTTGAGTATCAGGGCCATGCGGATATACTTGCCGTTGAGCACCTGCTTGAAGTAGCAGGCCCTTTTGTCGTTATCTACTGCGCGCTCGATTTCGTTGACTCTGGGCAGCGGATGCATAATGCATAGGTCCTCTTTCGCGTCGGCAAGCTTGTCCATCGTCAGGATGAACACGTCACGCAGCCGGAGGTAATCGGCTTCGTTGAAAAAGCGTTCCCGCTGAACGCGGGTCATGTAGAGAATATCCAGATCGGCCATGTCTTCCCAGTTGTCCGTTTCTTTGTAAGGAAGGCCGTTCTTTTGCAGGACATCGGTTTTAATGTAGCTGGGTACGCGCAGTTCCTCCGGTGAAATCAGAACGAAGCTGTTTCCCTCGTAGCGAGACATCGCCGTAATCAGCGAGTGCACCGTTCTCCCGAATTTGAGGTCGCCACAAAAACCGATTTTCAGGTTTGTGAGGCGTCCTTTTTCACGGTAAATTGTGAGGAGGTCTGTCAGAGTCTGTGTCGGGTGGTTATGCCCACCATCTCCCGCATTGATGACGGGGATGCTCGCAGCGGACGCAGCGACAAGGGGCGCGCCCTCCTTGGGATGACGCATTGCGATGATATCGGCATAGCAGCTGATGGTTTGCGCGGTGTCAGCGACGCTCTCGCCCTTGGAGGCGCTAGAGCTGCTCGCTTCCGAAAAACCGATCACGTTGCCGCCCAGTTCGAGCATTGCCGCTTCGAAGCTGAGTCTTGTGCGGGTCGAGGGTTCAAAAAAGAGCGTGGCAAGCTTTTTTCGTTTACATTTCTCGCAGTATTTGTCGGGATTTGAGATGATGTCCTGCGCGGTGTCAATGAGCTGCTGCAGTTCGTTGATAGTAAGGTCGGTAATGCTGATTAAGTCTTTCATTTTGTACCTCCGATAATCCAGCTTTCATCTGATGGGTCGTCGCGGAATTTCAGAATGCGCGTGATATCTCCCTCAGGTATCCGGCCATCCGCTGCCGCAGTCGTTGCAAGCACGTCAAGGTTGGTCAGGCTGTAGTTGGTCACATGCGCTTCTTCAAGGCGAAGGCGGCCCTTTTTCATATTGTAGGTAAAGATGCTGACAACGCCGAGAACGTCCGCCCCAGCTTCACGAAGAACCTCTACAACCTCGAGCACACTTCCCGCTGTCGAGATCAGGTCCTCAACGACGACCACCTTGTCCCCCGCTTCCAGCTTCCCCTCGATTTGATTTTTACGACCGTGATCCTTTGCGCCGCTGCGGACATAACCCATCGGTAGTCCGGTGATGTGGCCGACAATGGCAGCGTGGGCGATGCCCGCGGTGCTGGTGCCCATTAAAACCTCACAGTCGGGGAATCTGCTTTTGACGAGTTGCGCCAGACCGTTTTCAATCTCAGTGCGCACCTGCGGCGCTGTGAGGGTCAGACGGTTGTCACAGTAGATGGGGCTTTTTATGCCGCTGGCCCAGGTGAAGGGTTCGTCCGGTCGGACGATGACCGCCCCGATGGAAAGCAGCGCTCTGGCGATTTTTTCTTCCATATTGATTCGTTCCTTTCTTTATTTGAAAGACTTTATTTAGCTATAAATTCTTTGATGCAGCGTTCATAGGCCGCAACGGGATCCTCCGCAGCTGTAATCGGCCTGCCCACAACGATGTAGTCGCTGCCAAGGAGCCTCGCTTTTTCAGGCGTCGTGATGCGCACCTGATCGTCGGCCTTTGCATCCGCAAAACGAACACCCGGCGTGATTGTCAAAAAGCTGTTTCCACAGACCGACTTAACCTTTTCCGCTTCAAGCGGAGAGCAGACGACGCCGTCAAGGCCCGCACGCTTGGCGTTTTCTGCGTAATGCATAACGGTTTCTTCCAGGCTTTTACCGACCAGCAGCTCCATCTGCATGCGTTCCTCGCTGGTCGACGTCAGCTGCGTGACGGCTATCAGCAGTGGACGTGTCCCGTCAGGGCGCGTCAGGCCTTCGAGTGCTGCTGTCATCATGGCCGAGGTCCCGGCCGCATGGAGATTGCACATATCGATATCCAGCGCGGAGAGAACCGACATCGTCTTTTTTACTGTATTGGGAATATCATGCAGCTTAAGGTCCAGAAAAATCTTATGTCCACGTGCCTTAATCTCACGTACAATTTGAGGTCCTTCCGCATAATAAAGCTCCATGCCAATTTTGACAAAGGGTTTTTTGCCCTCAAATTTGTCCAGAAAACTCAGAACCTCTGCCCTATTGCTGAAATCGCAGGCAATAATTACGTCTTTTGCCATCAGTGTGCGCCTCCTATGATCTTGCTTATACTTTCAATTTTATATTTCTCCATCACGCTTGGCAATGTCTCGATGATCTCCTTGCAGGCAAACGGGTTTTTCAGGTTGGCTGCGCCGACCTGAACAGCCGAAGCACCTGCGAGCATCATTTCAATGACATCCTCCGCTGAGGTAATGCCGCCCATGCCAATGATCGGCAGCTTCACCGCTGAATACACCTGATATACCATTCGCAGGGCCACCGGAAAAATTGCGGGGCCGGACAAACCGCCCACTTTATTCGCAAGAACCGGCCTTTTTGTTTTGAGATCAATGCGCATGGCAAGCAGGGTGTTAATGAGGCTCAGACCGTCGGCTCCGGCTTCCTCGCAGGCCTGCGCAATCTCGACAATATCGGTAACATTGGGACTAAGCTTAATGTACACTGGCTTTGTTGTTACGGACTTGACCGCCCTTGTAACCTGAGCTGCGGCTTGCGCCGAAACGCCGAAACTCATGCCGCCCCCATGTACATTTGGACAGCTGACGTTCACTTCGATGATGCCGACATTTTCCATCTCGTCCATTGCCTTTGCGCATGCGACATACTCCTCAACCGTGAAGCCGCTGATGTTGGCAATGACCGACTTATGAAAAACTTTTGCCAGCGCAGGCAGCTCATGCGCACAGACGGCCTCAAGTCCGGGGTTCTGAAGTCCGACCGAGTTGAGCATGCCGCTCTCACACTCGGCTATGCGCGGCGTTGCATTCCCGAATCGTTCCTCGACTGTCGTCCCTTTAAACGAAAGACTGCCAAGAAGATTAAGGTCATAAAGCTGCGCATACTCCGCACCATAGCCGAAGGTTCCGCTGGCGGGGATGATGGGATTGTCGAGCGTCATGCCGCTCAGGCAAACCGTTGTATTCACCATACGATTTCCTCCTTTTCCAGAACCGGGCCATCCTTGCAGATGCGTTTATAACCATATTTTGTTTTGCAGGAACAGCCCATACAGGCGCCGAACCCACAGCCCATGCGTTCCTCAAAGCTGTACTGTCCATTCACATCCGACACCGTATAAACCGCCTTAAGCATTGGCTCGGGGCCGCAGGCGAAGGTGTAGTCGTAGCGTCCGCAAAGCTTCATCGCGTCAGTCACGAAGCCTTTGAGCCCATAGGAGCCGTCCGCTGTCGTAAGAAAAAGCTCAATACCAAGGTCCCTAAACTTCTCTTCAAGGAAGACCTCTTGTAAGCTGTTGAAGCCTACTATCACTTTTGGTTTTTTTCCTGCCGCAACAAGTCTTTTAGCAAGCAGATAAAGCGGTGGAACACCCACACCGCCACCGATGAGCAACGGTTCTTGCCCGCAATGGTCCGTGTTGTAGCCATTACCGAGCCCCGTTAAAAGGTCGAGCTTTTCGCCCGGCTTCATGATGCCCAGTTGCTGTGTTCCTTTGCCGATTGTTTTGTATATCAGTGTTAGGCGTTGCCCGTCAAGGTCACAGACAGATATGGGCCTGCGCAGGAATCGTCCCTCCAGTTCAATATTGACAAACTGTCCTGGCGCTGTTATTGCGCTTGTGTCACCGTGGAGCACCAATCTGTAAATGCCGCTTGCGAGTGGTTCATTTTGTTCTATATCAAAAAGACTTTTAATCATATCAATTCCCCATTTGTTTGTATACTGCTTTACGCGCATCCCGGTGTTCCCAAGCCGGCATACCCGCAACCAACGTGAGCAGACATCTGCCAAAAACCGTTTCGCCCTCAAATGGTGTCGCTCTGCCCTTTGATAGGAATTCGCCAGGATCAATCACATAACCGGCACTCAGGTCATAAACCGTCAAATCAGCAGGGGCCCCCGGCTTAATTTCGCTCCCGACAGCAAAACGTTTTGCTGGATTAGCATGCATCAGTGCAATGAGCCGCTCAAGCGTAATAACACCTTTTTTGACGAGCTTCGTATACAGAATCGGAAAGGCCGTTTCGAGACCGACGATGCCGTTGAGGCTCCCTGAGAGCCCGCCCGCTTTTTCCTGAACGGCATGCGGCGCGTGATCTGTTGCAATCATATCGATTGTCCCATCCTGAATTCCTGCAATGAGAGCAGCCCTGTCCTCACGGGATCGGATGGGCGGATTCATTTTATATCGGCCATCGTCGAGCAGCTCCTCGTCGCAGAGAACAAGATAATGCGGTGCCGTTTCACAACTGACAGGCAGGCCTTCCGCCTTCGCCCTACGTACAAGCTCAACACTCTCCTTCGTTGAAACATGGCAAATATGCAAATCGCACCCCGTTTTGCGCACCAGCGCAATGTCCCGTTCAACTTCTCGCCATTCGCTTTCCGGGGGATTACCCTTTAACCCATGCGCACGCGCGTAGATACCGTCATGAACACAGCCGCCATTTGTCAGCTCGGGGACCTCGCAATGTGCTACAATCATTTTGCCCAGCTTCTTTGCCCTCATCATTGCCTGCTCCATCAAGGCCCCGCTTCTGACCCCGACTCCATCATCCGAAAATGCAACCGCAGAAGCTGCCAGTGCTTCCATATCAGAAAGTGTGGCTTGCTTCTCCCCCACCGTGATACTGGCATAAGGCAGTACATGAATCTGAGCGTCCCGATCAATTCTCTCAAGCACGCTTGCCATATTATCAACACTGTCCGGTACGGGATTGAGGTTCGGCATTGCGCAGACAGTCGTAAAACCACCGTGTGCCGCCGCCAAGCTGCCTGTCAAAATCGTCTCTTTATAAGAAAAACCCGGCTCTCTCAGATGTACATGCACATCTATGAGACCGGGAAAAATGAAACAGTTATTCACATCATAAACAAGAGTGCCGGGAACGGGAGCAATATCGGCTTTTATTTCTGAAATAATGCCGTCTTCGATTAAAACATCTTTTCTGATAAATACGCCGTCATACAATAGTGCGGCATTTTGGATAAGGTATTTCACGTGGCAGACCTCCCGTCGATCCCTAATTTCGTGACATATTATCATGTTCATTCTGTCCTGTCAACATCTAATTTATTAACAAATATTTTTTGTTCATTTTAATATATTTCGGGCCGTGGATACGCAGTCACCTGTTTTAAACACAGGATGTTGTAAATAAAAAGCGCTTTCCCACATCTTGAACAAGTCCAGTAAAAACGGACATTGCCGAAAAGCGACCTCCTATCGTAAAATAAAAACGATAGGAGGTTTTGCTATGTCAAGACGATATACGCACATAAAAGAAATAGAAGACGAGATATTTGC
>Ga0074193_1000094_pt1 | contig 163106 bp, 164 predicted proteins | sample EPASupsiteHSE605_FD_64523 | JGI IMG/M metagenome (GOLD analysis project Ga0074193, IMG submission 64523) | Bioremediated contaminated groundwater from EPA Superfund site, New Mexico - Sample HSE6-05 | ecosystem: Environmental > Aquatic > Deep subsurface > Groundwater > Contaminated ... | reverse complement strand
GGTCTTACTCCCCACGTTTGGTTACCCTCTCGTGACAGACCGCGACTACATGGTGAACGAGCAATTTACATGTCTGACACTTTTCAGTCAGATAGATCAGCCAGGCTTGGCCTGGCGTACCGAATTTTCACGAATGTTAACCAGAAAAAACGATTTCATTTGATTTTATTCGTGTTCATTCGTGGCTAAAGGTTTTTGCTTGATGCCCAAAATAATCATCGACAACATGGAAGTGGAAGTCCCACAGGGCGTCAACGTTCTCGAAGCGGCGAAGCAGGTTGGGATCTGGATACCCCACTTTTGCTATCACCCCGCCCTGGGGAGCGTGGGAGCCTGTCGGCTCTGCGCCATGAAATTTCTGGAAGGGCCGGTAAAGGGGGTCCAGATGTCCTGCATGATCCCGGCCCAGGACGGAATGGTGGTCTCAACCACCGACGGCGAGGCGGCCCGCATGCGCCGGATGGTCATCGAGTGGCTCATGCTCAACCACCCCCACGACTGCCCGGTCTGCGACGAAGGTGGGGAGTGCCTCCTGCAGGACTATACCGTGGCCGGCGGGCACGGCATCCGCCGCTACCGGGGGCGGAAGCGGACCCACACCAACCAATATCTGGGACCGTACATCGAACACGAGATGAACCGCTGCATCCAGTGCTACCGCTGCGTCCGCTTCTACCAGGAATACGCAGGGGGGAGCGACTTCGGCGTCATGGGGAGCGCGGCGCGGGTTTACTACGGACGCTTTTCCGAAGGGGAGCTGGAATCCCCCTTTTCCGGCAACCTGGTGGACATCTGCCCCACCGGGGTCTTCACCGACAAAACCGCCCGCTTCCGCGCCCGCTACTGGGACTACGACATGGCACCCTCGGTCTGCCCCCACTGCTCTTTGGGGTGCAACACCATCCCCGCCGCCCGCTACCGGGAACTCTTGAAGACCATGGCACGACGGAACGACGCGGTTAACGGCTGGTTCATCTGCGATAAAGGAAGGTTCGGAAACAGCCCCGTTAACGACCCGAAGCGGCCACGCACCCCGCTCATAGACGGGACTGAGGCAAGCTGGGAAGCAGCCCTGGATGCCCTCGTTCTTCGTCTCGGCGAGGTGCTGAAGATTTACGGTGAAGGAAGCATTGCCGTGGTCGGCTCCCCCCGCCTCGCCCTGGAAGGAAACGCCCTGCTGCCGATCCTGGCCGCATGCGCGGACGGAGGCTTCCTCAGTTTCTTTGCCGATGCCGGCGAGGCCGATCGAACCGCCACCGCCGTCTCGCTGCTGAACAGGGACAATGCCGCCGGCATGGCCGACGTGCAGGCTGCCGACGCCGTAGTCATCATGGGTGGCGACCTGCTGGAGGAGGGGCCGATGATGGCCCTGGCAGTGCGGCAGGCGTGGCTCAAGGGAGCTCGGCTGTTCATGGTCGGAGGTGATGGGGGTGTCGTGCTGACCAAAACCCTCGGTCTCCAGGTCACCCCTCTGACATCGCTGGCTGCCGCCCCGCTCGCTGAGTTCCGAAATCCGGTGATCGTCTGCGGCACGTCCCGGGCAGCCCTTGACGAGATCGAAGTCGCGGCGGGAGCGGGTGCGAAGCTGGCCTGCCTTCTTTCCGGCCCCAACGCCTTTGCCGCGGCAATGCTCTCCCGTGAACATGGTGCGCCGGGGCTGTCGCAAGCAATCGCCGGCGGCACGATAAGAGGAATTATCGCCTTCGAAGCGGACATTCCCCCTGAACTGCTGGCAGACATCCCCTTCGTCGCAGCCGCCGACTGGCTGCCGACGGAAACCGTCAGGCAGGCGCAGATATTCCTCCCCACCACCGCCTGGGTGGAAATGGAGGGGACCTTCATCAACAACGAGGGGAGGGCCCAGCGCTTCAAGCAGGTGATGCAGCCGGGACTCCCCATCAAGGGGCTCGATCCGGCACTCCACCCGCCGCGGGTCCACGGCAGGGTTGCCCCCGGCGGCGATGTCCGGCCGGCCTGGCAGGTGATAGATGCTTTGATCGAGCGGCTCGGCGGAGAGCGGATTGTCGAACCGCTCGGCGGCCGGTGGGAAAAGCTGCGTAACCTCGACCCGGAAGGTGGAGGAACAAGGGTTTTATGACTGAAACCACCCTCGACATACTGCTCCACGTGGCCAAGATCGGTGGCGTCTTCTTCGTCATCCTGACCCTGGCCGCCTACCTGGTCTTTGCCGAACGACGCATCCTCGCCTGGATACAGGACCGCAAGGGGCCGAATCGGGTCGGGCCGCAAGGGTTGCTTCAGCCGCTCGCCGACCTGATCAAGATGCTGACCAAGGAGGATTTCTGCCCGGCAGGAGCCGACAGATGGCTCTTCTACCTGGCTCCGGCCATGGCCGCCATCCCGGCCATCCTGACCTTTGCGGTTGTCCCATTCGGCGCGCCGGTCAGCATTCTCGGCCGCACCTTACCCATGCAGGTGGCCGACCTGCACGTGGGGCTCCTCTTCTTCATGGCCCTCTCATCCATCGCCATTTACGGCGTGGCACTCGGCGGCTGGGCCTCCAACTCCAAGTATGCCCTGCTGGGCTCAATCCGCGGCCTGGCCCAGCTCATCTCCTACGAGCTCTCCATGGGGCTGTCGCTCGTGCCGGTGGTGATGCTGGCCCGCTCGTTCCGCCTCTCGGACATCGTCAACGCCCAGGCAAATTGCTGGTTCATCATCTATCAGCCGCTGGCCTTCATCATTTTCCTCATCAGCATCATTGCCGAGTGCAAACGGGTCCCTTTCGACATCCCGGAAGCAGAGGGCGAGCTGGTGGCCGGCTTTCATACCGAGTACTCGGGGATGCGTTTCGGGCTCTTCTTCGTCGGCGAGTACATCAACATCATCGTCCTGGGCGGCCTGGCAGCGACCTTTTTCCTCGGCGGCTGGCACGGCCCGTACCTTCCGCCGATGGCCTGGTTCTCCATCAAGGTGCTCGCCTTCGCCTTTTTCTTCATCTGGGTGCGCGGCACCATGCCCCGGCTACGCTACGACCAGCTCATGCACCTGGGCTGGAAGGTGCTGACACCGTTGGCGCTCGTCAATATTCTGGCCACCGGCTGGTGGTTGATGCTCTTTTGATCGTTTCCGTCACTGCCCGCGGGTAAACTATTTAACGAAAAAGGAGGAGACACGATGACTGAGAACGTGAATGAAAAAGACGAACACGGACACACCCCCCTCATCGACGCGGCAAAAGCAGGGGACGTGGGGGCAATCAGCGATCTGGTCAGCCGCGGCGCAGAGATTGACGCCAAAAGCGAAAAGGGGAAAACAGCGCTTCACTACGCGGCAGCCAATGGCCATGCATGGGCAATCAAGGAATTGCTGGCAAACGGGGCCGAGGTTGACCCGCGCGACAGGGATTGGCACACGCCGTTGATGCTCGCCGCCATTTACGGCTGCAACGAATGCGTTCAGGACCTGTTAAGCTCCGGCGCAGACGTCAGCGCACGAACCCTGGCGGGAAATTCAGCCCTGATGTACGCGGAGAACAACGGCCACACCGAAACCGCCGAGATCCTGAAAAAGGTTTTGCGCGCCAGACCGCACGCAACGGTGTAGTCGAGAACAAGCATAATCAAGGTTTTATGGCCTTATTTACCGACATAAAGGCGCTCTGCATCGGCCTCTGGACCACCTGGAAGCATATCTTCCGCCGACCGGCAACCATCCAGTACCCGGAAGAGAAGCGCATCCCGTATCCGCGCTACCGGGCAAGGATCGTCCTGACCCGGGACCCGGAGGGGGGTGAGCGTTGCGTCGCCTGCTACCTCTGCTCAGCCGCCTGTCCCGTGGACTGCATCTCCATGCAGGCGGCCGAGCGTGAAAACGGACGCCGCTATGCCGCGTGGTTCCGCATCAACTTCTCCCGCTGCATCTTCTGCGGCCTCTGCGCCGAGGCCTGCCCGACCATGGCGATCCAGATGACGCCGGACTACGAGATCTGCAAGCGGGACATCATGGAACTGGTCTACGAAAAGGAAGACCTTTTGATCGACAGCTGCGGCAAGGATCCGGACTACAACTTTTACCGCCATGCCGGGATCGGCGTGGTCAATCCGCGCGGCGGGAACGAGGACGAGGCGCCGCCGGTGGATGTGCGCGGATTGATGCCATAATTAAACAAATCTGCCACAGAGACACGGAGTTTTGCACAGAGAAACTCAAAAGAGTTTTAAGCCTGGAAAAACATTTGAACACGGATCAAATCTGATTTGTACGGATTTTCGCGGATTTAGAAGACCAAGAACAAAGACCCAAATGGTTATGACCTGAAACCTGATATATCCTCTGTTTCTCCGTGCCTCTGTGTCTCTGTGGCAAAAGTGATTATAAAATGGAACAAGCACTATTTTACATACTGGCCACTGTCGCCGTCATCGCCACCGGCTTCGCCATCACGGAGAAACACACGGTGCACGCCATCGTCTACCTGGTGACCTCCTTCTTCGCCCTGGCGGTCGTCTTCTACCTGCTCGGCGCGCCGCTGGTTGCGGTTTTCGAGGTCATCATCTATGCCGGCGCCATCATGGTGCTGTTCATGTTCGTCATCATGATGCTCGACCTGGGGCACCCGGAAAAGGTGGCGCTGCCAGGCATGCGCGACTGGTGGCCCGCTCTGCTTCTCGGCGGAATCATCCTGGCTGCGATCATCGTCCTGTTAACCGCACAGCAGCAGGCCGTGATCGGAAAACTGCCGTATGTGGGCATCAGGGACTTCAGCCGCGTCCTGTTCCGGAAATACGGCATCGCCGTCGAGATAATCTCCATGCAGCTTCTCTTCGCGCTGGTAGGCGCCTTGTACCTGGGGAGGCGCCGATGAGGATACAGGTTCAAGGTTCAAGGTTCAAGGTTCAAGGTTCGAGGTTCGAGGTTCGAGGTTCGAGGTTCGAGGTTCGAGGTTCAGGGTTCAGGGTTCAGGGTTCAGGGTTCAGGGTTCAGGGTTCAGGGTTCAGGGTTCAGGGTTCAGGGTTCAAGGTTCGAGGTTCGAGGTTCGAGGTTCGAGGTTCGAGGTTCGAGGTTCGAGGTTCGAGGTTCGAGGTTCAGGGTTCGAGGTTCGAGACCCTCGTTCCTCGATCCTGATTCCCCAGTCCTCTTTCGTTCACTCATTTACTGAAAACAGGCTCGTACTGAAATGATAGTTCCATTGCTACATGTATTGGTTCTGGCCGGGATACTCTTCGTCCTCGGGCTGACCTGCGTTCTGGTCTGGCGAAGCAATATCATCATGATGCTGATCGGCATCGAGATCATGCTCAACGCCGCCATGCTCGCCTTCGTCGGTGGCGCAAACCGTTGGGGGGCGGCTGACGGCCAGGTGTTCGCCCTGATGATCATGGCCATGACCTCCGCCGAGGTTTCGCTGGCCCTGGCGCTGGTGGTCTACCTGCACCGGCGGAAGAAGACGGTGAACGCGGATGAATTCAATTCGATGAGAGGCTGATTTTTGCCACAGAGACACGGAGTCACGGAGTTTTTCACAGAGAAAGTCAAAAGATTTTTGCGTGGTCTTGCATAAAACCTAAGCCGGCAAAGCCGGAACCAAACAAGAAAAAATCAAAGCCAATGGAACGCGGATAAAATCTGATTTGAGCGGATTTACACGGATAAATCTTAAAACAGGAAAAAGGGTTTTTCTCCGTGTCTCTGTGCCTCTGTGGCAAAACTTAAAGGAATCGATGAAACTCTACCTCTCCTTCATACTCCTCCTCCCGCTGCTGGGGGGAATCATCAACGCCCTGGTCGGCCGGCAACTGCCCCGCCGCATCGCAGAGACCCTCGCCTGCGGGGTGGTGTGGGTGTCGTTCGTCTGCAGCCTGTCGGCCTTCGTCGCCTACCGGGCGCCGCTCAAGGTGGAGCTCATCTCCTGGCTGGCCGCCTTCGATTTCAAGGCGCCAATCACCCTCTATCTCGACCCGCTCTCGCTGGTGATGGTCCTCATGATCACCTTTGTCTGCGGGCTGATCCACGTCTATGCGGTCGGCTACATGGCGGACGACCCCGACTATGCCCGCTTTTTTGCCCTCCTCAACCTGTTCGTCTTCGCCATGCTCCTGCTGGTGCTGGCGGAAAACCTGCCACTCCTCTACCTGGGATGGGAGGGGGTCGGCTTCTGCTCCTACGCCCTGATCGGTTTCTGGTACCGGGAGGAACGGAACGCCACCGCCGGTCGCAAGGCGTTCATCGTCACCAGGATCGGCGACACCGCCTTCGGCATTGCCGTTGTCTGGATGTTTCAACTCTTTTCCACGGTCTCCATCACTGAATTGAACGGCCTCGGCTTTCTCATGCCGGCCGGGGTGATCACCGCCCTGGGACTTCTGCTCCTCATCGGCGCCATGGGGAAATCGGCCCAGCTGCCGCTCATGGTCTGGCTCCCCGACGCCATGGCCGGCCCCACGCCGGTTTCCGCCCAGATACACGCCGCCACCATGGTGACCGCCGGGGTCTACCTCCTCGCCCGCATGTTCCCCCTCATCGGGGCATCGGCCACGGTGCAGGGAGTCATCGCCTTAACCGGCGGGCTGACCGCCTTCTACGCGGCAAGCTGCGCCCTTGCCCAGCGGGACCTGAAGCGGGTTCTGGCCTACTCGACCATCAGCCAGATCGGCTACATGATGCTCGGGGTGGGGTGTGGCGCCATTACCGCCGCCACCTTTCACCTCCTTGTCCACGCCTTCTTCAAGGCGCTGCTCTTCCTGGCGGCAGGCTGTGTCATAACCGCGCTCCACCATGAACAGGACATCTTCCGCATGGGGGGGCTGCGCAGGAACCTTCCCCTCACCTTTTGGCCTTTCCTGGCCGGCGCCGTCTGTCTGGCCGGCCTCCCGCTCACCGGCGGTTTCTTCAGCAAGGATGCGATTCTCGCGGCGGCCTGGGAAAAAGGCGGACTCCTCTACGGCGGACTCTATCTGCTCGGCCTCTTTACCGCTCTCCTGACGTCGGTCTACACCTTCCGCATGGTTTACCTGGTATTCGGGGGGACCGGCGCAGAGCCCCATCGCGTGCCGCGGGTCATGGAAGCCATGCTCATCCCCCTGGCCCTGCTGGGTCTTTTTGGCGGCATCATCAATCTGCCGGAATACCTGACCGGGGGGTGGCTCGGCCGGTTCCTGGCAACGACCGTCAAGGGAGGCACGACACCGGTTTCCCACGGGGAAGAGCTGGCGCTCCAGGGAATTGCCGCGCTTCTGGCGCTGGCCGGCCTTGCCGTCGTCCATCGCCGTTATGGCGGCGACCGGCGTGAAAAGCGGCTTGCCGCAGCAGTGGCGCCGGCGACAGGGCTGACCGCATTCCTCCTCAACGGCTGGTACGCGGACAGTCTCTACCGGTTCCTTTTCATCCGCCCCTACGCGGCCCTCGCCCGCAGCCTCTGGGAACGGGTGGATGAAGGGATGATCGACGATTCACTCGACCGGCTGGCCTTTTTTCTCGGCAAGTCGGGGGAGAGGCTCGGTGCTTGGACCACCGGAAGGGTGTCTGTCTATCTTCTCTCGCTGGCGGCTGGGCTTGGGCTGATTGTGGCATACTTCGCCTGGGTGGTTTTAACGCAGGGTGGGAAATAGAGTGGGAAGAGATGAAAAGAACCTTTCTGCTCTTTGTTGTTCTTGTATTTTTGCCAGCACTTTCTTCCTCTGCGACTCTGAAGCCACCATGGAAATGCCTGATAAATACTGGAACATTTGAGTATTGGTATGATACTTATGTTTTTGGTTATGCAAATAAATATGAAAAAAAATATTGTTCAACAAACTTAATAATAGATAACGAATCTAAGTAAGACTATGCGGGATCTAGTTGAATTAGTTGACTGACATTTGTATCTGAATGGCCAAATCATCTAATCAACTACGTCCTGCTGAAATTCACTGAATCACGATTGAAAATTATGAAGACCGAAAGAGAAATAGCAATTCAGATGTATGAGCGCGAACACTCGCGGTGGAACCAGTGGGCGCTATTCTTTTTTGGTTCCATTACATCTGTGTTCGTCCTCTATAACCAACTACAGAGTATATTGCCTATTCGCATACCGCTACTTGCTTCGGCATGCCTATCCATTCTCTGGGTATTGGTTGCACAGAGCATCCGTCGAACGACTTGGTCATGGAGACAGGTTATCCTGGAGTTGGAAAGGGACGAGACTGCGGGCAAAGCATTCGAACTTTTTAAACAGAAGGGCAAAAGGTTCTCTGGATGGCGTGATCTAGGTCAGACTTTGCAGCTGTGGCGAGCTGAACCATATCAGAGAGTAACGAGAATTCTCACACTGATAGGCATTCTATCGGCTTTATCGTTCTTGGTGCTGGCAATTATCATTAGGTGCTAACAACGGGCTCCAGCAGATGCGCTTAGCCCAGTTGGTAGAAAAAGCAAGGAGGTATAACATGAAAATCATCTTAATGGTGTTAGCCTTTTTTGCGTGTTCGTTTAGTTGCCTTGAGACAAGTTCTCAGGATATTCGCGCGGAAAGACCAAGCGGCAAGAATTGGAAACAGGTTACTGATTTGCATTATATGAATTTCAATAGTGTCAAAAAAATTAAAGCTAAGGTTTATCAAATAGAGTTCTGTATTCCCGCATATGGAGGATGGTACTATTGGACAGATCGGATACATTGCGATAGCGGCATGACATGGAGTCTGAATACCAGGACCAAAGAATGGGTTGGACCTTTAACGCCATCTGATTATCATAAGGCTGCTGCTAGCATTGTCTGTAAAAACTAAAAGTAAATAATCCGCGCCCATAGGACGCGGCTTTGAAAGCGCCCCCCATAGGGGGGCAAAGCACTATCGTATGAGTTTCAAGCGTTCCAGATAAAGCCGGCATTAAATCCGACGATTGACCAGCCTTACCCATAACATTAATATTGCTATGGCGACCCAGTTAACAATCTTATGACCGGCCAGAGGCCATACCCATACGGGACCGGCATAGCCAACTAACATGACCACGCCCGTAGGGCGTGGGTTTCAACTTCGCACTAAATAGAATCATATGTTGCTTATTTGGACTGACGATATTTATTGGAACAATCTTTCACCCAGCTGCTTATGCAGAAAAGTCCAACAAGGATCTCCCTCGAAAAATGGCTGAAACAAACTGAAGAATAAATAGTCTGATTGATGTAGGAATATCCCTTGCGGGTATCCGGCGTATCGTTTTCGGATTCCGGGCACCCACAAGGGATGCCCCCGGATGATTTGTAATGGCATATAATCCCGAAATACATCATCGCCGCTCCATTCGCCTCAAGCATTACGATTACTCACAAAATGGTGCGTATTTTGTGACATTGTGCTCGTTCGGCCGCGAATGTTGCTTCTCACAGTACCCGGAACTGGCGAGAATTGTGGATAAGGAATGGCAAGGTATTCCGGAGCGATTTCCCAGTGCGGTCATTGATGAATACGTTATCATGCCGAATCATTTCCATGGGATCATCGTTATTGGGGACGGGATGGGAAACAAACCGGAAGGATGCCTGAAACCAGGATACCCGCAAGGGGTATCCCTACAAAAGCAGGTCATGGTAGGAAAGGCGGGTTTGGGTAACATCGTCGGAGCGTTTAAATCACTGAGCGTGAATGCGTGGTTGAAGGTCATCAAGTCAAGAGAGATCAACGCCAGGGGTAAGTTCTGGCAAGACAACTACTACGAGCACGTCATTCGCAACGAACAGGAGTTGAACCGCATCCGCACCTATATTGCCGACAATCCGCTGCAATGGGAATCGGACTGGGAAAATCCCGTGAATCATGGCCGTACAGACATGAAACAGTCTGACGAATGGATGGTCTGATGTAGGGATACCCCTTGCGGGTATCCGCTTTACCTTTTTGCCGATTCCGAGCACCCGCAAGGGGTGCCACTACAAGGAATTACATGCTAAACGACTACCCAATTCTGACAATCCTCACCTTCCTCCCCCTTGTCGGGTGCCTGCTCCTCACGCCGTTTCGGAAACGGCCCGAGGTTGTCCGCCCCATTGCGCTCGGGATCGGCCTTCTGGAACTGGCGCTGGCCGGCTGGCTCTATGTGACGGCCACATCAGCCACAACCGGACTCCCCTCCTTTTTTCTGCTGGAGGACCACCCCTGGATCGAACGGTTCGGCATCCGCTACACCCTCGGCCTGGACGGCATCAGCCTCCTCATGGTGCTCCTCACCGCTTTTATCTCCATCGTCGCCATGGTCGTCTCCTGGCGGAGCATTAAGGAGCGGGTGGCGCTGCACTATCTCCTCATCCTCGTCATGGAAACCGGCATCATGGGTGTCTTTCTATCCCTCGACCTGTTCCTCTTTTACCTGTTCTGGGAGGTGATGCTCATCCCCATGTTCTTCCTCATCGGCATATGGGGGCACGGCCGCCGCATCTACTCGGCGGTGAAGTTCTTCCTCTACACCCTGGCAGGCTCGCTCCTTATGTTGCTGGCGATTATCGGCCTCTACCTGATCCATGGTGCCCAGAGCGGCACGTACACCTTTGCCCTGTCTTCCCTGCTCCATACGCGGATTGCGCCGGACATGGGCTGCTGGCTGTTCGCTGCCTTTCTCCTCGCCTTCGCCATCAAGGTACCGCTCTTCCCGGTACATACCTGGCTTCCCGACGCCCATACCGATGCACCAACCGCGGGTAGCGTGATCCTCGCCGGCCTGCTCCTGAAAACCGGCGCTTACGGCCTGATCCGTTTCGGCTATCCCCTCTTCCCGGCAGCGGCCAAGTCGTTCACCCCGCTCATCTTCACCCTGGCGGTGATCGGCATTATCTACGGCTCGTGGATTGCCTACGCGCAAAAAGACATGAAGCGGCTGGTGGCCTATTCCAGCGTCGGCCACATGGGATTCGTGGCTCTCGGCATCGCTGCCTGGACGCCGGTGGCGCTGTCAGGCGCGGTATTGCAGATGGTCAATCACGGGGTGACGACCGGCGCACTCTTCGCCCTGGTGGGAATGCTCGACGAGCGGACCGACACGCGTGAGATCGCTGCCTACGGCGGACTGTGGGGCAAGGTGCCGGTTTTCTCCTTCTTCTTTCTCCTCTTCGCCATGGCCTCTGCCGGACTTCCCGGTCTCAACAATTTCGTCGGCGAGTTCCTCGTTCTCACCGGGAGCTTCCGCGTTACCCCACTGGCCGTGGTGTTTGCCTTCAGCGGCATCGTCCTGGCACTCGTCTACACGATCCGACTGGTGCAGGAACTGCTCTTCGTCGAGGAACGGCAGACGCTCCCTCTGGCAGACCTCTCCCTGCGCGAGGGCGGCCTGCTCTTGGTGCTGGCGCTGATCGCCGTCTACCTGGGGGTTCACCCGGCGCCGCTGCTGGAGCTGATCAAAGTCCCGGTGACATTGCTGACAGGGAACCCATAGTTTTTGCCGGAGTTACAGAAGCACGAATAAAACCCTGCAACCGCAAAGGACCCAAAGGGCCTAAAACCAGAGCGCAGAGTAAAATCAAAACATTTTATGGGACGCAGATTTACAGGATGAACGCAGATTTTAGAGACTAAAAACCTTTTGTTTATTGCTTTTGATTTGATCCGCTTTTTCTGCGTTCATCTGCGTCCCATTGCTTTTTGTCTTTCTTTGTAAGTGGTTAACGATTTGCTGATTTAACGGAGTTCCTAAATGACCGTGGCCGATATCTGGATAATCATGCCGCTCGCCATCCTTGCCGGTGCTTCACTGCTGATACTCTTGCTCGGCGCGGTCGTACCGGGACGCTACAGCACGGCTGTCGGCGTTGCCGCCTGCGTTGGCTCGGCGCTCTGGGCTCTCCAGTTGCAACCGGCTGCATTTTCCCAGACTCTCGGCGTGGCGTTTACCCCCTTTGCCCGCTTCTTCACGGTGCTTTTTTCCCTCACCGCCGCCGCAACCCTGCTCCTCTCCCACGACCACAACGTAAGGCGCGACATAAGCGGAGAAGAATACCCGGCCACCGTCGTCTTCGCCGCCTTCGGCATGGCTGTGGTCAGCGCATCCGCCAACCTGTTGATCCTCTTCCTCGGACTGGAGGCCCTCACCTTCGCCTTCTACATTCTGGTCGCCATCGATCTAAACCGCGCCGAATCGGCCGAGGCGGGACTCAAGTATCTCCTTCTGGGGGCCATCTCCGCAGCCTGCATCGCCTTTGGCATCGCCCTCCTCTATGCCGCCGTCGGAACGCTCGCCATTCCGGAGGTCGTGCGTCTGACGCTTTCCGCCGGAGCTCAAGACCCCATAGCCCTGGCCGGGTGGGGACTGTTGCTGATCGGCATCGCCTTCAAGATCTCCCTTGTTCCGGCCCATCTCTGGACGCCGGACGTCTACCAGGGAGCGCCGACGCCGGTGGTCGCCTTCCTCTCCACCGCCTCAAAGGGTGCCGCCATAGCATTCCTCCTGCTGCTTTTGCCTTCCGGCAGCGGTTTTAAGACCCTCCATGCGCCGCTCTGGTGGCTGTCTCTTCTCTCCATGCTGGTGGGAAACCTGGCCGCCTTGCTGCAAACCAATCTGAAAAGGATGCTTGCCTATTCTTCCATCGCCCAGATGGGATACCTGGTACTGGCGCTCCTCACCGGCAGCAGTGAGGGCTTTGCCGCCGTAATTCTCTACGTGGTGGTATACACGGCCATGAACCTGGCCGCCTTTGGCGCCGTGGCATCCCTGACGGATGCGGTTGGGATGGAAAATGTGGAGGATTATCGGGGGGTCGGCTACAGCAGGCCGTTTCAGGGTGCGGTGCTGGCCTTGGCCATGTTCGCCCTGGCGGGCATCCCCCCCACGGCCGGTTTCATCGGCAAGTTCTTCATCTTTTACGCCGCCTTCAGGGGAGGTGAAGTCCCTCTGGCAATAATCGGCATCCTGGCGGCGGCAGTCTCCGCTTACTACTACCTGCGGGTGGTGGTAAACCTCTACATGCGCCCCGGAGATGCGCCTGCATCGCGCAAACCGGCGTCCATGACGGAGTCCGTCGCCCTCTCTGCCGCAGCACTGGTAATTCTCGCAGTGGGCGTCTATCCTTCTCCGCTCCTCAGGCTGATCGACTCCATCCTCCGCTGACCCCGTTTACCTTCCCATGCAGCAACCTTTTTGACTATGGGTATGAGCAGCCTTTGTCCCTGACTGCGCCGGCACAATTGAAAATATTCAATAAATATTTTCATTGCATTTTATACGTGATATAAGTTGGACGGTTTGATTGAGAGCCCAAGAAGTCCTTGCAATCCCACACGGAAAGATAAAAGACACGACTATGGAAAAGCATATGATTCGAAAAGTGAGTGGAGCATTTACCGGTGGTGCCATTGGAGGGTTGGTCGATAGCATTAACATCACGATTTTTGGCAAGATAGGAATAAGTGACCTTTTGGAAGTCAGTATGAAGCCGGAATTTACCGCCCCCTGGCTTTATCAGCGAATGGTCTGGGGTGGCATTTGGATGCTTTTGCTACTTCTTCCCTTGTGGAAAAATCAAACTATTCTCCGTGGATGCCTATTCAGTCTATTGCCATCCGCCATGATGCTCTTCATGGTCTTGCCAAATATGGGTAAAGGCCTTCTCGGTCTTGGCTTTGGGACTCTGACACCGATGGTCGTCATCGGCTTGAATTTCATTTACGGCATCGTTGCGGCCTATTGGTATAAGGCAACAGTGGAAACCGCCTGACTAGCGGTTGCACGGGATAAATGGCTCTTTCTATGCAGCCACAAGCCTAATAGCAATCCGGAAAGGTGAACGAAAAGTTGTCATTTCGGTTATTTTAAGATATCCTTACTGTAAGGAGGTAAGGATAATGCTAGCAAAGAAAACCGCCAAAAACCAATTAACCCTGCCGAAAGAAATCGCCGACAAATTTCCAGGAGTCGATCTGTTCGACGCAAAGGTGGAACGGAACCGGATAGTCCTGGTGCCGGTTAAGGTGACGCCGATCGCCACATCTTTGGAAAGCATCAGAGAAAAGATGGAGAAACTCGGAATTACTGAAGGGGATGTAGCTAACGCTGTTGCATGGGCACGGAAGAAGAGCCGGTGAAGCAGGTTATCCTCGATACCAACGTGCTCGTTTCCGCCCTTCTTTTCAAGGGACGCCTGACCAGACTTGTCGAACTCTGGCAGAACGGCCTCATCATTCCGGTTATTTCCAGGGAAACATTTACAGAGTTACGGCAGGTGCTCCACTACCCGAAGTTTGCGCTGACCGCGGACGAGATAAAGGCGATCATAGAGGACGAAATTCTCCCCTTTTTCGATGTGGTGGATGTGGCGGAAAATGCGGACGGCGTCTGTCGCGACCCGTACGATGACATGTTTCTTGCGGTTGCCGTCAGTGCTCAAGCATCCTATATCGTGACCGGCGACAAGGATCTGCTGGCGCTGGAACGCTATGGTGCGGCAAAAATCGTTTCGCCGCAGGAGTTTCTGGAAAAGATCGACAATTAGCCGATATTCAACATGAAAATCGGAACAATTCCCGTAAGTTCGATGCCCAATCTTTGCTATCCCCTGCATGCTTAAATGCACCGCTGCGCTCTTGCCGCCTCCTCTGTATCAATATTATTGACATCCCATACTCTTTATCGGTAATGTGTTTAATCTAATTTGTTATAAATAATTTTCTTTCCAAGAGTGCGCAGGTGCTCTCGGCGACGGAGGATTGTATGCAGTCATGCAGATGGATCCATCATCGTTTTTCTCTGTTTCTTTTGCTGCTGGCAATGCTCTGTCCCGTTTCGGCCCATGCCGTCCTTGAACGGGAACAGGTCGATTCCCCAATAAAGACAAAGAGCGCGGAGGAGGGGGCGAAGGATCTGTCTGGAAAGAACGACCGCAAGCCAAAGCGCACGGAAGATGAACTGATCGTCAAGTTCAAAAGCGGCACCGATGATCAGGCCAGAAAGAAGAGCCACGCCAAGTTTGGAGCGACAAAGAAAAAGGAGTTTTCTCGTCTTCGCATGCATCATGTGAAACTGAGAAAGGGGATAACGGTCGAGGAGGCGATTCAAGAATACGCGCAGGACCCCAATGTGGAATATGCCGAGCCGAATTTCATTTATACTGCGGAAGCTCTTCCCGATGAAAGCCGCTTCAGCGAGCTGTGGGGCATGTACAACACCGGTCAGACCGGCGGGACGCCCGGCGCGGACATCCATGCCGGCGCGGCATGGGACATCACCACAGGGAGCAGGGACGTAGTCGTGGCGGTCATTGATACGGGGATCGACTACAACCACCCCGACCTGGCACCCAACATCTGGAAAAACCCTGGGGAAACTGCCGGAAATCTGATAGACGATGACGGCAATGGCTATCCTGACGACATATATGGGATAGATACGTTCAATCACTTCAGCTGGCCCTTTGACGACAACGGCCATGGCACCCACGTCGCCGGCACCATCGGCGCAGTCGGCAATAACGGCATCGGTGTTGCCGGAGTGAACTGGAACGTACAGATCGTCACGTGCAAGTTCCTCAACGCCGGCGGCAGCGGTGACACATCAGGCGCGGTGGAGTGTCTCGAATATATACGAGGGCTGAAGGTCAAAGGTGTGAACATAGTTGCCACCAGCAACAGCTGGGGGGGAGGAGACTATTCTCAGGCGCTCTACGATGCCATCAATGCCCAGAGGGATATTCTCTTCATCGCCGCAGCCGGCAATGATGGAGCCGATTTGACTACTAACGGATGGAACCATTATCCTTCAGGCTATGAATTGCCCAATATAATTTCTGTGGCTGCCACAGATCATAATGACAACAAGGCGGTCTTTTCCAATTACGGCAGGAGGAGTGTGGATATCAGCGCCCCGGGCGTCAAGATCCTCAGCACACTGCCGGCACAGAACAAATGGAATATCACCGGTGGCTATGGTCTGCTTTCCGGCACATCCATGGCCACTCCCCATGTCACGGGGGTTGCCGCCCAGCTTAAGGCCCAAGACCCAGGGCGGGACTGGATTACCATAAAAAACCTCCTCCTGGCGGGTGGGGACAACGTGTCGAGTATGTACGAGCGGACGGTTACCGGTAAGCGGCTCAATGCCAATGGCTCACTGTCCTGCAATAACAGGCCGGTCTTTTCCGCTCTCAGCCTGCCAACAACGATTACCGCGGGAACTCCGGTGACGGTTTCCGCACTGAGCATCAATTGTGACCTGCCCGTTGGCCCCGTGGTGATGCGAACCTCCACGGGAGAGGTCATAACCCTTGCCGACGATGGAACCGGAGCCGACCTTGCTGCCGGAGACGGGATATTTACTGGAACCTGGACTCCCAAAGGAGCCAAGGCCATACTGCTTTTTTCCTCTTCGGCAGGGCAGGACACGGTGGAATATCCTGCCTTTGCCATTGCCGGATACACGGCAAATACCGCCTTGAGCACCCCATACAGCGACAGCGTACCCGTCTCGGGCTATCCCCCCTATGGCTGGTCCATCCTTTCGGGAAGTCTCCCTCCCGGAATAACTTTAGATGCGTCAACTGGTCAGTTTTCCGGTTCCTCCGCCCAACCGGGCATCTATCCATTCACGCTGCAGGCGGCAGATGTCTACGGGGCAAAGGCTTTAAAGGACCTATCGATCAGTGTCTATCCTGCCGGCATCTCCAAGGCCTGGCACAACATCGCATATCCCAGCATCAACATTTCATCCGACAGTTTCAGGGTAGGGAAAAAGACTGACGTAGCTGTTGACGCTGACGGCAACAGTTATGTTATTCGCCAGGGGTTTGAACAGGATTACGACTTTTTCCTGGTCAAATACAGTCCCGCCGGCCAGGAACTATGGTCGAGGAAATACAGCCAGGGTACGTATGATCAACCGGCAGCAGTCACCGTTGACAGGGATGGTTACGTTTACGTGGGAGGTTTTACTGCACCGAACTGCCAATCCTGCATACTGGACACGGAGTATTTTCTCGTCAAGTATGATCCTGATGGCGTGATCGTCTGGACAAGGAAACGCCCCGGAAATATAGTCTATGACATTACCAGCGATGCCAATGGCAATATCTACATGGTCGGATCTCCTGACGACGGGGGTTATCTCACAGTCAAGTACGATGCGGCCGGCAATGAGCTCTGGAGCACGCTGCTACAACCTGGCACGCTCCCCTATCTATGGAACCCTTACATCGCCGTTGACACCACCGGCAATGTCTACATAACCGGCTACAGGGAAACTCTGGGGTATCCTGTTGATACCCCGCTCATCAAGTATGACGCCTCAGGCAATTTTCAATGGTACAAGTTCTTTAAAGGCGATCAGGAGGAGGCGGGGCAGGATATTGCAGTTGACGCAAACGGGGATGTCTATGTGACCGGCTGGCTGCTCGGCACCCCTCCGACGCTTTTTCTCAGGAAATTCAGTGCCAACGGCGACCCCACCTGGACGAAAACCTATCCTGCCGGGGTCGGCACCAAGGGGTACGGCATTGCCGTTGATAAAAACAACTCCATTCATGTCATTGGCAGTATACAGAGCACCCCCTATGCCGGCTATGATTACCTTATCCTCAAGTATGACCCATCGGGCAACAGGCTATGGGCCATAACCTATGATGGTGGCGTAACAGAGGCAGGGGAGCGGCTGGCACTGGATGCTTTAGGCAATCTGATGCTTACCGGCAGTGCAGACATCTGGAGAGGAGCGTTTACGATCAAGCTCAATGATGCGAATGCCTTTGCCATTACCACCGCTTCCCTCCCCGCCGGGGCATCGGGCACTGCCTACAATGCGGCCCTGTCAGTCAAAGGTGGAACGGCGCCCTACACCTGGTCTATAGCATCCGGTAACCTGCCCCCAGGTCTGACCATCGATCCGGCAAGCGGCGCAGTTTCCGGGACACCGGCGGGGAGGGGTGACGCTGTGGTCGAGGTCAGGGTTATCGACGGCACCGGTAAGATCACAGTCAGGCTCCTCCGGATGCAGGTTATGGGCATCGACGATACCTCCCTTAATCCGGTGATCATCGGGGTCGCTTTCAACCAGCTCATCACCGGCGGGGGAGGGATCGCTCCCTATTCCTGGGGCATTGCATCAGGCAGCCTTCCCTCCGGCCTTTCCCTGGAAAGCTCGGCGGACGGGTCCCCCCGCATCAAAGGGACCGCCAATGGAATCGGCAATTACAGCTTTATCCTGAGCCTCCAGGACAGCACCGGCAAAACGGCTTTTAGGCCGATGACACTTTCAGTAGTTGCCCCCCCGTGTGTCGCATCGCAGGTGCGTATTGCGCGAACACCGCTTCTCTATTTTGATTCGATCCAGGCAGCCGCAGACGCAGCCGCTGATTCCGAAGTTCTTCAACTGCAGGGGGTAGAGACCTTCGGAGATATCACGATCAACAGGGGCACCCCCCTGGCTCTGAAAGGGGGCTATGACTGTTACTTTGCCGACAACTCGGGATACACCACAGTGCATGGCAATCTGGTCGTGAGCAATGGAACCGTTGAGGTGAACAACATCATCCTGGCCCAATGACGAAGCCTTCCATGACGAACCGGACAAAAATGCCGCGCCCCCCGAAACGGGGAGCGCGGCATTTTTTCACCATAGACCATAGACCACCGACCGATTCACTACCATTCTTCCTCGGCCTCACCCCAGAGATTGCGGGCAATCTCGTCCAGAAGCGCCGGTATCCCCTCGCCAGTCGCGGCGGAGATGGGGAAGACCTTCAGGCCGCGCTCCTCGAAATAGGGGAGAACAGTTGCCAGGTTTTCCTTTACCACGGGGAGGTCGATCTTGTTGATGACGATGATCTGCTTCTTTTCCGCCAGTTCCGGGTTGAAGAGGGCCAGTTCCCGGTTGATCGCCTCGTATTCGCGGAGCGGGTCACGGTCGGGCATCCAGGAGATATCGAGCATGTGGATCAGCTGGCCGGTCCGCTCCAGGTGCTTGAGGAAACGGTGACCGAGCCCTGCTCCCTCGTGGGCCCCTTCGATGAGGCCGGGAATGTCCGCCATGACGAACGACTTGTAGTTCTTGTACGCAACGACACCCAGATTCGGCTTGAGGGTGGTGAAGTGGTAGTCGGCGATCTTCGGCCGCGCCGCGGATACCTTGGCGATCAGGGAGGATTTCCCGACGCTGGGCATCCCCAGCAGCCCCACATCGGCCATCAGCTTCAGCTCAAGCCTGAGCCACCGCTCTTCGCCGGGCTCACCCGGCTGGGCAAACTTGGGCGCCTTGTTGGTGGAGGTGGCAAAGCGGGCATTACCCTGGCCGCCGCGCCCACCCTTCAGGAGCACCACCGACATGCCCGGCTCGGTCAGATCGGCGAGCACCTCGTCGGTTTCAGCATCCTTGATCACCGTGCCAACCGGCAGGAGCATTTTCAAGTCCTCACCATAGGCGCCGTGACGGTCCTTCCCCATACCGTTCCTGCCGCGCCCCGCCTTCTGATGCGGGTGCTGGCGCAGATCGAGGAGGGTGGAGAGATTCGGGGAAGCCTCGATAATCACATCCCCCCCTTTGCCTCCATCCCCGCCGTCAGGACCACCGAAGGGAATAAACTTTTCACGGCGGAAGGAGACACAGCCGGCGCCGCCATCCCCCGATTTCACATGGATTTTCACTTCATCGATAAAACTCATAACTTGTCCCCAAATAAATAAACAACAAAAGCCCGGAACCAAAGGTTCCAGGCTTTTGCATGTGCTTATATCAGCAGTTGCTAGTTGGCGGGGTAAACGGAAACCTTTTTCCGGTCACGTCCCATCCGCTCGAACTTCACCACACCCTCGATAAGGGCAAAGAGGGTATAGTCCCGACCTAAACCGACGTTGTTGCCGGGATGGATCTTGGTGCCATGCTGACGGTAGATGATATTGCCGGCTTTGACATGCTCGCCACCGAATTTTTTACAGCCAAGCCTTTGGCCGTCTGAATCGCGGCCGTTCCTGGTACTGCCGACGCCTTTTTTATGTGCCATTTTCTACTCCTCCTAACGGCTCCGTCCGGTTCCAGCTGCCTGCAACCGAGCTGGAAGTTTTCTACGTGCCGTCCTCTAATTATTTCTTAGTCCCTTAGAAAAATTATTTGCATGTTTTTTGCGAAGAATTTTTCGTGAAGGGACTTATCCCGTTCATCGGGGTTAGGCGTTGATCTTCTCAATCTTCAAAATGGTTCTGAGTTGACGGTGCCCGTTAAGTTTCCTGGAATCTTTCCGGCGCTTGGATTTGAAGACGAGAATCTTCTTATCCTTGCCCTGCTCGACAATCTTGCCGACAACAGAGGCGCTGGGCACTAAAGGTGTTCCGATTGCTACCTTATCGCCGCCAACCATCAGGACTTCAGAGAGTTCAACGGTATCGCCTACCGCACCCTCAAGTTTTTCGACTTTTAAAAAGTCGCCTTCGGAAACTTTATATTGTTTCCCTCCGGTTCTCACTACTGCGTACATGTACTTTCACCACCTTTATCCTGATTTTACAAAGAGCATTGAAAAATAGCGAAAAACAACTTATAAGTCAAGGACTTTTTTCAACACCCCTTAACCGAGGTCCACCATAATATCGTCACCCTGAACCTGTACCGGATAGACCTTCAGGGTGTATTCAGGAAAATCCGCGCAGGCGCCGGTCTTAAGGCTGAAGCGATAGCCGTGCCGCTGGCAGGAGAGGTGCTCCGCATCCTTTACCAGCGCACCGGAAAGGGGTGCGCCCTGGTGGGGGCATTCGGTCTCGCAGGCATAAATTATCCCTTTGGCGTTGACCAGCAATATCTCCTGGCCGTTGATGCTGACGACCTTTTTCCCCCAGGGTGGAACCTCGGAAACCTTCGCGGCAAATATCATTGCATTCCTCCAAACAGTTATACGTCAGACCGTAACTATTTTCACCGCATGGGCAGCCTGTTCCACCCTCTTGCGCGCTTCGTCCGTATCCGTCCCGAGGGATAGCGCCACCCCCATGCGGCGGCCGGGACGGGCATCCGGCTTGCCGAACAGACGAAGCTTGGTGTCAGGCACCGACAACGCCTCGGCCAGACCGTCGAATGCCACTTCAGCAACGGCCGCATCGGCCAGGATGACGTGGGAAGCGGCCGGGGCGAGGTTGACCACCTCCGGCACCGGCAGCCCGAGGATGGCCCGCACATGGAGCTCGAACTCCGACATGTTCTGGGACACCATGGTCACCATGCCGGTGTCGTGGGGACGAGGCGAAACCTCGCTGAACCAGACCCGGTCCCCCTTGATGAACAGCTCGACGCCGAAGATGCCGAAGCCCCCCAGGGCATCGGTAACTGCCTTGGCCTGCCGTTCGGCTTCCGCCAATACCTGCGGGGTCATTGCCATCGGCTGCCACGATTCATGATAATCGCCCTTGATCTGCACATGGCCGATAGGCGGGCAAAAACGGGTCCCGTCGCTGTAGCGCACCGTCAGCAGGGTGATCTCGTAGTCAAAGGGGATGAACTCCTCGATGATGACCTTGTCCGACGCGCCCCGCGCCCCTTCCATGGCATAGGTCCAGGCCCGTTCCAGGTCGGCTGCATCGCGCACGACGCTCTGCCCCTTGCCCGAGGAGCTCATGATCGGCTTCACCACGCAGGGAAGGCCGATGCGCTCCACGCCGGACCTGAACTCTTCCAGTGAAGTGGCAAAAAGGTACTGCGCCGTGGGGAGCCCCAGCTCTTCGGCGGCAAGCCGCCTGATCCCTTCGCGGTTCATGGTCAGGTTCGCGGCGCGGGCCGTGGGAATGACGGTGAAACCTTCCTTTTCCAGCTCCAGGAGATAAGGCGTATTGATCGCCTCGATCTCAGGCACGATGTAATCGGGGCGCTCCAGGCGGATCACCCGCGAAAGCTCTTCCTGATCGAGCATGTTGACCACATGGCTTCGGTGGGCCACCTGCATGGCCGGCGCATTCGGGTAGCGGTCCACGGCAATCACTTCGACACCAAGCCGCTGGGCTTCGATGACCACTTCCTTCCCCAGCTCGCCGGAACCGAGCAGCATGACTTTTGTGGCACTCTTCTTTAACGGCGTTCCGATCATATATTTCTCTTTCCTGTGCATTAATGATAAAGGTTGTAACAGAAACGTGGATTTTTCGGCAAGATCAAGGCGCCCAAGTGGTGACGCGGAGGCGTAGCAGCGCTACGCCGCACAAGGAGCCGCGAAGGGCAACGCCGATATTGCCAAAAAGCCGCGTTTCACGATATGGCGATTTCGAACTGTTCCTGGTGAAAGCCCGGTTTGGCCCGGACCGTGATCCGTTTCTTGAAATTCTTTTCCAGCTCCTCAAGTCCGCGCCGTTCCTCGTCGTAGAGGAGGTCGGCGACCTGGGGATGGACCGTGAGCATGATCTTGCTGCCGCGGATGTCGAGCATCTCCCGTCGCAGCTCGCGGAATATCTCGTGACAGACCGTGGTCTTCGACTTGACGTATCCCCGCCCTTCGCAGTATGGACACGGCTCGCACATCATCCGGCCGATGCTCTCCCTGACCCGTTTTCTCGTCATCTCCACCAGGCCGAGCTCGGATATCTTCAGGATGTTGGTCTTGGACTTGTCCGACTTGACCGCCTCTTCGAGGGCGGTAAAGACCTTTTCCCGATTGACCTCTTTCTCCATGTCGATGAAGTCAATGATGATAATGCCGCCCAGGTTCCGTAGCCGCAACTGATAGGCGATCTCCTTCACCGCCTCCAGGTTGGTCTTGAGGATGGTGTCTTCCAGGTTGTGCTTGCCGACGAAGCGGCCGGTGTTGACGTCGATGGCGGTGAGCGCCTCGGTCTGCTCGATGATGATGTAACCGCCCGATTTGAGCCAGACCTTGCGCCCCAGCGCCCGGCTGATCTCCACTTCAAGGCCGAAGTGGTCGAAGATCGGCTCCTCCTCGTCGTAGAGCTCAATGGAGTACTTCATTTTCGGCATGAAGGTGCTGATGAACTGGACAATCCTGTCGTATTCCGGCTTGAAGTCGACGACGATCCGCTCCACCGACTCGGTGAGGATGTCCCGCACCACCTTCTGGGTGACATCCAGGTCGGAATGGATCAGGCTCGGGGCGCTGGCCTTATCCTTGCGCTTCACCACCTCATCCCAGAGCTTGGTCAGGTAATGGAGGTCGGAAACAAGATCTTCCTCGCTTTTCCCTTCCGAGACGGTACGGACGATGAAGCCACCGCCTGGCGGCTTGATCCGGTCAACGATCTCCTTGAGGCGCTCCCGCTCCGCTTCATCCTCGATGCGGCGGGAAATACCCACATGGTCGACGGTCGGCATATATACCAGGTGCCTGCCGGGTAGGGAGATATGGGCGGTGATGCGGGCGCCCTTGGTGCCGATCGGCTCTTTCGAGATCTGCACCAGGAGTTCCTGGCCTTCCTGGAGGAGCTCCTCAATGGGATGGAGGGGGTGAATCACCGGCTCTTCCCCCTCTGCCGGCTCGTCTTTCTTACCGTTGCCATCCATGAACGATTCATACTCATCCATGGCGTCAAAGACGTCGGCAACGTAGAGGAAAGCCGCTTTCTCCAGGCCGATGTCGACAAAGGCGGCCTGCATCCCCGGCAGAACCCTGATGACCCGACCCTTGTAAATGTTGCCCACGATCCCCTTGACCCGGCTCCGCTCAATATAGAGTTCGGCAATGGTGCCGTTCTCGATAAGGGCGATGCGGGTTTCGTGGGACGTGGTGTTGATGACCAGTTCGTTACCCATGATTACCTCATTGTATTATGCAAGTATAATTGATATGTACTGTTTGTCTCGGAAGTCAATCGTCGCCGGCAACAGTTCGCCCTTCGCCGCTTCTGAAATTGACTTCAAGCTTCTCGATTTTCGCACCGGCGAGCGCATCTGCCGGCAGACCGGTGACGGCTGCAACAAATTCCAACGGTTTGCCGCGCCGGACCTCCATCTCCAGGCAGTCAGCTGAAGCGGTAAGGCTAACCGTTTCATGTCGCAAGTCGAAAGCCACGACCTTACCCTTCTTTTCCCGGCGATGGGGGTATGTGTCAAGGGCAAGGAAGCGCTCCACCTGGCCGGGGAGATCCTGCCCCGCACCGGGCGGCAGAATGACGCGATAACGCACGCTTTCCATGATAACCGATAGTGATTCACTGTTCAACGTTATTGCATGGGACTCAAGGACACGCACACCTTCGGGCAGCACCTGGTTGAGCGCCTCCTTCAGCCTCTCCGCGCCGAAACCTGCGTTCAACTCCATATCCATGTATTCGGCCCACGATTCCACGCCTACCGACAGCGCCGTGGCAAAGGAAAATTTGGGGTGGGGATGAAACCCCTGAGAATAGCGGATCGGTACCCGGGCTCTGCCGATAGCCCTGATGAACAGGTTGAGCATCTCCAGGTGGCTCAGGAAGCGCATCCGGCCGATTTTCTGAAACCGGAGCCGGATGCGCTCCGCCTCCACCGGCTGCCCTGATTCCGTCACGGGTGCGCCACCACGGGTCTCTTCGGCCCCATTGAGCCTCATCCCTATCATTTCAAAATCGCAGACGCCGCATCCCGAGCAGACACCGCTGCGGCAGTCCGGCGTATAGGTGCAGGCAGCAGACTTCTCCAACTCCGAACGGAGAAACTCCCTGCTGACCCCGCTCTCCAGGTGGTCCCATGGGAGAACCTCTTCAAGGTCACGACGGCGATGATAGAAGAGCGGATCAATGGCCGCTGCGGCAAATGCCTGCTGCCACTTGGGAAAGCTGAAATGCTCGCCCCAGCCGTCGAAACGGCACCCGAGCCGCCGTGCTTCGATCAGCACCCGGCCGAGTCGCCGGTCACCACGAGCAAAGACCCCTTCCATCACGGACAAGGGGGCATCCTGCCACTTGAAATTGAGCTTGCGTTTTTTCAGCTCCTGGCGCAGGAACTGCTGCTTTTCGAGAATTTCCTCGTAACTGATCTGCGGTTCCCATTGGAATGGCGTATGGGGCTTCGGCACAAAGCTGCTGACCGCCACATTGACCTCACCGCCGGCGCCGGTCCGCTTCCCCTGGAATTTAACCTGTTTGGCCAGTTCAGCAATGCCAAGCACATCATCCATGGTTTCCGTCGGCAGACCGATCATGAAATAGAGCTTGATCAGCCGCCAGCCGGCACTGTAGACCTCAAAAGCGGTATTCAGCAGGTCCGTCTCGGTTATCCCCTTATTGATAACCTGGCGCAGCCGCTCGCTGCCGGCTTCGGGGGCAAGGGTAAAGCCGGTCTTCCTGACCTTCTTTATCTCCTCCACGACCTCCGGGGTGAGGCTCCCCACCCGCAGGGATGGCAAAGAAACGGCAATACGCTCCTTGGCATACCGCTCCATGAGTTCCTTGAGCAGCGGAGTAAGGCAGCCGTAATCTCCGGTTGAAAGGGAAAGAAGCGATACTTCATCGTAACCGGTGTTACGCAGGGTCTCCTCGATCTTGGCCAGAATCTGCTCCGGCGTCCGTTCGCGCACTGGACGGTAAATATACCCCGCCTGGCAGAAGCGGCAGCCGCGGGTACAGCCGCGGGCTACCTCCATGCTCACCCGGTCGTGAACCGTTTTCAGGAAGGGAACAACCGGAGCGCCCGGGTAGGCAATCGCATTCAGGTCAGCGGCAATCCGCCTCCTGACCTTTACATAGCCCGGCTTGAGCGGCCTGAGCGTCTCGATCCGCCCCGCCGCGTCATAGTCAACGGAGAAAAAAGACGGAATATAGACCCCGTCAATCTTCGCCAGCCGCTCGAGAAGCTCCTCCTTCGTGGACTTAACCTGTTTCCACTCGCGGTAAACGACTGCAATTTCCGTTACCGCTTCTTCTCCGTCTCCCAAGAGGAAGGCATCGAAAAAATCAGCCAACGGCTCCGGGTTGCATGCACAGGGGCCGCCGCCAATGACGAGGGGGAATCCTTCGTCCCGTTCCGAGGCCAGGAGAGGAATGCCGGCCAATTCCAGCATGTTGAGGATATTGGTGTAGGAAAGTTCATACTGGAGGGTAAAACCGAGGATGTCCACACGGGAAAGAGGGATTGAGCTTTCCAGGGTGGCAAGGGGTATGCCGTTGCTTCGATGCAGGGCTTCCATGTCAGGCCAGGGTGCATAAACACGCTCAGCAGCCAGCCAATCGATCTCGTTCAGAATAGCATAGAGTATCCTGAAACCCAGGTGACTCATGCCGACTTCATATACATCCGGGAACGCCAGGACAAACCGCACATCGGCCCGTTCCTTGACTATCGCCCCCATTTCCCCGCCCATGTAGCGAGCAGGCTTTTCAACTGACAGCAAATAATCGTTTTGCAAAAAATCCCCCATAAAATAAAGGTCCTGACGGAAGTTTGCCGCCACGACCCGGTAGATAGTAACAAATTTTGCCAACAGCTGGCAAGGTATTATCCCGGCCCTACCGCCATTGGCTACCATCAGCCCACTGATGACATTGCGCCCGGTTCATCGTCAGCAAATCCACCGTCACGGTCCCGCCCGCAATACCCCATATGAGGCATACACTGGATGATTTCGGGTCTTAAGATTGGTTCGACAAAGCCCCATGCACGCAATCGCCCGGAGTTACAGACAGTTACATAATGGCACGGTATCTGCTATAAGTGAGGACATCATACATTTTTTTAAAGGAGATTTACCATGAAAAAAGTTCTGTCCTCAATCGTTGCTGCTCTCGTTGCTGTTGCTTTCGCTGGTGTTGTTTTCGCTGCTGAGCCTGCAAAAACCGAAGCTCCTGCTGCTCCTGCTGCTGGCGAAGTGAAGAAAGAAGAAAAAGCTCCTGTTAAGAAAGCAAAAAAAGCAAAAAAAGCAAAAAAAGCAAAAAAAGCTGAGAAAAAAGAAGAAGTTAAGCCTGCTGAAGCAGCTCCTGCTGCGAAGTAATTCGCACTTCCAATGCTGAAGAAAAAGCCGCATCCTCGGATGCGGCTTTTTTATTGCCTGCTGTTCGTTAATTTTATCGTTTCCGGTACACCACTAAACCGTCACCGGGATCACTCTTTTTCCCATACAAAAGCCGGGTCAAAAATGGGATCATAGAAACCGGGATAGGCAACGAAAAAGGTGGCCGCCTCAGCAACCCCCGACACCGTCCTGACCAGAGTCATCCCTATCCCTTTCAGCGGCCCGATAGTAAGTCCCTTTGCCACCCCATCCTCTTTAAACGTCAGATATATCTGTTTGGGAAGCTCCAGCCAACCGGTGGTTGTGTTGGCAATGCCACGAGCTGCTTTGGTGGCCATGGCATCCACAACCTCCTGCGGCGATGCATTTTCAAGGGTGCGATAGTCATCCGCCCAAGCCCTATCCTGCACCCCCGAAACAAGGATTCCGTACAAGAGCGCAACCACACAGAAAAACGGCTTAACTGACATGCTACTCTCCCTTTTTAACGCCCGATTCAGGCTCTTTCGCCTTGCGCGATTCTACCCGTTTTTCTTCCCAGCCATTCCAGACATATTCCGGGTCGATTATCGGGTCGTAGTAACCGGGCTGCGGCACCAAGAAAAATACCGTTTCGACGGCGCCCATCAGCGTCCGGTAGATAGCCATGCCAAACCCCTTGATCGGCCCGACCACATAACCGATATTCCCCCGGTCACGGATTGTCAGGTAAGACTGCTTTGGAATTTCAGCAATACCGGTTGTCACATTGGTGACACCACGCACGAGCTTGAACGCCATCTTTTCAGCAATGGCTTCGGACTGCTGGGCTTCCTGGGCAAACGAGGGAATGGTGAAAAGACAAAGCAGTACAAGGGGTAAAATGACAGCAAATATCCGCATTGCAACTCCTTTCAGACCATAAGTACTTGAATAGATTTTATCTTATTAACACAAATATACTGCGCTGGCAAGCCAACTCTCTCAGGACTTCAGTCGAACAGCAACTTTTCCCCCGGTAGAAATCGGGCAAATTTCTTGTACAACTGCTTCAGCTTATCCATGTAGTAATCGGTATTCTCGTCGGGATGGGCCGGGTCGTAATCCGCTATGGGCCGGCAGTTTTCATAGGCAGTCACCCCTTTTCTCCGGCCGCTGATGTAGTAGCTTATCTGGTCGCCGGCCCTGAATTCCCGTGGCGACTTGGTGGCTATCTCATACGCCGCTGCGGGATTACGCTTCCCCGCCCGGACCTTTTCCCGATAAACGGCCAGCGACTCGCCGAGCGTTTCGCTCTTTGCCAGCCAGGAGATGTCGAATTCGTGGTCGCGCAGCTTTTGCGTGTACTCCCGGTACACCGCCTCTACCCTTGCCCCTTCGCCGACAAGAAGCAGCCTGATGATCTCTTCCATGAACGACCGCAGGTATTTTTCTATACCCCTCGATCTGAGTCCGCTCCCCTTGACGGTCATTTTCCCATCGTATCCCAGCAGAGCGTAGTTCTTGATCTTGTATGAAAACATGGCCCGGTATCGCCCGTCCAGTTCCACCTCAATGCCTCCGGGGAGCGACTGCGACAATTCGTGCACCAGCAGTTCCTCCTTCTCAAACGTTTCAACGGCGGATGGGGGGATGAAATATATGCCGTCCGTATCCACCTCCACGGGTTGCGCACCCCGCTCAACCAGCCAGGCAAGCATTGTCTTGATGGTCTCCCGTCCCAGCCTGGTCACTTCGGCTGCGAGGGCGACATCGGAGAAATTGTGCAGCGGAGAACCGAGGTAGCCATAAAAGGAGTTTATCAGCACCTTGAAGGCCTGCTGCAGAGCCTGGTAATAGTCGCGCCGGAATGGATCTGCCTCACTCCTGGCCAGCCCCTTGGCCTTCAACCTGAACTCGCGCAACTCCTTCAATAAAGGGAGAAACAGACAAAGGCTGTCCTGGGCAGGCGTAAGCTGATAAGAGATGAGGATCGACGGGTAGAGGGAAGCCACGTCGCAATGGACGATGGGACCGACCACCCCGTACCCGAGCACATCGGTATACCCCCCCTCGAAGCTGCCGCCTGCACCTGACTTCGGGATCGCTACCCCCTGCCGCAGGTATTCCCTGAGGAACAGGGCATTTATTTTTGTGGCGTTCCCCCGAATCAGGCAGTTCTGATACGAATAGGGAAACATGCTGGTCTGGAGAAAATAGGAGTGGGAGAGGAGGCGGGAAAGGGCGAGGGTTTCCCGGACGTCGTCCAGGTTGTACTGCGCCAGAGAAGCGGGGTCTGTGTCAAAACTGCGGCTGATTTCATTTCCCTCGATGTAGACGCGGTCCGGCGCGGCAAGGCCGAAATGGCGGGCAGCGGCTTTCAGCCCATAGCTCTCCATCTCCCTGGCACTGATGTCATAGATGAGCAGGAGGAAATAGGTGTCGATGATGTGGCGGCCGAAGATGTCCCAGCGTGGATAATCGATGGTTCGTTCGGCAATGGAGAAGCGGGACGGGTGGACACGCGGCTCGCTGCCGTCCCTCCCCCAGCCGAGACCGACCCGGTGGCGTTCCGCCCGCACCCGGATGTACTCCAGATCGAAGCGGAAGATGTTGTGCCCTTCGATGACATCCGGGTCCCGTTCCCGGATTATCGCTGAAAGCCTTTCCAGCATGGCCGCTTCCGTCATGTCGTGACCGTTCAGTACTTCCGCATAGCCGTTTTCATCCATTACGGCAATGGAGATGATCCGGTCTTCCTCCCGCTGCGGGTTGGAAAATTCAAACCCCTCGGCGCAGTAGGTCTCGATATCAAGGGCCAGCCGGCCGATGCTCGTGAAATCAGTCCCCTTGAACAGGGTCTTGCCGCTTTTCAACAGGTGCTGATGAACCGGATCCGACAGGTAGAGGTAGGGAACATCACGGGATGTTGGCGTTTTGCCGCTCTTTTTCGCAAGAAAGTCCCGGGCAGCCATGCAGTCGCGCCAGCTGCCGAATTCCGCCATGTATTTGTACTCGCCGCTGCCGGTCAGAGATTTAATCGTGTGACCGCCGGGAAACCCGGCAAGGAGAGCCGGCTGTTCGACGAGAATGAAGGGATGAAAAGGGTCGTCACGAAAGAAAACCCCGTTTTTGCGGCGGATGAAGAGACGGATGAAGCGCCCGGCAAGTTCCGCCGCCACAATACCGTCGGTCTTGTCTGCACCGAACAGGATCTCGTTATCACCCAGATGCAGCTCATCCATTGCCGAACCCCTGGCTATAAATGAGAACGGCGCGGTTAATTAACTCGCGCCGTTCTCTTATGCCTGCAGGATGCCTTACTTGCCGTGCTTTGCCAGGTAGGCCGCCACACCTTCCGTCGAGGCTTTCATCGCCTCTTCCCCTTCCTGCCAGTTGGCCGGACAGACTTCACCGCCATGGGTTTCGACAAACTGAAGCGCATCAACCATGCGCAGGGCCTCGTTGACGCTCCGCCCAAGCGGCAGGTCATTGATGACGGCGTGGCGCACCTTGCCATGGGGGTCGATGAGGAACAGGCCGCGCAGGGCCACTGACTCGTTAAACAGAATGCCGTAGGACCTGGCAATCGCCTTATTCAGGTCCTGCACCAGCGGGTACTGGATATTGCCGATGCCGCCGTTTTCGACCGGTGTGTTCTTCCAGGCGAGATGGGTAAATTTCGAGTCGACGGAAACGCCTACCACCTCGCAGTTCTTTTCCTTGAAATCCCCCAGCCGCTTGTTGAAAGCAAGTATCTCGGACGGACAGACAAAGGTGAAATCAAGGGGATAGAAAAACAGGACCACATACTTGCCACGGTAGTTGGAGAGCTTGATCTCGGCAAAACTGCTGTCCGGCATAACCGCTTCAGCGGTAAAATCTGGGGCTTCCTGGGTAACAAGAGTACAAATGCTCATAACTAGGTATCTCCTTTGTATAGGTCAGTGAATTACATCTAGTGAAAAAATACCAGTCGATACCCCTCTTGTCAATCGAAAAAGACAAATATTATCCTTTTCATCTTGTTGTCAAATTTTCACGCTTCTTTCTAGACTACTTCCCCGCGAATGCCGATGGTAACCTCCCGGAACGGAATATCCTTGCCGCTTGCAGCCAAGGCCTGGCGGGCAGCCATGACTATTCCGCCGCAACAGGGAACTTCCATGCGCAGCACCGTTATGCTCTTGATGGAGGATACGCGAAACAGTTCCGTCAGTTTTTCCGTGTAAAACCGGTTATCGTCCAGTTTCGGACAACCGATGACCACCGCCTTTCCAGCCAGGAAATCCCGGTGATAATCAGCGTAGGCGAACGGGACGCAATCAGCGGTGATCAGCAGGTCGGCATTCTGAAAATAAGGGGCACCGGTCGGCACCAGGCTCAACTGTACCGGCCACTGACCGAGCTGACTCTGGTGATTTGTCGGCATTTCATCATTCAAACTTCGTTGCGGCGAGGCAAAGGACATGGCACGGGAGCCGGGGCAACCGCCGTGATTCGCATGATGCTGCACTGCCGCGACCGTTTCCTGCCGGCTCTCCTGCAAGTGCGTCTCTACAGCTGTCTCGTCAAATTCGTCCGCCTCGCGCTCAATTATATTGATGGCGTTCTGCGGACATTCACCGAGGCACGCTCCCAGCCCGTCGCACAGGTTATCGGCGGACAACTCCGCCTTGCCGTTGACGATTTTTATTGCCCCTTCGGCACACGAGGGGACACAGAGACCGCAACCATCACATTTTTCCTGGTCGATCTGGACGATTTTTCTGATCATTTCTACTCTCCTTGCATTTATATTTCCGGTTATTCGCAATATCCAAAGTTAGTGAAGCACCATAAACGGCACTAGAAGAAATAGTGCCACAACAAGTCCAGCCTCCCCCGAAGGATCAGGCGTTTGCCTGAAAAAGCCATGACTTGACGGATTTTCCCCCGGTATCCCTTGCTGTAGCAATGAATCTGGCAATGCTTGCAGGACGGTTTCGGGTCGAGCGGACATTTGCGCCGTTTCTCCAGGGCATAGTCCACAAGCGCAGCACACTCTCCACAGAGGCATACATCTTTCATGAACCGCGACCTGAGTTCCCCGGGAAGCCCGACTGCTGTCCTGGTCACCTCTTTTCCGTGCTTTGACCGGCAGAATATCTGCACGAAGCTTATCAGCACCTTCAGATCCTTTGTCTGTTTTCCGGTAAATTGTTCCATGGCTGCATCCTAGCTGAAATTTCCTGCCCGGGACATGACAAAAGTCAAAAAGTATGGATTGCCTCACACTCTGTCGCTTTGCCTTTATCCTGCAGATGTGATAGGGTAATAACCTATGAAAACGGCCAAACCTTTGATAATCCCACGTGCCAACCACCCCATCTCGCGCCGCTGGCTGAGCCCAAACGCCGTGAAAGTGCTTTATCGGCTCAAGGACAACGGCTTTACCGCCTACCTGGTCGGTGGTGGTGTGCGCGATCTGTTACTAGGCAGGGAACCCAAGGACTTCGATATCGTCACCGACGCCACCCCGGGCCAGATCAAAAGGATGTTCCGCAACTGCCGGCTGATCGGCCGCCGCTTCCGGCTTGCCCACCTGCATTTCCATGACGAGATCATAGAGGTAGCAACATTCCGCTCTGCATCGCAGGATGAACCGTGCGCAGAGGAGCAGGGACCTGCTCCCGGAGAAATCACTGAGCCGGGAGCCAGAATGCGCCCTCCTCGCCTGCTCAAAAGTGAAGACGGCATGGTGTTGCGGGACAACATCTTCGGCACCCCGGAAGAGGATGCCATTCGCCGCGACTTCACCGTCAACGCGCTCTGTTACAATATTGACGATTTCTCCATCATAGATTACGTCGGGGGAATGGAAGACCTGAAACGCGGTGTCGTCCGCACCATCGGCGATCCGTTGGTGCGGTTCACCGAGGACCCGGTGCGCATGATTCGCGCCGTGCGCTTTGCCGCCATGCTAGGCTTTGAAGTCGAGAAGGCGACCTGGCAGACGATCCTCGACCTGAGCGCCACGATCACCAAGGCGGCGCCGCCGCGGCTCTACGAAGAAGTCTTGAAGCTTTTCCTCATGGGAGCAGGAGAGAAGACCTACCAGCTCCTGCGGCAGAGCGGGCTCTTTGCCGCCCTCTTTCCCCATTTCAACGACTGGCTCGCCCGGGAAAGCGACGGGGTTCCCCACACCTGGATCAGCCGGGCCCTTGACCTGGTTGACAGCCGCATCCAGGCCGGGGATAAGGTTTCTCCCCAGCGGCTCCTGGCCCTCATGTTCGGCCAGTACCTCCAGGAAAAAGCAACGTGGTTCAGGCAAGCCGGGGCACCGCCGCAACAGGCGGTAAACATGGCGGTTGCCGAATTCATGGGAGAGCTGGCCCCAACGGTGCTCGTCCCCAACAAATTGGGAATACTGATCCGCGACATACTGGCGAGCCAGCATCGCTTCCAGAAGATACCGGGGCGACATGCCGAAACTTTCGCCGGCAGAGCCGGTTTCCGTGATGCGTTGGATTATCTGCGCTTCGTCTGTGACGTGAGCGACGAACAGGGTAAGATCGTAGCCTGGTGGGAACGTTTTCTACAAGAACCACATCTGGCCCAACCAGAAGAACGGTCGGAAGAACCTCCGCGCAGACATAAGCGACGCCGACGCAAAAGAGGAAAGAAGCAAACAGGTGAGTCTGCCTGATCAGCCTGTAATGCCGAACCTTTATTTCAAAGCCAGATCCTGTTCCTCCAGCTTTTTAATTCTGTCGCGTAATCCCGCCGCCTTTTCGAAATCGAGCTGCTTGGCGGCAGCAAGCATCTCCTTCCGCAGTTTTTTCACCAGTTTCGGTATGTCCTTCACCGCCGCATACTCTTCCATGCTCTCTGCTGCCAGCGGCACGGTATAGTAATCGTGCTCTTCGACGGATTCGAGTATGGTGCGGACCTCTTTCTTTATGCTCTGCGGAGTGATGTGATGCTTCCGGTTGTATTCGCTCTGGATTTTGCGGCGCCTTGACGTTTCATCCATGCAGGCCTGCATGGATCTGGTGACGCTGTCGGCATACATGATGACCCGCCCCGCCAGGTTACGCGCGGCCCGGCCGCAGGTCTGGATCAGGGAACGCTCTGAGCGGAGGAACCCTTCCTTATCCGCGTCAAGAATGGCTACCAACGACACTTCGGGAATATCCAATCCCTCTCGCAACAGGTTGATCCCCACCAGCACATCGAACTCACCGAGCCTCAAGTCGCGGATGATCTGCATGCGCTGAATGGTGTCGATATCCGAATGGAGGTATTTTACCCGTACTCCCAGCTCCCGGTAGTAATCGGTCAGGTCTTCGGCCATCCGTTTGGTGAGGGTGGTGACAAGCACCCGCTCACCCTTCGTCACGGTGAGGCGGACCTCGTGAAGGAGATCATCCACCTGCCCAGAGGCGGGACGGACCTCGATCTCAGGATCGATGAGGCCCGTGGGACGGATCACCTGCTCCACCACCACACCGCCCGCTATATTCAGTTCATACTCAGCCGGGGTGGCAGAGACGTACACCACCTGGTTCAGCTTCTCGGTAAATTCCTGAAAATTGAGGGGGCGGTTGTCGAGGGCCGACGGAAGGCGGAAGCCGTAATTGACCAGGGTTTCTTTACGGCTCCGATCGCCGCGATACATCCCACCCACCTGAGACACGGTGATGTGGGATTCATCGACGAACAGGAGGTAATCCTTCGGAAAGTAATCCAATAAGGTATAAGGTGGCTCGCCAGCGGAACGCCCGTCAAAATGGCGGGAATAATTCTCAATCCCCTGGCAGAATCCCATCTCTTCCATCATTTCTATATCAAAGAAAGTACGCTGCTCGATGCGCTGGGCCTCGATCAGCATGTTTCGCTCCCGGAACCAGCGAATCCGTTCCTCCAGTTCCAAGCGGATCTGCTCTACGGCCATTTCCAGGGTTTCCTTATTGGCCACATAGTGGGACGCCGGGTAGATGGCGCATTTGGAGAGCTTCTGTATAACCTGCCCACGGAGCGGATCGATCTCCGAAATAGCATCCACCGTATCACCGAAAAACTCGATCCTGAGCGCCCTCTCGTCATCGTGTGCCGGAAATATCTCGACAATGTCGCCACGCACCCGGAAAGTGCCGCGGTGAAAATCGATATCGTTTCTTTCATACTGTGTTTCCACGAGCCTTTTCAGGAGCTCGTCCCGCCCCACATTCTCCCCCTGATGGAAGAATATGTGCATCTCCTGATAGGCTGCAGGCGAACCAATCCCGTAAATGCATGATACCGAGGCAACGATGATGACATCGCTGCGTGTAAGCAGGCTACGGGTGGCTGAATGGCGCATCTTGTCGATTTCATCGTTGATCGACGAGTCTTTTTCAATAAAGGTGTCCGTTGTGGGGAGATAGGCTTCCGGCTGGTAATAGTCGTAGTAGGAAACAAAGAACTCCACGGCGTTTTGAGGAAAAAGTTCCTTGAATTCGCCATAGAGCTGGGCAGCAAGGGTCTTGTTCGGGGCGAGGATCAGTGCGGGCCGGTTGACTCGGGCGATGACGTTCGCCATGGTGAAGGTCTTGCCGGAGCCGGTTACGCCCAGTAGCACCTGGTCACGGTCACCCCGTTCGACCCCTTCGGAAAGCTCGCCTATGGCCTGCGGCTGGTCACCGCGCGGCTGATAATCGCTGTTAAGCTTGAATTTGTCCATGTAAAGATAGTACCACGATCCCTTGCTGTTTGCAGCCGGCTCTGCAGATCAAAATGCGCAGAGAACCGCTGTCCGGCAGGCAATCATGAAGCGCAAAGGCCTTTGTGCAATGGCGGGAGTTGGTTCAAAGTGAGCCAGTACAAGCCGATCTGTCGCAATGCTTCGCAAAACTGGTTGAAATCAACCGGTTTACGGACATAGCTGTTGGCACCCAGATAATAGCTGTCGAGAATGTCCTGCTCCTCGCTCGAAGAGGTAAATATAATAACCGGAATGGATTTTGTCTCATTGTTAGAACGAAGAGATCGCAACACTTCGAGGCCGTCGATTTTGGGCAGCTTCAGATCAAGGAGAATAAGCCGTGGCTTGCTATGCATCTCCTTCTCTGCGAAAGGTCCTGTACCGAAAGCGAAATCAAGCGCCTCCACGCCATCGTGTGCCACGACCACCTCATACGCAAGATCAATCTTTTGCAGTGCCCGCAAAGTCAAAGCCTCGTCATCGAGATTGTCTTCTACCAGTAGAATCTTTCTGCTCACAAACGCCCCCCAGTCCCGGCACTGAAACCATAAACATCCATCGCAACTGATACTGATATCGATACGACAAAACGCCAACCCCAAAGATGCCCGCCAACGTTAAGCGTAATACATTTTAACCAATATAATATACTTATCTCCCCATCCATGTGCAACTTATTAATTTATTCGCATATTTTACACACTTGGATTTTCTTAATTTCTTGATTTTTTATTTTTCCGATGTAATACTATTAAGCAAATTTGCAAATATCATGTGGAGGCAACTATGTTTGGATTCGGCATGCCGGAGCTTATTGTCATACTCGTAATCGTTATGGTGGTTTTTGGGGCGGGGAAATTGCCGGAGATTGGGAACGCACTGGGCAAGAGTATCAGGAATTTCAAAAAAGCATCAGAGGGAAAGGATGAGATCGAGATTAAAGCGCGCAAGGACGATGAAGTAAAAAAGGAAGGATAGCCTTTAACCGAAGGTTCGATGATTTCCAAACAAGATAATACCTCTGCTCAGGTTAATTCAATCAATAGAAAAAGGGTTGGCAATTTTGCCAACCCTTTCTATTTTGGCGCGCCCGGAGAGATTCGAACTCCCGACACCCTGGTTCGAAGCCAGGTACTCTATCCAGCTGAGCTACGGGCGCATGATTCACAATAAAATATATACCCTACAAGAAAAAGGGCCACAAGCATAAAACTTGTAGCCCCTTTTAAGATGGCGCGCTCGGAGAGATTCGAACTCCCGACCTACGGATTCGTAGTCCGTTGCTCTATCCAGCTGAGCTACGAGCGCATAAACTAACCGGCTGGTACGAAGTCAACCAGTGTAAAACCATATCTGGGGTGCTGAAAGGCATGGGTGGTCGGATAAAGAGTGAACAGCCAACCCTTGAATATCTCCTTGCCGTTCTCAATGACCCGTACCTGGGCTGCGGGGTTCTTCGGCTCATTTGACTGGGAAGTCAATGTAGTCCCTTCCATCATGAAATGGGGCAGAAAGTTCTCCACCTTGATCGTCAGATTGCTATTGGGAAGGGCCAACTCCGAACCAATATTCACGGTGTAAACCGTATCTTTTTTAGTGTTCTTATCAGTGACGGCAATTTTAACAGCCTTCCACTTACCCTTAACGCTATCGGGAACAACGACCTTCGCCTCTTTTTTGGTTACCTGGCCCTTAGGTGCAGCAGATTCGACGGCTTGCTTTTCCTCTTTTTTTGTGCAACCGGCCACAGCAACCATAGCCAGCAGAGTGAAAACCAACAATTTCATCACTCGCTTCACACGCTCCTCCTCGTTGATTCTGCGTTAAACGTTACGACTAGTCCAGTTAATGGCGGAGAGAGAGGGATTCGAACCCTCGATACCGGTTTCCCAGTATACTCGCTTAGCAGGCGAGCGCCTTCGACCTACTCGGCCATCTCTCCGTAACATCAAGTTCTACGTTCCACGTTCTATGTTCTACGTTTAAAACCTTGAACCTAGAACATAGAACCTAGAACAGGCTTTTTGGCGGAGGAAGTAGGATTCGAACCCACGGAACTTTCGTTCAACGGTTTTCAAGACCGCCGCCTTCAACCACTCGGCCATTCCTCCAAAGCTAAGCTATTTTTTCAATGCCGCCCATGTAAGGCCTCAACGCCCCGGGTATGGAAACCGAACCGTCCGCCTGCTGGTAATTCTCCAGGATTGCCACGAGGGTTCTTCCTACTGCCAGCCCTGAGCCATTCAAGGTGTGAACGAATTCAGGTTTTGCCTTTTCATCTTCCCGAAAGCGGATGGAAGCCCTGCGTGCCTGAAAATCCTCGAAATTGCTGCAGGAAGATATCTCCCGGTAGCAATCCTGACCCGGCAGCCAGACTTCGATATCATAAGTCCGGGCTGCGGAAAAACCTATATCTGCAGTACAGAGCTCAACCACCCGGTAAGGAAGCCCAAGAAGCCGTAGCACCTCTTCCGCGTTGTCAAGCAGCTTATCCAGTTCGTTGTATGAATGCGCCGGGTGGACAAATTTGACCAGCTCAACCTTGTTGAACTGGTGCTGGCGGATCAGTCCCCTCGTATCCTTGCCGTAGGAGCCGGCCTCTTTCCTGAAACAGGGCGTATAGGCCGTGTAGCAGAGCGGCAGATCAGCAGCCTTAAGTATCTCACCCCGATGAATGTTGGTTACCGGAACTTCGGCTGTCGGGATAAGAAAATAATCAACCCCTTCCATATGAAAGAGGTCTTCTTCAAATTTCGGCAGCTGACCGGTTCCGGTCATGCTCTCCCTGTTTACCATAAAGGGTGGGAGCATTTCAAGATATTTGTGGCGCTCCGTATGAAGATCGAGCATAAAGTTTATCAGTGCCCGCTCAAGCCGTGCGCCAAAACCCTTGTAGAGGGTGAATCGCGCTCCGGTCAGCTTGGCGCCACGTTCGAAATCGAGGATGTCGAGCGATTCGCCGATTTCCCAATGGGGTTTTGGCGCAAAATCAAAAACCGTCTTTTCGCCCCACTTTTTGATTTCCACATTATCCGCTTCAGAAGCGCCAACCGGGGTTGCTGCATAAGGGATATTCGGCACCGTAAGTAAAAAATACTCCAGAGCCTCTTCGACCCCCTTCAGTTCCTCGTCCAGGCCTTTGATGCGTTGGGAAACCTCCCGCATCTCGGTGATACGATCCTGGGCCTGGCTTTTATCCTTGATTCGGCTGATCTCGTCGGACACTTTATTGCGCAATGCCTTCAGCGTCTCGGTCTGCTGCAGAAGTTCCCGACGGCTCCCGTCCAGTTGACGGAACCGCTCCAGGTCCACCCCTGCACCGCGGGTTTTAAGCCGGGCTTCCACCGCTTCCAGATTTTCGCGCAGATATCTAGCGTCAAGCATGACAAAAAGCCTTTACAATTGGATAAACGAAGCTATATTTTCTAGCACTTGCCCGGAATTTAGTCAATATTTTTATACAAAACCAACGATTAATAATCGGAGACTCCATGCCCGCTTTGCTGTTTCTACTGTTCCTGTTGTCCACGCTTTGCCCCACGTCTTCCGCCTTTGCCGGTAAAATCGTCGTCAACGCGGTAGGGGACATAATGCTGGCAGGCAAGGCGAGTGCCTCATTTGCCCGCCTGGGCTACGACTATCCCTTTGCCGCAACAGTATCAGCTCTGAAAAACGGCGATATCGCCGTCGGCAACCTGGAAGCGCCGATTGCCCTGAACGGCACCGAATTCAAGAACAAGAAATTTCGTTTCAAGACCGATCCCCGAGCAGCAACGGCGCTGAAACGGGCGGGGTTTTCCATCCTCACCCTGGCCAACAACCACATGCTGGACTTTGGCGGCGATGGACTCAGGGAAACCATCTACAACCTCGACCATCAAGGCATTCAACACAGCGGTGCAGGCGAGACACTGGCCATGGCGCGTCGCGAAGCCCTTGTCAACTGTAACGGCGGCAAAATCGCCTTCCTCGCCTATTCCCTTACATATCCCGAAGAGTTCTACGCCGGAAACAAGCGGGCCGGCACCGCCCCCGGCTTTCAGCCTTATTACCAGGAAGACATTGCCAGGGCAAGGACTGTCGCCGATTATGTGGTAGTATCTTTTCACTGGGGGACGGAAAAAGCCGAGATGCCGAAAAGCTACCAGGTAGCAGCAGCTCACCGGGCGGTAGATGCTGGAGCCGACCTGGTCCTGGGCCACCACCCCCACGTACTGCAGGGCATCGAGCACTACAAGGGCGCTGTCATCTTCTACAGCCTCGGCAATTACGCCTTTGGCAGCCTCAGCGGCTCGGACCGGAGCGTTATTGCCAGGGTCACCCTGGATGACGGCGTGAAGGAAGTGGAGCTGATCCCGCTCAATGTCCTCAACAGCGAGGTTAGCTTTCAGCCGAGACTGTTGACCGGGAAAAAAGGTCAGGAGGTCATCAACCGGCTCAACACGATGTCAAAGGAGATGGGAACCGTTATCGTCGACGACCACGGCCGTTATCTGGTCGATTTGACGCGGGACAGGGAAAGTCTTGCGCGCAGATAGGAGTCACCATATGTACAGACTGTTTGTGGCAATCGATTTACCGGATGAAATAAAGAAAGCAGTGGCGGACATACGCAGCGATTTGCCCGGCGCACACTGGGTTGCGGCGGAACAAATCCATCTGACGCTCCGCTTCATCGGTGAAGTGGACGACCAGCTGTTCGCTCAGATCAAGGACGTTCTTGCCGATGTTACCGGCAGGCCGCTCCGCCTGGCGCTGACGGGTATCGGCCATTTCCCGCCGGGCAAACACGCCAGGGTGCTTTGGGTGGGGATGGAGACGAACGAGGAACTGCTCGAACTGCAAAGACATGTGGAGCTGGCGTTGATAAATACCGGCATTTCGCCGGAAGAGCGGCGATTTTCGCCGCATATCACCATCGCCCGAATGAAGGATATACAGGAAACGAGGGTCGTCGCCTTTGAAGAAAAACACCGGGAGTTCATAACCCCCTCATTTCCCGTCGACGCGTTCCACCTCTACTCCAGCACCCTCAGCCGCGAAGGGGCCATTCACAAACGGGAGGCAACGTATCCCCTCGCCGTCAAAGCAAAGTGATGGGACGCTCGCGGCTACTCGTCGCCAACAAGCACCGGTTGCTTTTGCAGCCGTTTGTAGTAGAAATTCTGCCCGTAAAGCACTGCCGCAGGGTTGTGGCCGGTTACCCGGTCCTTCACCACCAGGGTAGTGACCGGCGCTTGCGAATGCTTGTTGAACAGCATATCGTGGCCGATGCAAAGGCCGACGATAACGTTCATGTCGGTACCGAGCCGGTTGCAGATCTCGGCCTGGGCGATGGGGTTGCATGCAGGCTCGAACGTATTGGGCCGGACCTTTTCCTCCTCCGTCAGGCCCAGCTCTTTCTTGTCGATGCTACCCGCCTTGCAACAGACGCTTTGCGGCTCCAGTCCCTGCGCCTTGAGGATCGCAACCAGCCGATCGGTTTCATCCAAAAGGCCGATACAGGTGGCAATACCGATCTTTTTCCACCCCATCAGGCGGGCAAAGGCGATGGTGTCTTCCACCCTCGTCCAGCGTGCGTTAACAGCATCGCTCCCATCTACCTTCTGGTAGCAAAGCCCCTCTACCCGCGCTGCCACTAATGCCATCCTGGCATCGTCGCTGTCGCCGGCGTATTCCTTGAGCGAAGCGCTGATAATGTCGCCGTAGGCTTCGGACGGGCAGTTGCCGGGCTTCGGCGGTGCGGTGTCGGGATTGCCACTCCAGCAGTTGGTGACGCCGAATTTCTGCCAGACCGCGCTGCATTTCGAACAGGTCAGCGGTGTATCCTCTCCATTAGCCATGGTTCCCCCCCAGTTACCCTACAGTAAGCCCCTCATCCTGGATAAGGATGTAGGGGCTGATGATCAGCATCCGGAATTTTTTCTCATCGGCAGCATCCAACTCGGCAATCTGTTCGGCAGAAGGTTTGGCCAGCTTGCCGGCTTCGATCCAACTCCCGATGGTCGCGGCATCATCATTGGCCACCCTTACCCCCGCCTCCACCAGATCCAGCTCGCGGTCGACGACGATCAATCCTCCCCTTTCCAAATGCCCTCGCAGCAGGCGCCATTCGGCCACATCAACAGTTGCGGCCAGTTCTTCTCTGGTTGGTGTCACCGGCAAATCTCCCTCTTTTTTATTCTGAGGGGTTTACTGTAACCACTTCAAACGGGCTCTGCAACAGTTTTTTCCCTGCAACTCATCTCAAACGTCGGTCAATAACGTAATTGCTTTTGCCGCTTTTCTTGGCCAGCATCTTCATCTCGGCCGCCACCTCGCTCACCTTGCCATAGTGGTTGATGGCCGGACTGTCGGTCGGCACCACAGCGATGGCAATCCCGAGCAGCGGCATATTTTCGTCTTCACCCTTGCGGTTTTTAGCTTTGTAATATCCGTTCACCAATTCGTCACCTTCAAACAAATCATTCACAATCCTGTCGAAGTTTTCAATAATCGTTTTGCAGACCGTCTCCGCCCGCTCCTGCGGCAGGATGAAGACAAAGTCATCCCCCCCCACATGTCCGGCAAACCCGCCACCCGACTCCTTGACGGCATTGAACATGATTCGGGCCAGCATACGGAGGACCACGTCACCTTTGGAAAAACCGTACACGTCATTGTACGGCTTGAAGTTGTTGATGTCGATGTAGCAAACCGCCATCGGCCGGCCGATGGCCTTTTCTATGGCGCGCTGGATAGATGTGTTGCCGGGAAGTTTCGTGAGCGGATTGTTGTCAAAGACCCGAAGAATACGGGCCACGGAGAGTCGGATGCGGCTGAACAGTTCGGGATACTTTACCGGCACGGAGACGAAATCGTCTATTTGATAGTTTTGCCAGTCAAAGTCCTCCACCATAGGGTCGGTGACCAGCCCGATGACCGGAATGGTGCTGAAATAGCTGTCCCCCCTGAGGTCGCGGACCACCCCCAGCATCTGTACATCGGGAACGGAAAGGTCGATGATAAAGATATCGGGCGGGTCGGCATAGACATATCCCATCACCAGGGAAGGGCGCTCCAGCCTGACCACCTGGTACCCCTTGCTCTGCAGGCGGATTTTCAGGATGCCGGAATCGTCATTCGCCGGGGCAATGAGCGTTATGCGGAGGTCACGCACCATTGTCGGCCTGGATCTCAAGGCTGAAGTTCTTCACATCGATCAGTCGGTCATCGAGAACTTCGATGATCTGCTCCAGGTCGTCCACGCTCATGCCGAGTCGCTTCATGGCAAGGGGTTGAATGAGCGGGACAAGCTGGTCGCCGCTGAAACCGAATCCACTGGCCTTGATGAGCACGTCAGCCAGATGTACTACGGCGGTGCGCACATCGTGCTCATCAGCCTTCGCCACATCGTGGTGACAGGCAATCGGCTCGCACAGCTTTTCGGGAAGGAACCAGCTCTTGGCCAGCCAGACGCCGACCTCGGCATGATCGGTCCCAAGCAGTTCCTCTTCTGCAGCCAGCATCGAAATATCCTTCTCGCGAACCAGACACAACAAGTTGCTGTAATCATCCTCACACTTGATCTTGATGATGACTTTGCCGATGTCGTGGAGAAGGGCCGCTGTGGAGATCTCCTCGCAGTCACGCAACTGGAGCTTCCGGCAGATGATGTTTGCCGCCACGCCGGCACCGAGAGAATGCTCCCAGAGCCCCACCACGCTGGTTTCCATGAGTTCGAAAATGGAAGAGCTTATAACCAGGCTTTTTACCACGTCCACCCCGAGCAGTATCATGGCATTGGAGACCGTCGAGATGCGGGGAAAGCCATAGGAGGGTGAATTGGCCAGCCGGAGCACCTTGGCGGACAGCACCTGATCCGACGAAACCATGTTGGCCATCTCCCGAATAGAGGTCTTGCTGTTGCCGGACATGGCGTTCAGCTTGTTGATAATCCCGGGCAGGGTCGGCAGCGACCGGGTATCCTTAATAATCTGCCTCAGTTCAATCCGCTTCTCGTCCACTGCTGAATCCTTCCATGGATCGGGTTATTATTTTCCGGTAACATTCCCGCAGCTTCATCATAAGAGGATCATGCTCCGCCTTTCTGAAACGCTCCTCCAGCGCTGCAAGCATCTCCGCCAACGACTGCTCGCCATCGACATCGACGGGATGGCCTTCGACAACGAGCGATTTGATCCCCATCGTCCTGAGACGCTCCAGCAGGTTGTCCGTAAGGGTCATCCCCTTGCCGCACACCGGCGGGCCGTTGGGATTATCCTGGCGGACCACATCCCGGGCCAGCACCATCCCCTCTTCAACCAGGGCAATCGGTAAAGTCTGCATATCCGCTCCAGCTTATAACCTTCGTACCAGCATATGATGGGTATTTAATCTTATCGTCACCGCACCGGGAAACTTTAGCCGCAGAAATTCCGACCTGAAAGGATTGCAGTAAACGTCATGGCATACGGTTATGGATGATGCCGGTCGCCGGAGCATATCGGTTCATTGAGAACTTTCAGAAACTGGGTAACCAGTCGATAGGTAAGCCCCCAGAGTACGGGTATCCCCGGTTGCGGCAGGCGGATGGCAGGGCGGCGCAATATCTTCCCGGTGAAGCGAACCGGGACCTCAACGTGGCGACCCGGATCGACAAGGTCAGCAAGGCGTACCCAGAAAGCATCATGCACCTCCTCGTTGAGATGCGGTTCCACCTCCTCGACAACCCCGTAAACGAAGCACGTCACCCTGACCGGAAGGGTGGCGCCGACGATTTCATCGAGGCGGCCAAGATAACGTGCGCATCGAAGGTCGAGGCCGATCTCTTCCCGTGTTTCCCGTTCCGCGGCAAAACGGGGATCGGCATCATCGGCTTCGACCTTGCCGCCGGGAAAGCCCAGATCCCCCGACCAGGGATCGCCGGCGTGCCTTGCCCGCTCGATAAAGAGTATCTCCAGGCCGGCTGTACCCTTGCGCAGGATAAGCGCCACGGCAGCAAGTCTTCGCCGGTCGGCAGGCAGGATTCCCGGTTCCCGATTGGCCAAGGCGCATTGGATGTCGTCGAAGTTCGCCATTATCACGCGTTGGCCCTTGCATCCATCAAGGATAAGCTCACCATCATCGATTGCATCCCAGCGGGGCACCACCTCCGACACCTTCTTCTCCGCAAGCACCAGCCCAACGTTCTTCTTCCCGCCTTACAGGAACAATCGGCAACGTTGCAGTGAATGTCGTTCCTTCCGCCGGGGTGGAAACAAATGAAACCGTCCCTTGCAGATAGCGTTCCGTCAGCAGTTTCACGCTGTAGGTCCCGACCCCCCTTCCAGGGTCCTTGGTTGTGAAGGAGCGGAGGAATATCTGCAACTGGACCTTTCTCGGGATAACCCCTTCGTTGTGACACGAGAAAGAGACCGCCGCACCGTTTGAGCTGCAACCAAGGGTCACGCGCTGTCCCGGAGCGGACGCCTCAAGGGCATTCTTAACCAGGTTGCCAAGCACCCGGCCGAGCAGAATCTCATCGCTGGTAAAAAACGTCCCGCAGCACCCCTCGGCAATGACAATCTCCTTTTCGACGGCAGCGGAGGCATTCCGATATGTCCGTATCACCCACTCCAGGAAAAGCCGGGAGTGGAGCGTGGTCAGGTTCACCTTGAGTTCGTTGCTCTCGGCGGCAAGGAGCTCACGTTGGCTCCTGATCTCGGAAATGAGGTCTTGCGTCATCTCGATCAAATCATCCTGGGCCTTGTCGATTGTCACCACCCCTTTGGCCAGGAGTTCGAGCAGGTTTCCGAGGGCACCGGCAATGTTGAGGATATCGTGGAAAAAAATCTTCTCCAGCAATTGTCGCCGCTTTTTATCACTGATATCCACGACCGCCACAAGGGCAAACGATCCACCCTTCCAGATGAATGGAGTACCCCAGAGCTTCAGGTCAAGGGCCTCGATCCCGGTGCGGGTCTTCCTGAGCACCCGGCATTCACGCGCCCCCCCGGCACCTGCCAGGGCAGCGAGGATTCCTTCGACAGCTCCACAGGTACAGCATGACTCCCCCGTGCCGCAACCGGCTTCAGCAGCAATGGCGTGCTGGCAGGAGAGAAGCTCACCCGGACGGAGTCCGACAAAGCTCTTCCATCCCTGGGCATCGGCGAACTCTTCCAAAGCCCGGTTGCCGAAGAGTATCTGCCGGTTCAGGTTGAGGATCATGACAACCTGGGGCATGGCATTCAGCACCGTGGGAAGGCTGTCATCCTCGGTCAGAAGCGCCCGTTGCCTGTTCAGTTCAGAGACTGGCGAACGATGGGGCGATGCGAAGCGAGTATTTGATGCGGTGACATTCATGAATTCCTCCCTGGCTCGACATGGGGCATCCCCATTTGAACATATTTATATACCGTAAAGCCCGAGCTTGGCAAAGTAAAACCGCCGGAAGCCTTACATGCACTCCATCTTCCGGCCCAACCTCGCTGGACATACCGGAACAAAAAGGGCCGCCTCCCCATGGAAAACGGCCCCTTTGCCCTGATGCGTGATCGGCTTCCGTTATTGTCTTCACTCGAACTGCGACTTGAACTCGTCGACCAGGCGGCGCAGTTCGACAACCTCACCGCGCAGGTCGGCAACCTCTTCCTCCAGTTTTGCAATCCGCTCATTCTCAGCCATGACCTTAAGCCGCGCCGCCTCAGGAGAAGGAGTCAGCTCTGCGGTGTCCAGCTCCGGCTCTCCGGCAAAAAGGTGGGCATGGCGGGATTCCTTCCTCCCCTGCTGCCGGGGGAGCCGCATAACGAGGGGGGGAGTACGCGCCATCAGTTCTCCCAGCACCTCCTCCACCGCAGCCAGATCGGGGAAAGGGTGCATCCGCTCCCCCCGGGTCCGCAGCTCGCCCACCGTCTGGGGGCCGCGCAACAGCAGTTCAGCGAGCACTGCCAGCTCAGGAGGGTCGAGGCGAAGCTTCTCAACCAGTGTATGGCGGTATTTGGGTACCCGTCCCCCTTCGGCAGACAACAGCGCCAGCTGCTTGAACTTCAGCGAATCCAGGGCGCGAACCACCTCGACCTCCTCCAGGGTCAGCACCGGGTCACGGTTCGACTTCTGGTTGCAGGCATTTGTCAGGGCGTTAAGGGTAAGAGGGTAGTATTCCGGGGTCGTCAGCTCCTTCTCGATGAGACAGCCAAGTACCCGTACTTCCATGTCGTTGAGATGCATTTCCATCGCTACTCCTTTCAGCATGCGGGATATGGGGGAGCGATAGTATAGCAATTTTTACGGCGGGATGCATGGATTTTCAGCTTCCATTTGATGAGGCGGGCCAGTCAGAATAATCCAAAACAACATGAAAATCAGCGTAAATCCTGTATTGATACAGTTATAACTCCATCGGATCAGACAAAGGATCATTGCCGTGAATTCCTCTGGAAAACGACTGTCAATCCGGGCCGATTGTGATTATAATCGAGCAGGGAGGAAAGAACGCGACCATGACCCGTGAAGAACTCGCATTAATTTCCCGCCTCGTGGGGGATGTCTCCGAGGATCAGCTTCGCTATGTGGACTGCTTCATAGGGAACGAAATCGGCATTTTCATCCCCGCGGTCGGTCCCTGTTTCTATGCCATCACCCCCGACCACAGCCACCCGGCCTACTCCTTTGTTCTCACCTTTGACAGCTATACCCGCCTGGCAATTGGCGGCAAGACCGTCCTCTCCCAACCCGGCCAGATCATGGCCATTGATCCCGATGCCGTACACCATGAGTTGACGTCAGACGAGACGCCTCGCTATATCGCTATCTTCATCGATCGGGACCTTTTCGAAAGGGAGCTCGGCCGCTATCCGTCCATCCGTCCGCGCCCCTTTCGGTTCCGCACCTTCACCCCCGGCCGCGAAATGATGGGCCTCCTCAAAGAGTTCATGAACGAAGCCGAGGCCCGGCTTCCAGCGCGGGAACCACTCCTCGCCGCCATCGGGACACGCATCGTCCATGCCCTCATCAGGGCCGCCCATGGGATTATCACCCCCGATGCAAGCATCGGCAACAGGGTGGAAATCCACCGGGTAATAGAGTACATCCAGACCCATGCCGGCAAGAAACTATCCATTGGGCAACTGGCCGCCGTTGCCGCCATGTCCACATCCCATTTCAGCCGCATTTTCAAACGGGAAACCGGGCACCCACCTCTTGCCTATCTTAACCGTGTCAGGCTCGAACAGGCCAGGAAACTGCTCCGGACCGGCGAATGCTCCGTCACCAGCGTTGCCCTCAGCTGCGGCTTCGCCAGCCCCTCCCACTTTACCGATTCATTCCGTCGCTTTTACGGCCAAAGTCCCACCGACTTTCTCAAATCGTACAAATAATTCCAATTTCAAATCGAGGATGAAATCAAGGCGGCGAGGAGTGAGGCGACGAAGGCGTACAGCTAGTACGTTGAGGAGCCGAAGACGAGCCAACGAAGATTGCGCCTTGATTTGGAATTGGAATAAGGCGGAATTTCGACAAACTTTGACAGGATTCCGGAAGCGGATAAGCTCTTGTATTTGCTATGCTCCCTTCAAAACAGCAACGAGGAGGCGACCTTGAACCAGCAGCAGATACTTGAACTGATCAACCGCAACCCGGCATTCTTCCTGGCCACCGTGGAGGACGGCGAACCCCGCGTCCGCGGCATGCTTCTTTACAGGGCCGAGGAAAACGGCATCATTTTCCACACCGGCGCCATGAAGGACGTGCACCGGCAAATGATTGCCAATCCGGCGGTGGAGCTCTGCTTCAACGACTGGCAGACACAGCAACAGGTGCGCGTGCGCGGCACCGCAAGACTCGTCGAGGATTCGGCGCTCAAGGAAGAGATTGTCAATAGCCCCGGCCGCGAGTTTCTGAAACCCTTGGTGGAAAAGATGGGGCTCAACGTACTGTCGGTCTTCCGGGTGGAAAGTTGCCGGGCCCACATCTGGACCATGGAAACGAACTTTGCGCCGAAAGACTTTATCGAGCTGCAATAGCAGATTCTTGAATCAAGAGGCGGCCATTGGCCGCCTTCGACGTTTAAAAGCACATCACCAGCTTTATATTCCGCGCACTGCAAAGCCATCCCCCTCCGCCCAATCCCGCTTCAGAGAAAAAAGTCGCTTCTAAGCCAAACCTGAAGGCAACTTGAGAAAAATTTGTCGATCCCGTGTCGATTTTGCTGGACTAAATGGCATGGTCCCACGTACCATTTAATGAAAACAGCAGTCGGCTGTATAACATTTCACACGGAAGGATAATTCATTAATGGCACTGGCAAAAAAAGGCGACAAAGTAAAAATCAACTTCACCGGCACACTGGAAGACGGCACCGTCATCGATACCACCCTGGAGCACGATGATTGCGGCGCTGACGACTGCGGTTGTGACTCCGACGACTGCGGCAGCGATTCCGAAGGATGCGGCTGCGAAGTCGGTCCCATGGAACTCACCATCGGCGAAGAGGAGTTCTTCAGTAAGATCGAGGACGCGCTGGTCGGCATGGCCCCCGGCGAGAAAAAAACCGTCGTCATTCCTGCGGAAGACGCCTTCGGCGAATACGACGAGACGCAGGTCTTCACCATCGGCCGGGACCAGGTACCTGCCGACATCACCCCGGAAGTCGGCCAGGAGCTGGAGTTCACCGATGAAGACGGCGAAGAGCTGGAAGTGACGGTGGTCGAGGTGACCGAAGAAGGCATCACCCTCGACGCAAATCACCCCCTGGCAGGGGAAAACCTCACGTTCGAAATAGAGCTTGTGGAAATCCTCTAAATCCCGTTCGTAAAATGCAGACGTTATTCCAATTTCATTGGTATTACAACAAAGGCGGCCATTGGCCGCCTTTGAATTGTGTATGGTAACAAAAAAATCTGCTGAAAGCTGCTGCCAAGATGCACCGTTATCCACAAAAATCTAAAAACCCTGGAGAACCGCGATGAACCGGGAAGAGATGCCCTCTCCGGCTGCCGCAGTTGTGCACGGTCGCCTTCCCTGGCAGCGGGGTGAGACCCCGCTGATGCTTGCGCCCATGCAGGGTGTGACCAACCGCGCCATGCGCTCCCTGTTCATTGACTGGGTCCGCCCCGACGTGGTGTTCACCGAATTCATGCGGGTCAATGCCGCTGCGCCCATCAGGCGGCTTTCCGCCGGCGACCTGCGTGAGATAACCGCCAGTGAAGGGGACGTCCCCCTGGTCGTGCAGCTGATCGGTCACGGCAGGGAGGCATTGGTATCGGCAGCCCAGGCTGCTCAGGCTGCCGGAGCCGTGCACATCAACCTCAACATGGGCTGCCCCTTTGGACGCATGACCTCCGGCCTGACAGGCGGCGGCATGCTGCAACGCCCCGAGGACCTTGCGGAAATCATCCCTGCCCTGCGCCGGGCAATCGACGGGACCTTTTCCATCAAGCTGCGGGCAGGCTACGACGACCACGGGCAAATATTCGACCTGCTCCCCCTGTTCGAAACCGCCAGTGTTGATTTTCTCGTCCTCCACCCCCGCACGGTGGTTCAGAAATATGGCGGGGCGGCAGACCACGCCGTCACCGCTCAGGTTGTGCGGCATACCCGGCTGCCGGTCATCGCCAACGGCGACATCAGGAGCGCCGCAGTTGGGTTGCGCGTGCTGCATGAGACCGGCGCCGCCGGGCTGATGCTGGGTAGAGGCGCCATTGCAGACCCCCTGCTGTTCGAAAGACTGCGTGGCGGGGCGAACGCGGAACCGGATCAAGACGAACGCGCGGCAATGCTGCACCATTATCTGCGGGAACTGCTGGCACGCTATGGCGAGCTATTCTGCGGCGACGCCCAGGTGCTCGCCAAGATCAAGGAGGTATTCAACTTCATGGATGATCCGTTTTTCGAGAAGACCATCAGGCAATTGCGGAAGGCCAAGAACATACAGGCCTTTGCAACCGCACTCAATGGGCTCGGCTGAACCATGGATTCCGCACCTGCCTTCGACCACCAGGCGCTGCTTGAACTGGCCGGGATGCGCATGCCCTTCGGCAAGTACCAAGGATGGCGGCTGATCGACCTGCCCGAGCCTTATGTGGTCTGGTTCGCCCGGCAGGGATTCCCCGAGGGAAAACTTGGCGACTCACTGCGGACGGTCTACGAAATCAAGGTCAACGGACTGGAGTTCCTCTTCGATCCGCTGCGCTGAAATCCCACATTACTCTTTCACTCTTTATCCGAATAATCCCTGGCAAACAGGTAGAAAACGATGGCAATGGCGAGACCTGCGACCGGAAAGGCGAAGGCTGCGTGATACGCCCGGGGGAGTGTCCCCGTTGCCCCGCGGCCGAAGGAACCGACGATCACCCCCATCACCTGCTGGGTCACCGCCGCCCCCATCAGGACGAAGAAATTTAGCGAGGTAAGCGCTGTTCCCACGATCTCTACCCTGAACATGGAGCGGATGATCGGGTAGATCATCACCCCGCTGGAGACCGCCAGCCCAATGGCGAAGAACCCGGCCGCCAGGAGCGGATGCGGCAGCAGTTCGGCAATACCCAAAAAGCCTGACATGAGCGCCAGGAGCATCACCTGCCCCGTCACGAGGGTCTTTTTATAGGAGCGAAACAGCTTGCGGGCGATGGTGTCGGTCACCATGCTGCCGCTGATGAACCCGAGGGAGGTGAACATCAGCATCTGTCCGGTGGCGGCACGGGAGAGATGCAGCACCTCCATCAGGTAGGGCCCCCCCCATAACCCTTGTAACGCCAGGTAGTTGCCGTACCAAAAGAAAGAGATCACTCCCAGCAGCCAGAAATTCGCGTTGCCGAAAATCTCCCGCCAGGCAGCAAACATCCCCGCGGGCCGCGCGCCCGACTGTCCGCCATCCCCTCCATCGGCAGCCGAAGGCCGATCCCGGACCATGCCGAAGACCAGCACCGTGACCAGCGCCTGAACGACACCGATCGCCAGAAACGAGTTACGCCAGCCGAAGGCAGCCACTGCCAGTGCCAGGGGAGCCGTGGCCGAAAGGTTCCCCAGGTTGCCGACGGCCACCATGAAGCCGGAAACACGGCCGAACTCCTGTTTTGTAAACCAGTGGCTGAAGATGGTGAAGGTGGCCATCAGCACCGAGGCCGTGCCGACACCGATCAGCATCCGCGCCGCCATGGCGACGGCCAGGCTGTCCGCATGGGAAAACAGGATACCGCCGATGGCGGTCAACACGCCGCAACCGCTGATCACCAGCCGGCTTCCCAGCCGATCGATCATTGGTCCCAGCGGGAGTTGGGCCACGGCGTAGACGTAGAAGAGGATGCCCGAGAGGGTACCGAGCTGCTGGGGTGTGAGCCGGAGTTCGCGGGAGATATCCCCCGCCACCACCGCCAGGGAGACACGGTAGAAATAGACAAGAATATACATCAGGGCCAGAACCGAAAAGATTATCCAGCGCTGGCGGCGCTTCCGGCTGTGTTCAGGCATGTTTTCCCCCTGTCGGCATCCTAGCACAGGGGCATGGTGACCGTAAAGGCCGTCCTGCTCATTAAGCGAAAAGGGGATATTTCAGGACAATTGTCAGCCGAAAACATGCAGCAGCGCCAAATCGTAAATTCAGGACCTGGAAGAGTCGCTGAATCGTTCCGGGTTCAGCCGCCGTGAGACGGCAACGGTCAGCCATGCCCCCAGAAGCGCAACTGCAAGAATAACAAAAGAGAGCAGCGCGTTGCTGAGGAGCGCCGGCCGAACCAGGAGCACGCCGCCGAGACAGAGCATCATGCTTCCGGAAACCAGCTTCAAAAGCCGTCCCTGCCATTCGCTCAGCTTCCTGCTCCCCAGTGTCACAGTAAAGATTGCCACGATGATTGCCAACGGCACCACGTAGACCAGGTTGTAAAATACCAGGTAGAGATAATAGGCTGTTGTCGGCAGTTGGTGCAAGGTCAGTACCCTGGTGAAGACCATGGGAAAGCCGGCGGTGCAGAGGAGTTCATAGCTGTTGGCTGCCGCCGAGAGCACTATCGTGGAACCGATCATTGCCGGAAGTCGCCCTGCCCTCATGATTTCCCGCATCTGTTCGAAAAGCCGCGGCTTCGCCCGTTTCGGAATGACCAGGGAAACCCCTTGCTCGAAAAAGAAGAAGTCCTTGATATTAATGGCCGCAACGACAATCGCCAGAATACCCGCAGCAATGGTAATGGCAGGAAGATGCCCAACCAGCATAAAGAGATTGAGCCACGCTGCCATGAAGAGAAAATAGACAAAGCCCGAGAAGAACACGAAGATGCCGCCGATCAGCATTATGCGCGACCGCGAATGGGCATGGATCAGGAGACTGAGAAGGAAGAGCAGCACGAAAAAAGCACATGGGTTGAAGCTGTCCAAGGCGGCAATGACGATGGTAAAGAAAGGAAGCGAAAGAGAAGTTGTGTCCACCCTGCCGATGAAAGGGATGGTAAGGATGTCTGCGGGACCTGACAGTGAAGCCGCCCCTGAACCGCCCTCACGGATTATGGACAACTCCACCCATTCTTTCAGTTCACCGGCGGTTTCGGGGGAAAAACCCGAAAACATCCGCTCCCCGACAATGAATGTGGGGACCCCCGTTGCCTTTCCTCCCCGTTCCTCGGCCATCCGCAGCAAGAGGTCCAGGTTTTCCTGGTTGTGAAACACTTCGTAGTCATGGACTTGCAGGCGCGGGTAGCGTTTGGCCAGGTCCGCCACGAACGGCTTGGCCCGGGCACAATGGCTGCATCCTTCGCCCCAGAAGTAGTGGAGCGTGACGTCTCCCTTAACGGCATTTGCCGGGACGGTCTGTAATAGAAAGAGGACGATACATGCTGCTGCTAACCGAAAAATCCGGATCATAATCACCTCGAAGAACCGTAACGCAGTATCTTCGACACCCAGTATTAATTCTCCCTCATCATTCCGTCAAGTCAACCGCAGGTATCGCAAGCGGATGTGTTCCTGCCGATGGATTAATTTCGCTTTTCAGGTGAAAAACGAGCAAGGCGGCCAATGGCCGCCTTGCGTATCAGGTATATGTCTGTTTTTCAGGCTCCCAAGAGCCTGTAGGATTTAGGGAATCGTAGCGAGAGGATGGAAAATCGAGGACAGATTTCCGGAAATTTGAGAGCTAATAGTGGACCTATTCGTCGAAAATTTACGAAGATATGGACCGATTTGCCGTTCTCGCAGTAGATTCATTCCTAAGTCTGACAGGCTCCCAAGATTCCGGCAATCTTGGCGGACATTGTCTGCACCGTGAACGGCTTCTGAATAAAGTTGCCCAGGTCCGACGCGTCCAAGTACTGGACGACGACATTGTCGGTATACCCCGACATGAAGACGACTTTCAGCCCGGGATGCACGGACAGGAGCTGTTTGTGCAATTCCGGCCCGTTCATGTCCGGCATGATCACGTCGGTTATGAGAAGATCTATTACCCGGCCGTCGACCAGTGAAAGGGCATGACATGGGTCGTCGGTTTCGATAACGTCATAGCCGCTTCCGGCCAACAACTCTTTGACCATCGTCCGGACCATTTCATCGTCCTCCACGAGAAGGATGCTCCCGTGTGCCGCTGGTATGGCCGGGGCAGCGATGCTCTCCTCGTTTTTCAGGCACGGCATCGCCACGACTCTCGGGAAGTAGAGTTTAAAGACGGTCCCTTGGCCCGGTTCCGAGTAAACCCAGACATTACCCCCATGTTGCTTAACGATGCCGTAGACGGTTGCCAAACCGAGTCCGGTCCCCTCCCCCGCCTTTTTCGTGGTAAAAAACGGCTCAAAGATATGATCCTGTGTTTCCCGATCCATCCCACAACCCGAGTCGCTGACAGCCAGCATGACATAGTGGCCCGGGATGACATTGGCATGGTGGCGGGCATATTCCTCGTCAAGCACGACAGGCGCGGTTTCTACGGATATTATCCCCTTGCCGTCAATGGCGTCCTGGGCATTGACCAACAAGTTCATCAGGATCTGCTCAATGTGGGTCTTGTCGGCACAAATTCCGTCCAATTCCGGCGTAAGCCGCAGCCGGATGTCGATACTCTCGCGAATGGTTCTGCGCAGTATTTCGGCAAACGAAGAGACAACCGTGTTGAGATCGGTGATTTTCATGTCCAGTAACTGTTTGCGCCCGAAGCTCAGGAGCTGCTGGACCAACTCTTTTGCACGGAATGCGGCACGCAGGATGCGCTCCATTTTTTCTACGGTTGGGCTGTTTTCGGGCGCTTCCCGCCGGGCTATGTCGGCAAAACCGATGATCGGCGTCAAAAGGTTGTTGAAATCATGGGCGATCCCCCCTGCCAGTCGACCTACGGATTCCATCCTCTGTGCTTGGTTCAACTGCTCCATCAGGCTTTTCTTCTCGTCTTCCGCCGCCTTGCGCTCGGAAATGTCGCGCGCCAGCACGATCAAACGCTCGATGCCGCCGATCGATGCCCGCCGCATACTCACTTCCACCCAGAAAAGATGTCCGTCACGGTGTTTGCAGAGCCATTCGAAAAGTTGAGGTTCTCCATTTGCAGCCAGCTCCATCCAGGCCATGGCTTCTTTCTGCGTGTAAGGCGTGGCCCCCTGACTGATGGCCTCGACATCTATGGCGCAAGCCTCGTCATGACTGTAGCCGTACATGCCGCACATGGCCTGATTAACATCGAGAATTGCGCCGGTCGCCATGTCGTGTATTAAAATCGCATCGCTCATATGGTCGAAAATCGCATGGAACTTTTCTTCGCTCGCCTTGAGCAAAGCTTCAGCAACCTCCCGTTCACGCAGTCTGGCATCGAGAGACTCCGTCATGGCGTCAAAGGATTGGGCAAGAAAGCTGATTTCGTCGCCACTGTAAGACAGGCCTGTTCTGGCGGACAGATCTCCGTTCTTAACCGCCTGGGAAGCTTCTGCGAGTTGTTCGATGGGGCTCACCAAGTAACGCCCAGCCAGCAGCCGGGTTACGACGAGGGCGCTCAGTAACGCTGCGATAAAAATCGCCGCCGAATTTGCTATATATTTTTTCACGCCTGCCAAGGCGGCCTTTTCCGGGATGGAAACCCTGATATAGAGGTATGGTTGCTCATCCTGATGGAGGCGCAGCCGTTTGAAGGCGAGTAACCGCTTCACACCGTCAAGGCCGACATCGACAAATGCTCCCTCGTCACGAGGACCGGTCACCCGGCGGCGCAGGTCCGGCCGGTCCACGAAGCCACCCTTGATTATATTGTGGAGGGGATAACGGTAAAGAACGACCCCCCTGTAGTCGGTCAGGTTGAGGGCGGAGTTGGGGGGGAGCTTCTGGGCATCGAAAAGGCTGTTGAACTGGGTGAGGTCGAGGGCGGCATACAAGACCGACAGGGGCGATCCGGTCGCATCCAGCACCGGCAGCGCAAAGTGGATCGTCGGTTTGCCGACGGCCCTGCTTATTACATATTCTCCGACACTGAACCGCTTCGTTCTCAGGGCGTCCTGGAAATACTTTCTATCCTCGATACTATAGCGGGAAGGAAGGGGCTGTACGCCGGTGGCGATAATATTTCCCTGCGTGTCGGCAATGCCGATATTCAGGCTGGAAGGGCTCTGGCGGAGAATATCCCGGAAAATCCCGGCACACGCCTTTTTATCTTTGCGTCTGACTTCCGGAAATTGGGACAGGGTTGTGAGGAGGTTGCGGACACCTTCAACCTGCGCATTATGCTGGTAGGCAATGGCCTGGGCCGTTACCAGCGCGGCATGTTCCGCTTCACTGTAATCTTCCCGGTAGCTCCCATACAAGTTATAGCAAACAGTCAGCACGACCGGCAACCCGGCAAACAGCATGATGATGAGGAGCTTGGTCCGTATGGAAAGCCGGCGGAAAATATTCAACGCTGCATCTCCTGTTGATGAAGAGTTCGTTGCGGCACGGGTAACGCCAGGTCTTCGTGGTCTGCCGGTGGCTGGTTGTCAGCGCTGTGAGAATAGACCGTAAGGGTCTTTTCGGCTGTGATTGACGATTACATGAGTAAATATTTAACCAATTCCGAAATATCCTCTAATTGAGCACCATGCAACTGCCGATTTCAGGCCCGTATCCCTTCTTCACGGCAGTTCCAGCGGCGGTTCGGCGAGCGCCGCCAGTTGTTCGCGCAGCTGGATGATCTGCTCACCCCAGTAGCGCACGGTGTTGAACCAGGGAAAAGTACTGGGGAAGATCGGGTCGGTCCAGCGGCTGGCAAGCCAGGCGCTGTAGTGGAGCATGCGCAGGGCGCGCAGGGCTTCGATCAGACGAAGTTCCCGCGGCTGGAAGTCGCAGAACTCGCTGTAGCCCTCGATCAGCTCGGCAAGCTGGGCGTTCTGGCGCGGCCGCTCGCCGGAGAGCATCATCCACAGGTCCTGCACCGCCGGTGCCATGCGAGCGTCGTCGAAATCTACAAAATGCGGCGCACCGTCGCGCCAGAGGATATTGCCGCTATGACAGTCGCCATGAGTCCGGATGTACCGGAGCGGCCCAACATCGGCCATGATCCCGTCGATCGCCTCCAACAGTTGGCCGGTGACGGCCTCGTAGCTTGGCCGGTACTCGTCAGGGATGAAGCGTCCAGCAATCAGGGCCACGCTGGCGTAACCGAAACTCCGGCAGTCGAGGGTGGGCCGGTGCAGAAAAGGTCGTACTGCGCCGATGCTGTGGATACGGCCGAGCATGCGGCCGAGAATCAGCAGGTTGTCCAGGTTGTCGAACTCCGGGGCATGCCCCCCCTGCCGCGGATAGAGGGCAAATCGAAAGCCGTCATGATGAAAGAGGCTATCCCCGGAAGCATTCGTGATCGGCGCCACCACCGGCAGCTCATGTTCGGCCAGTTCAAGGCAGAAATGATGTTCCTCGATGATCTGCGCATCGCTCCACCGGCCGGGGCGGTAAAACTTGGCGATGAGCGGCTGCCCCTCGTCGATGCCCACCTGGTAAACACGGTTCTCGTAGCTGTTCAGGGCAAAGGTGCGGCAATCGCAGCGGAACCCCTGGCTCTCGACGGCGTCCATGATGAAACTGGGGGTAAGGGTTTGAAAAGGGTGCGGGCTTTCGGGCATCGATCCTGGTTCTCCGTATCGCTTCTGTCTGGTTTCTCAAAGTTCCGCCGTCACTATACCATCAATCGCGGCGGTAACCAAGGAGAAGCGCAGCCGAGCGGCGTAAACAGCAAAGGCGACCGAATAGTCGCCTTTGCAATTACATGAGTATGGATGTCCCCGGAATCGCGCCACTCAGAGCGGAGCTTCGTTGGTCCGGGCATATGTTCCCATCAGCTCCGCCGTCGCCAGGATATGCCCCACCATCGCCGCTTCCAGCGCCTCCTTTGTCGAGGCTTCCGGCAGCTTCAGCCTGCTGTCCAGCGCGAACAGCCGGAAGAAGTAGCGGTGCGTTCCCGGCGGCGGGCAGGGCCCTACGTAGCCCTGTTCCCCACCGCTATTAAACCCTTCCCACGCCCCGTTCGGCGCCGTGTGCTCCCCGATCTCCTTCGTTTCCGGCAAAATGTCCCAGACCACCCAATGGACCCAAAGCCCCGCCGGAGCGTCCGGGTCCTCCATGAGAAGCGCCAGCGACTTAGCCCTCTCCGGCACCCCATGGATCACCAGGTGGGGGTTGATGTTCTCACCGTCGCAGGTGTATTTCGACGGGATCTGTGAACCATGATTGAAGGCCGGGCTCGTAAGCTTGAATTCCATCTGCCACCTCCTGCGCATGCGTTTTTGTTTTCTATTCAAATTCTTGCAGGAAACTGGCGGAATGCAAGGGATGTAACCGAGAAGTATGGTTCGCTCTAAAAAGTTGACAAACTCCTCTTCTCCGGGCAACAATCGGATGGCATCCGCCTCACCTTCTCACAAGGATAAGGAAACAGCATGAATCCTGCAAACCTCACCTGTATCGATCTGGACCAGCCGAGCCTCGAAGGGTTTCGCCAATTCATCAGCTCCTGGCTCTACCGGGACAACGGCTTCACCCTGCTCATCGACCCCGGCCCTCTCTCCACCATCCCTCGCCTCTGCACCGAGCTTCGCCGGCAGGGGATAGAGCGCCTCGACTACGTGCTGCTCACCCACATCCACATCGACCATGCCGGCGGGACCGGCGCGCTCCTGCGGGAGTTTCCCGGAGCGACCGTCATCTGCCATCCGGAGGGGATTCGCCACCTGGTGTCGCCGGAAAAGCTCTGGGAAGGCTCCCGTAAAGTGCTCGGCCCACTGGCAGACGCCTATGGCGAAATCGTGCCGGTGCCGGCGGAGCGGATCCGCTTCGACGAGACCATCGGCCGGAGCGGGGTGCGCGCATTTCTCACCCCCGGCCATGCCCAGCACCACTGTTCCTATCTACTGGACGACCTCCTCTTTGGCGGCGAGGTGGCCGGCGTGCGCTGCGACGTTCCCGACGGGATCTTCATGCGTCCGGCCACGCCCCCCCGCTTTATCCTCCAGGTCGCCCTCGACTCCCTTGACCGGATGATCGCCCTCGCCCCACGCGCCATGGTCTTCGCCCACTACGGCCTGGTCGATACAGCCCTCGACCATCTGCGGATCGCTCGCAGCCAGCTCCTGCTCTGGGTCAGGGGGGTGGCGGCAACCGCAGCGGCCTCAGAGACGCGGCGGGAAGAAGCCCTCGTCGCCTGGCTGCTGGAGTGGGACAAGCATTACCGCAACATAAGCCGACTGCCGGAGGACATCCAGGCTCGCGAACGCTACTTCCTCGGCAACACCCTGCGCGGCATGATGGAGTACGTTGACGCCATTTCCGCCGAGGAACGCCAGGCGCTGCTGGATGGGTAGACGCTGCACCGCCCGCCGATCCGCAGCTTGCATGGGCGTGCTGCTTCATCCGAAAAAACGGGAGCCTCGACAGTCCCCCGTAAAAACTGCACCCCTGTATTCTCCGAGGTAAGAACGCCATGAACAGGAAACAGAAAACCCTCTTCGCCATCACCGTAGGACTGCTGGGGATCTTGCTCATTTTCCTCCTGAGCGCCAGGTTCATCGTCATCACCAGCTACCGCGCCCTCGAGAAAGCAAGCGCCAAGGAGCACCTGCAGCGGGTGGTCAACGTCATCGACAACGAACTCGACTCCATGGCATCTTCAACCGGAGACTACGCGACCTGGGACGATACCTACCGCTTCATGCAGGATGGCAACGCTGAGTTCATAGAGTCAAACCTGGCCGAGGACTCTCTGGCCAAACTCCGCGTCAACCTTGTCGCCTTCGTCCGTCCGTCCGGTGAAATAGTCTTTGCAAAGGCACTCGATCGCGGGACGGCAAAAGCGGTGCCGCTGCCGCCAGAACTCGGCCAGCATCTCACCGCGTCGAGCCCCCTCATGCAGCACCGCTCTACCGAAAGCACGGTCAAGGGGGTCCTGGTTATGAACGGCACCCCCATGCTGGTCGCCGCCAAACCTGTCCTCACCAACGCTGGAAAAGGGCCGATTCGCGGCACCCTGATTATGGGGCGTTTTATCGACGCCGCGGAAACCGCACGGCTGGCCAATATGACGCGCCTCCATCTGGACATTTCTGCCTGTGACCAGGCATCCCTCAATGCAGCGACGTTCAAGGGGAAGAAGCCCCTATCCCTCGCCAACCCCTTCCGCGTACGCCGCGCTGACGACAAGACGCTCATCGGATTCGCCCTGATCGGCGACCTCTACAACCGGCCCGCATTGCTCGCGAAAATAACGCTCGTTCGTCAGATCTACCAGCAAGGGGTCAAGACGCTCCAGTATTTCCTTTTCTGCTGCGTCCTCATCTCACTGGCGAGCATCATCGTCTGCAACTGGGGGCTTGGTAAATACTTCGGCTCCCAGCGCGAGGAGGAGACAGAGCGCCTCTACGCCGCGGCAGTTGAACATGCTGCCATGGGCGTGGCAATCCTGGAGGCCGGGTCCTGCCGGATTGTTCGGGCCAACACCGGGTTTTCCGTACAGTTGGGTTATCCACCCGGGCTGCTTGAAGGGACGTTGTTCAGAGAGATCCTTGCCGACGACCAGGAATCCTTCGAACGTTGCATCGAGAACGTACTCCGTGACGGAAAACCGAACCGGGCCGAACTCCACCTGACACGTAATGACCGGTCCCTGGCCGTCATGGAGGTGCATGCCAGCGGCACCCTGCTGGATGATCAGCAGTACCTTTGCCTCGTGCTCCACGATATGACCGAGCAGAAGCAATCAGAGCCGGCTTGAACAGGGACGGACCGCCTTTTTGATAAGACAGTCTGACCTGTTGTCCCCCCTGCTGTCTGGCGAACATCAAGTCATAGTGAAAATCCATTCCCCTTTTGTTTTGCTCTTCTTCTGGTATCATTTCCGTAGGGACAGAGGAAAGAATGGTAGGGCTTCTCAAATAAAAAAGTGGGAGGTAGCTATGAAAAGAATACTCCTTGCGGCAGTAATGGCGATCATAGTCCTGACCGTGACAGGGTGCGGGGACGACAGCAGTGTGCCCCCGCGAATCGTTACCCAGATCCTCAGTGACCCCGTGTTTGACGGTGATATCGCGCAAGATGTCAACGGTGCTTTCACGATAACACAGGGCATGAGCTCAACTGTACAAAGCGTGTTTGCCGGCATAAATCCTGCCACCGGAACGGAATTCCGGGCGTTCCTGGATTTCCCCTTGAGAGGCGTGGACGGGGTCCCGGTTAACGCCAGCATTGTCTCGGCGACCCTCGATATAGTGATCGACAGCATCCAACCGCTGTCAGGCACGGTGCCAATTCGTATCGAGCTTGTTTTCTTTCAACCACCGACGTTGCAAGCCTCGGATTTTGACCGGGCAATCCTGTTGCCGCTGACATTCGTCACGATCACACCGCCGATTTCCCAAGCCGACGTAGGTAACCACGTAGCGGTTGATGTGACACCATTGATGACAGAAGCACAGATTAGAGGCCTGGACAACTTCCAGATCCGCATATTGGAGGATTTGGGGCCAGTTTCTCCCGGGCTGATCGAAATCGACGACAGCACGGGAGTGAATCGAGACGTTCTTGCACCTTTGCTGGAGGTCACATATTTCTGACCCCGTAGTTGTGGCTGACTCTCTGCCGGCAAAAGGCTCGCGGGTTTCATCAGACGGCAAGGCCCGCGAAAGCGGGCTTTTTTCCTGGACAGCCCACTACCATCTGACACCTCATTTTTGGATTGCCTTCGGCCAGTTCCACCAGTACACTTGTGCCTAAAGGAGATCCCCATGACACTGCTCTATACCCTCGACCTGCTCGGGACCGCCGCCTTTGCCGCTTCCGGCGCCCTGGCCGGCATCCGGCGCGACATGGACATCTTCGGCGTACTGGTGCTCGGCCTCGTCACCGCCACCGGCGGCGGTACCCTGCGTGACCTGCTCCTGGGGGATACGCCCCCCTTCATCTTCCAGAACGAGACCTATCTCTACATTTCCATCGCGGTCTCGCTGGCGATCTTTATCTTTCACCGCAACCTGGATTTCCTCAAGCATCCGCTCCTCTTCTTCGATGCGGTGGGGCTCGGTACCTTCGTCGTCATCGGCACCGGCAAAGCACTCGACTTCCGGATCGGCTTTCTCGGCTCGGTGATGATGGGGGTCACAACCGCTACCGCCGGCGGCATGATCCGCGATGTTCTCTCCACCAGGGTTCCCATGGTGCTGCAAAAGGAGGTTTACGCCTCAGCCTGCCTGGCTGGAGGGGTCCTTCTCACCCTGCTGCACCACACCGCAATCCCCCGCGCCTGGGCACTGCTTGTCTCCGCCTCGACGGTCATCATCCTGCGCCTGCTCGCCATCCGCTATAACTGGTCGCTGCCGCGGCGATGCAACGACATGGCGGAACGCTGAGACCGCCTTGTAAAAATAAAAAGCACCAATACCGGTAATTGGTGCAACGATCCAAATCAGCCCCGGTAACGCCATGACATCCCGCCTAGTCGAATCGCTCAAAACGCGGCACTTCGCGCCCTTCGACCAGCACGGTCTCCAGGAACATCGCCAGCGGGCGCACCCAGAGCGAGTCGTTATCATACAGGCAGCGATAGACTACCAGCTGTTCGTCGGTTTCGCTGTGACGGGCCGTCCCGATCACCTGGTAGTTGCCCCCTTTGTAATGCCGGTATCTCCCCGGCAGCGGCGTCCCTTGCATACGCGCTCCTTTCGCTTGCCAAAATGTCAGACCACCGCTGGACTTCTTCGGCGGGGGCCTGATCACACCTTATTCCAATTTCAAATCAAGGATGAAATCAAAGCGGCGAGGAGTGAGGCGACGAAGGCATACAGATAGTACGTTGAGGAGCCGAAGACGAGCCAACGAAGATAGCGCCTTGATTTGGAATTGGAATTAACCTGCTGAACCTGGACAATATTGTTGGGAAGAGTCGCCCACTATTTCTGGTTGGAGAATCCCACGCGGTCGGGATGGTTGCAGATAAAACTGTCCCCCATGCAGAGGGAATACTCGCAGAATCTGGGGTTGGGCTTTTTCACCTTGCACTCGAAAAATTCCTGACTGATCATGCGGGTACGACAAACTTTCTGGGAGCTCAATACTTTAAATATATTCATACTGCCACCTCTTGTTTTTAATCTTTCTCTGTTTAGCGTGTCAACAAACGGAAAAAAGCCGGGACCGAATATCAGGAGAGATATTTCGGCGACCCGGCTGTCTTCTGGAGATCCTGTGGCTTTCCGTCCCATCCTCGCGGATGGTTTAGTAGTATCGTCTATCTGCTTGATTTTTCGAACATCATACTGTAGCCGTCAGGGAAAGTCAAGTCAGGTCCCCCGCAATTTTCGCGAGAAGTAGTTTGTTCCCTTTTGGAGTTCGGCAACCCTTTGCATTCACTCGTTTTCCCTGTAAACTTCCGGTATGCACCCCATCGAACCCCATGTATGTCCCGACCTGAATGAACTCCGCCGTCACCAGGAAACCCTTGCCCAAAGCGTGCGCCTGAAGCCGCTACGACGGCAACCCGAAACAGCGGCCGGGGTGGACGCGGCCTATGCCGGCGAGGAGATCGTTGCAGTGGCCGTTCTCTTCGACCTCGCCACCCTCACCCCCGTCGAACGCTCCTTCGTCGTTTCCCGCCCCGCGCTCCCCTACATACCGGGCTTTCTCTCGTTTCGCGAAGGCCCCCACCTGGCCGAGGCGGTCCGCCGGCTCTCGAAGCGGCCTGACCTCCTCATCGTCGATGGCCAGGGGATTGCCCACCCCAAGCGGTTCGGCCTTGCCTGCCACCTCGGGGTGGAGCTGGGGATTCCTGCCATCGGCTGCGCAAAGTCCCGCCTCGTGGGAGAGTACGTCGAGCCTGCGGCAGAGCGTGGCTCACGCACTCTCCTGCTCGACCGGAAGGAGGCGGTCGGCGCCGTCCTCAGGACCCGCAGCAACGTAAGACCGGTCTTCGTCTCCCCGGGCCATCTCATCACCATCGACGAAGCAGTGGCAATGGTGCTCCGGACCACGGCGGGCTTCCGCCTCCCCGAACCCCAACGGGAAGCCGACCGCTTTGCGGCCGAAATCAAGCGGGGACTTCTGTCTGGGGAGGCTTATGAAAATACCGGGTGCAAAGCCTGATTATTTTCGCGGGAAAATGCGACCTCCCTCCGTCGCTGCCGGGCAATTACCGCTTGTGTCGGTCCAATTGCATATGGTATGTAGAATCAAAATCTTAAAGGGGGTGGATGAGATGCCTATCTACGAATACATCTGTGCCGACTGCGGCGAGGAGTTTACCAAGCTCCAGAAGATGGGGGGAGAAGCGGCAGCCTGCCCGAAGTGCGGTTCAAGCGACGTGGCACGCAAAATCTCAGCCTGTGCCATCGGCGGGGCTACTGGGGGGGAAAGCGGGGGCGGCAGGGGCGGAGGCTGATGCCCGCGACACTGACCGGTCGGTCAGCTTAAACGGTTCTTCCTGTAAGAAAATATTTCGAGTACGGCTTTTCGATGAAGGCACCCGTCATCGAGAAGGTAGACGTCCTCGCCGCCAAGCTCCCATAAGTGAGGAGCCGCGGGTTTCAGACGATAAGACAAAGGCGGCCGTTTGGCCGCCTTTGTTAGTTTCTCCTTCATTGGCATGCGAGGAGCCTGACGGGACAATCCCCCCTTTATTCCGCCGGCAAACTCTGCTATGTTAGCACCTCCATATTCCGCTTTCGTAAACGGTAACGACATTTTTGAAGGAGAACACCTGTGGCAAAAACAACTGCTGGAAAAGTATCTATTACACCCCGTCCGCCGGTCGACCTGAGCGGCGAAGCAGGGTGGGTCCCCTTCGATGCGCCGGCACTGGTCGGCGAATCGCTCCGCTTCGTCTCCGGCGAGCCGGACGGAAACCGCTTCCGGGTCCGCTATTATCGTGACGGGGAGCAGCATTTGCAGGCGCGCATATGGTTCGGCCCCGAGACTGAAGGCCCTCCGGGACATGCCCACGGCGGCTCCATGGCCGCGGTATTCGACGAGGTACTGGGGCTGGCCGCCTGGGCGGCAGGCTATCCGATCGTGGTCGGCAACCTGAACGTCAGTTTCCGTAACCTGCTGCCGCTGCAAAAAGTGGTGACGGTCGAGAGCAGGGTCGTCTCCGCCGCAGGGCGCAAGGTGATGGTGCATGGCCGGATCTGCCACGGCGAGACGGTCTATGCAGAAGGCGAGTGCCTCTGCATCACCATTCCGGGGAAGTGAGTGTAATTCGGCCCGAGTCCCAAGACATCACCGACAAAGGCGCCCATAATGGCGCCTGCTGCGCGGTCCTGGATGGTTGTGTCAGGCATGGTGGCCTCCCTGTTGTAAATTAGGTCAAGGGGTCGGAAAATGGTCCGGCCATGGGCTAAGGATAACAAGGACGGGAAATGATGAGTCAATCTTTGTCGGTCGTCCGCCACAGATTCCTTTTGCGAAAAATGTCGCTTCCGTCTAGAATGACGGTCTCGGCTGCGGCCATGCGTGCCGGAACGGAAAACGGCGGCCTCTCAGGTGGAGGCATAATTTGATTATCAGGGGGAATTGCAAATGATACGCATCAAACCGGAGGAAACCGAATTGCAGGGGTACTGGCTCGACGTTGGAAGCTCGGTTACACCCGATTCCAACTGGGAGCGGATCCAGCGCCTGACGAGCGAATATCTTGAACTCCTCGCCACGGGCAGCGACGGACGGGAGCAACTCTACCGCGATCCCGCCGACGGCCGGCTCTGGGAGCTTGCGCCCGTTGAGCCCAGGCTGCCTGCCGGTCCGCCGCTGCTGCGGGTCATTTCGCCATCACGGGCAAAGGAAAAGTACGGCGTCAGCCTCACCTGACCGACGGCGCCGCTATGCCGCCGATCGTTGTCGTGGTAGAACCGTCGGGTCATGCAAGTGGTCGATCTGCAAAAACAGAAGGGGCAGCGACTCATAATTCACTGAATTCAATGAACAATGAGTGACTGACCCTCTGGCTCTCCCCACCTTTCGGCGCCAGATGATCCTAAAGGCCCTGCGCAAGGTCGAGCAGAAACAACAAAGGCGACCGATTGGTCGCCATTTGAAAAGTATTGTCCCCGGAATTACCTGATGTTATGCATAAGCTACCATAACAGCTCGCGTTCAGATATAAACTCTCTGTTCCTGCCGCTGAGAGGATCCTTGAATCGCAGCATTTGAGCGACAAGCTGGAGGGGAGTGTCGAAGTTGTCCTCACTTTCGGCCTGCAGCTCAGGATAGTATCTGTCGTTCAGTATCCCGAACCCGAGACCGCTCATGTGGATCCGCAGCTGATGGGTTTTGCCGGTTCGCGGCTGCAGGGTAAAACGGGCCATCCCTCCTTTGACCTCCACCAGATTGATGGCGGACCGGGCATTTACTCCGCCGGGTGCCATCTTCATCCGGAACCACGGTTCTCCCCGCTCTATCCTGTTCCGGATATCCCATGATGCTGTTTCCTGAAGCGGCTGACACGCCGAGAGTGCCTGATAGGTTTTTTCAATGAGACCATTCAGGAAGAGTTTGCCATAGAGCCCTCTGCTCTTTTTGTTGACGGAAAAGAGCACTAATCCGGCTGTTTCACGATCTATGCGGTGGAGCGGCGCCAGATCTGCGATGCCGGTGCTGCCGCGCAAACGGTTCAACAGACATTCGTCAACATATCGGCCACCAGGGGTCACGGGAAGGAAATGCGGTTTGCAGGCGACCAGAATCTCGTCGTCGAGAAACAGGATTTTTTCAGCAAAGGGAATGAACGGCTCAGTACAGACTTCGCGGAAATAAAAAACGCGTCTCAATGGGGCATATTCAGTATCCAGCGTTATCCGTTGTGCTTTTTCGTCAAGGACCTTTCCCTCTGAAATCCGTTTTTCCCAGATCTCCCGGGAAATAGCGGGGAATCTTCCGCTCAAGAAAGCAAGGATGGAAGGGTACGGTTTTTCGGCTTTCGGCATGGTAACGACGGAAGGATGTTTCGAAATTCCCATGTAACGTTTCCTCGTTCAACATCATATCGCTTAATAGTTCATGAATGTCCACGAAATTCGGGACATCAATAAATCTCGACAAAATATCCTCTCCCTATATACTCTATTCCTGACCGGCCCCATCCCCTTTCTGGCTGCACGGGGTTGCCTGGCAATACGTAAAGGAGAGGACCTGTGGAAAAGACACTTAACCGCTGGGTGATTGCATTCATCTGCACGCTGCTGATGGTCAGCCTGGGGACTGTCTACGCCTGGAGCTTCTTCCAGAAACCCCTCTGCGACACCTACTTTTGGTCGAACAGTCAGGTAGCATGGGCCTTCAGCCTCGCCATCTGCTTTCTCGGCCTGGCTGCCGCAGCCGGGGGGATGTTGTTGCCGAGGACAGGACCGACCAGGCTGGCCCTGCTGGGGGGTGTGCTGTTCGGCTCCGGCTACCTGCTGGCGGCGCTGGCGCTCAGGATGCATTCCCTCCCGCTCCTTTACATGGGTTACGGCGTAATTGGAGGGACCGGGCTCGGGCTCGGCTATGTCGCTCCGGTCGCCACAGTGGCGAGATGGTTTCCGGACCGGAAGGGGTTTGCCACCGGCATGGTGGTCATGGGATTCGGCTTCGGCGCCCTGTTGATGTCCAAGGTCATCGCCCCCCTGCTCCTGACACAACTGGCCGGGGACATGGTAAGGGTATTTGCCGTCACGGGGGTGCTGTTCCTCCTGGTGACCATTCCTTGTGCGGCCGTTGTCAGGAATCCGCCCGCAGGGTGGGTGCCGCCGGGGTATGCCCCGCCACCGGCGAGCTCCGTGAGCGGCCCGGACGAATGGGGAAGGGGAGCCCGCGCCTGCATTCTTTCACGGGAGTTTGCGCTACTCTGGGTGATCTTTTTCTGCAACATCACCGCCGGCATCGCCATCATCGGTTTCCAGTCGCCGCTCTTTCAGGATATCTGCAGCAAGGCCGATCCGGCGCTCGGCAAGGAGGCCCTGGCGCGGTACGGCGCCACCCTGATTGCGGTCAGCTCCCTTTTCAACGGTATCGGCAGGTTTTTCTGGGGGGGACTCTCGGACCGGATCGGCCGACGGGAGACCTTCAGACTCATCCTCGGCTCCCAGCTCCTGGCATTTGTCCTTTTGCTGTATACCGACTCCCCCTGGCTCTTCGCACTGCTGGTCTGCTACATCCTCCTCTGCTACGGCGGCGGTTTCGGCACCATGCCGTCGTTCGTGATCGACCTGTTCGGCAGCAGGGTCATGCCCGCCGTCTACGGCACGATTCTCACCGCCTGGGCCGCCGCCGGTATCGCCGGGCCCCAGCTGGTGGCCCTGATCAAGGATCGCTACCCGGCAGGGCTCTACCCCGGCCAGGCATCCTTCTACAGCTTCGCCATGGGATGCGGCTTTCTCCTGGCCGGGCTCGTCTTCTCGTTTCTGGTGAAGTCAAAGCGCACCTGATGATTTCAGTTGCAAACCCCACTTGCCGGGAAACGGTGACAAGCCACCTTTTGGATTTAGTATGGTGTCACCGGAAGTTGTCCCTGTTCCGGGCATTCATGACGGTGTCAATGAAATGGAGTCTGTGGGGTATTTGAGAATAGGGAATCTGCTATACTTGTACCAGGAGAACGCATGGTCAGAAGGGTGCTACCATATGCCTTCCTGTTTCTGTTTCTGGTCGCGAGTCCTGCCGCCGCAAACAGCGGCAGTAACACGGCAGCAGAGGCGCAGCAGGGGTTTAAGGAAATCCTGGATCTCTGGCGGGCAGAGGACTACGAAAGGCTCTTCACCCGGCTGGAGCATCCTCCCGGCAAGGGATGGATCTACTTCGCGCAACGGATCGTCTATGCCTCGCGGATTCCCGCCTGCTGCTGGGAAATGCTGCAGGAAGTGAAGACCACGGTGCTCGACGCGGACAACGTGATGATCAACGCACGCGTGGGCTTAGAGGTTGAGGGGGTTGGGACACGGTTCGTGGTCCGGGACTTCACTTTGCATCGCAGCGGCGGGGTATGGATGCTTCCGCTGCAGGTCGTCCTCGACCTTGCCGACTACAACTTCCAGCGTATCCCCCGGAAGGTATACGAGCGGCAGATCGAATGATGTTGTCCCCGGCCTCCGATCAGAGCCCCTCCAAACGGGCAGGCGATGATAAAAGGAGCTGTCCCCCTTTAACCGATTGTGATATGATTTTCGCCCCACACGGGAAACACTTTCACAACAAGGAGTACACCATGGCAAGAGCCACTGCCCGCCACATCCTGGTGGCAAGCAAGGAGGTCTGCGAAGACCTCAAGAAGCAGATTGAAGCTGGTGCCGACTTTGCGGCTGTAGCACGGGAACATTCCCTCTGCCCGTCGGGCAATCAGGGTGGGGGTCTGGGTGAATTCGGCCCGGGCCAGATGGTCAAGGAGTTCGATCAGGCCGTTTTCACCGGCGAAGTGGGCAAAGTCCTCGGTCCGATCCAGACCCAGTTCGGCTACCACCTGCTGGAGGTCACCAGCCGCACCGAATAGGGAGGTATTTTTGTATTACAACCAGTAATAAAAGGGGGCCAAGCTGCTTATTTCAAAGTAGCCTGGCCCCCTTTCTTCTCCACTTATCTTGTCATCCTGGAAGCCTGACCCAGAGCCCTCCCTACCGACTACCGGCGAGGCGCATCCAGTAACGGCAGAAGAAATTTTTCAAAGATAACCTTCTGTTTGGCGGTCAGCAGATCGAAGTTCCCTTCGTGATCGATAAAAAAAGTGCCGACACCGATGACTGTTTTTGCCAGATAGCCAGTCCCGGCAACATTCTGTTCAATCTCATCCCTTCGTTTGCTTATCAGGTTTTTCATCATGTCAATGTCTACATTCATACGTTGTACTCCAGCTGAGGTAATATGCGCTTCTCGCGCTTAGGGCTGCGTTCCGCGCAGGGTCTGAACAATAACAAGTGACAAACTATAAGCACTTATCGTTTATTAGTCAAAGGTTCTATGTAACTGAAACATGTTTTCCTTTCTTTGCAAGAAACAGCAAAGGCGGCCGCTTGGCCGCCTTTGGGAGCATCGGCTGGCCCGAGCAGCAGAATGTTTAAATGTTAAACCAGACCCTCAATTTTTTCCTTCTCTTTCGTCCCCGTATCATACCTGTTGTCGCCGCACAGGTCAATGCGCAGCCCGAAATGGGGTGAACCATGAATGAATCGGGAGAGCTGATCCGGCATCGGGAGCGTCACCTTTCCACTTCATAATTCGTCCCGAATGCTTCATAATGCTTCCCATGACCTCACTCCGGCGCAATATTCCCCTGCTCTACGCGTTCTCCTTTCTCCAGATGACCCTTTTTCCCATGGCGGTCATCACCCTTTTCTGGAAGGACCACATCGGGCTGTCGCTGTCGCAGATCCTGCTCCTGCAAAGCATCTTCGCCGTGGCGATGGTAGTGATGGAGTACCCGTCCGGGTACATCAGCGACAGGGTCGGCTACCGGACGGCCTTAACCTTTGCGTCAATCCTCGGCATACTGGGATGGGGAGTCTACACTACAGCCTCATCGTTTCAGGACGTCCTCATCGCGGAGATACTCCTCGGCATATCCACCTCCTTCATCAGCGGCACGGACAGTGCGCTCCTCTATGAATCCCTGAAGGGAACGGGAGAGGAACCTGCCTATGCACGTTACGAAGGGCGATCAACCGGGTTCGGTCAAACCGGGGAAGCTGCTGGGGCGCTGTTCGCCGGAGTTCTCTATGCCAGGTACCCCCTCCTCCCCTTCATACTCCAGGTGGGGGTCTGGGTTCTGGCGCTGCTCCTCACGCGTGGGTTGACGGAGCCGCAGCGTGAGCAGAGACACCCCGGGGGACACCTGAAAGAGGCGCTTGCCTCGGCGCGATACGTCTTCATCGAGAACCGGCGCCTCCGCGTAACGATACTCCTGAGCATCGTGCTGGGGATCTCGTCCTTCTACCCGGTCTGGCTGATCCAGCCGTACATGCGTGACGCCGGCGTCCCCATCGCCTCCTTTGGCCCGATCTGGGCGGGGGCCAACCTCACCGTCGCCATCTTCGCCGTCCTGAGCCATCGGGTGCGGGAACGCCTGGGCGAACGCGGCATGATACTGCTTCTGGTGGTTCTGGTGGGGGGGGGATATCTGGGGTTGGGGTGGACGGCAGGGACGTGGGGATTTCTCTTCTACTACCTTCTGACGGCGATGCGGGGGATGCGGGGGCCGTTCCTTCTTCACGTGGCACAGGCCGAGATTCCGTCGGCAAACCGGGCAGGCATGCTTTCCCTTCAGTCCCTCTGTTTCCGGCTGCTTTTCGCGATCACCGGCCCTTTGGTGGGGATGTATGCCGACACCTGCGGGGTAGGAAAAACCTTCCAGCTACTCTTCATTGCCTTCCTCCTGGTCCTTCCACCTTTGGTTTATCTCTTCCTGAAGAATCGGCACATAACGGTGCCACTCCTCTTCATATTTCTGTTTTCTGAAATATGGAGCACTTTTTTCTTCCATATTTCAAAATTGATGATATAACCTCATCCTATTCTTCCATAACTCGCAATTCAGAAATATACAGAGGTCATTATGCCCCGCAGCGGTGTTTTCAAGAAAACTCCAGCCGGATATACTGCGTTTTACCCGGAGCAACTGCCACCAGATCCCCCCCTCCACCTGCAAGGGGACCTGCAACTGATGCTGTCGGAAGCAGACCGGGCACTGGGTGCGCTGAATGTGGTCGTCACTATTCTGCCCAACCCTGACCTCCTGGTTGGCATGTTCATCCAGAAAGAAGCGCTTCTCAGTTCGCAGATCGAGGGTACACAATCCTCACTGGCGGATATTCTGGGTGCGGACGAGGAGCATGTACCCACCGCTGACGTTGGCGAGGTCCTCAATTACGTCAAGGCCATGCGCCATGGACTGAAACGCCTCAGGCAAGATGATTTCCCCATGTCGCTCCGCCTGCTGCGCGAGATTCATGGCGTACTGATGCAGAAAGTGCGAGGAGGCGCCACCCACCTTACTCCCGGAGAATTTCGCACCATGCAAAACTGGATTGGTGGCACCAGTCCGGCCAATGCCCGCTTCGTACCGCCACCTCCTGACGCCATGCAAGAAGCCTTGAACAGGCTGGAACTTTACCTGCATGCTGACGACCCATTGCCCCCGCTGATCCGCTGCGGGCTGCTGCATTACCAGTTCGAGACCATTCATCCCTTTAATGACGGCAATGGCAGGGTCGGGCGGCTTTTGATTACTCTCTATCTGGTCTGGCAGGGCATCCTCGACGAGCCGATGCTCTATCTGAGCGCCTACCTGAAAGCGCATCAGCAGGAGTATTACGACCGTCTGACCCAGGTGCGGAACGATGGCAATTACGAGGCATGGATTCGCTTTTTTCTGGAAGGGATTCGGGACGTGTCACGGATGGTTCTGGAGACAACAAAGCGAATTCAGGCGCTGGAGAGGACTGATACAGACCGTCTCGTCGCAGCCGGCGAGGGCTCCCATGGAATCAGCTTTTTGCGGGGACTGATGCGGCAGCCAGTTGTAACGGTCCAGGATGTGACCGAAATGACAAACGCAAGCTACAATAAGGCAAATGCCCTGATCGCCACCTGTGAGCAGTTGGGCATCCTGCGGCAGATCAGCAAGGGGCGGCGGAACCGGCGGTTCATCTATCAGGAGTATGTGACGATACTGAGTGAAGGAACGGAGTTGCAGAAAGGGGAGTAGCTGCGCGAGCAGTCATCCTCAGTCTGCAAAATGAAATAAAAAGGCCTATAGTTCGCTTTTCGAAAAAGGTGTTGTGTCCCTGTATTTTTCAGTTTTTCCCCGCCAAGTTCGTTGCGAATATCGTCGTGAAACTTGAGATCATTGCGGCGGACGAATCAGTGGAAAATCATCGAGGCCATCGGATCCATTGCCAGGACCGGGCGCAGGGAGGATTGCCATACGGCCTTATCTGGAAGTAACCTGAGAGCCGGGGTGAGAGGAGCGCACACGGAAGGGAATGATGCGTTATGACCCCGGCATTCTGGCAAGCAATCGTCTTGATCGAATACGGCGTATCAGTACGGGCACGACTAAGACTGAGGGGACCTAGTCGAAGTTCAGGAGCGGCGGGAGCTCATGGACACCGTCCAGAAGCCAGCGGGCGACGGCGAAATCGCCCCCTCGGTTCATCTGGCCGGGGACTGCGGCGACGGCCAGCCCGGCCCGGGCTGCGGATGTCACCCCGCGCTCCGAATCCTCGATGGCCAGGCAGCGGCCGGGATCAAGCCCGGCGCGGGCACAGGCGGTCAGATACGGCTCCGGATCGGGCTTCGAGGCGGCGTAGTCCTCGCGGGTGAGGATGAAATCGAAATAACCGAGAAGCCCGCTTTCGCGGTGCATCTGCATGAAATTGACCTTTCGGCAACTGGTGACGATCGCCATCGGCAGCCGGCCGTGGAGCAGTTCGAGGGTATCCCGAACGCCCGGCATCACCTGCGGCTCCTCTCCCAGAAGCCGAAAATAGATCTCATCGCGCACCCGGCGCAGCTCCACAGCGCCGTCGCTCAGTCCCGCTCCTACAGCGAGGCTGAGCACGCTCTCCCCCTGGCGCAGGGAGATCCGGCAGAACTCTTCGAGGGAAAGCTCCACCCCCGACCGAGCCAGCGCCTCGGCATTGGCCTGATAGTAGAGGTGCTCGGTCTCCATCAGCACCCCGTCGTTGTCCCAGAAAATCCCATCAAACATCTTAGTGCATACCTCGGCGTGTATTGTGATTCAGCTTGCCGTAAAATTCAAGAACAGAAATAGCAAAGGCGGCCGTTTGGCCGCCTTGTGAATTAAGTACGGGTTCCCGGAATTCTCTGCGGGCCGTCAGCTGCCATATCCCCCCAGGTAAGTCCCTAGGATCCTCTCCAAATGGGGCTTGATATTATCAAACAACTGCAGGGTCATGTCATTCGGGTTTTGGCAGTAATGATCTGAAGAGGCAAAGTTGAAGTAGATCCGGCAGGCAAACGGCCTGACACCATAGATGCCGCAGTTTTTTCTGGCAAGGTTGAAAAAGGGGCAGTATCCGGAAGCGTCGACCCTTTTCGGCAGCAGATCCAGCACCTGCCGTTCATAGGCAAATACATCGGGCCTGCAACGGCAGCAGGATCCGATCGAGCAGCCTGTCGCCCCTATTTCTCCACAGCAGAAGGAATGGTCAATAATCCGGCTGCCGAACCTGTCCGCCGCCCGGTAGAGGAAGGAGATCTGCCGCCAGCGATCGCCGCCGGCCCGCTCACTCCAGATCACCCGCCGCTTTAATTTCTCAACCTCTCGCGCAACTGCCGCCTCACGGTCAGCAGCCGTTCCGGCAATGGGTGCGATACATGACATTTGTTCAACTCCTCGGAGATAATCTGTACCACCTCTGGAACAGATACTTTTTTCATAACTTCCTGTCAAGGCAATATCTGCATCTGCAATTGTGTGGAGCGTTCGTCAGCTGGCTACCTAAATCTCAAAACAGCAAAGGCGGCCGATCGGCCGCCTCTGAATTAAGTATGGATGTCCCCGGAATTCGGGTTCCCCGGAATTCATGTCCGTAATTCATCGCGGAATTTCCTTGGGAATTTTCTTAGCTATTATACTCACTATACGCCACCGAAATATCATCAATATAGTATTGTTGTACATCAATGCCCTTCACTTTTGCATCGTTAAAGATGGCGTAATTCACCCCCGCACCCATAGCGCTTCTATATATCACCCCATCAAACCCGCAATGCTTTATAAATTCGCACAAATACTGGCTCGGCAGATATTCAAGATGTGCCGTTTTTGGCAACACTGGCATGGTCAACTCTTCACTCAGGCGGCTGAGGTACTCCATATAGCGACGAAGCAGTTTTATCTGCTCCTCGGATAGTAAAAACGGTGAAATGGTTTTACGTGGATATCGCAGATCCGCAAGTTGGATCTTTCCGTCTACCTCAAACTCAGCAACACAGACCATCTCGCCTTTATGGGGACGAATTTCAGCTATCGCCGTGTTTGTATCTGAGGCAACATACAGGCAAGGAATGCCGACCGGATTTGCCCGCCCATTCCCGGTCAGGGCTGCTGGTGGCTTACCCATTTGATCCAAAGGGTACGGTTGCGGATGCTCACACATCCTGGCTCGATAAACTTTGATAGGAATATCCGCCGTAGGCGCAACCAGAAAACCAAACAGGACCTTAAGCTGCTCCGTCGCCTGGATATTTTGCGGGAAAAAACGGTTCCGGTGTTTCAACTCTTCCCGGAAATCCTCCCACTCTTGAACAGCAGATACATCGTGTTGAATAACTGGTGTGAAACCTTTTTGCAGCATGTCGAAATTGTTGAAAATAAGTCCCAACAACATCTCAGCCTTCACGGAATCAAGCTTTCCAAATAGATCCCAATCCGTTCGCAGCAGCGACTCTATACTGCATGAACCGGGATCGTTACTTTCTTCGTAGAGACCGAATATTGTCTCAAAACGATCTATCAACTCAAACGGTTCAACCAGCTTGACATCCCTGCTCAAGCAGAATTCACAGTTACCCGTTTCCTGGGCAAGTAATTCTATCTGTTGAGCAAGAAAGGTATCGTCGAAACAATTTCCACAACACTTCCTCATATGGTCACGCGCCCAGGAAGTTGATCATTAGTTCAATATGGTGTTGCATCGAGAGCTTTTTCACATAGCCAAGACCGGGATAGTGTTCCCTTTTATGACATTTCAGGTATTCATTGACTGCGTCGGAGCGATAAATTTTCGAATTCTGCTTCTCCACATCATCAACCAGCTTTTGCAATGCTTCCAGGAACTTGCCACCAGGGTCAACCGGGGTGTTTGTCCGGTCAGAGAGGTAGTGCTTGACGAACATGTCGTCATCTTCATCCTCATCGATAAAGGTCAGGTGTATTGCAATCGCATAAGCCGGACCGCCGCCCTCGCTATAATCATCGCCGACGATCAGGAAATCTCCGAAACCATCTACCCTTTCATCCTGATAGGTAATATGCAGATCGGAGAAATGTTCCACTTCGGGATGTTCGCGGTTGGTGCGTTTAATAAAGCCGTCACGGATAAGGACCCGAGTTTTTTCGCAGAAGTGCTTGCGGTAGAGCTTGCTGCAATACTCTTCGATAAAGATATGTTCCGTAACATTTTTCTGGCTGTTCAGGGTTTCCGCCAGTTCACGGCCGCGCTGGTAGCCGGAGTGTACTATGGTGACAGGGTGTGAAGAGGATTTACAAAAGAGGGTAACATCCGGAAGTAAGGTGTCCTGATTTACGATGTAACCTAATGAGAAATTGCGATATTTGGACAGGGTGTTATTGACTAGGTCTTTGATGAGAGCGGGATCAATGTCACAAAGTTCACCGCATTGGGGATTAACGATCAGCACAAATCGGACATTTTGTTCTACAAGCGCTTCCAGCGCACGGCGTAGGCCTGACACATTCTGCTTCACCGGCTCAAGTATCGGAACGATGGCGGCTTGGGACATGCGTTCGGCATTTTCACGGATGGTAATCAATTCGTACTGTTTGCCGCGAAAGTAGGGGTAGTACATTGAATCTCCTTGAATGACGACGACTAACCAGCCAGACAGCCCCCAATAGCCGTATTTAACAGTTGAGAAAAACGCACCTGCCCGGCAACGCCCAGCTTGCATGAAAGTGAAGCCGCCGTCAGTGATTCGGGCACGGAAAGGACAAAATCCCGCAGACGCCTGCTGTTGTCGCGCTTCTTGAGCACAGCTACCATGGAGTCGTGTGCCGTTATCGGATCAATCACGCTGAAAAGCTCGCGGCAGGCCTGATACATGCGAGCGTTAGAAACTTGTGGCACTTCCCCGATTTGGGCCTTGACGATCTGCTCGTATTCATTTCTTCTGAGCGAGTCGAAGATAACCTCCGACCGGACAGAACTTTTGAGCGATGACGGCTCTCGCTCTGTGCTAATCGTATATCGGTCCGTAAGGACCATCAAACCGATATCATTACCTACAACCCCGGCCACCTTGTCCAGCTGCGAATCAGAGGTGATCACGTTGATACGGTCGAATAGCAGCCGGTAGGCTGCAATCTGCCGGGTCAGGCGTTCCATACTATCATAGGCAGATTTGATTTCATATACCGTGCTGGTTCCGTTCAGGACAATCACATCCGCCTTGCAGTTGCCAGCTCGGAACTCGGTCAGCATGGAGGCGGTATTCAGCGAATGCACCCCCAGTAAGATCTTCCGTGCGATGGCGTTTTTGTATATGTATTCGTTTCGATAGCTGCGGAACAGCAGGGTATGGATCTGATCGAAGAAATCGCGCAACAGGATTGCAGGGTCGAACTCCCGGAACAGGCCCGCCTCATTTAGGATTCTGGTCGCGAGTGGAGAATGCCCTTTGGAAGCAAGTTCATCGATGACCGACGAAGAGAAAAGTCGCGCCAAGACCGGCCCACACGATGATGTTATTTTTATGTTCGTGTTCATCTGTTAATAATAGCCTATTCTAATTACATACTCCAATACAAAAGCGGAGATACTGCGGAAATTCCCAGGACACAATGCAGAATAAAAATCTACAACAGAGAATCCGAGGCGGGAATTCCGGGGACAGTTTACTTAATTCCCTTCACAATCCCCTGAACAGCATCCATAAGCATCGGCAAGTCGTTGTGAATGGTATTCCACACAATCTCCAGATCGACACCGAAATATTCGTGCGCCAGAAGATTACAAAAATCCTTGATGTCCTGCCATGGTATCTCCGGGTATCCATCCTTCAATGCCGCAGGCAGCTTGCCTACTGCCTCGCCGATAATTTCGAACTCCCGGATCACCGCCGAGTAACGCATGCGGTCCTGAGCAAAGGCATCACAGGTCATGCCCTGAACATACGACTGGATGGCCGCGCCGGATTCAAGAATGTCTTGACAATAGAGAAGCTGTGGACACTCAGACATGAATGATTTCCTTGGCAACTATTTTCCGCGCCAACGGCTTTAAGGTGCTCTCTATCCCCAGATCGACCGTCTTGCCCAGCTGCTGCTCAAGATAACGCCTAATACCGAAGAAGTTACTCAAGGATTTCTTTTCGGGCTTTAGTTCTATGGCAATGTCGATGTCAGAATCTTCACTAGCCTCTCCTCGTGCATAACTGCCGAAGAGACCGACGCTCACCACACCGAAACGCTGCGCCATTTCATCCTTGTGCGTTTGCAAGAATGTAAGAATATCGTTTCTGTCCCTGACCATAACTGTCATGATAAAACCCTGTTCAAGCTGCTTCCCCTTGACCCTCATCATGCATCCACATGGGTAAAGGTTCTCCAGTTGCCTCATGATAGAGTGTTTCCGGGGCTATATCCACCCCTCCAGGCCAACATAGAACGCCTGATTTGATGGCCGCCTGCCGAAAATACTCCATATCGGCAAACCTGCTGAATACTCCGCCTCGATTTACGTACCGGCCAAAGTCGACGATGCCCGTACGAGAATCGTCAAACTTGAGCTCAACTTGATACCCCTCAAGATGCTTGAAATCTCTGATGTCATAATACATAGCGTCCCCATCTGGAAATTTCCGGCATACCGTTCCCTTCGTGGGACACCGATTCCGGGGACACCTTACTTAATTTACGTTCAAAAACAGCCGCCCTAGTCCGAAAATTCGGCCCGCAGCGGCTGCGCGATCTCCATCCTGATGAGTCCCTCTACCATGACAGAACATCGAGCCCAATCTTCAGGAAACAGGTGTTCTTAACTCTTCAAGCCGCCTTTTCCTGTCTACTTTCAGCGAACATGGCTGCTATGCTCAGCTGGTAATCGAGTTCAGGCCACTCGATGCCGGTTCCATGGCAAATGAAACGATAGTCAGCAAGCTGGGTCAGCGAAACCCTCTTCAGTTCGGGATACCAGTCCATCGGCGTGGAGATTATGCGGCCGTCCTCCAGTTCCACATGGAGGTACCGCTCGTCAATATGAACCGCTTTACCTTTTAAAGAACTCATCCCATTTCCCCTCGAATGATTCCCTGTTTACCTCAACGATGGCAATTGCTTTCTTCAAATCAACCGGCGTCATGTAGTTTTCGCGGACAGTCATGGTCGACAGGTCGATTGTAGCATAATCATCCCCCTTCACAACATGAATGTGCCTGGGTAGATGCTCGTTGGCATAGAAGAAAAACTTGAAGCCGTCCTTTATGAGCAGCGTTGGTGACATGCTGACCTTCCCGCGAAGAGAAAAGGGCGCCGCAACGGGCGCCCTTCCAATTCAATTTACTTCAAATTTCTCTTTATCCTCTCCACCGCCTCAATCACATTCTCCCGATGACCAAAGGCCGAAAGCCGGAAATATCCTTCCCCGCTGGGGCCGAAGCCGGAGCCGGGGGTCCCGACCACGTTGCATTCGTTGAGGAGCTTGTCGAAGAAGTCCCAGCTGGTCATGCCGGCCGGGGTCTTCAGCCAGATGTAGGGGGCATTGACGCCGCCGTACACCGTCAGGCCGGCTTCCTTCATCCCTTCGCGGATGATGCGGGCGTTCTCCATGTAGTAGTCAATGATCTCCTTGGTCTGCTTCCACCCCTCGTCGGAGTAGACTGCTTCTGCGGCCCGCTGTACCGGGTAGGAGGCGCCGTTGAACTTGGTGGTAGTGCGGCGCAGCCAGAGTTTGTTGAAGCTGTAACGCTCGCCCGTTGATGTGGTACCCATCACCTCTTCCGGCACGACCACCAAGCCGCAGCGGACACCGGTAAAACCTGCAGTCTTGGAGAAAGAGCGGAACTCGATGGCGCACTTCTTGGCACCTTCGATCTCGTAGATGGAGTGGGGGATTTCGGGATCGGTGATGAACGCCTCGTAGGCGGCGTCGAAGAAGATTACAGCGTCATTGGCGTTGGCGTAGTCGACCCACCGCTTCAGCTCTTCTTTCGTGGCCACGGTGCCGGTCGGGTTGTTGGGGAAGCAAAGATAAATGATGTCCACCTTCTCCGTGGGGAGAGAGGGGATGAAGTGGTTCTCCTCGTTGCATGGGAGGTAGACGATCCCCTTGTAGTAACCCTTTTCGTCCGCCTCGCCGGTACGGCCGATCATGACATTGGTGTCGTTGTAGACCGGATAGACCGGGTCGCCAATGGCCACCACGTTGTCCAGGGCAAAGATGTCGAGGATGTTGGCGCAGTCGCACTTGGAGCCGTCGGAGATGAACATCTCGTCCGTCTTCAGGGAAACGCCGAGAGGCTTGTAGGACTTCTCGATGATGGCATCGATCAGCCAGTCGTACCCCTGCTCAGGGCCGTAGCCGGCAAACTGGTCGATGGTACCGAGGTCGTCGACAGCGGCGTGGAACGCCTTGAGGACGGCCGGGGCGAGCGGTCTCGTCACGTCGCCGATGCCGAGGCGGATGACCTTCGCGCTCGGGTTGGCCTCTGCAAAGGCGCGCACGCGGCGGCCGATCTCGGGGAAGAGGTAGCCCGCCTTCAGTTTCAGGTAGTTGTCGTTGATTTTTGCCATTACTTACTTTTCTCCTTAATTCATTTTATTCAGAACTGAATCTTGTTCAGAATGATCGTTAAGCCGTACGCCTGGCGGGCTTCATCCATAGAGCAGCTTTCCGTGGTGGGTGGCGTTATAGACGATGGTGCCCGGAATGTCCTTATACTTCGTGAATTCCTGCGGAGTATAGACAAATGCATCCAGAGAGAATGACCGCCGGGGAAACAGCCGTTTCAGCGCAACGTTTCGTTGGTGAGTGGCCAAGTCCGACTCCATGACCACGACTAGGTCAACATCACTGTCTTCAGTAGCCCTCGCTTCTGCATAGGAACCAAAGAGGAATATTTTTTCAGGATGAAGCGCCTGAGCTATCCTGTCCCTGAGCTGTTCTATGTCCTGAAAGGAAAGCATCCGATTTTCTCCCCGATGGGGTTACCTGAGCCCCAACACGTCCTGCATGTCGTATAACCCAGGCTTCTGGCTCACGACCCATTTGGCAGCGCGCACGCTCCCCCTGGAGAACATGTCACGGGTGTGGGCGCGGTGGGTGATCTCGATCCGCTCCCCCATGCCGATGAAGTAGACGGTATGCTCGCCGACGATGTCGCCGCCGCGGATGGTCTGCATGCCGATCTCGTCCTTGGTCCGCTCGCCGCAGATCCCTTCGCGGTGGAAGTTGGCCACCTTGTTGTAGTCTCGCCCGAGGGCCTCGGCCACCACCTCGCCCATGCGCACCGCGGTGCCGGAGGGGGAGTCCTTCTTCATCTTGTGGTGCGCCTCGACGATCTCCACGTCGAAGTCGTCGCCCAAAATCTTCGCCACATCGGCCAATACCTTGAAGCAGACGTTGACCCCGACGCTCATATTGGGCGCGAGCACCACCGGAATATCCTTGGCCAACTCGGCCGCCAAGGCCCGCTCTTCCGGGGTGAAGCCGGTGGAGCCGATGACGATCGATTTCTTGTTGAGGCCGCAGACCTCCAGGTTCTTCAGGGAAACCTTGGGGGTGGTGAAGTCGATGAGCACGTCGCAACCTTGCACCACCGCGGTCAGGTCGTCGCTGATCGTGACGCCGATGGCGCCGAGACCGGCGTTGAAGCCCGCATCCTGGCCGACCATGGGATGGCCGAGCCGCTCCAGCGCGCCGGAGACTACCGCCCCCTCTGTTTCACTGATGGCCGAGATGATCCGGCCCCCCATACGGCCGGCTGCGCCGCAAACCGCTATCTTAACCATTTTGAACTCCAATTTTGCCACAGAGACACAGAGACACGGAGAAAATCAAATTCTAAGTCCAAAGAAAAAAACCGATAGTCAGGCTTTAAAACCTTAAAGACTGTCAGTATTTAATCTTAGAGTCTTTGCGTTTCAAAGGTTTCCTCTGCGTCTCTGTGACTCTGTGGCAGATTTTGAATTAGATCAGCCCGTACTCTTTCATGATCGCAACAAGTTTGACCTTGTTTGCCTCGGCCAGCGGTGCCAGCGGCAAACGGACCTCGGCGGAGGCCTTGCCCATCAGGGCCACGGCGGTCTTGACCGGCACCGGGTTGCTCTCGATGAACATGGCGTTGGAGATCTTCAGCAGTTTCAGATGCCACTGGCGCGCCTCTTCCATCCGACCGGCGAAGAAGGCGTCAACCAGTGCCGCCACTTCCTTGGGCATGATGTTGGCGGTGACGGAGATGACCCCCTTAGCGCCACAGGCCATCATCGGAAAGGTGATGAAGTCGTCGCCGGAGAAGACGTCGATCTTGTCGCCGCACAGGTCAATGACCTCGGAGGCCTGCTGCAGCGAGCCGGTCGCCTCCTTGATGGCGACGATGTTTTTGTGCTCGGCGAGCCGCGCCACCGTTTCTGGAAGGAGGTTGACGCCGGTGCGTCCGGGCACGTTGTAGAGGATCTGGGGAAGCGCCACCGCGTCGGCCACCGCCTTGTAGTGGAGAAAAAGCCCTTCCTGGGTCGGCTTGTTGTAGTAAGGGGTGACGAGCAGGGCGCCGTCCGCGCCAAGGGTCTTGGCGTGACTGGTCATCTCGATCGCTTCCTTGGTGGAGTTGGAGCCGGTGCCGGCAATGACCGGAACCCGCTTCTTCACCTGCTCGACGACGATCTCGATCACCCGGTCGTGTTCCTCGTAATCCAGCGTCGAGGACTCACCGGTGGTGCCGCACGGCACGATGGCGTCGGTGCCGTTCTCGATCTGGAATTCTACCAGCTCCCTCAGCTTCTCTTCGTCCACCGCTCCGTTTTTGAACGGTGTGACGATCGCGACAATGCTTCCTTTGAACATGTTTATATCCTCCTTGTAGGACGAACGGCGTTCGCCCGGAGGGCGCATGCCATGCGCCCCTACGAAAAATCGTTACAGAAACGCCGGAACCTTTTCCCCTTTGATCAGGTCTTCCACCGTCTCCCGCTCGCGGACCACCTCGAACTTGTCACCCTTCACCATCACCTCGGCAACGCGGGGACGGCTGTTGTAGGAGCTCGACATGGCGAAGCCGTACGCGCCGGCAGACATGAAGGCCATCATGTCCCCCTGCTTGAACATGGGGACTTCGCGGTCCTTGGCCAGGAAGTCGCCAGACTCGCAGATCGGGCCGACGATATCGGCGACGATCACGCCATCCTGATCATTGACCACCGGCTTCACCCCGTGGTAGGAGCCGTAGAGGGCCGGTCGCGCCAGATCGTTCATGCCGGCATCGATCATGATGAAGTTCTTCTCGTCCCGCTGCTTGGTGTAGAGGCAGGTTGCTACCAGGATGCCGGCGTTGCCGACCAGGTTCCGTCCCGGCTCGAACAGCAGGTGGAGACCAAGGTCTTTCGTCTCGGCGAGGATTTCCGTGCCGTAGTCGGCGGGGAGCGGCGGAGCTTCATCGTTGTACTGGATGCCGAGACCGCCGCCGAGATCGAAGTACTTGAGGCTGATGCCCATCCCCTTCAGGGTGTTGATGACGTTTTTCAGCTTCTTGATGGCATCGACGAAGGGAGTGACCTTGGTCAGCTGGCTGCCGATGTGGCAGTCGATACCGAGGATCTCGATCCCCGGCAGGTCCTTGGCCCGGCGATACTCTTCTATGGCCCGCTCGATGGTGATGCCGAACTTGGCGTTCTTGAGCCCCGTGGTGATGTAGGGATGGGTCTGCGGATCGACGTCAGGATTGACGCGGATGGCGATGCCCGCCTTTTTCCCCATGCGGCTGGCGATCTCGCTGATGCGGGTCAGCTCCTGCTCAGACTCCACGTTGAACATGAGGATGCCGGTGTTGAGGGCGTATTCGATTTCGTCGTCCTTTTTGCCGACACCCGAATAAACGACCTTTTGCGGATCGACCCCCGCCTTCAGCGCCCGGTACAATTCGCCGCCGGAGACGATATCCACGCCGCCACCCAGGTTGATGAAGTTTTTCACAACGGCCAGATTGGAGTTTGCCTTGACCGAATAGCAGATGGTATGGGGAACGGCGGCAAATGCCTCGTCCATGGCCTTAAAATGGCGCTCCAGGGTCGCCTGTGAATAGATGTAGACCGGGCTACCGACCTTGGCAACGATATCCTTGATCGCCACGTCTTCGGCATAGAGTTCTTTTCCCTTGTACTGAAAGTGATGCATGGTTTTCCTCCGCAATATTAAAAATTCGTCAAAAGCCGTCTGATAACGGTGTCATGGGTGGGGCAGGGCAATCGCCATTCAAGAGCCTTTGTGGCTTTAACGGTATTGTAAACAAAAGTGGGTATTTTTAACATACGGGAGGAAAAAAGTCAAAATATTAAGGCATTGCAGCGACAGGATCGGAAATTTGCAGGAGATTAATCGGGGTTGGTCAGCGCGCCGCTCACCTCGTTGGACGGTACGCTTTCGACGCTTTCGCCGGCCACGCTTGTCACCGTCCGCACCGCATAGGTGTAGACCGTTCCCCTTGCCAGGCGCAGGTCTTCGAAGGTATTGCCGGTCACCGGCCTGTCGTTGAGCGGGTTGATGGGGACCGCCTCGCCGGCACGCCAGCGGTAGATGTTATATCCCTGGATAGCGCCACCCTCCGGGAATGGTATGGCGACAAACTCCAGATTAATGCCGGTCGGAGTGGAAGCAGCCTGCAGCACCGGCGGCAACGGCGGTTCAACTTTTGTGCGCCGCACCCGGTTGGACTCCCGGCTCGGCGTATCGTCTTTTTTCACGGCGACTGCCTTGTACTGATAGGTCTTTCCCAGACGCACGTCGTTGTCGTTGAAGAAGAACAGGGCGCCGGAGCGACGTACCTCCTGGAGATAGTCCAGATCGACCGCCTTCAGCAGGCGGTAGGCGTCAGGACACGCCTCGCAGTCCTCGGCAGGTGGGAGTACCTCCCGCTTGAATATCCGGAAGCCGGCCAGGTCGCGGAGCGGACCGCCCCCCTCTTCCTTTGCCGGCCGCGACCAGGAAAGCTGGAAAAACTCCCCCTTTTGCGCCAGCTTCAGGTCGCTGACGGCCGCCGGGGCGAGCGCCTCGGGAGGGATCAGCGGCCCCTTCTTGCCGCAGCCGGCAAGAAGAAGAGTTAAGCAAACGATACAAAGGATTCTCTGCATGGTGATTCGACCTCTGGAAGTTCTACGTTCTATGTTCAATGTTCTACGCTTAACCTCAACCCAGAACCTGGAACCTGGAACTTAGGACTTTCATCTCCCGACCTTGGCCCTTTCGATCTCTGCCTTCACCCTTTCCAGCGCCGTGCCGCCGGTGGCCCGGCGGGCGTTGACGCTCGCCTCCAGGGTAATGGCGTCGTAGATATCCTCATCGATTTTGTCGGAAAAGGACTTCCACTCCTCGATGGAGAGTTCCGGCAGGTCTTTCTTCTCTGATATGCAGTAGGCCACCGATTTCCCCACCACCTCGTGGGCGTCGCGAAACGGCATCCCCTTGCGCACCAGGTAGTCGGCCACGTCGGTGGCAGTGGAAAACCCCTTGGCAGCTGCCTGGCGCATGGTCGCCACATTGACCCGCATCTCGCGGATCATGTCGGCGAAGATCTTGAGTGAGCCCTTGACCGTGTCGATGGTGTCGAAGAGCGGCTCCTTGTCCTCCTGCATGTCCTTGTTGTAGGCGAGCGGGAGCGACTTCATCACCGTCAGGAGCGCCATCAGGTTGCCGTAGACCCGGCCGGTCTTCCCCCGCACCAGTTCCGGGACATCGGGGTTCTTCTTCTGCGGCATGATGGAGGAGCCGGTGCAGAAGCCGTCGGAGAGCTCGATGAACTTGAACTCGCTCGTCGACCAGAGGATCAGCTCCTCGGAGAAGCGGGAGAGATGCATCATGAGGATCGACGCATCGGCCAGGAACTCAAGGGCGAAATCCCGGTCCGATACGGAATCGAGGGAGTTGCGGGTCACCGCGGGAAAATCGAGCAGCTCAGCCACATGCTCCCGGTCGATGGGGAAGGTGGTTCCGGCCAGGGCGCCGGCGCCGAGCGGAAGGACGTTGGCCCGCTTCAGACAGTCCTCGATCCTGCCGATGTCCCGCTTGAACATCTCCACGTAGGCGAGCATATGATGGGCGAAGAGGATCGGCTGGGCGGTCTGGAGATGGGTGTAGCCCGGCATGATCACATCCATGTTCTTTTCCGCCTGGAAGAGGAGAGAGTCGATGAGGAGTTCCAGGTAGGCGCTGATCTCCACCAGCTCGTCCCGCAGATAGAGGCGGATGTCGAGGGCCACCTGGTCGTTTCTCGAACGGCCGGTATGGAGCCGTTTTCCCGCCTCGCCGATCTTGGCCGAGAGGCGCGACTCGATGTTCATGTGAATGTCTTCAAGGGAAATGGAAAAATCGAAGTTTCCCGCCTCGATCTGTGTGAGGATCTCCTGGAGTCCCTGCACTATCTTCTCCACGTCCGCCATCGGGATGATCTTCTGTTTGCCGAGCATCCGGGCATGGGCGATGGAGCCGCGAATATCCTGGTGATACAGGCGCTTGTCGAAATCGATGGAAGCGGTGAACTCCTCGACGAATTTATCGGTTGGCTGGGTGAAACGGCCACCCCACAGTTTGTCCTTAGACTCCTTAGGCATGTATATCTCCTGTCAGTAAATGTAGGGGCGGGGTCTTCCCGCCCAATCCATCATGCATTTTCATCCGGGACGGGGAAACCCCGCCCCTACGTCAACGCATCCCGGCTGAGCTCGAAACCCGCCGCCACATCTTCACCGGAAAGCCGTTCCCATCCGCCTTCTTCATTCCAGCGCATGATGAAGTGCACCTTGAGCGGCACCCTGCTGGTACGGGGATCGAGCTCGTGGTGCAGGGGCAGGTTGAAGTAATAGAGCCGGGTGGCCGTGCCGAAGCGGAGCCTGCAAACCGGCGCGCCGTTGAAATCATCGGTGGAGAACTCCGGCTGCTTCACCTTGCCGAGCTTGTGGTGCTTGTTTATCACCACGAACGAATTGCCGTAGGCGGCCTGCTCGTGAAGCTCCTCCAGGCTCGTCTCTTCCGAACTGTTGGCAAAGACCGTGATGGTTTCCCGCACCCCGGGCGTATCCTCCAGGTATTCGCCGTAAAAACCGCTGACAACATCATGGTAGGAGTGATGTTCCGGCTTGGGATTGCACTGGATGACAAACAGTGAGTCGAGTCCCTGCCTGGTGCTGAAGAAGAGCTGGTCTGCATGGTCGATGATCTGCTTGATGTTGGAGGAGTAAAGATCACGGTAAATGTAGTCGAGGCAGATCAGGGTCATGAAGTTAAAGCAGGAAGGACGGCTCCTGAACAGGTAAAAATGGCGGCCCCGGTAAAGGTCGTGGTATTTGTCGAGAAATTCTTCACCATGGAACGGGTGCGACTTTGCTTCGAGAAACACCCTCAATGCACCGGTGGCCTCCTTGATGGCGATGCAGCACCAGTTGACCGGCATATTCAGGATGTCGCCCGAGTCGATATCCTTGTCCACAAGCTCAATGGCTTCGGCGTTATCGGCGCTGAACCGCGCCAGAAGTTCCCGGTAGGTCCTCAGCCGCACATGCTCAACGCCGAACATGGTAACCGTGTTGGGACGGAAGCTGTTTTCGATAATCGCCAGCAATTCATCAAAGCGGGCAAAGGGAATGGCGCTCTCCGGCAGCATGAGGAAGTGGAGCTTCTTCATGTTGCCTTCCCCGGCGCAGATGAGATCGAGAAGAGCCTTCACCTGCGCCCATTTTTCATCCGGGTCGGTAATGGCAAACCCTTGCTCGATCCGCCGCAGATGGTTGGGGATCTGGGCGATCAGGCAATGGAGATGGTGCCCCTGGGGGAACTCCAGGTTGACCTTTTTGTCGATGATCTGGACCATGAAGACCTTTGTTGTTGCCACAGAGTCATTGAGACCCGGGGAAAAATCACCGGAAACAGTTTCTTCGTGTCCGGCAGATTTCTAAACTTCGCAGCTGCAAAGTTCCGGGAAGACCTTCCCCAGAATAAAGCGTGTCCCTTCCGGCATTCTGTACTGCAGCAGTTCCGGCCGCGGCACCCATCTGGCCTCGGCCACCTCTAGCGGATTATGCGCCACTTCGCAGTAGAGGGGGCGACAACGGTAGTAGAGGATGACAAAATGGTTATTGTCGTCACCCGGCGTGAGATGCTCGAAGACATCGATCAGCCCCGCCACCTCCACCTCCAGCCCCACCTCTTCCATGACTTCACGGTGCAGAGCCTTCATGATCGGCTCCCCCAGGTTTATCTTGCCGCCGGGCATCACCCACAGGTCCAGGAAGGGGGGGATATTGCGCTTGGTCAAGAGGACCCGTTCTTCGTCGTCGATGATAACCGCGACTACCGAGGTGACGATATGTTCTTTTTTGAATTTTATCTTTGGCATAGAAGACCGTAGGGGCACGGCATACCGTGCCCCTACAATGGATATTCCTCTGTTACGGGAGGGCAGATGGACGCATCGGCCCCGCCGTTATTTCTTTTTTGCGGCCTGCATGAGCGAGCGAATGCGCAGCCTGAGCGAGTTGAGCTTGATGAACCCTTCGGCGTCCTTCTGGTTGTAAACCTGGTCCTTCTCGAAGGTGGCGAAATCCAGGTTGAAGAGCGAGTCGGTCTCGGACTTGCGGCCGACCGTGCGGCAATGCCCCTTGTAGAGCTTGACCCGGGCCACGCCGTTGACGGTCTTCTGCGATTCGTCGATCATGGCCTGGAGCATCTCCCGCTCCGGGGAGAACCAGTAGCCGTTGTAGACCATCTCCGCATAGCGGGGGATGAGGGAGTCGCGCAGGTGCATGACCTCGCGGTCCATGGTGATCTGCTCCACCGCCATGTGTGCCTCGCGGAGGATGGTGCCGCCGGGCGTTTCATAAACACCGCGGGACTTCATCCCCACCGAACGGTTCTCAAGGAGGTCCACCCGGCCGATGCCGTGCTCGCCGCCGATGAAGTTGAGATGGGCGAGGAGCTGGGCCGGCGACATCGCCTCCCCGTCCACGGCCACCGCATTGCCGTTCCTGAACTCGATCTCCACGTACTGGGGCTTGTTGGGGGCCTTTTCCGGAGACTTGGTCAGCACGTACATGTTCTCGGGCGCCTCAGCCCAGGTATCCTCCAGAATTGCCCCCTCGAAGGAGATATGGAGCAGGTTGCGGTCGGAAGACCAGGGGCGCTTCTTGGTTACCGGGATGGGGATGTCGTTCTTCTTCGCATAGTTGATGAGGGCCTGGCGGCTGTTCAGTTTCCAGTCCCGCCACGGGGCAATGACGGTGATGGCGGGGTTGAAGTGGTAGTAGCCCAGCTCGAAGCGGACCTGGTCGTTTCCCTTGCCTGTGGCGCCGTGGGAAACCGCGTCGGCCCCCTCGATCTTTGCGATCTCCATCTGCCGCTTGGCGATCAGCGGCCTGGCAATGGAGGTGCCGAGGAGGTAATGCCCCTCGTAGATGGCATTGGCGCGGAACATGGGGAAAACGAAGTCGCGGACGAATTCTTCCCTGAGGTCGTCTATGTAAACCTTGTCGGCGCCGGTGGCAAAAGCCTTGTCGCGGATCGGCGTCAATTCGTCACCTTGACCCAGGTCGGCGGAAAAGGTGATGACTTCGCAGCCGTACTCGTTCTTCAGCCACTTGAGGATGATGGAGGTATCCAGCCCGCCGGAATAGGCGAGGACGATCTTTTTCACTTCTTTCTTTGCCATTATGCTCTCCTTTTTACATTTGTAATTACACTATCGGCCGTGCACGCTCAAAAGTGCCCAGATGCAAGGCGCCGAGGAGTGAGCAGCGGAGCGATGAAGGCAACGCCGCAGATGGGTGCTTTTCAGCGTGCACCCATCAAGGTAGCCATGATCGCTTTCTGCACATGCAGCCTGTTCTCCGCCTCGTCCCAGACCGCCGAATGTGGCCCCTCGATGACGTCGTCGGTGATCTCCTCGCCCCGGTGGGCGGGGAGGCAGTGCAGGACCATGCAGTTCCCGCGGGCCAGATCGAGGAGCGCCTCGTTCAGCTGGTAGCCGGCAAAGGCCTTTTCCCGCTCTTTCTGTTCCGCCTCCTGCCCCATGCTGGCCCAGACGTCGGTATTGATGACATCCGCATCCTTGACAGCCTCGTGCGGGTCGTCTGTGAGGACGATCCTGGACGTTGCTTTTGTCTGCGCCCACGCCATCACGCGCGCGTCCGGCTCGTACCCTTTGGGGCAGGCCAGGGTCAGATCAAAACCGAAGATGGCGGCGGCCTCGATCCAGGTGTTGGCCATGTTGTTGCCGTCTCCCACCCAGGCTATTTTCAGCCCCTCGTAGGAGCCCCTGTGCTCGATGATTGTGAACAGGTCTGCCATGATCTGGCAGGGGTGATGCAGGTCGGTGAGGCCGTTGATGACCGGCACGGCAGAGTAACGGGCGAACTCCTCGACGATTTCCTGGCCGTAGGTGCGGATCATCACCCCATCGCAGTAGCGGGCCATGACCCGGGCCGTATCCTTGATCGGCTCGCCGCGCCCCATCTGGGAATCCTTGGTGGAGATAAACAGGGGATGGCCGCCAAGCTGGTACATCCCCACCTCGAAGGAGACGCGGGTCCTGGTGGAGGACTTCTCGAAGATCATCGCCAGGGTCTTCCCCTTGAGCAGATGGTGTTCGATCCCCTGCTTCTGTTTCTGCTTAAGCTCCCGGGTCAGGGCAAAGATGGCGTCCAGTTCCGTTTTCGTAAACTGGCTCAACGCCAGAAAATCTCGTTTCATTTGTTTATTCCTTCTGTAGGGGCGCATGGCATGCGCCCTCTCGGCTGTCCAGGGCGAACGCCGTTCGCCCCTACAAGATTTAATGATTATATCTCCGCCAGAATCCCATCGAGGACAGAGATCATCTCGTCCACTTCCTTCTTCCCTACGATGAGCGGCGGGACAAAGCGGAGCACCCGGTCCTGGGCCACGTTCAAGAGCACGCCCCGCTCCAGCCCCTTTTTGACGATATCGCCGGCCGGAACGGAGAGCTCCATGCCGATCATCAGTCCTATGCCGCGCACATCGGTGATGATGGTGAACTTTTTCTTCAGCCCCTCCAGCTCGCCCATGAGGTATTCGCCCATTTCTTCGGTATGGTTGAGTATCCCCTCTTCGAGGATGGTCCGCATCACGGCCACGCCGGCTGCCGTCACCAGCGGGTTGCCGCCGAAGGTGGAGCCGTGGGTTCCGGGGCCGAAAGAAGCAGCCAGATCTTCCCGCGCCAGCATGGTGCCGATGGGGGCACCGCCGGCCAAGGCCTTGGCCAGGGTCATGATGTCCGGGGTGACGCCGAAATGCTCGTGGGCAAAGAGCTTGCCGGTCCGGCCGATCCCCACCTGGACTTCGTCGAAAATGAGGAGCAGGTTGTTCTCGTCGCAGATGCGCCGCACCTGGCGGAAGTATTCGGCGTCGGGAACGACCACCCCACCCTCCCCCTGGATCGGCTCCAGCATGATGGCACAGGTGTTGGGGGTGACCGCTTTCTCCAGGGCATCGGCGTCATTGAACGGCACGTGAAGGAAACCGTGGAGGAGCGGATCGAAGAATTTCTGCACCTTCTCCTGGCCGGTGGCCGAAACGGTGGCCATGGTCCGGCCATGAAACGAGGCGAGGGCGGTGATGATCTCGTAACGGTCCTGGCCGTACTTTTCCCGGCTGTACTTGCGGGCCAGCTTGATCGCCGCCTCGTTGGCCTCGGCGCCGCTGTTGCAGAAGAAGGCCCGGTCGGCGAAGGAGTGGTTGCAGAGGATCTCCGCCAGTTCGATCTGGGTCGGGATATGGTAGTAGTTGGAGCAGTGGATCAGCTCCGCCGCCTGCTTCTGCAGGGCAGCCACCACCCGCGGGTGGCAGTGCCCCAGGTTGTTGACCGCCACCCCGGCGAGGAAGTCGAGATACCGCTTGCCGTCCGCGTCCCACAGATAACACCCTTCGCCTTTAACCGGCACCAGCGGGTATCGGCCGTAGGTCCGCATGATGTATTTGTCGCCTTTTGCGATCCACTGCGCAGAATTCATAGTGTACCTCTTCGTTGATACAAAATATTCAACGTTGAACTTGGAACATAGAACTTCGAACCGGTGCTAGCCCAGTATCTCCGTCCCGATCCCCACATTGGTAAATATTTCCAGGAGAATCGCATGCTCAACACGGCCATCGACGATGTGGGCCTTGTGCACCCCTCCCGTCAGGGCGTCCGTGCAACAGGTGACCTTGGGGATCATGCCGCCGGTGATGGTGCCGTTATCGATCAACGCAGGGACGTCCGCCAGGGCGATACTGGAAAGAAGGTGTCCCTCCTGGTCCTTGACGCCGGGGACATCGGTCAAAAGGATCAACTTTTCCGCCTTGAGGGCCGCGGCAACCTTGCCGGCCACCAGGTCGGCGTTGATGTTGTAGCTCTCCCCACCTGCACCGACACCGACCGGGGCGATGACCGGGATGAACCCCCCAGCCTCCAGGGTCACGAGGATGGTGGAATCAACGTCCGTGATGTCGCCGACAAAACCGATATCGACCTTTTCGATGGTGCCGTCGTCCTTTTTCACTTCCTGAAGGAGCTTCCTGCAGAGGAGCAGCCCGCCGTCCTTGCCGGACAACCCCACGGCCCGCCCGCCATGCTGGTTGATGTAGCCGACCACCTCTTTGTTCACCTGCCCGGTCAGCACCATCTCCACAACCCCCATGGTAGCGGCGTCGGTGACCCGCATCCCCTTGACGAACTCGGAGACGATGCCGTAACGCTTGAGGGTTTCGTTGATCTGCGGCCCGCCGCCGTGGACGATGACCGGATTGATGCCGATATACTTGAGCAGGATGACATCCATGGCGAACGATTTCTTCAGCGCCTCGTCGGCCATGGCGTGGCCGCCGTATTTGATGACTATGGTCTTGCCGGAAAAACGCCTGATATAGGGAAGCGCCTCCATCAGCGTATTGGCTTTTTCAATGAGCTTGTGCATCGTTGCCTCTGAATGTGGTTTGCATGCCGTGAATCGCGGCATCAAAAAACGTAAATATAGCAGATAAGCCGAAATAATCAACATCAAAGGGGTTTGTCTCCCTTTTCCGGCACTTTTTTGTACGATACGTCCATATATAATGATGAGAGCAAAAAATGATCGTTCACCGAAAAAACAATTCAACGCAGATTTACGCAGATTTGATGGATTGACGCTGATAAAACAAAAACTCATGCTTTTGAAAGGGGCGCAACAAGCCCGTTGTAGGCAAGATCGGGGATGGAGTGGGGAGCAACGTTCATTGTCGCCGGTTTCAGATGGGACAGCCTTCTGCAGCAGGGAATGTGATGGTTACCCGTGTCCCTTTCCCCAGCTCGCTTTCAACGGCAATGTTCCCATTGTGAAGCCGGATAAATTCACGGGCATAAAAGAGACCGAGACCGAAACCGCGGATCTGGCCGGCGTGGTCGCTGTCCACCTGGTAGAATTTTTCAAAGATCTTCGGCAGCTCCTCTTTGGCTATGCCGACCCCATTGTCTTCAACGATGATTTTGCAGATGTTGTCCTGGTTCTTGATGAATATGGCCACCCGCCCCGTGCTGCGCGAGAACTTGTAGGCGTTGTCGATAACCTGTTTGATGGCAAAGCGCACCTTCTCACGGTCAAGAAACAGGCTGGGGAGCGGTTCCAGGTCGAATGCGGTTTCCACGCCGGGCTTGCCCGCCACCTCCTTGGATGCATGGAGCAGTTCAAGGATGATGCTGTTCAGGTTGCACGGCTCAAGCTTCAAGCCCTCTCCCTTGTCCATCACCTGGCTGAAGGTGAGGAGGTCCGTCACCAGTCCCCCGAGATAACAGGATTCGTCATAGATCATCCGCAGGTTTTTCTGGTAGGCGCTGTCCTCCGGGTCATAAACGCCGGAGGCAAGGTTCTGCAGAAAAAGCGAAATAGAGGTAATGGGCGTACGGAACTTATGGGAAACCAGCGAAAGGAAGTTGGACTTGAGGCGGTCGAGATTTTTCAGGTTGGCGATCTCTTCCTTGAGGGCCTTTTTAACCAGCGCCTTGTCGATGGCGGTCTTCAACTGAAGGAGGTTGAGCGGTTTGGTGATGAAATCGTCGGCATCGGCCTTCAGGGCGTTCAGAATCACGTCTTTATCCGCATAGCCGGTCATGACGATGACCACCAGCGTCGGCTCGATCTCCTTCAACCGCTTGAGCAGCTCGATGCCGTCCAGATTGGGCATCATCACGTCGGTGAGGATCACATCGACCCCCCCCTGCTCGAAGACCTGGAGCGCCTCTTCGCCGTCCCCCGCCTCCAGCACCCGGTAGCCTTTCAGGGCTTTACGGCAGAGGTCGCGAATGATCGCCTCGTCATCGACGATGAGGATGCACTTTCCCTCCTGCTTCTGACGCGGTTCTATCGTCTGAGTCTGCACGACTTCAAGCATATCGCCTCTCAATGCCGGAGAACGGTTATTTCAACGGCGGGGTGAAGATGGCAAGGAGCTCAACCGGAACATCCCCGGTATTACGCAGGCCATGGGGAACCCCCGGCGGGGCAAAGCCGCAACTACCCGCAGTGTAGGCGACCTTCTCCGCGCCCATGGTGCATTCTACCTGGCCGGAAAGGATATAAAATGTCTCCGACTCTATCTCGTGGGTATGGACGAAAATCTCTCCGCCCGCTTCTATCCTTCCCCGGTGGACGCTCAACAGACCACTGTCCGCCTTTACCACCAGGTCTTTCAGATAATAGCGGTTGTGCTTCGGATGGAGCGATTCCGCCACAGCCCCTGAATCAACGTGTTTCCCCTGCATATCCTCTCCTGTCAACCGATGATTTTATATGCCGTTTCCAGCGCTTCGTCCAGGTTTTCCGGCTTGGTTCCGCCGGCCTGGGCCAGTTCAGGCTTGCCGCCGCCGCTGCCGCCGATTATGGGCGCCAGCGACTTGATGATATCTCCCGCCTTGCAGCGGTCGCTGAGGTCTTTCGTCACCGCCACCAGCAGGTTGGCCTTGCCTGCAGAGATGCAACCTATGACGATCACCCCGGATTGCAGGCGGTCCTTCAGGCTGTCGACCAGTTCACGCAACCCCTTCGGGTCATCCATCTCGACCTTGGCGGCAAGGACCTTTATTCCGTTCGTCTCCCTGACCCCGGCCAGAAGGTCTGCGGACCGCGAGGCGTTCAATCGTGCCTGGAGCGCCTCCACTTCACGCTGCAACTCTTTCTGCCGTGCCAACAGCCGGTCCACCTTGTCGAGGGCGGTCCCACCCTCGGCCTTTACCAGGACGGCGATGCTCCGCTGCTCATCCTCCAGCTGCTGCACATATTCGAGAGCCCCGCTGCCGGTCAGCGCCTCTATGCGCCGCACCCCGGCGGCGATCCCGGCCTCGCCGATGATCTTGAAGAAACCGATGTCGCCGGCGGCCCGCACATGGGTGCCGCCGCACAGCTCGCTGCTCACCTCGCCGACCTTGACCACCCTTACCCGGTCGCCGTACTTCTCGCCGAACAGCGCCGTCGCGCCGCTCTGCATGGCTTCTGTCGCGGCCATCTCCAGCGACTTCACATCGGCATTGTCCATGACATAGGTGTTGACGATGTTTTCCACCCGGCGCAGCTCCTCGACCGTCATGGCGGAGAAATGGGTGAAGTCGAAACGGAGCCGCTCGGCCGTCACCAGCGACCCCGCCTGCTTCACATGCTCACCCAGCACCTGACGGAGTGCGGACTGCAACAGATGGGTGGCGGTGTGGTTGCGGGCCGTGGCCCCCCGGACCTCCGTGGCCACCCGGAGATCGGCCGCATCGCCAGCCCGGACCGTCCCTTCGGTGACGAGCGCCCGGTGGACGGTCAGATCGGGGAACGGCTTGCTGGTGGCTACCACCCGGAGATGGGCACTGCCGGTGGAGATGACCCCCGTGTCGCCCGCCTGGCCGCCCGACGCGCCGTAAAAGGGGGTGGTATCGACGACGACCTCCACCATTTCGCCCGCAACTGCCTCAGCCACCTCTGCGCCTTCGCGGAGAATGGCGGTAATGGCGGAATAAGCGGTCTGTTCACTGTAGCCGACGAACGCGCTTCTGATCCCCCTGCCATGGAGGGTTTTGTAAATCTCAGCCAGCCCCTCCTCGCCGGAGCCCTTCCAGTTCTCCCGCGCCTGGAGGCGCTGCCTTTCCATGCAGAGGGCGAAGCCGTCCTCGTCAATGGTGAATCCCTCGTTTTCGACGATGTCGGCGGTGAGGTCCACCGGAAAACCGTAGGTGTCGTAAAGCTTGAAAATCACCTCGCCCGGGACGACGCTCTCGCCCTCTTTCTTCAGCGCCGCAACCTCTTCGTTGAGGATGGCGAGCCCCCTGTCCAGCGTCTCGATGAATCGCTCTTCCTCCGCATGGATGACCTTCTTTATGTACTCCTCCCGCTCCAGGAGTTCGGGGTAGGCATCCCCCATCATGGCATTGACGGCATCGACGATACGGTAGAGGGCCGGTTCGGCAAAGCCGAGCATCTTGGCGTGGCGTGCGGCCCGGCGCATGATCCGGCGCAGCACGTAGCCCCGCCCCTCATTGCTGGGGAGGATGCCGTCGCAGATGAGGAAGGTGACGGCCCTGGAGTGATCGGCGATCACCCTCATGGAGACGTCGTCCCGTTCATCCTGCCGGTAACGCTTGCCGGAAAGCTTTTCCACATGCCTGATGATTCCCTGCAAAAGGTCGGTATCGTAATTGGAGGTGACCCCCTGCATGACCGTCGAGATCCTCTCCAACCCCATGCCGGTATCGACCGAAGGCTTGGGGAGCGGCGTCAGATTGCCCTGCGCATCCCGATTGAACTGCATGAAGACGTTGTTCCAGATCTCCATGTAGCGGTCGCAGTCGCACCCCACCTCGCAGGTCGGGCTGCCGCAGCCGGTGCCAGGGCCGTTGTCCCAGAAAATCTCCGTGCAGGGGCCGCAGGGGCCGGTATCCCCCATGGACCAGAAGTTGTCTTTCTCGCCGAAACGGTAGATCCGCTCCAGCGGCACCCCTTCCTGCCTGTTCCAGATATCGGCAGCCTCGTCATCGTCCGTGTAGACGGTCACGTAGAGGCGGTCCTTGTCCAGCTTCAGCTCCTTGGTCAGGAACTCCCAGGCAAAGGCAATCGCTTCCTTCTTGAAGTAATCGCCGAAGGAAAAGTTGCCGAGCATTTCGAAAAATGTATGATGGCGGGCTGTGCGCCCCACATTCTCCAGGTCGTTGTGCTTGCCGCCGGCCCGCACGCATTTCTGCGAACTGCAGGCACGCACGTAATCGCGTTTTTCCAGGCCGAGGAAGACATCCTTGAACTGGTTCATCCCCGCATTGGTAAAGAGGAGGGTGGGGTCGTTCCTGGGGATGAGATTGGAACTTTCAACAACCGTATGCCCTCTTTCCTCGAAAAATTTGAAAAATTGCGCCCTGATTTCTTTGCCTGTCATGTAAACCTCTGGAAGTAATTCCAATTTCAAATCAAGGATGAAATCAAGGCGGCGAGGATTGAGGCGACGAAGGCGTACAACTGCGTACGTTGAGGAGCCGAAGACGAGCCAACGAAGATAGCGCCTTGATTTGGAATTGGTATAATATGTCAAAAAAGGTTGCCTCGGCAACCTTTACTGCTCTCTAAAAACATTCAGGATAGCGACAATGGAAAATCCCCGCCGCTGCAGATAACCGATGACGCGCCGCTTTTCCCGATCATCGGCGCTGTTCGGTTTGAAACCGGCGAATTTCCTCGCCAGGAGTGCCGCCAGGGTTTCCTCCTCCCCATAGTCCTCCGCCAGCCGGGCAAACACATCTGCGATAACGCTGTCCGAAACCCCCCGCCGACGAAGTTCCAGGCGGATGCGCGGACCAAAACCACGGCCATTGCGGATGGCGGATTCCGCCCACTGCCCGGCAAAGCGCCTGTCGTCCAGATAACCCAACGCCTTCAGCTTGCCGATTGCCGCTTCAACCTCTCCCCCGGCGAAACCTTTGTCCTGCAGTTTGCGCCGGAGTTCCGCCTCGCTGTGGTCCCGACGGGTGAGTGTTCGGAGGGCACTGGCCAAGGCTTTGCCACTTTCTTCCACGTCAGTTTCTTTCTACTTCCAGCTTCTCCCCTTCTTCGCCCCCCTCATCCAGGGCAAACTGATCCCAGCTGGCATCGGAAGTGGAAGAGATGCCGGAAACCTTGAGGGCGAAATCGTCAGGGTTGGATGACTGGCGTAACGCCTCCTCGTAGGTGATGAGCTTGTTCGTGTAGTGCTGCATGAGCGACTGGTCGAAGCTCTGCATCCCGTAAGTGGTGAACCCCTGGGCAATGGCCTCGGGAATCTGCTTGGTCTTTTCCTTGTCATCGATGCAGTCGCGGATGCGCGCCGTGTTTATCATGATTTCGACGGCAGGCACCCTCCCCTTGCCGTCCGCTCTGGGAACGAGCCGCTGGGAAATGACCCCTTTCAAGATGCCGGAAAGCTGCATCCTGACCTGACGCTGGTGATAGGGTGGAAACACGGAGATGATGCGGTTTATTGTCTCGGCGGCATCGATGGTGTGCAGGGTCGACATGACCAGATGGCCCGTTTCTGCAGCGGTCAGCGCTGTTTCGATGGTCTCGAAATCCCGCATTTCCCCCACCAGGATGACGTCCGGGTCCTGGCGCAAGGAACTGGTCAGTGCCCTGCCGAAAGATGCGGTGTCGAATCCCACCTCACGCTGGCTGATGATGCTCTTCCTGTCCCTGTGCAGGTACTCCACCGGGTCTTCGATGGTGATGATGTTGCAAGTGCGGTGGTCGTTGATATAGTCGACCATCGCAGCCAGGGTGGTGGACTTGCCGCTGCCGGTGGTGCCGGTCACGAGGATCAGGCCGCGCTCCTCCAGGCTCAGCTTCTTCAGAATCGGCGGCAGGTTGAGCGATTCCAGGGACGGGATGGCGAACGGGATGGCACGGAACACCATGGCGATGGTGCCCCGCTGGGCAAAGACACTGACGCGGAAACGCCCGAGTCCCGGCACGCCGTAAGCGAGATCGACTTCGTAGTTCTCGTCGAATTGCTTCTGCTGCCGGTCGTTCATGATGCCGAGGGCCATGGCCATGACATTGTCGGCGGTGAGGCGCTCGGCATTGGGAATTGCGCGCAGCTTGCCGTCAATGCGGACAACGGGCGGCATGCCGGTCTTGATATGAATATCCGACCCGCGCGCCTTTACCGCTATGGTGAGCATCTCGTTCAGTTCCATCGATTTAAGCAACACCTCCAGCCGGAACCGGCGCCTGTGTCAGTTTCTCCCTTATCTCCGCGCAGATTTCCGGGTTCTGTTTCAGATAGATGCGCGAATTTTCACGCCCCTGGCCGATCCGTTCCTTGCCGTAGGAGAACCAGGCGCCGCTCTTGTCTACCACCCCTTTTTCCACGGCCAGATCGAGAATATCCCCTTCGCGGGAGATCCCCTCACCGTAAAGGATGTCGAATTCCACTTCCTTGAAGGGAGGCGCCACCTTGTTTTTCACCACCTTCACCTTGGTGCGGGAACCGATCACGTCATTCCCCTGCTTGAGGCTTGCGATCTTCCGTATGTCCATGCGCACCGAAGCGTAGAACTTCAAGGCGTTGCCGCCGGTGGTGGTTTCCGGGTTGCCGAACATGACGCCGATCTTCATCCTGATCTGGTTGATGAAAATGACACAGCAGTTGGACTTGCTGATAATGCCGGTAAGCTTGCGCAGGGCCTGTGACATGAGCCGCGCCTGGAGCCCCATGTGCGAATCTCCCATGTCGCCTTCGATTTCGGCCTTGGGCACGAGTGCTGCCACTGAATCTATGACCAGCACGTCGATGGCGCCGCTTCGCACCAGCGTTTCCGCTATTTCCAGGGCCTGTTCGCCCGTATCCGGCTGGGAAACCAGCAGGTCGTCGGTCCTTACGCCGAGCTTGCGGGCGTAGCCGATATCCAGGGCATGCTCAGCGTCAATGAATGCGGCAATGCCGTCCAATTTCTGCGCTTCGGCAACAATATGGAGCGCCAGGGTCGTTTTTCCCGATGATTCCGGGCCGTAAATCTCGATAATCCTGCCTCTGGGAACACCGCCGACGCCGAGAGCCATGTCGAGGGAAAGTGAACCGGTAGGGATGGCTGCGACATCCGGCAACGGTTCGTCATTGCCGAGCCGCATTATTGAGCCTTTTCCAAACTGCTTTTCAATCTGGCTCAAAGCCAGGTCAATCGCCTTTTCTCTTTCCTGCATTCATGAGCCTCCAGTAAATGTTCGCTCCACCCCAGGATGTGACCAGGGGGAGCGTACCCACAAATAGCACATTTATGAGTGCTATTTCAAGTTTATCTTTGGCGGGCGATTCCCCTATGAAACCATCCGTAATTTGCACCGTTCGCACCACCCAATCCCGCTATTTCAATGAAATGTCGACTATATCGGTTCCTGCTGCATGAACGGAAGCGTCGGCTGCCCCGCATACTCTTCGAGTGGCAACAGGAGTAAAAATGAACTCCCGGAAGCGCCCGTCGATTCCACCCACACCATGCCTCCGTGGGCCTCGACCATCCCCTTGACGATAGCCAGCCCCAACCCTGTCCCTTTCCCCTGGAACTTATGCTTGCCGCTGGAATGATGACAGATATCGCCGATTTCGTAGAATTTGTCGAATATCTTCAACTGCTCGCCGGCATCAATGCCTATACCGCTGTCCCGTACCTCCACTTCAAGGTAGCAGATGTCCATGATCTGCTCATAGAATTTCGGGTTGAAACGGTAAAGCGCCTCTGCCTTGAGTTCCAGTGCCTGGCGGTCTGCAACCCGCCCCACCACGACTATTTCCCCGCCATCCGGCGTGAATTTCATGGCGTTTATCAGGAGTTCGGTAAAGACCTCCTCGAGGTATTCCCTGTCGCCGTTAAAGTAGGGTAATTCGCTCGGGGTTTCGAAAACTATGGTCTGTTTCCGTTCAATGAGGAGCGGTTTGAAGTGCTCCTGCAAAGACTCGATGATCTCGCACAGCTGCAAGGTCACCTTCTTGACAGGAGATGAACCGGCCTCCAGCTTTATGACCTTTAAGAGATCGCTGACTATTTCATTGAGACGAGCGCCGCCGTTATGGATCATTTCCAGCATGCGGCGCTGTTCGGGGTCGACAATGTTGTCGTAATTATTGAGGAGAAATTCCGTACCGCCTAGAATGCTGGTCAGAGGGGTCTTGAACTCATGGGAAATCATACCGATAAAGTGACTCTTCATCCTGTCAAGCCGCTCCAGTTCAAGGTTTGCCCGTTCCACAAGCGCCAGGTTCTTCTTCAGCCTGCTCTGGGAAACGGCAAGGCTGTTGCTGCTTTTCTCCAAAAGCCGGTGGGAGCGCAACAGCTCCTCGTTTTTCCAGTTAAGCTCGGCAAAGAGCCGCGCCTGATCGATGACAATCCCGATCTGATTCCCCATGGTGTTGAGGAACCGCATCTCTTCAACGGTATAACGGTGCTCCTGCCGTGTCAGGATATGCATGATGCCGATTAACCGGTTTTTGGCAATGAGCGGCACGGCGGTTATGCACTGCCAACCTTCTCTGGCCGAGGCCCGGGCAACATGACAGGGAGCCTGCTCAAGATTACTGATCACAAGGCAGCGCTGTACGGAGGATATCTGACACTGTGACTCGCACTCCAGTTTCCGCTGCTCAAGTTCCGCCTTGAGTTGGGTGGAAACGTTCTGTGCCGTTGTCAGGAGCAGGGTTTTCCCGTCGTCATCCAGGAGATGGATGGTTCCGCCATCGGCAGAAAAGACTTCGAGGGTTTCCTTGAGGGTAACTTCAAGAACGGTCTGCAACTGCGGACTTTTATTCGTGCTGGCAAGAATGTTGTTGAGGATCGAGAGCTCATGGTTGCGCTGGCGGATCTCCCGCTGGGAACGGCTTTTGAAGGTTATGTCCCGGACAGTGGCGTGGACCACCGTTTCATCCCCCAGGTCGATAAGCCGGGCATCTATTTCACCGAGGAAAAGGGAACCATCCTTCCTTCTGAAGGTTACGCCATCCGAATGCCCACTGCCACGACGCTTAACCCGGAAGACCAGGGAGGTGAACTTTTCCTGCTCCTCATCCGGGATGAGGTCCTTACCGCGCATGGCAACCATCTCTTCCTTGCTGAACCCCAGAAGCTCGGTCCCCCTTCTGTTCACTTCCTCCAGGATACCGTCATCGGCATTGAAAACATAGATGGCATTTCCTGCACCTTCCAACAGGTCCATATAGCGGCGGACGGTCTTGTCAACTTCCCGCTGCATCTCCCTGATTTCAAGTGAATGAGCGGCTTTGTTCCGTAATCTTGCCGTACCGCCGGCAATCCTGACAATGATCAGGGCAATCATCAGCATAAACACCAGGGTAAAACGGAATGCGCGGGGGAGAACCACGTTGACGGGGAGCAGCGCCTCGGCCAAAAGCCAGAAAAGCATCAGCCCGATGGAGAAGATGAGAATCTTGACGACAATATTTTTTCCGGCAGACGTCATGGTATCCACCCATAGTGCATGCAGCAGCCCGAATCTAATCCGTCACTTCAGCGCTCCGCAGGGACAAAAGCCGCTTTCTCAGCCAATCCATGGCCATGAAGGAGGTAATCAGCCGGATTTCCTCCCTGTCGCCATGAAAGGTGTATCTTTTTGCCTGGCAGCCATTAGAGCCGGCCAGGGCCATGTAAACAGTGCCGACCGGCTTTTCCGCCGTCCCGCCATCGGGCCCGGCGATCCCGGTGACAGCCAGGGCGATGTCGCTGCCGGACAGCTTGCATGCTCCCAGTGCCATGGCCACGGCCACTTCCGAACTCACCGCCCCCTTTTCGTCGAGAAGCCGTTGGGGAACATCGAGCAGCCGGGTCTTGGCCGTATTGCTGTAGCTGACGATCCCTTCGAGGAAGTAGGCGGAACTGCCGGAAATATCGGTAATGCGCTTTGCCACCAGCCCGCCGGTGCACGATTCGGCCAGGGAGAGGGTGAACCCCGTTTCCCTGAAGAGCGAAGCAACGACCGTATCGATGGTTTCTCCATCCTCGGCGAAAATATAGCCGTTCAGCCTCTGCCTCGCCGTATCGCCGGCCCTGGTGAGGAGTTCAGCGACAACCGCCTCTTCGTGTCCCTCGACACGGAGCTTTACCTGGATTTCCGGGAAATTTACGCAGAATGCAACGGACACCCCAGCAGCTTCGTCTGCCACCCCGTCCATGAGTGCATCGACTTCTGCTTCCGAAGGACCAAAGACCTTGAATACCTTTGTCTGCAGGAACGTTCGCCGCTTTACCCGCGAGACGATAAAGGGTATGACGGTTTCGTCGAGCATGCATGCCATCTCACCGGGAACCCCGGGCAGGAAGAAAAGGAACCGGCCGTTGTGGGTAAGGTAGAAGCCGCAGGCCGTGCCGACAGGGTTGGGAATCAGGGTTGCATTGGCAGGCATGAGCGCCTGTTTCTCGTTTGACGGATGGAGGTTGCCCCCCAGCTTCTCGGAAAAACGCTGGAGATGGGCCAGCGCCTCCTCGTTCAGGACAAGCTCGTGGCCGGTGATTTTCGCCGCAGACCTGGCGGTTATATCGTCGACAGTAGGGCCGAGTCCGCCGGTGACAACCACCACATCGCATTTTACGGCAAGCATCTCGATGGCTTCCACGATGTCCTGCTCGTTATCACCGACCGTCAGCTGCCGTTGCACCTTGAAGCCGACGCTGTAAAGGCGTTCTGAAATATGAGCGGCGTTGGTATCCACCACTTCACCGAAGATCAGTTCATCGCCGATGGAAAGTGTCGCAATTTTCACAGAAACCTCAGAATCAGATGGAGTGACAGGCAGGCGTAGGCTCCTGCCACCACGTCGTCCAGCACCACGCCGTAGCCGTTTTTGACCTGCCGGTCAAAAAAGCGGGCCGGCGGAATCTTTGTGATGTCGAAGAAACGGAAGAGAAAAAAACCGAGAATAACTGCTGTGAAGCTAAAGGGGACCGCGATCATGGTCACCAGGTAGCCGACCACTTCGTCGATGACGATCTTTCCCGAATCCTTCTCGTTGAAAATCAATTCGGCCTGTCCCGCGGCCCAGCAGGCAAAAAAGAAGAAGGCCAGCAGCGTAAGGCTGTAGAGCGGCAGGGACAGCCCCGCCAGCAGGAAGTAAAGAGGAATTGCCGCCAGGGTGCCGACCGTGCCGGAGGCCACGGGACTGAAGCCCGTCCCCCACCAGGTGGCGGAAATAATCACGAAACGCCTCATTGCCCGGCTGTCTCCCGTTCGATAATCCGGTAAACTTCCATGAGCGGCAGACCCTTTTCTCGCGCAAGGCGGCGGCACTCCTCGAATTCGGGGACTATGCGCAGCAGTTGGGCCTCATCGCTGACGACCTTGACCTTCACCCGCCCCAGCGAGGTGTCCCGCTCTTCCATGGCGCGGGAGAGGATCATCCGCGACACGGGATAATAGCGCACCCCGATGGCGGTTGATTCGGTCAGAACCAGCCTGGCCAGTTCGTCCAGTTTGTCGAAGGAAGAGAGGATGGTCAACTTGCTGCCGGGACGGTTCTTCTTCATCTGCAGGGGAGAAAAGGCCACATCCAGGGCTCCGCAAGCCAGGAGCCGCTCCATGAGAAAGCCGAGGATTTCAGGATTCATATCGTCTATGTGGGTTTCGATCACATAAATTTCATCCTTCAGGAGTATAGCCGTTTTTTCCCCCATGACGAGACGCACCACGTTCGGCATGTCGTCAAAGTCCTTACTGCCGGCGCCGCACCCAACGGCTACGACCCGCATGGCAGGGGCACGGCCGAAGCTGTCAGCCAGGGCGGCGACAATTGCGGCACCGGTCGGGGTTACCCGCTCTCCCGGCCCGACATCGCCATGCACCGGGATCCCCCGCAAAAGCTCGGCAGTTGCCGGCGCCGGCACCGGCAGCCTGCCGTGGGCCGTCTTCACAAAGCCGCTTCCGAGCGGCAGGGGAGAGACATGCAGTTCGCCGATACCTAAGTAGTCGAGGCAAATGGCAGCGCCGACGATATCGACGATCGAGTCGACCCCCCCCACCTCATGGAAATGGACATGGCCGATCTCCACCCCATGGACCCTGGCTTCGGCCTCGGCCAGCCGGAAAAAGACTCTCTGCGCCATCTCCTTCACCCGGTCGGACAGGGTGCTCTGCTCGATCATGGCGGCGATGTCGGTATAATGGCGATGGGGCTGGTGTTCCTCCGCACGGACGTGAAACCTGGTGGCAGCTATCCCCTTTCGCTGGACCTGCTCGACGCTTATGCTGTACGCGGAGAGAGGCAACGGCAGCTTGGCCAGTTCCTCTCGCAGGTAATCGATGGGGACCCCCAGCTCGATGAGGGCTGCCACCGTCATGTCGCCGGCAATGCCGGCGAAGCAGTCGAAATAAATGATGCGCAAGCGAACCCTCCGCAGAATCGAGGAACAAGGAACGAGGAAAAACCCCGTTCCTCGCGCCTGAATCCTCGTACCTGATCTTTATTCCCGGTTCATCAGGCTGGCCGCATAGGCAGCGCCGAATCCGTTATCGATATTTACCACCGTTACCCCGGCGGCGCATGAGTTGAGCATGCCAAGCAGCGCGGCGATCCCGCCGAAGGATGCGCCGTATCCCACCGAGGTGGGGACCGCGATCACCGGCTTGTCGACCAAACCGCCGACCACCGAGGGGAGCGCCCCTTCCATGCCGGCGACGACGATGACCACTGCGGCGGAAATCAGAAGCTCCTTTTGCGCCAGGAGTCGATGGAGCCCTGCCACCCCCACATCGAAGAGGCTCTCGACCTCGTTCCCCATCATCCGGCCTGTTATCACGGCTTCTCCCGCAACCGGGATGTCCGAGGTGCCTGCCGAAATCACCAGGATTTTCCCCCGCCCCTTAAGTTCAACGGGTTTTTGCTCGATGGTGAGACAACGCGCCTCGCTGTGGTAGTGGGCCGTCGGGAACGTCTGCCTGAGCTTTGCTGCCTTCTCCCCATCGACCCTCGTTGCCAGGATGTTGTTCCCCTTGGCCAGGAGCGCAATAATGATCTGCTCCATCTGACCGACGGTTTTACTTTCGCCGAAAATCACCTCGGGAAATCCCTGACGCAGAGTCCGGTGGTGGTCGATGGTTGCGCAACCGAGCTCTTCGAAGGGGAGGTGCTTGAGCCGGTCAAGGGCATCTTCAACCCCTATGTCGTTGTTTTTTACGTTGTACAGCAATCGCTTTAATTCGGTGCGGTCCATCAGGTGCCCTTCGCTTTCATGAGATTCAATAGTCCAATCGATTTGCCTTGTCGATACACAACCGAAAGGAGAGTATACCACGCCGCTTGCGAAAGGGAATAATCTTTATTTTTTCTATGGATAGCTGCACTTTTGCTGAATGAATAACTTGCCGGGGAAGGAAGGGGTGTATCGCCTACAATCGGTTCAGGTAGGCCTTGATCTCGGCGGCCATCTCGGGTGAGTCAATGAGGACCGAGAGCTCGTTGTTGCGCTGGAGTGCGCTCTGGGTCAGGTTATGGCTGCCGATGTAGACGTAGCGGCCGTCGATTACGACCGTTTTCATGTGGCTGGTGACACGGGGCGAATCGAAAAACACCTTTACCCCTCCTTTTGCCAGAAGGGCGGCGGTGTCACGGTTTTCCCCATTAAGCTGGTCGTTCTTGTCGTTCCCTTTTTCCAGGAAGACCGTCACATCCACCCCGCGCATGGCGGCCTTGATCAGCTCCGCGGTAATGATGCGCGGCTGGTTGCCGCGTGATTCGGTCACCTTGAACAGGTAAAAGGAAAAGACGATGCTTCTGCGGGCGTCCCGAATCCCCTTCAAAAGGGCATCGGCATATTCCTGATTGCGCAGCAGTGTGGTTCTGGCGTAATAACTCCCCCCCGCAAAGAGAGGCGCGGCAGTGCAGCAAAGCAGAGCCGCGGCCAAAAATGCCGCGGCCGGCCATGCCGGGATGAACGATTTCCCCGGTATTTTGCTCCGCTGTTTCAACTTAACAGGTCCATTACCTTGGAAAAAAAGTTTTTCCTCATGGGGTTCACGTCTTCGCCGCTGATCCGGGCGAATTCCTCCAAAAGCTCTTTCTGCTGCTTGGTAAGATTCGTCGGCGTCTCAACCTTGACGACCACCAGGTGATCGCCCCGTCCGTATCCCTGCAAAACATGTATACCCTTGCCGCGCAGCCTGAATATCTTGCCGGACTGGGTCCCCTCGGGAATCTTCAGATTCACTTTACCGTCCAGGGTGGGTATTTCCAGTTCGCAGCCGAGGGCCGCCTGGGTGTAGCTGACGGGGATTTCGCAGATGACGTTGTTGTCTTCCCGCTTGAAAATAGAGTGCTCGCGTACCGCGATGGCCACGTAAAGGTCGCCGTTGGGCCCACCCTTGAGCCCCTGCCCCCCTTCTCCCGACAGCTTTAAACGGTTGCCGGTTTCCACGCCGGCGGGGATCTTGACCGAAAGGGTCTTCTTGTCCCGCACCGTGCCGGCGCCACGGCAGGTCGGGCAAGGATTTTCCACCACCCGCCCTTCTCCGTTGCAATGGGTGCAGGTCTTGCTCACGCTGAAAAAGCCCTGCTGGAAGCGCACCTGGCCGGCGCCGCGGCAGGTGGGGCAGGTCTTCGGCTCGGTCCCCGCCTTGGCGCCGCTGCCACCGCAACTGTCGCAACGCTTGGCATAGGGAACCTCGACCTTCTTCTCGACACCGAAGGCCGCTTCCTCGAAACTGATCTCCATGTTGTAGAGCAGGTCGTCGCCGCGCTTGCCACGGCTGCGCGGCCTGGCGCCGAACACATCGCCGAAGATGTCGCCGAAAATGTCGCCGAAGGGAGAACCGGCGCCGAAACCGAAGCCGCCGGAGGAAAAGCCGCCGCCCCCCATGCCGGCATGGCCGAACTGGTCGTACTGCGCCCTTTTCTGGGGATCGGAAAGGACTTCGTAGGCCTCCGTCAGCTCCTTGAAATTGTCTTCTGCAGCCTTGTCCCCCGGGTTTTTGTCGGGATGGTACTGGATGGCCAGCCGCCGGTACGCCTTCTTGACCTCGGTTTCGGAAGCGTTGCGGTTTACCTCCAGCACCTCATAATAATCACGTTTGTCGCCGTTTGCCAAAATATGTCCTTTGTAACGCAAAGAGGCAGCGAAGACAAAAATGCCGTCGCTGCCCAGCGCATCATATGGTTGTCAATTTACGCCGTAGGGGCAGCCCCGTGTGTCTGCCCGGAAATCGGGCGCACACATGGGTGCGCCCCTACTTCTTGTCTTCCTTCACTTCTTCAAAATCGGCGTCAACGACCTTTTCGTCCTTGGCCTCACCTTCGTGGGGAGCGCTCCCCGCCTGCTCTTCACCGGGCTGGGCCTTTGCATAGACCGCTTCGGCCAGCTTGTGGGAAGCCTGCATCAGCTCGTCGCTCGCCTTCTTGATGGCGTCGGCATCGCTCCCTTCCATCGCCTTTTTCAAGGCGGCAAGGCCGTCTTCGATCTTCTGTTTTTCCGCGGCATCGATCTTGTCGCCGAACTCCTTGAGCGATTTTTCCGTTGAATAGGCGAGGCTGTCGGCCTGGTTGCGCGCCTCGATCAGCTCGCGTTTCTTCTTGTCCTCGGAGGAGTGGGCCTCCGCGTCCTTGACCATCTTGTCGATCTCTTCCTTGGAGAGGCCGGAAGAGGCGGTGATACGGATCGACTGCTCCTTGCCGGTCCCGAGGTCCTTGGCGGAAACATGGACAATGCCGTTGGCGTCGATGTCGAAGGTCACCTCGATCTGGGGAACGCCGCGCGGTGCGGGAGGGATGCCACTCAACTCGAAATTGCCGAGGGTCTTGTTGTCCGTCGACATTTCCCGTTCCCCCTGGAGCACGTGGATGCTGACGGCCGGCTGGTTGTCAGCGGCCGTGGAGAATATCTGGCTTTTGCGGCACGGGATGGTGGCGTTCTTCTCGATCAGCCTGGTCATGACACCGCCCAAGGTCTCGATACCGAGGGAGAGGGGGGTGACGTCGAGCAGGAGCACGTCCTTGACATCCCCTCTCAGCACCCCCCCCTGGATGGCGGCGCCGATGGCCACGACCTCGTCGGGGTTGACGCTGCGGTTGGGGACCTTGCCGAAGATGTGCTGCACCTTTTTCTGCACTATCGGCATGCGGGTCATCCCGCCGACAAGGATCACCTCGTCGATGTCATTGGGGGAGAGGCCGGCATCCTTGAGCGCTGTCCTGCACGGCCCTTCCAGCTTGGCGATCAGGTTTGCGCATATCGCCTCAAGCTTTGCCCTGGTCAGCTTCAGGTTGAGGTGCTTGGGGCCGGTGGCATCGGCGGTGATGAAGGGGAGGTTGATATCGGTTTCCAGGGAAGTGGAAAGCTCGCACTTGGCCTTTTCCGCAGCCTCCTTCAGCCTCTGCAGTGCCATTTTGTCGCCGCGCAGGTCGATCCCCTGGTCTTTTTTGAACTCTGCGGCAATCCAGTCGATGATGTCCTGGTCGAAATCCTCGCCGCCGAGGAAGGTGTCGCCGTTGGTAGACTTCACCTCAAAGACCCCTTCCCCCAGCTCAAGAATGGATATGTCGAAAGTCCCGCCACCCAGGTCGAAGACCGCAATCTTCTCGTCCTTCTTCTTGTCGAGGCCGTAGGCAAGCGCTGCTGCAGTCGGCTCGTTGATGATCCTGAGCACGTTCAGGCCTGCGATCTTCCCTGCATCCTTGGTCGCCTGGCGCTGAGAGTCATCGAAGTAGGCGGGGACGGTGATGACCGCGTCGGTAACGGTCTCCCCCAGGTAGTCTTCGGCGGTTTTCTTCATTTTCTGCAGCACCATGGCGGATATCTCGGGGGCTGAATATTTCTGCCCGCGCACCTCCACCCAGGCGTCGCCGTTGTCCGCTTTGACGATCTTGAACGGCGAGATGGCAATATCCTTCTTCACCGCCTCGGAATCGAACTTGCGGCCGATGAGGCGCTTAATGGCGAACAGGGTGTTTTCCGGGTTGGTCACGGCCTGTCGCTTTGCCTGCTGCCCGACCAGGCGCTCGCCGCTGTCGGTGATGGCAACCATCGAAGGCGTAGTGCGGCTCCCCTCGGCATTGGCTATAACAATGGGCTCGCCACCTTCCATAATCGCCACGCAGGAGTTGGTGGTTCCCAGGTCAATACCTATAACTTTACTCATCTAAACTCTCCTCCTTTTTTGTCTCTGTTTTTACAAGCTAGTCATCGCCCCCGGAAAAAGCAAGGGGCGTTGAAAAAAATGTTCTACGTTCTACGTTCAGACTTTAACTTAGAACTTAGAACGTAGAACGGTCCTTATTGCTCCTTCGGCGCCGTCGCAACCGAAACCAGCGCCGGCCTGAGCAGCCGTTCGTTGAGGAGATACCCCTTCTGGAACTCGCTGACGATCGTATTCGGCTCATGCTCGCTGCTTTCCACCTGGTTCATGGCCTGATGATAGGCAGGGTCGAAAGTGGTCCCCTTTCCGGCATCAACCGGAGCAACGCCGAATTTTTTCAGGGTCGACTGGAGCATGCAGAGGGTCATCTTTATCCCCTCGACGATTGCCGACATGCTCTCATCGCAGGCATGCTCAAGCGCGCGCTCCATGTTGTCGATGGCAGGAAGGATCTCGAGGATGAGCGACTCGTTGCCGTACTTGAGGAGCTCCTCCTTTTCCTTCTGCACCCGCTTGCGATAGTTTTCAAGGTCGGCCCGTTCGCGGAGGAACTTGTCCCAGTTCGCCGCAGCCTCAGCCTCTTTTGCAGCCAGCGCTTCTTCCAGTTGTTTTATTTTATCGGCGCTTTCCGTTTCAGACTGGGGGGGCGGCTCCGGCGTCGCCGTCTCCTGCTCCACCGCCGCTTTTACCTTCAGCGCCTCGCTGATCGAGTTCGTGCCATGCTTTTTCTTTTCCACAGTTCTTAATCTCCTTACATTATTGTAGAGACACCCCGGCGGGGCGGCTTGACAGCAACGGCGTTTATTCCAGTTCCAGCAATCTGCTCACCAGCTTCGCCGTATAATCGACGATCGGTATGACCTTGGCATACCCCATCCGGGTGGGGCCGATGACACCCAGTACCCCCAGGGTGTTCTGGCCGGTCACGTAGGTGGAGGTGATCAGGCTCATCCCCGGCATCTCACTCAGATGGGACTCGGAGCCGATGAATATCTGCACCCCTTCCGCGGCCATGGCCCGGTCAAGCAACTCCAGGATGGCGCTCTTCTTCTCGAAGGTGCGGAAGATATCCTTCATCCGGCCCACATCGGCAAACTCCGGCTGTTCCAGAATGTTGACCTGCCCCTCGATAAATACCTGGGCATCCTCTTCATCGAGGGTCTTGGAAGAAAGCGCAAGCGCCCTTGCCAGAAGCAGATCGTATCGGGCCTTCTCGCTCTGCATCTCTTCGATGAGCCTGTGCCTTACCTGGGCAATGGTCAGGCCCTGGAGCAGTTCGTTCAGGTAGTTGGACATCCGGGTCAGATCTGCCGCGCTCACATCCTCATCCGCCTCGATGATCCTGTTCTGCACCGTGCCGTTCTGCGACACCAGTATTGCCAAGATCCGCCTGCTGCCAAGCTTGACGAACTCCATGTGGCGGAAAACATTGGAGTCGAAGCGGGGCGCCATGACAATTCCCATGTAATGGGAGGTGGCCGACAACATCCGGCTCGTTTCCTTGAGCACCTCGCCGATATCCTTGCCCGCCAGCGAGCAGCGCCTGACGATCTCCTCCTGTTCATCGCGGCCGATATTCTTCACCGCCAAGAGAGAGTTCACGTAAAAGCGATAGGCCTTATCCGTGGGGATACGTCCGGCAGAGGTGTGCGGCGAGACGAGAAATCCCATCTCCTCCAGATCCGCCATCACGTTCCGCACCGTGGCAGGCGAAAGTGACAACGGGTGCCGGCGGGTTATGGTACGGCTCCCGACAGGCTCCGCTGTCACTATGTAATCCTCGATGATCGCCTCGAGAATCTGCTTGCCTCTGTCAGAAAGATGCTCTTTCATAACCTACCTCTAAATGCACGTTAGCACTCAAGGAATTCGAGTGCTAAACAGTCACAAAGTAACAATCGACCCGTTCTTTGTCAAGGGATTTTCCGGGATTAAAGGCGCGTCTGGATGGGCTAAAGAAACCTGGCAAAAACCTGGTTGGCAACGATTATTGCCCGTGGCGAGAGACAGAGGCGACCGGCGTCAGCGGCCAGAAGTCCCTGCGCTGTAAGCTCCCGGATCGGCGCGGCAAAATATTCTTCGACGGCAGGACCGAACTCCCCCTCAAGGAGACGCAGATCGACCCCATCCAGGAGCCGCAGGCCGAGGAAAAACGCCTCGGAAAGCGCCTCTCTCCGGGAAAGAGGGTGGTGTTCCTCCGCGGCGAGGACGGAGCGCTGTACCGCTTCCAGGTAAGGGACATAAGAATCGGGATTCTTCCACCGTACTCCCCAGTCCGGTTCGCGCAGGAAAGAGTGGGCGCCTGCGCCGAAGCCGAGATAGTTCCCGCGGCGCCAGTAGACCTGGTTGTGCCGCGACCTGAAGCCCGGCAGGGCGAAGTTGGATATCTCGTAATACTGATAGCCTTTGCCGGCAAGTACTTCAATGGTCGCCTCGAACATGGCAACCGCCTCCTCCTCGTCGGGGAGCGGCAAGTCCCCCGCCTCCTCCAGCCGAAAAAACGGCGTCCCCTCCTCGATACTGAGCCCGTAAGCGGAAATGTGTTCCGGCGCGAGGCTCGTTGCCCGATCGAGAGCATTGCGCCACATCTCCACGCTCTGGCCGGGAAGGGAATGAATCAGGTCGATGCCAATGTTGGTGAAACCGGCCGCCCTCGCCGCCGCGTATGCCGCCATGGCCTCGTCCGCTGTATGAACCCTGCCAAGACGCGCCAACAAAGGATCGTCAAAGGACTGCACCCCCAGCGACAGCCGGTTTACCCCGGCGGTCCGGTAACCTGCGAGCTTTTCCAAGGTCAGGGTGCCGGGGTTGGCCTCGATGGTGATCTCCCCATCCGCTTCCAACCCGAAAAGCCGTGCCGCCGCATCGATTACCGCCCCGACCAGTTCCGGCTCCATGAGCGACGGGGTGCCTCCGCCGAAATAAAGGGTCGGCGCGGTTACCGGAGCAGGAAGCGTTTTCGCGCACAACTCCATCTCTCGCACCAGCGTAGCCACGTACTCAGCCGGTTTGAGCGGAGAGTCCGCCACGGAGTTGAAGTCGCAGTAGAGGCATTTTTTCAGGCAGAACGGGAAATGTATGTAGAGGGAAGTTTGCATGGCAAAATAATAATCTATTCATCGGCCAAATGTCCAAGACTTAATAATCCCCCTTGAAATCCACGGTTTATGGGATTACACTGCGCCATTGTTCCTTGCCGATACGTTATTACCGGAGGATATGCCATGAAACGCCAGATCAAGGCCGCTGCAGTGCAATTCAACATCAAACTTGCCGACATCGACGCAAACGTGGAGTATGTGCGCAATGCTTTGGCGCGGCTTGCCGATAACGGGGTCCAGCTGGCGGTACTGCCGGAAATGTGGAGCTGCGGCTTTGCCTACCGGGAACTCAACGAACTGGCGAGACGCACGCCCGAGGTGGTGGAGGAGATGGGACGGCTTTCCGCCGACTACGGCATGGTGCTGGTGGGGAGCCTGCCGGAGCCGGACGGCGACAAGGTCTGCAATACCGCGTATGTCATGGACCGGGGCGAACTGGCCGGCAAGTACCGCAAAATCCACCTCTTTTCGCTGATGAACGAGGACCGCTCCTTCACCGGCGGCGACTCCTGGCTGGTTGCCGACACCTCCCTCGGTCGGATCGGGGTATTTATCTGCTACGACCTCCGCTTCCCGGAACTGGCGCGCCGTCTGGCGGTGGAGGGGGCGGAGATCCTGGTCGTCCCCGGCGAATGGCCGAAGCCGCGGGACGAGCACTGGCGGGCGCTGCTGCGGGCGCGGGCCATCGAAAACCAGCTTTTCGTTGTCGCCGCCAATTGTTGCGGCGTCATGGGGAAGCTCGACTTTTTCGGCTCCAGCCTCATCGTCGGACCGAAGGGGGAACTTTTGGCCGAGGGGGGGTATGAGAATTGCGAGCCGACGGCTCTCCTTAATTTTGCCGAGATGGAAAACTGGCGGCAGCAGATCACCTGTTTCCCCGACAGAAAACCGGAATTTTACTGATCAGCTCCGGCTGTAAATAGCCGTAACAAAAATCGTATTGACTTCGCTCCGCGTAAGGAATATTTATTGGAATTTGTCACGGATGAATTTTTTACGAATTCATTTAATTACAACCGGAGGTAGCAAGCCTTGGAAATATTCGCAACGACCGGACTGGTCGTAAAACTGGTACTTTTTATCCTGCTTTATTTTTCCGTCGTATCCTGGGCCATTATTTTTTACAAGCTGCTCCAGGTGCATCGGGCAAACAGCGAGTCGGAGCGCTTCCTGGAATTCTTCTGGAAGGCGAAACGTTTTGACGCCATCAACGCCCAGCTCGACCGTTTTGCCAACTCCCCCCTCACCGTGCTGTTCAATGAAGGGTACGGCGAGATGAAAAAGCTCATGGAAAAGGGTGAGGAGAAGCAGGACCCGACCATCATCAGCACGGAACTGGGGGGAATCGACAATATCTCCCGCGCCTTGCGCCGCGCCACCACCTCGGAGATCACCCGGCTGGAGAAGTATCTGACCTTCCTCGCCACGACCGGTTCCACAGCCCCTTTCATCGGCCTGTTCGGTACGGTCTGGGGAATCATGACCGCCTTCAAGGGGATCGGCGAAACCGGCTCAGCCTCCCTGGCCGTCGTTGCTCCCGGCATCGCCGAGGCACTCATCGCCACCGCCATCGGCCTGGTGGCCGCCATCCCGGCAGTCATGGGGTACAACCACTTCCAGCAGAAAATTCGGGTCTTGATCGCAGAAATGGACAGTTTTTCCACCGAGTTTCTCAATATCGTGCAGCGGACCTTCACAGGGAAATAGGGGGGAAGGATGGAGCTCGGAAGCAGGGACAGCAGCAATCGCAACACCATGTCGCAGATCAACGTCACGCCGCTGGTGGACGTCATGCTGGTATTGCTGGTCATCTTCATGGTAACCGCGCCGATGATGCAGCAGGGGGTGCAGGTCAATCTGCCCAAGGCGGATACCAAGGCACTGACTCCCCAGGAAGAAACCGTCGTCGTTTCCCTGGAAAGATCGGGCAAGCTTTTCATAAATAAATCGGAAGTACCGTTCGGTGAGCTCAGATCCAAGCTGTCGGCCATGTTTGCCTCAAAAGCGAAAAAAGAGGTGTTTCTCAAGGCCGACAAGGACGTCCCCTATGGCGAGGTGGTAAAAACCATGGCGGAAATCAAGGGGGCCGGCATCGAGCGCCTCGGCATGGTCACGGAGCCTGCCCAGGGGAAATGACGCGCACGCTGAAGAGAAAAGACCCGGGACCCGGGGGGATGTTCATCTGCTCCTTCCTGCTCCACGCCGCCTTGTTTTTCCTTGTTACGCAGCTCAACATCCTGTCGGGCGTGCAGGTCGACAATACGCCGGTTTATTACGTTGACGTGGTGAACCTGCCGGTAGCGAGCCCGCGGTCAGGCAGTCCAGCCGGCAACGCGACCGGCGCCACCGCACCGGTCGCCCCCCCCACCCCGAAACCGCAGGCAGAGGAGATGAAGCTTCCGGCCAAGCCCACACCCACCTCCCGGCCTAAATCCACGACAGCAACCCCAGCCAGCGGAGCAAAGCCGGACCATCAGGAATCGGCACGGGATTTTGAAGAGCGGCTGGCCCGACTGGAGCGGGAAAACGAATCCAGGCACGCGGCTGCGGCTCTCGATGCCTTGCGCAAGAAAAAGACCGGCAGCGACAAAGGGCAGGCAGGCATGCCGGGGGCCACGGGGAAGGAGGCGGGGAGCGACTACTCCAGCTACATCCAGTCGCGGCTCAAGGATGCTTTCAAGACCACCATAGCTTTCCAGAGCAAGACACCCGAAGTGCGGGTACGGCTTACCATTAACAGAACCGGCCGCATCGCCCGGCAGCGCATCGAGTACAGCTCCGGCGACCGTTTGTTCGAAGATGCCGTCCTCCAGGCCATAGCAAAGGCCGAAAAGAGTTTTACGCCGCCGCCGGGTGGCCAGGATTTTGAGTACGGCTTTGTTTTCAAGCCTCAAGGGGTCGGGAAGAATTGAGAAAATTTCTTGTAGTACTATTGCTGCTCTGCGTACCCTCCTTTCTCCAGGCTCAACAGGGCTACCTGGAGGTCACCGCCCCCGGCAACCGGCAGATGCAGCTGGCCGTTGCCCAGCCCGTTTCTCTTTTCGGCGGGCCAAGCGCCGACATTGCCAAGGAAATCTCCGAAGTTTTCAGCTTTGACCTCACCCTGGCCGGTCCGTTCGCGGTAATGCCCACGCCACCGGCAGAAAGCAAAAGCGGCATCAGACCGGGCGAATTCGACTTTGCACCCTGGCAGGCTGCCGGAGCCAACCTGCTGGTCAAGAGCGGTTATACCGTTTCAGCAGACAGCCTGACCATTGAATTCAGGCTATACGATGTGGCAAGAGGCAAGGAATTGGCCGCCAAGCGCTACTCGGGCAAACGTGCAGACCTGCGCAAGATCGTCCACACCTTCGGCGATGAGATCATGCTTGCTGTTACCGGCGAACGGGGTCCCTTCACCGGCAAGACCGCCTTTGTTTCCACGGCTACCGGGAACAAGGAGATCTGCCTGATGGACTACGACGGTTATAACGTGCAACGTCTGACAAAAAACGGCTCCATCAACCTCAACCCCGACTTCTCGCCCAACGGCAAGGAACTCATCTACACCTCCTATAAAAGAAGAAATCCCGACCTCTACCGCAGGGAACTGTTCAGCGGCACGGAGGCGCGCCTTTCGGCGCGGCCGGGCATTAACGTCACCGGCGCCTGGTCGCCGGAAGGCAGCAAGATCGCCCTCGCCATGAGCAAAGACGGCAACTCGGAGATATATACCATCAACAAGGATGGAAAACAGCTGGCCAGGCTTACCAACAACAGCGCCATCGAGGTTTCACCGGCATGGTCGCCTGACGGCTCAAGAATAGCCTTTGTCTCGGATCGGCTCGGTAAACCGCAAGTCTTCATCATGAACGCCGACGGTTCCAACGTCAGCCGGTTAACCACCAGAGGAGCCTACAACGTCAGCCCTCGCTGGTCACCCAAGGGGGACCGCATCGCTTACTGCCGCCAACACGGCGGTGGATTCCAGATATACGTGATTAACGCGGATGGCAGCAGCGACGTTCAGCTTACTTCCGAGGGGAGCAACGAGCATCCCCGCTGGTCGCCGGATGGCCGCTTCATCACTTTCAGCTCAACGCGTGGCGGCAAGGAAGCAATCTATGTGATGAGAAGCGACGGCAGCGGACAAACCCGCGTATCGAGAGGAAAGGGCGCGGATTCTCACCCTGCGTGGTCACCCCGCTGGTAACAAAAAAACTTTTCCGACCGCCGAGAAGAATGATTGAAAATGCCCCAGACTCATGTATAATCTTTTAACATTTTTGCAGTTTCGAGGCATAGGCCTCTGATTAAAATCGATGCTATGAAAAGGAGAACGGAAAATGCGTAAGGGTATGGTAGGCTTGGTGACGGTTCTTTTTTGCGGAGCGCTTCTTGTGGGAGGCTGCGCCAAGAAAGAAATGGTAAAGGGTGAAGAAGGCGTCGTCCCATCTGCTGCAACTGAAAAGCCCGCTGTAACGCCCCCCGCCAAGCCATCGATGACTGAAGAAGTTGTGAAGGAACAGCCTATAAAGGAGGCAACGACAATCGCTGAAGCAAGCATCAAAGAACAGCCCGTGACTGCCGTAGCCGCCACTGAGCTGGAAAAAGTTTACTTCGACTTTGACTCTTTTGTTCTCACGCAGAGCTCGCGCGATATCCTGTCCAAAAACGCCAAATGGTTGCTGAAAACCGGACGGGCAAAGGTCCAGATTGAAGGGCACTGCGACGAGCGAGGTTCTGACGAATACAACCTCGCCCTCGGTGAAAAACGTGCCAAGTCGGCCATGAACTACCTGGTGACCCTCGGGGTTCCCGCTGACCAGCTCAGCGTCATCAGCTACGGCAAAGAAAAGCCCGCCGACCCGGCCCACAATGAAGCTGCCTGGGCTAAAAACCGTAGGGCTGAATTCGTCATCATCAAGTAGTCAGTTTCTTTCACGGCAAAAGGAGCCCTCTTGGGCTCCTTTTTTATATGCGGCTTTTTTTATCAAAGAAGGAGGATTTGCCACTATGCAGTTCATCAGAAGGTGGTCACCCATCGTCCTGGCGCTCGCCCTTTCGGCTTGCGCATCGAGGGAAACCGTAGATAATGTGCAGCGCGACATGGATGAGATGAAGACGCGGATGTTCAAGATGGAAAAAGACATCGGCGGGATGCGTAGCGAAGCGAAAGAAGGCATCGACAAAACCATCAAGGACTTTCAGAATGAGATGGATAATCTCCGTAAAGGAGGTGCCGACCTACAGGCAACCCTAGACAGCGCCAAGGTCGACATGCAGGTCCTGACCGGCAAGGTTGATGATGTCAGGCTGCTGGCTCAGAAACCGGCAGAGGATCTCGCTCTGTTGAAGGAAGATACCGACCGGCGGCTGACCGCCATGGAAGAGCGTCTGTTGAAGCTGGACAAATCTTTTGAAGAACTGCAGAAAGCTGTGGCTGAAGCGAAGACCAGGGAGATGGAGCAGTCTCCCGATGCGCTTTACCAAAGGGGCCTTGACACCCTCAAGGGAGGCGATCCGCAGAAGGCCAGGGAGTACTTTACAAAATTCATCGAATTGTTCCCCAAGCATGAATTGACTGCAAACGCGCGTTACTGGCTCGGAGAAACATATTACCATGAAAAGAAGTACGACCAGGCGATTCTGGAATTCCAGGAAGTGATAAAGAATTACCCCGGCAAGGAAAAAGTTCCGGCTGCCATGCTAAAGCAGGCCATGGCTTTCAAAGAGTTGGGAGATACAAAAAGCGCCAGATATGTATACAAAAAGCTGATTGAAGATTCGCCCCATACCGATGAGGCCCGAATTGCCAAGGAAAAGCTGAAGGAGCTGAAATAGAAAAAGGCGGGGGAAACCCCGCCTTTTTCTATTGGTATGTAAGGAGCCGGAGGTTATACAACGGTCTCTTTTTTCCCTGTCACGTCTTTTTCTTTCTCAGCCATCTTCTCTTTTTCTGCAACTTCCTGCGCTATCTTTTCCTTTTCATCAGCCGCCTGGGACTCCTCCTGAACGCTCTGCTTGAAGTCATCAGTGGCCCGCTTGAATTCGGCCAGACCACGGCCCAAAGACCGGGCGAGATCGGGGAGTTTCTGCGGTCCGATCACAACGAGAGCGATCACAAAGATGACAATCAATTCCGGCATCCCTATTCCGAACATAGCGTACCCCACCAGTTATGACTTTACGTTGTTGAGAGAGCGGATGGCATCAGCCGGGAACCGTTTCCCCGTTCTGCAAATCCTGACAAAATAATAGAGGTTTTGCCGGGCAGTGTCAAGCAAGGTTATTTAAGGATTTGACATAAACCGGAACATTGACTAATATCTTCACTATTTTGTAAACATTGCGCAGGCAGGCATAAAAGGAGACTTCAGGGATAGCCATGTACCAGGATGAAATCAAGCATGAGATAAAAACCCTCCTCGGCGAGCGAAACGGGATACTCTTGGCGCATAACTACATGCGCGATGAAGTGCAGGAAATCGCCGACATTACCGGAGACTCTCTCGGACTCTCCATCGAAGCGGCAAAGACGGATGCATCGGTGATCGTCTTCTGTGGGGTTCATTTCATGGCGGAATCAGCCTCCATACTCGCCCCGGACAAGACCGTCCTCCTGCCGCGGCTCGATGCGGGCTGCCCGATGGCCGACATGGTCACGGTGCCGGAACTCCAGGAGTTGAAGGCACGGCATCCGGGTGTGCCGGTGGTCACCTATGTCAACTCATCCGCCGCGATCAAGGCGATCAGCGATATCTGCTGCACCTCCGCCAATGCGGTCAAGGTGGTCAAGTCCCTGCCGGAATCCGAGATCATCTTCGTTCCAGACCGTAATCTGGGAAGATACGTGGCCCGCTTTACCGACAAGACCTTCCATTACTGGGACGGATACTGTCCGACCCATGAGCGGCTGAAACCGGATGCGGTCATCCGCCTCAAGCAGGAATTCCCCGACGCCCTGTTTATCTGCCATCCCGAGTGCAACCCGGAAGTGGAAGCGCTGGCCGACCACGTCTGTTCCACCACCGGCATGTATGACTATTGCAGGAAAAACCCGGCTAGACGCTTTATTATCGGCACGGAGGCTGGAATTCTCTACCGGCTGAAAAAAGAGAATCCGGACAAGGAATTCATCCTGGCATCGCCTGCGCTCGTCTGTCCCAACATGAAGCTGACCTCTCTGGAAGATATTCTGGAGTCCTTGAGAACCATGACACCGGTTGTCAAAGTGCCGGAGGAGATCAGGATTCCGGCAAAGCGGGCGCTGGACAGGATGCTGGCCATACCCAGGGACTAGGAAACGCGCGTTTCCAGAGAACTTCATTTTACGCTGAAAGGACATGACATGATCCGTCCATTCCAGGGGATTGCTCCACAGATCGACCCGACCGCCTTCATTGCCGAGACTGCCGTCGTTATCGGTGACGTCACCATCGGACCGCAGAGCAGTATCTGGTATAACTGCGTGGCGCGCGGCGACGTCAATTTCATCAGGATCGGCGCCCGCTCCAACATCCAGGACCTCTCCATGCTTCACGTCACCCACAAAAAAAATGCAGACGACCCCGGTGCGCCGCTCATCATCGGCGATGACGTCACCGTGGGGCACAGCGTCACCCTGCACGGCTGCACCGTAGAAAACGGCGCATTCATCGGCATGCAGGCGATCGTCATGGACAAGGTCGTCGTCGGTGCGGGAGCGCTTGTCGGTGCGCGCACACTGGTAACCGAGGGGACCATAATTCCGCCCCACACGCTGTGGGTCGGCTCTCCTGCCAAATACAAGCGGGAACTCTCCCCGGACGAAGTTGCCTGGCTGCAGCGTTCCGCCGGGAACTACGTGAAATATGCCCTGCAATATATCAATGATGCCTCCTGATTACCCCGGTTACTGATAATGACAGGCAACAAGCTCCAGATACGCATAAAACGTTTTGCCGTCGCAGCGAAAGCCCATTACGTCGCAATGGAAGAGATGAATGCGGAACAGGCCGAGCGCCAGGCCGTTGTCATCTCCTGCCTGTTCGAAGGAATCGTCCGGGAAGGGAATGCAGGGAGAGACGCACTGCTCGCCTTGACGGATGACGACAACCCGGCGGTTGCAGGAATGGCTGCGGTCTATTCCATTCGCTACTCCCCTGAGCGCTGCATCCGGACGCTACGCCGCCTGGCCGCGGAAGAGGGACTCTTGGGATTCAGGGCAGCTACGGCCCTGCAAAAATGGGAGGCGGGGGAATGGGAGATCGGCTGAAGAAAACTCCAGTTTCCGATACCTGCGGAAACATCTTCCTGGACATATTCCGGCTTCTACTCGATCGCTACGGGCCGCTCCACTGGTGGCCGGCGGAAACCCCCTTCGAGGTATGCGTAGGGGCAATCCTCACCCAGAACACCAACTGGGGCAATGTGGAGAAGGCAATAGCCAATCTCAAGAAGGAAGGGCTTTTATCTGCGGAAGCGATGAGGGACGTGCCGGCTGAACGGCTTGCGGAGGTAATACGGCCGGCTGGCTTCTTCAATGTGAAGAGCGCCAGGCTGAAGGATTTTGTCGCCTGGCTTTTCATGCGCCATGACGGCAAATTGGAACGGATGTTCAGTGGCGACTGGCAGGCATTGCGGAAGGAACTTTTGCAGGTGCGCGGGATCGGCAGGGAGACCTGCGATTCGATTCTCCTCTATGCCGGCAACAAGCCTTCTTTCGTGGTGGACGCATACACCAAACGGCTCTTCGCACACCTGGGCGTCATCTCGGAAAAAGCCGACTACGAGGAGATTCGTGCCCTGTTCATAGGGAACCTTCCGGAGGATGTGGAGATGTTCAACGAATATCACGCCCTGATCGTGCAGCACTGCAAGGAACATTGCCGGAAAAAACCGCTCTGCCCGGGATGCGCTCTGCATTTCTCATGCAAGGCCGTTTGACATGGCTTCGACCCGGTTTCTCCCCCCCTGCTTGGCTCTGTAGAGGGCTTCGTCGGCCTGCCTGAACAGGGAATCCACGCAATCCACCTTCCCCGACGGATAGGATGCAACCCCGAGACTGACGGTAATGGTGAGCCCCTTCAAAGCACCGCCGAAGGAAATATCCTGCACGGCAATGCGGCAACGTTCGGCGAACTGCAAGGCGTGGTGCAGAGAAGTCTCCGGCAGCACGACCACGAATTCCTCTCCGCCGTAACGGGCAGAAACGTCGTAGCGGCGCACCATGTTCTGCAACAGCGATGCAACCGCCACGAGGACATTGTCCCCCTCCGGATGGCCGTAGGTGTCGTTCACCTTCTTGAAATGGTCGATATCCAGGAGCACCAGGGAAAGACCGTCGCCTTTGCGGGAAGCCCTCAGGAATTCCCGCTCCAGCGCCTCCATCAAATAGCGGCGGTTGTGGAGATGGGTGAGTGGATCGGTATTGGAAAGATCCTTCAGCAGCTCGTTGGAGCGTTTCAGCTCATCCTGAAGCGCCTTGATCTTCAGTTGCACCTTGACCCGCGCCACCAGCTCACCTGCATCAAAGGGCTTGGTAACATAGTCGCACGCCCCCTGCTCCAGCCCCTTTATCTTCAGGTCACGGTCTTCCCTGCCGGTAAGCATAATAACGGGAATATCCCTCAGTTCCTCGCGCGTCTGCAGCATGGCGACAAACTTGAAGCCGTCCATGCGGGGCATTTCCAGATCGCAAAGAATGAGGTCAACCCGGGAATTGAGAATGGTCTTGAACGCGTCAATGCCGTCGCCTGCCTCAAGGTACTGGTCGAAGAGGGAAACTTCCCTGAGGGTGCGGACGATCTGGGCGCGTACTTGATCTGAATCGTCGATGATGAGGATACTTGTCGGCATAGTCGCTATGATTACAGAATTAGCAGGAATAAAGTCAAGAGAATTTAACGCTTGCTGCGAAGAAAGTCCGGCGGGGTCAGCCGAACGCCAGATCGAGGAACTGCTTGAGAATGGCGGCGGTGAGCCCCCAGATTTCATCACCGTTGCAGGAATAGAAATAAACGGGACGGGTCCGCCCCTGCCAACTCCACTCTTCGGTCCGGAATATCTCCGGTTTCAGCAGGTGCGAAAGGGGGACTTCGATGAGACGTTCTATCTCTCCCCTGTTGACGGTCAGAGCATAATCAGCGGGGAAAACCCCCACGTAAGGGGTTACCAGGTAGTTGTGAATGGAATAGAAATCATCCAACACCCCGAGTATCTCCACATCGCCGGGGAGTATGCCCACCTCTTCCCAGGTCTCCCGCAAGGCGGTCTGCAACCTGTCATTGTCGTCGGGATGGCAGGCCCCGCCGGGGAAGGATATCTCCCCCCGGTGGTGGTTCAGCTGCTCGGTCCTCTTAGTGAAGAGGATATGATATGCACCCTCTTTCATGAAAAGGGGAACCAGCACCGCCGCAGGCACCGGCCCGGGTTCAAGCGGCACACGCCGGTGAGCGGCCAATGCAGCCCTTATTTTTTCTTTCAGCTCCATAAGAAACGTTCAAGGTTCTAGGTTCAAAGTTCTAGGTTCGAGGTTTACAACATAGAACATCGAACCTAGAACTTAGAACCGCTTTCAAAGTACCGGCTCTTTTGCGCGACGCTTCATTTCCGCTATTGTGGCGGCATAATTGTCACTGCCGAAAACAGCGCTCCCGGCCACAAAAACATCCGCCCCGGCATGGGCAATGCGGTCGATGTTGGAAGCCTTGACGCCGCCATCAACCTCCAGCTCGGTCTCAAGACCCTTCTTGTCCAGCATTCCCCGTAACGCCTGTATCTTGGGTAGACAGGCATCGATGAACGACTGGCCGCCGAAGCCGGGATTGACGGTCATCAACAGCACCAGGTCGAGTTCTTCGAGAATATAATCGAGAGTGTGAAGGGTCGTGGCAGGATTGAGCGATACGCCGGCCTTTTTCCCGAACGATTTGATGAGTTGCACGGTGCGATGCAGGTGATTGGTGGCCTCGGCATGAACGACGATGATATCTGCCCCCGCCTTGGCGAAGTCACCGATATAGCGGTCGGGGGCGTCGATCATCAGGTGGACGTCAAGCGGCAGCCGGGTTACCTTTCGCACTGCCTCCACCACCAGCGGCCCGATGGTGATGTTCGGCACAAAGTGGCCGTCCATGACATCGATGTGGATATAATCGGCGCCCGCCGCCTCAACCGCCCGCACCTCGTCGCCGAGCCGGGAAAAATCAGCGGAAAGAATCGATGGCGCAATCTTTTTCATAAAACCTCCAAAATGGAAAGACAAGATGTCTAAATTTTCTTCAGCCGGGCGGCGAAAAAGCCGTCCATCCCCTGCCGGTGCGGCCAGCCGCGGAAGCACCCCTGTTCGGTAAAAAGTTCGCCGTATGCCGGAAACAGGATGCGTAAATCTTCTAGCACAAAATCACTGTGTCGCGAAAGAAAATCGTCGATGACCGCTTCATTTTCCTCCCTGGTGGTGGAGCAGGTGGCGTAAAGGAGAATACCTCCACGCTTCAGGTAGCCGGCCAGGTTTTCCAGGATGGTTTTCTGCCCGCGGACGAGCTCCGCCACATCGGCAGCGGTTTTCCACCATTTCCCTTCGGGGTTTCGCCTGATGACGCCGAGCCCGGAACAGGGGGCATCGAGAAGAATCCTTTGAAAACTGGGGTCCTTGATGGAGTTCAGGGGACTGGCCGTATCCAGAGGCACGGTCTTGATGCAGGAGATGCCCAGCCGGGCGGCGTTTTCCCCGATGAGGCGGAGCTTGCGGCCGATCACGTCACAGGCGATGATTTCACCGCTGTTTCCCATGAGCTGCGCCATGTGGGTCGCCTTCCCTCCCGGTGCGGCGCAGGCGTCCAGCACCTTTTCCCCCGGCTCCGGCGAGAGGAACATGACCGCAAGCTGGGACGACTCGTCCTGGACCGTAAACAGGCCATCACGAAAGCTTTGCAGCCTGGCAACCGAACCAGCCGTGATGATGCGGACGCCGAGCGGCGAAAAGCGCGTGGCCTCGCATTGCACCCCCTCAGACGCAAGCCGCTCCATGAGCTCCTCACGACTCGTCTTCAGGGTATTTGTCCTGATGGTGAGCGGCGGAGGTTCGGCCATTGCCTTGGCCAGGGACTCCGCCTCGGCAAAGCCGAGCTGCCCGATCCATCCGGCCACAAGCCAGGATGGGTGGGAATAAAAGGTGGAGAGATAACCGACCGGGTCCTTCTCTTTATCCGGGTAGGCAATGTCGTCCCGCTCCCGGTCGGCGCTGCGCAGCACTGCGTTGACGAAACCGGAGGCCCGCGGCGCCAGTACTTTTGCCAGCTTGACCGTTTCATTGACTGCTGCTGAGACGGGAACCCGGTCCAGGTAAAATATCTGGTACAGCCCGATGCGGAGGAGGACCAGCACCGATCGCTCCAGCCGATCGCTCTTTTGCTTGGAAAAGCGGTTGATGATGTAATCGAGGGTCCCCTGACGGCGCAGCACCCCGTAAACCAGTTCGGTCAGAAGCCCCCGGTCCGGCCCTTGGAGAAAGCCGGAGGACAGCTCCCGGTCAATGAGGATATCGGCATAAGAACGCTCTTTATCGATGCGCAGGAGGATTTCAAAGGCGGCGCTGCGTGGATTGGTGGTGGACAAATTTGGCTCCCGTTTATTGGATACAGCTTTGATTTCGTTATACGACGCTGCCCCATTATAAGCATTCCGGGCAAAACTGCAAGGCTAGCGACACAGGCTAGCGACGCATTTCTTGACATCGCCCCAAGTCGGGCTAATCTTAGACTCAGGATGTCTTTATTCTTTTCCACGGAGGTCTGGCCATGATTAAATGGGAAACGGAAATGAGCAAGGCCCTTGCCCGGGGACAAGCCGAAAAACGGACGATACTCCTCGATTTCTTCAACCCCGGCTGAATCGGCTGCAAACAGATGGATGCGGTCACGTATCCCAATGCAAAAGTCATAGATTTCATCGACCGGAAAATTGTGCCGTTGCGGGTCCCCGCTGATGCCCAGCCGCTCTCCACCGAGTTCAAGGTCATGTGGACCCCCACCCTGGTTTCACTGGATTACTACGGCAGGGAACATCACCGGACCGTCGGATTCCTCCCACCCGACGAGCTGGTCCCCTCACTGCTCTTGGGGATGGGAAAGACCGATTTCGACACGGAGCAGTTTAACGACGCAATACTCCACCTGGATGAGATATTGTCCAGCTATTCGAAAAGCGCAGCCGCACCGGAAGCGGTCTACCTGCGCGGTGTCTGCCGCTTCAAGAGCAGCCACGACGCAAAACCGCTGAAGGAAGCCTACGAAAAACTCGCGTCAGATTATCCGGACAGCGAATGGGTCAAGCGGGCTCAGCCATACAGCCTTCTCTAAATCGGGTGTTGACAGGGGGTGGCGCTTTCGTCATCCCCTTTTTAGGGACTTGGAATTAACTGATATACCAGGTTTTACGCTCAGATTTAGGTCAGGTTTGTCGTTCCTGATTGAGCAAAACCGCAGGCGTAGCAAGGCTACGCTGAGGATTTTGCGATTGAAGGGGCGACAAAGATGGCCTGAAGATGAGATGTAAAACGGTATATTGGTTAGTTCCGAGTCCCTTATGATAATGTTGATGACTCCCGGCCCATGGTATAATGCCTGAGGAGGCGGTTTGGATCACGTTTTACAGGGACTTTTCTTCTGCTCGCTGACTGCCCTTGCGCTTCTTTCAGCGGGCCACGCCCTGCTGTTGAAGCGGGACCCCCGTTCCGCGCTGGGATGGATCATCGTCTGCCTGACCCTCCCCCTCTTCGGCCCACTGCTCTACTGGAGCATGGGAGTAAACCGCATCTCCCGCAAGGCGCGCCAGTGGCTTGAGAGCGGCCGGCGCCTGGCAGGGTGGGAAAACTTTTCCCCCCGAAATACCCGGCAAGCGGCAAGCACCCTCCCCCCGGAAGCGAAATACCTGAACGAACTCCGCTCCCTCTCCGACCGGGTAGTCAGCACTCTACTCGTTCCGGGCAACCGACTCACACCGCTGGAAAACGGTGAGTCTGCCTATCCCGCCATGCTCGATGCAATAAACCATGCAACCCATTCGATAAACCTGAGCACCTACATATTCGACGGAGACCCGACAGGGCGCAGATTTGTGAAAGCCCTGAAAGACGCTGCGGCAAGAGGCGTGGAGGTGCGCATCATTATCGACAGCCTCGGTGAAAAGTACTCCCGCCCCACCGCGCGCAAACTTCTGAAAGGCTCAAAGGTAAGGGTCGGCCGCTTTCTCCCGCTCCGACAGGGTGGATACGTAAATCTGCGCAACCACCGGAAGATCCTCGTCGTGGACGGCTCAAGGGGCTTTACCGGCGGGATGAACATCGGCGACCGGCATATGGTGAAGAGAGACAGCGGACCACCGGTTGTTAAAGACATGCACTTCATGGTCGAGGGACAGGTGGTAAGCGACCTGCAACGGACCTTTCTAGAAGACTGGTACTTTGTCACCGGCGAACTCGTCAAAGACAAGCGGTTTTTCCCCACCATCTCCCCGGCGGGGGGAGCGCTGGTCAGGGCTGTAAGCGACGGACCGGACAAGGAATTCAGGAAGCTCAACTGGATCATCATGGGGGCGCTTTCCTGCGCCAGAGAGAGGGTGCAGATCATGACCCCCTACTTCATCCCCGACCGTCCGCTGATCTCTGCCCTGGTCACTACCGCACTGCGCGGGGTTGAAGTAACCCTGGTGCTGCCGTCGCTGAACAACCTCCCCTTTGTCCACTGGGCCGGCAGGGCTTACCTCTGGGAGCTCCTGCAGCAGGGCATAAAAGTCTATTATCAGCCGCCACCTTTCGTCCATACCAAGCTGCTATTGGTGGACAACATCTGGAGTCTGATCGGCTCGGCAAACCTGGACCCGCGCAGCCTGAGGCTGAACTTCGAGCTTAACCTGGAGGTGTATGACGGGGAGCTTGCGCGGCAACTGGCGGACAAATTTGCCGCGACTGTGGCTGAATCAAGGGAAGTCACGCTCACCGAGGTCGATGACGGCAGGAGCATTCCGGAAAAGATCCGGGACGGGATGGCAAAACTCTTCTCCCCCTACCTGTAATTCCAATTTCAAATCAAGGATGAAATCAAGGTTTACACAACGGCTTTTTTTACCGTGCTCCCGCGCAGAAATCTGATCAGAAAAAACAGGGGCGCGATCCAGACCGCCAGCATGCCGAGCGCGTTCAAGATGCCGACCGCATAATAAGAGATGGTGGGTGTACTCGATGACCGTCTTATCCAGGCCACGAGGTTGAAAAGCTCATAACCGCTCATGAATACCAGCCCGGCCCAGGCAGACCATTCCAAGGCATTGCGCGCCCAGGCGCGAAGTTTCAGGAACTGTGACCCGGCGACCAAAGCAACCGCACCGAACACCGTCTGAAACGCAGGCAAAAGACCGAATTCGAGAAAAAGCGCCGTCGTCGTACGCGGCTCTTCGAGGGTTGACGGATCGGCAGCTTCCATGCTGCTCACGGCATAGAAGGCGTACAACCCCTTGCAGCCAAAGATCAGCAACAGGAGCGCAACGGCAACGACCGTCCAGCCGGCAAACTGGATTGCCGGAGGGATATCGGCCACGACCGGCACTTCAGCCTGGGCTTTGGGCACGTCTTCAATTATTCCGTATTTGCGGAGGGCCTTCTCCTCTTCAAGACGGAGCCGTTCCTCCTCCCGCGTACGCTCCTCGCGCTGACTCTTGTCCCGGAGTTTCGCGTTGTATTCCCTGGCCACGAGCCCGCATTTCGGGCAGATATCGAATGTTTCATCGGAAAACGTGGAATAATTGCAGCCCGGACAGATGCTCATGCAGTCGCCGCTCTGCCAACCGGATGTCGCATCCCTCTTCACCCGGAAGGGAGTCTTGCATTTCGGGCAGTTCATCATGATCCCCTCCGCGGGAACCTTGGCATCGCTGATCTGGCCGGTAATCTTGCAGTTCGGGCATTGTATCTTCATGCAGTCGTCCTATCATCACTTGAATTCAATTGCCGGAATTGATGGGTTATCAATTATGCGACAAGCATAGACACCGTATCAGATGGCTGGCACAATGGTGCGCCGTGGCTCCACAATTGATAACAGCCGTTTGATGGACAAAAATACACCTTAACCGGTCGCGGTGTCAACGCCATAAGCCTCTAAAGGCCAGTTGCTTCCGACTCTTTCCAGCCGTATTCAATCATTTTTTACATGGAATTTCCCCATCCCCATGGGTTGGACTCTTCCACCGCTGTATCTCCTCAAACGCCCTAAACGCCTCTTCCGCATCGGCGGCAGCGACCAGCACGGAGCCGTAGGCGGCTTGCTGGAAGAGACGGGTGATAGCAGCAACTTGATCAGACAGGGATTTAAAGCGCTTGGCGAGGAGTAGCTCGTACTCCAGCGGCGTGACATGTGGTGCCCGTGCTACTCCCCGTGCGGCAAAGTGCCGCTCCATCTCCCGATAGCAGAGGCGCAGAAAACGCTGCGGGTCACCATCGCGGGCCCGGCGCAGCCGCACGAGACGCCAGGCCGGCTCGAAATAACGCCAGAGGTACCAGCCACCGCCAGCGACGGCGAGGAGCGACAGGATAAGCATCCACCCCACCCGGAGAAACCAGAACCAAAGGGCAAGACAGGCCAATTTCATTATTGCGAGGGTGGCCATGAGGGCCAGCCAGAGCTTAAGCAGTACCGTCCAGATCTTTTGCAGAAGCTGTGTCCACCAGGAATGCCGGTGCTTACGGACCAGGTCTTCGGCGCGGTCCCCCAGATAACGGACCAGCCCGGTGGCAACGAAGAGCCGCTGGCTTCGCTTCGGTAGCTCGAAGCTGGAGGTGGGCTCGAAGGTGACCCAGCCGTGCGGCTCCAGGTATGCCTCCACCCAGGCATGGCCGTCCGACTCCCGCACCTCGTAGTAACCGGTGACCGGGTTGTAGCGGTTCACGTAGAAACCGGTGACGAGTCTGGCCGGGATGTCGAGGGTACGCAGGATGACCACCATGGAAGAGGCAAACAGCTCGCAATGCCCAGCCTTCAGGTCGAAGAGAAACTGCTCCACCGGATTGCCGCTCCATTTGACCCCCATGGTATCGCGGGTATAGGCGAAGTTATCCCGCAGGTAGGACTCCACTGCCTTCGCCCGTCCGAGGTCGTCCGTGGCTCCTTTCGTCATATCCTGGGCAAGACTTCTCAAACGTTCAGATATGTTGGGATATAGGGCAAGATAACGGCCGGCCGGCGTTCGCCCTTCATCGCCGGCCATGAACGCCCCGCTGCAGGGATGCTTGTCCACCTCCTCCAGGTGGGAGGCTACGGAGTATATGGTTCCCTTGCGGAGACGGGCAGGAGCCCGCAGGGCAAGGGCGCCGTCGGTCTCAATGACGTTCCCCGGAAAGGAGACGAGGAGCGGCTGGTAGGCAGCGAAGATGAACGGCGGGAGATCCTGGCGTACGGTGAAGACCTGGAGCGTATCGCCGGGTTGAGGCTTTGCGCCGAAGGTAAACCGGCCATCCCGGTTATAGCGCTTCTCGGCACCGGCGCCGCTATCCTCCCAGCTGCGGCCATCAAAGGTGTCGAAGACCTTGCCCCTTACATAGAGGGGGTTGTCCGCCTGGAGATAGAGAACAATCGTATCGGGGCGAAGGACACACTCCCCCACTTCGGCGACGTCGAACCTGTTTCGAAACCCGCCATACTCTGAAGAGTTGACCTGTCCTTGGGATGCTTCGGCCAGTTGACGGCGGCTCATGTCGGATTCCCCGTTGCCATCGCCGTTTTGCCCTCGGCCATCCTGGCGCGGCGTCTTTGCCTCTTCTTCCCAGTGCCGGTTATCGTAGTTCCAGTTACTCGATGCCGGGAATGCCTGCACCCGGGGTGACGGTGGCCGCGGCACCAGCAGGTAGATACCGAAAGCGAGTGCAAGGGTGATTAGCGCCAAGCCGATTCCCTTCACCGGCAGGTTCATCCGTCGGGTGAGGAGATCCCGGTCCCCGCCATGGGCGTGGCTGAGGCGGGCATCGATGTGATCGGTCATGAAGGTGAACATTCCCGCCAGGGCGTAGAGAACGATAAATGCGATGAAGTACCCCTCCATTGCCTTGCCGGCTGCGTAGAGGAGGAGAACGAGGGAAATCAGGCAGGCGAAGTTCAGGTCGCGGCGGGTGGCGAGAACCAGATTGCGCCCCGCCTGGAGGGTGAGGAGCAGCAGGATGAGCCCCGCCTCGACGCCGGACAAGGCGAAGCCGCCGAAAAAGAGAACAAGGGCGAGTCCGGCACCGCCGTTGGCGAGCTGCTGGAGTCGTTCCTCGTTGTTCTCTCCCAGCCTGCGGCAGAAATAAAGGCCGGCGCCATAGACACCCCCCCAGAAGAGGGTGTAGGCAACGGCCTGAAGCGGCTGTGTTACGGCGCACATGGCAGCCGCTACGGCAGTCATGAGGAGAAAGTATATCCCCAGGTAAACGGGGGGGTACTGGATGCGCTCCGTCATGCAAACACCTCCCGCAGATCACTGCCCCTGGCCACGAAATAGACCGGTGCCCCCATGGCGAAGAACTCCCGGGGGAGCGGATCTTCTGCCGGCCGGGAGAAAGAGAATTCGCCGGAGAAGCTCGCCCGGTCGAAGAAGACCGCCACCGGCCGCACCCGTTTTGCCCGAAGGAGACCGAGGGGATAGAGATAATCTTCGAGCGATTCGCCGCCGGAGAAAAAGAGGACCGCCGTGCTCCCGTCCCGCATAAGGTCGGCAGCGCGGACGATGGCTTCATGGTAGGGAATACGGCCATCGCTTTCCACCCGAGCCAGCGCGTCGAGCAGCTGTGCCAGGTGGTGCCTGCCTCTCCCCGGCGGGACCACATGGGACCCTTTGCCAAAGCCGGCCAGCTGCACCGTATGCCCCCTTTCCAGTGCATAGCCGGCAACGGATGCGGCGATCCGCACCCCGTATTCCAGGGTCGATTCCCGCTCCTCCCCCACGTGAGCATCACGGTGGAGATCGAGAAGGAGGGTCGTCTCCGTCGAGGCGCGGACCTCGAACTCTTTGACGATGAGCCGGTCGTGGCGGGCAGTGGAGGGCCAATGGATATGGCGCAGACTGTCCCCCTGGCGGTACTCGCGCGTGCCGAAGAAGTCGTCACTCCCCCCCGCCCGTGCCAGGGACTCCATGCCGCTCGTCACCAGGGTTCCAGTCGCAATGAGGGGAAAGGAGGCGATCTCGAACATGGACGGATAGACGAGGAGGATGTGGAGGGACGGGTCTCCTTCCCGCTCCGACCAGGCTATTCCCAGGGGATAGGCGGAGCGGAGCCGGAGCGGACCGACCGTATAAAGGCCACGTTTGTAGCAGGCAAGCTGGTAGCTGAAATTGCGCTGCGCCCGCCCCACCAGCCTGCCGGCAAAGACCAGCGGCTCCCGCTCGTGGGGAGCGGCGGCGGGAACGGCATCCACCGCCTCCACCATGAAGCGTGAGGCCCGTCCCCGGTTGGCCATGGTGACGCAGACCTCAATCTCCTCCCCCTCGAATGCCGCGGTCGGAAGCATGCGGTACACCTCGATGCCTTTGAGTGCAAAACGGGGGAGGATGACGGCAACGATGACGGTGGCGCTAACCAGGGCGAACATGCCGTAGAGGAGGTTCACCTCCCGGTTCCAGGCGATGAGGAAGAAGATTCCCGCCAGGAACAGGAGGGCGTTGCGTCGGGTGAGCAAGCGTTCCAATCCGCTCATACCGGGGCAGGTATTCCATGGAGGATCTCTTCCACCACCTTGGCCTCGGTCGTCCCTTTGAGGCGTGCCTGGGGCTTGATGATCAGACGATGGGTGAGGACGTGACGGGCGAGGGTCTTGATCACCGTCGGCTCCACGAACTCCATGCCGCGCAAGAGAACCATGGCCTGGGCCGCCCGCATGAGGGAGAGGGAGCCGCGCGGGCTGGCGCCGACCAGAAGTTCCGGATGCTTACGGGTAGCATTGACGATGTCGACGATGTAGGCGAGGAGCGAGCGGTCTATGTGCACCTCAGTCACTGCGTTCTGCATGAAACGCACGTGTTCTTCGGTGAGAACCGGTTTTATCCCGTGAATCGGGTGCTCGCGCATCTGCATCTCCATCACCCGCACCTCCTCGTCCCGGGCCGGATAGCCAACGCTCACCCGCATGAAGAATCGGTCGAGCTGCGCCTCGGGGAGCGGATAGGTCCCTTGCAGTTCGATGGGGTTCTGGGTGGCGACCACCATGAATACCGGCGGAAGCGGCCGGGTAGTGCCATCGGTCGTAACCTGCCGCTCCTCCATGGACTCCAGGAGGCTCGACTGGGTACGGGGTGTCGCCCGGTTGATCTCGTCCGCCAGGAGGAGATTGGTGAAGACCGGCCCGGGACGGAAGTCGAACTCGCCACTCTTCTGGTTGTAAATAGAAACGCCGGTCACGTCCGACGGCAGCAGGTCGGGGGTGAACTGGACCCTCTTGAAGTCCAGCGACAACGAGCCGGCGATGGCACGGGCAAGCATGGTCTTGCCGAGGCCTGGAACGTCCTCGATGAGGAGGTGGCCGCGGCAAAGGAGGGTAATGATCGCCAGGTCGATCACCTCCTTTTTACCGACGATTACTTGTTCGATGTTGTCCGAGAGGGCGCGGAGTGCTTTCTGAATGCGGGGATCGGGCATTGGGGGCTCCTATGGAGTGAGATTATTTTTCTATATATTCGTAGATTTTGTTTCCCCGCTTTTGCCTCTTACCCCTCATACTGCGAACCGCCAAAGGCAAGCATCGGGAAAAAGAACATCGGCAAAAAGAATAGCCCAAGGCCGAACAATGCGCCTCTGCCAAATTTTTCGGCCAGAGCGAGCATGGCCAGGAGAAGGAACACAAAGCCGACAACGGGGATGAACAGCAGGACCAGCCACCATCCGGGCTTGCCGGATATTTCCATCAGGACGTACATGTTGTAAATCGGTATAATGCTTAGAACGCCTGATTGACCTGCCTTTTCGAATACGACCCACATGGAAACAACAATCAGGAGGGAAACGGCCAGCAGGAGGAGCAGGTATCGGAGGCTCCTTCCCGCAGTTTCTGCCCTGTTTTGCGGCATGGCGCTCTTCTGAGCCTCAATGGCCTTTTTTAACAGTTCGGGATCTTTCTTCTGTATTGCCTCGGCCATCATTTCCGCAGCTTGCCGACTCCGACGCGCCATCTCTGCTTTGTCAGGGGGCGAAGAAGGATCTGCGGAAGCGGATTGAGCCGATTCAGGCTGAACTGGTTCTTTCGCCTCCGGCGCGGGGGAGGGAGCAGGAGACGGAACCGGTTTTGCTGCGAGTGCCGGAGCTGCTGCTTGTGGCCGGACCGGATTTGCTGCTGGCGCAGGAGGCGCCGCCGTAACGGGAATCGTTGGCGCTGCGGCAGCCAGTGCCGTAGCGCTGGGTGGCACAACAGCGCGGGCAGTTTTTTTTCGCAGGACGCGATGGGGGTTTTTCTTGGCTTCGGGGAAGGTCCGTTTTAAATCTATCTCGCTCCGTTCAAAATCGACGACAATATCCCGGTTCACCTTGACAATAACCTGGCCGCCCCGCCGCCAGAAGGATTCGCAATCTATTATGCCGCCATCCGTCAGATAGACCTGCTTGCCAAGGCAGACCCCCGCCAGCATCAGCCACACAAACATAATCAGAACCATATTCCGCAATAATGCTTCCATCTTACCCTCCCGAGCCGCTGTGACTGATTCAACAAGATTCTTAACTCATCTTTATACCAGGTCCTCTGCCATATCATCTTTCACCTTTTCCTTACCCCGCCTGGCCGGAGCCGGTTTCGGCGACGACGCAGCCACTGAAGGATAAAAAAAAGCCTACCCCCGAAAGGGTAGGCCTGTCTCCATCACCTATTCGGCAGCCCCTCTATCCAGTTGCAACTGGACAGGTAGCTTTGCGTCACACGGTTGCCCGTGCTTTGCCTTTTCGTCGGTTTCCGAAATATTTATTTGACTTGATACAACCGCTGCCGAGCAACTGTCAACAGAAATGTCTCATAAACACAATTTATTCACCCACGGTACATTAATATCGACACAATCGGCCTGCATGTTTTCTCGGAGGCATGTCTTGAAAAGATGGGCGGGCAAATCAGTCCGTATCGGCAAACTTGACCAGGGTCCCGCGCCTGGCGCCGTAGCGGAAGACGGTGATCCCCTTGCACCCTTTTTCGTAGGCGAGCAGGTAGGCGCGCGCCACATCCTCTTTCCTGGCACGGTTGGGCAGGTTGATGGTCTTGGAGACAGCGTTGTCGGTATATTCCTGGAAGGCGGCCTGCATCTCGATGTGGTGTTCGGGAAGGATTTCCAGCGCCGTCCGGAAAAGCCTTTTCATCCGGGAGGGGACCCCTTTTACCTGGCGCAGGTTCCCCCGTTTCATCACTTCCTGGAACAGCTCATCGGAGTAAAAACCCTGCTCTTTCGCCATGCGCAGGAAATATTTGTTGATCTCGACCAGCTCGCTATCCAGGACAAAACGCTTGTAGGCAAGGGCGAAGAGCGGCTCAATGCCGCTTGAACAGTCGGCGATGGTGGAAAGGGTCCCGGTAGGGGCGATGGTGGTGGTCGTGGCGTTGCGCAGCCGGGGCATGTGGGGCGCATCGTAAATTGAGCCGGCGAAATTGGGGAAGACGCCACGTTCCTTTGCCAGGGCGCAGGACGCCTCCCTGGACGCGTCCCGGATGAAGCGCATCACCTCCCGCGCAAGCCTGAACGCCTTCTCGTGGTCATAGGGGATTCCGAGCAGGACCAGCATGTCCGCCCACCCCATTACTCCCAGGCCGATCTTCCGGTTCCCCTTGTGCATCTGTTCAATAGCCGGCAGGGGGTAGCTGTTCACGTCAATGGTATCGTCGAGGAAGCGCACCGCAACAGCCACGTCTCTTCCCAGGGCATCATAGTCGATGACGCCGCCCTTCACATGGGCAGCCAGATTGAGGGAGCCGAGGACGCACGCCTCATAGGGGAGGAGCGGCTGTTCGCCGCAGGGGTTGGTGCTTTCGAAACTGCCGGCCGCAGGCGTGGGATTGGCCCGGTTGAGCCGGTCGATGAAGACCAGTCCGGGATCCCCGGTTTCCCAAGCGCTTGCAACGATCTCGCCGAAGACCTCCCCTGCCCGCAGACGCCCTGCACTCTTCCCTGTCCGGGGGTTGACGAGCTGATATTCCCCGTCTGCCCGCAACGCCTCCATGTAGGCATCGGTTACCGCCAGCGAGATGTTGAAATTGGCGAGCTCCTTTGCGTCCCTCTTGACCCGGATGAACTCCAGCACATCGGGATGGTCGATGCGCAGGATCCCCATGTTTGCGCCGCGCCGCGCCCCCCCCTGCTTTATCACGTCAGTGGCCGTGTTGTAGATCTTCATGAAGGAAACCGGGCCGCTGGCGATGCCGCCGGTGGAACGGACGATATCGGCCTTGGGACGTAGGCGGGAAAAGGAAAAGCCGGTGCCGCCGCCGCTCTGGAGAATCAGCGCGGCGTTTTTCAGGGTATCGAAGATTCCCGGCATGGAGTCTTCCACTGGCAGGACAAAACAGGCGGCCAGTTGCCCGGGTGATTTCCCGGCATTCATGATCGTCGGCGAATTGGGAAGGAACCTCAGGGAAGAGAGCAGCTCATAAAACCGTTCTTCCCAGTAACATGCCCTGTCGCCGTAAAATTTTTCCGCCTCTGCGACGCTGCGGGCTATGCGGCCGAACATTTCCCTGGGAGACTCGATGACCCTTCCTTGTTCATCCTTCAGCAGGTAACGGGCCCTCAGCACTTTTAGGGCGTTCTCTGAAAGCTCCATATGGATTACGGCTCTTGCTCGTTCTCATCGACCACCACATGGGGAAAACCTTCGTGATGGACCGCCCGGCTTATCCGCACCATCCGTTCGCAGGCGTTGCAGTAAAGCCCTTCCTTGGTCTGCTCGACATTTTCGCTGCCGCACTTCGTGCACGCGTTTTTTTCCGGAGATGTGACCATCGTCTGCCTCCCTCAATAAGATTAATTTTGTCACACCCAAGTATACCGCTAATCTCCACGGGCAACAGGGGAGATCGATTTTTTGCGCGTCCTCACCCATGCGGCCGCAGATAGGCGCGTATCCCCTCTTCGAACCCCTGCGGATCGAAGCTGAAGGTTTCACGCCAGGCGCCGTCGCAGATATTTTCCTCCACGAGCATCAAAATCTGGTCCATGGTGATGGGAAAAAACGAGAACCCTTGCAGAAGCGGGACCACGAGCTTCATGATGCCGAGCGGGTTGGGGATTTTAGCCACGTGCGACTTGCCGAGCACACGACCGATGGTGTCGAGCATTTCATTGTAGGTAAGCCGGTCGATGCCGCAGATTTCATAGGTTTTGCCGACCGTCTCCGGCATTTCCAGGGCCATGGCAAAGCAACGCGCCACATCGTCGGCAGCTATCGGCTGGAGCCGGTATTTGCCGTCACCGATGACCGGCACTGCCGGATAGCCCTTGATGTATCCTGCCAGCTTATTGACGAAGTCGTCCTTCGGCCCGAAAATGATGGATGGTCGAAAAATGGTGTAATCAAGGCCGGAGGCGCGGACATATTCCTCTGCGAGAAACTTGGACCGGTGATATGCGGAGGTGGCGTTCGGCCTGGTCCCCAGGGCCGACATCTGAAGGTAACGCTTTATTCCCGCCCCTTTTGCCCCATCGACCATGTTTCGCGTGGCCTGCACAAGGAGTTTCTCGAAGGTTATGCCCTGCGCCGGAAACTCGCGGATTATCCCCACCAGGTTGATTGCGGCTTCGCACCCCGCGAGATGTCCCGTAAAGGTGTCCGGGCGGGTCACGTCCCCTTCCACCACCTCAACCCCGTCTTCGAAACCATCCCCCCTCTTGTGGGCGAGGAGTCTGATCCGGTGCCCTTTCTCCAGCAAGGCCCTCCTAAGATGGCCGCCGACAAAGCCAGTGCCGCCGCTGAGAAATATGTTCATCCTCGTCCTCCTTGAGAACCGCCTGACTTCTCCGTAGAAAAATTGTACCGCACAAGCCGGCTATTGCCAGCAAGCTGAGCATTCCCCTTGTGGTTAAAAATAAAAAAGCCCGCTTTCGCAGGCTTTTTTAATAGGAATCGTCGCGGGTCATTTCCCGCAGCATTTCTTGTATTTCAAACCGCTGCCGCATGTGCAGGGGTCGTTGCGGCCGACCTTGACGCTTGTAGCGGGCTTCCGGGGAACGGCCGAACCGTCGGTAAAGAACCATTTGCCGTCGTCTTTCTTAAACTCCGCCAGCTCGTGATGGGCCTTTTTCACCCCCTTTTCCCGGAAACGGGCGATGAATTCCACCTGACCTTCGCCATCGTCCGCCCCCCCTTTGTCGGTAGCGACAATTTCCAGTCCTTCCCAGACAGAGTTCACTGCCCACTGCCTCGTCCCTTCATGGTCGAAGCCCTGGCGATGGGCCGGGTGGGTGGTTTCAAACAGGTAATCGATTTCCACCTTTACATACGCCGTGTAACGGGAACGCATCAACTCTTCTGCGGTCTGCGCCTGGCGCGCGCCTTTGATCAGCGGTTCGCAGCATTTCCCGTAGTCAATGCCTGACCCGCAAGGGCATAAGTTCACGATAAACTCCTTGTTTTCATGATGTGATTGCAGCTCATTTTTTCACGTAGGGAGCGAGGTCAGGGTGCTCGCGGACGAAATCCGCCACGAACCCGAACCGCTCGGCATCGACTTCACCCAGCTTGTTCGCCGCAGTAACATAGCCGTTGTACAAGGCTTCGTACTGACCCTGCTCCGGTTGCCGCCCTACCCGCAGAGGGAGGATATTGTCCCGTGAGTATTCGAGCAACGCTTTATAGGCAGCAAGATAAAGCCGCAGGGACTCTTCATACTGCCTGGAGGTCTTGTCGTCCAGCTCTGCCAGGGGGAGGAAACTATCCAGCCCCTCAGCTTCCAGCTTCATCCTGTTTGCGGTTATGTAGCCGGAAAGCGCCGTGAGGTCCTCTCCCGCCTTGCGCTGCAACTGCCTGCTTTGCTCCACAAGGGAAAGCGCCTTGTTTATCTGCACGACGCTGGAAATTTCCTGGCCGGTGTTGAGGCTGTCCAGAGATGACTGCAAGGCGGCAAAGGATTCCATGCGCCGTGCGCTTCGCTCCTTGATTTCATTGGCATAGAGGTTTCTGCCCAGATTATCCAGGCTTTTGATGCTTGCGGCAGAAAGCGGCGCAGCCGTAAGCAGGATCAGTAAAACAGCAAGGCAACAACCGACAAGGTTCGTATATTGCATCATCGTCGGCTTTGTGTCGGCATTTCCCGTATGCATGATTCCTCTCCTTTGCGCAGAAAGGGCAGGCCGTACGCACCGGCCTGCCCCCTTCCATTCTGCCGGGCTTCGGCCTATGCGCCGATCTTCAGCACGATCTTGCCGAAATGCTTGTCCTCTTCCATCATCCTGTGGGCATCGACAACCTGGTCGAGGGGGAAGACCTTCTCGATGATCGGCACGATGGTCCGGTCGGCGAACTTGGGAAGCGCCCGTTTGGTGAACTCGGCGACGATCTCCCCTTTTTCGCTCACCGGCCGGGAACGGAGCACCGAGCCGATGATCTGCTGCCGCTTCACCATCATGAGGGCGAGATTGAGCTCTGCCTTGATGCCGCTCGTGACGCCGATGACGACCAGCCGCCCTTTGTAGGCGAGGGAGTTCATGTTCGGGGCCAGGTACTTCGCCCCGATATGATCGAGTATCAGGTCAACCCCCTTCTTGTTGGTGTATTCCTTGACGATCTCGCTGAAATCGGGCGTTTCCCGGAAGTTGATGACCAGGTCGGCCCCCACTTCTTTGACCCGCTCCATCTTCTCCGGCGAGGCGGTGACGATCAGTTTCGAATTGGGAGCAAGCGCCCGGCAGAGCTGAATGCCGGCGGTGTTGACCCCTCCGCCGCCGCCGTGGAGAATGGCGGTCTGGCCATCCTTGAACTCGCCGAGGATAAAGATATTGAGAAACGCCGTGATATAGGATTCGCAGACGCAGGCGGCCTCCTCGAAGCTCATGGTGTCGGGGATGAGCATCAGGTGGTCGGCATAGGCGACCGCATATTCCGCGTACCCCCCACCGCCGACCAGGGAGAGGACCCGGTCGCCGACCCGCCAGCCGGAGACGTTGGAGCCGAGTTGCTCGATCACCCCGGCAACTTCCAGGCCGAGAATCTCCGAATCACCCGGCGGCGGCGGATATTTCCCCTCCCGCTGCACCAGATCAGGACGATTGACGGATGTCGCCATCACCTTGACCAGAACCTCATTTTCCTTCGGCGACGGTTTTTCCGCCTCACCGACCTTCAGCACCTCCACACCGCCGAATCCTTCAAGCAATACAGCTTTCATGACAATCTCCCCCTTTGATGTGATATTTAAAATTAATCGCCAAGTTCTTCATTGGCCCTCTTCCGCACGAAAAAAGCCGCAAGATCTGTTTAACCGATCCGGCGGCTTCTATACAATCAGGCATTATTCCCCGGCATTCCCAAATGCATTAATTCTTCACCCTGAAATTGCGACAAAAAGTAGTCATTAATACCATCGTACACAAAATCGTGTCAACAGTTAAAGCCGATTGGTACGCAGGCCCGCTCCGTATACAATTGTTTCTTGTGATTATCGCGCTGTTATGTTAAAAACTTCCATTATCCTTCAAAGACAGGGAGGCAAAAAGACAATGAGCGAGCAGGGTCAGGTCTGTTATACTTTTGAGGCCGCTGTTGAGATGGCTGTATCAATGGAGGAAGAGGGGTTCAGGCATTATCTTACGGCAATCCGCAAGGTAACGAACAAGGGCGCCAGGGAAATCCTCAAGGACGCCGCACTGGACGAACTGGAGCACAAGCACCAGCTGGAAAAGGCCCTGATTGAGGGAAGCATGGCGGGAGTAGAGGAAATGAACCGGCCGGTCAAGACCATGAACCTTAACTACGTGCTCGCCAAGAAAGAGCTCAGCCCCAATTCCGACGCCCGGGAAGCCCTCGCCTATGCCATTCACCTGGAAACAGGTTCCATAGATTTCTACAAGCGGATGTCGGAAGGTTGCGCAGGAGCGCCGATGGCAGGAGTTTTTGAACGGTTGCTGGCCGATGAGACCCGCCACCTGCAATCCCTTGAAGACCTTTACGAAGAGCACTTCCTTACGGAAAACTGATCGCAACGGCACTGATGACGACGCACAAGTAAAAAGGGACAGGCCTTCAAGCCCGTCCCTTTTTACTTGTGCGTTGCCGGCACCAGACCATCAGCCGATCTCGACGAGACGGAGGTCGAAATTCAGATTCTGCCCTGCCAGGGGATGGTTGGCGTCAATTGATATATGGGTGTCGGTCACCTCTGTTATCACTACCGGGAAGATGTTGCCGTCCTCCTGAGTAACTTCCAGCTGCTGCCCGACTTCCGGCGCCATGCCTGCCGGCAGTTCGGTGCGCGGAACCTGGGCGACCATTTCCTCGATACGCTCGCCATAGGCTTGATCCACCGGGATGTGAACCGATTTCGTCTCATCGATATTCATACCCACGACCGCGTCTTCGAAACCGGGAATGACCTGCCCCTCACCGATGGTGAATTCCAGGGGGCCGGATGAGCAGCCGCAATCACTGTCGCTGCACTCGGACGAGTCGAACACTGAACCGTCGTCCAGTCTTCCCGTATAGTGAACCTTTACCTTATCCCCCTTCTTTGCCTGTGCCATTGTCTCCGCCTTTCGTGTAGTGGTTAAAAAAAACTGGCGAGACAATAGCAGATTAAAGGGGAATTTACCATCTTAACTTTCACCCATAAAATCAGAAATTTCCGGAATTTATTCCTTCAACTGGAAAGCGACCTTGAGCACTACCTGGTACTCGGTGACCATGCCGTCGTCCCCCACATGGCCGCGGATGTCACCCACTTCAAACCAGGAAAGCTTATCGAGGGTCTTGTGGGCTTTGTTAACTGCCGTCTGGATGGCCGCCTCGATGCCTTTTTTCGAGACGCCGATCACTTCCACTTTTTTGTAAGTTCTATCCTCACCGTACATAGCAGCCTCCCTTTGGATATGGTTATGAGGTTATGATTTAATCATAGCACTCCGCCCCCTGCTGTAAAGGGGCGGGGAATAGCCGGCAAATACCGGCTTCACATACAAGATGAATAATGCTATTAAAAATGCTGATGTTTATCTGACAAAACGGAGCAGGCATGGAAACAAGGAACGGAGTCACCCTTTTTCAGGGGCTCGTGGTGAATATCGAGCAGATGGACGTGAAGGTGGGGACAAAGGGGTGGCACACCTACCAGATCATACGCCATCCCGGCGGGGTAGGGGTTTTGCCGCTCCATGCCGACGGGACGGTCACGCTGATCCGGCAACTCAGGCCCGCGGCGGATGCCTTCATGCTGGAGCTGCCTGCCGGGCGGCTCGGCCACGGCGAAGATCCGGCGCAGTGCGGCCGGCGAGAGCTGGCAGAGGAAACAGGATTGATCGCCGCAAGCCTGGAACCCCTCGGCCTCCTCCATACCTCTCCCGGCGTCTTCGATGAGGTCGTCCACCTCTATCTGGCCACGGGTCTGACCCAGGGGGAGGCCGACCCCGAGGCCTACGAAGATATCGAAACCCTCCGTCTGCCGCTGGCAGAGGCAGTGCAGATGGCGATGGATGGCGGAATCAGCGACGGCAAGACCATTACGGCCCTGTTCCGGGCAAGCGGGAGGAGGCCATGATTCTCAAGGTTGTGGTGGGAGCCGATCATGCGGGAATGCGCCTCGACGATGGGGCAAAGGAGCTTTTTCCGCAGCTTTCCAAAACCCAGATCCGACGCATCATCGACTGGGGGGGCTGCACCATCTGTGAAGCCCTGGTGCGGGTTGCCTCGCGCCCCCTCCGGGAAGGGGACCTGATCGCCCTGGGGGTAATGGAGCCGGAACGCTGCGTCGAGATCGCCTACGGGAAGGAGGATCTGCTCTTCGAGGACGCAAACTATCTGGCCGTGAACAAGGCTGCGGGGATCAACAGCCAGCGCACCCCCTACCAGCTGAAAGGAACGGTGGAGTACGCGGTCGAAACCTATATGAAGTCGCTCGGTTCGAAAGAGCCTGCCCGGGTGATCCACCGCCTCGACCGCGGCACATCGGGGGTGATGTTCTTTCCGAAGGACAAGCGCGCCGCAACCCATATCTCTTTCCTGCTGAAAGAGGGGAAGGTGGAAAAGGTCTACTGGGCCCTGGTTGCCGGCGTGCCCGATGAAGAGCAGTGGACGGTGGATGCGCCGATAGCCAAGCTGAACAAGTTCAGGTACGGGGTGGCCCTCCCCGGCAGGGAGGCGCGCACCGCATTCCGGGTTATTTTTGTGGGCAAGGGCGCCACCCTACTTGAAGCACGCCCTTTTACCGGCAGGACGCACCAGATCCGGGTCCATCTCGTGCACAGCAACCTTCCCATCATCGGCGATACTACCTACGGCGGCGACAGCGCCGCACGCATGATGCTCCACTGCCGCTCCATGGCATTCGCCTCCAGGGACGACAAACCGGTGCAGGCAATTGCGCCGCTTGATAAAGGGTTCGAAGATATCTGCAGGAATTATGGCATTGAGACTGCGGTGTTGTAACTCTCCGCAGGGAATCCCTTGCATATCCATCGCAACCGTGCAATATACAAATATCTTAAAATCAGGAGGAATGCATGTCTAACAAGATTTTTGCAGCACTCTCCGTCTTAGCCGTTGCAGTCGCTTTTGGTGTTGTCGCCTGGGCGACCGAAGTAAAAGGAAATCAGGCCGACAACGCCCAGGTGGAGCAGAAAGCCGGATGCGACAAATGCGCAAAGCATAACAAGGCAATGATCCAGCCAGAGGCAGCAAACTGTGTGAAATGCGGTAAACCGTGCAAGGAGTGCACATGCGGCAAGGACTGCAAAGATTGCGAAAAGATGAAATCAGGCTGCAACAAGATGACCAAGGACGGTAAGCCGTGTCCGGCGGATTGTGATAAAAAGGCAGATTCAGCGAAAATATAGGTTTATTCTGCGGCAAACCCGCGCCGGGGTTTGCCGCATCCCCAACGCTCAGGCGAGCGGCCACTTGGTCGTATGCGCGTCGAATTCCTTCTCGGTTCCTATCCCCTCTCTGCTCCGCAACACCGCCCTGACCGGCGCGCCATCGCCATCCTTTATTTTAAGCGGCAGGCAGATAAGTTCGTAATTCCCCGGAGAAACGCCGTCCAGGTTCAACCCCTCCAGGATCACCGCTCCATTGTCCAGGAGGAGCCGATGCACGTCCCCGTTGCCGTCATGGCGCTCAACCGAGAGGTAATCAATGCCGACCAGCTTCACCCCCATCTCCACCAGATAGGCAGCGCCTTCTTCGGTCAGATAAGCATAGTCTTCCCAAAACCCCTGACGGACCCACAAGGCGGAATTGTCCGTTTTGAGCAAAAGCCGCTCTTCCCCTTTCAGCGGCAACCGTTTTAATTGCTCCCGGCCTATCTCTCTCACCCCGTGAACCTCAGCCAGCAGGGCTCTTCCGACCAGAAGGGTCAGGGGCAGATGGTCCACGGAAAGGCCATGGTCGTCGTAGTGGCGAGAAACGTCGATGTGAGTGCCGCTGTGGGTGGACATGGAAATGCATGAAACATTGGCTGCATCGCCCCGGGCAATCCTGGTCACCGGCTCGATCTTTACCGTCGGGTCCCCCGGATACGTCGGCATATCGGCAGATAACGGCATCGTTATGTCGTAGATCTTCATGGCCACCTCGAAACAACCGGAATGGAGATACATGATTATTATACACACCTGGACAGGATTTGCGAGGGGCGGCGGGAAACCGGCCCACGCCCCCACCTGCCGGGGATTCCCATTGACAAATCGACCTCCTTATTGCTTAATAGCTGTTCATATCAGCGTTGAATTGTTCCGTTCCATCACACACTGCCTGTAACACGAGGTGACAATGCCTGAAAAGACCGCCGTACTCCTTCTCCAGATGGGTGGACCGGATTCCATTGAAGCCGTCGAGCCTTTTCTCCTCAACCTTTTCTCCGACCGGGAGATTATCAAGATCGGACCGGCCTTTTTGCAGCCGTTCATTGCCCGGCGCATCTGCCGCAAGCGGGCGCCGAAGGTGGAAGGTTACTACTCGCAGATCGGCGGCAAGTCGCCGATCCGAGAGCTGACCGAGGCACAGGCGAAGACCCTGGAAGAGAAGCTCGGCGGAAATTTCCGCTGCTTCGTCGCCATGCGCTACTGGAAGCCCACAACCATCGATGCCCTGGCAGCCATAAAGAAAGAGGGCATCTCCCGCGTCATCGCCCTCTCCCTCTACCCCCACTATTCGCGGGCAACCACCGGCTCCAGCATCAACGAGTTGAAGCGTGTCCTGGGAGAGGCCGGGGCACGGTTCGAGGTCAGCTATGTGGACCGTTTCTACGATCACCCCCTCTACATCGCAGCCCTCACGGCAAGGATCGAGGAAGGCTTGGCGCAGTTTTCCGACCGATCTGACGTGGAGCTGGTCTTTTCCGCCCATTCCCTCCCCCAGTCTTTCATCGACGAAGGTGACCCCTATCTCTCCCATATCCTGGAAACGGTACGTCTCGTCATGGAGCGGCTGGGGAACGTGAACTATCACCTGGCGTTTCAATCGCGTGCCGGCCCGGTGAAGTGGCTGGAGCCCTCCACGGAGGAGATGATACAAAAGCTGGCAAAGGGGGGGTGCAAGGAGCTGCTCATGGTCCCCCTCTCCTTTGTCTCGGACCACATCGAGACCCTCTACGAGATCGACATCCAGTATGCGGAAGAGGCAAAAGGGCTCGGCATCGAGCATTTCCGCCGCTCGCCGTCGCTGAACACGTCCCCCCTGTTCATCGACTGCCTGGCGAACCTGGTGCATAAAACGGTGAGTAGTGAGTAGTGAGTAGTGAGTAGTGAGTAGTGAGTAGTGAGTTGTGAGTAGTGAAGGATTAAGGATGAAAATCTGCGGAATCTGCAAAGCTGAATTTGACGAAAAAGTGGTGGCACGATCGGTCTTCGCCGAGGCCGGGGAATGGCTGGCCGCCGAGGTCTGGAACGACGCCGGCGAGCTCTGCCCCGAATGCCTGGAGAACAGGGCGAGGCTGGCGATGATGTACCTGCACGAACACAATACCTGAGGAGCAAGGTTCAAGGTTCGAGGTTAGGGTTTTCCTCGAACCTTTGCCTTCGCTCCTCGTTTCGGAAAAACTGGAGGATGAATGGAGAAAATAACCATAGACGATATCAACCTCACCTTGGCCAATCCGGTGAAGCTCTCACTGAAATGGGTCGGCCAAGGGGAGCTCTTGAAGCAGCTTCTCGCAGCCTGGATGGTCATCGACGAGCGGGACATCCCCTTCAACCCCCGCCTGATCGGCAAGCCGGGGGTGGGGAAAACCACCCTCGCCTATGCCGCGGCCCGCACCCTGGGGCGCAAGGTCTATCTCTTCCAGGCCACCATGGACACCCGGCCGGAGGACCTGATCGTCACGCCGGTGATCGGCCCGGACGGCAAGATCCAGTACGCCGCCTCGTCGCTGGTTTCCGCCATGGTCAGCGGCGGTGTGCTGATCCTCGACGAGGGGAACCGGATGAGCGAAAAGGCGTGGGCTTCGCTGGCACCGCTTCTGGACGACCGGCGCTACGTTGAATCGATCATCACCGGCCTGCGCATCCCCGCCCATCCCGATTTCCGCATCGTCGTCACCATGAACGAGGACGCCTCCACCTTCGAGGTGCCGGAATACATCCATTCCCGGCTCCAGCCGCAGATCTACATAGACTTTCCCGAAGCGGACGAGGAGCTGCATATCCTCAAGGAGAACCTCCCCTTTGCCGGCAGCGCGATCCTCAAGTACGTAGTCGACTTTCTTCAGCGAGCCCATGCTGCAGACGAGCTCTATTCGGTGCGGGACGGGATCAACATAGCCCGCTACGCCCTGAAGATGATGGCCGCTACGGAGAAGGAGCCCAGGGAGCTCTTGCCGCTGGCGGTGGAGCGGATACTTGGCGAAGAAGCGCTGCGGTATTTGAGGTAACAAATTAATGATAGACCAAATTGCAGAACCAATCTTCCTATCAGTAGTCAGTTACATGTTGATATCCAAACCGCTGGCAGTCGCTAAATTGCTCGGCGGAATCTATTGGCGCATGGGGAAATTCACTGCTCTTGGCAAGTCCGACGAAACCAAGAAATATTTTTACTCACAAAACCCATTTTGGTTCCGGGTCTTGGGTTTCTTGATAGCTGGATTGCTAATAGTGTCGGGATTCGCTCAGTTGTCGAAACTACGTTGAATAAGGGGTATGCCATGTGTTCCAACCTGCTGCGCCTGGTGTTTGCGGTGGTTGTTGCCGTGCTGCTGGGGAACGGTCTGCTGGGGGTAAAGACCGCCTTTGCCCTTGCCTCGGCCATGGAGCATTCAGCAGACCTGATTACCGGTGACCCGGAATTCAAGATGGTCGAGCATCTCGTAAATGTTATCCGGGTGTGATGGAGGACTGAGCCACATGACTTTTCTAAACGTCGTCCTCACAGCCCTGGCGCTATTCACTGTCCTGGCGCTCCTGTTCGGCTTGTTCGTCATGCGAAACATGTTCATCCCCACCAAGGGTAAACGGATTGAGGCCTACCCCCACCCCACTAAGGCGCTGCTGGTCATGGATATCCAAGAGAGCGGTGGCGGCAGCAACCGACAGTCCATCCCCCTTTCCACGTCCACACCCCTTGGAGCAATGATTGCTGCAACAAACAGGGGGATCGACTGGTTCGATCAAGCCGGGATGGAGGTAGCCTATATCCGGCAGGTCTTTGGGAATGACCTCCTCACCAGGCTGCATGGAGGGCGCATACTCGCAGGGCGGCTTGAACCACGTATTGACCGCCGCATCATGATCATCAACAACAATGACTTCAAAAAGAACAGAACCGATGCCTTTTCAAACCCGAAGCTTGAACAGTTTCTTATTGCCCGTCAGGTGGATGAAGTTTTTCTGGTAGGTCTGGATGCCGCATTCTGTGTCTACTACACGGCGCTCGGGGCGCTTAATCGGGGGTACAAGGTCACGGTTATCCAGGATGCCGTCCTGACGGGACGAGACATGGCCAAGGTGCTGGAGCGGTACCGACAGAAAGGCATCAGGATCATAAACAGCCGAGAATTGACCGAACTCCCTTCCTGAGCGGAAAAGGAGCGTGGATAAGGGTCGGGAGAATACGGTGAATTCATGAATGTAGAACAGAGGTTTCCCCATGCCCCATAGACTCCATCTCGAACAATTCGGTCCAGTCCATGCCCTCCCCATCCTCCACTATCGGATGGAGTTTGCCCACCTGGTGCGGGAAGCAGTGGCGCGGCTCAAGCCCGACTGCATCTGCATCGAACTCCCACCTACCCTAAGATCCGCCTTTCTGCGCGGCATCGGCCGGCTGCCGGAAATATCCGTTCTCAGCTACGAGACAAAACCGGGGAGCAAGACGGAGGCGGCGCAGAACATCTACCTCATCATCGAGCCGGCCGACCCGCTGGTGGAGGCAGCACGGCTCGCCGTGGAGCAGGATATACCGCTTGAGCTGATCGACGTGGACCTGGACGACTATCCGCTCCACGACGAAGCCTTCCCCGACTCCTACGCGGTGCAGCGCCTGGGCCTTAAGGCCTACTACGACGAGTTCATCAGGGCTGCCCGCGCCACCCGACCCGGCAAAGCGGACCTGCACCGGGAAAAGGGGATGGCTTTCCATCTGCAAGCCCTTTCCGCAAAACATGAACGAATCCTTTTCGTCTGCGGCATGTACCACCTGGAGCGGATAAAAACTTTTTTCAGCCATCCCCAGGGAGAGCCCCTCGCCAGGGTAAGAAGGGAAAACGTCCGGCTCTTCAATCTCCATCCCGACTCCTGCCGGGAGATTCTGGCTGAATACCCGTTCCTTTCCGCTATTTTTGAGCTGCGCCGTGGCGAGCTGCCGCCGGAACCGGCAACAGATGGATTGTCCCTGAGGAAGCAGTTTAACGCCCTTGAGCTGATTCTCGGCGGGAAAAAGGACGTGCCGGAAGAAGAGGTATTGCGGCAATCCGTTATCAGAAGCACCCGCCACGTGGGGGGCGAAGGGGAGATGCCAGACCGCCAGCGTGTCGACTATCGCCTCTTTCTGGAGACCGCCCGCCACTACCGGCAGGAGACCGGCGAACCGGTCCATATCTGGCAGAAACGGGCATTCTTCCGCTTTGCCCGCAATTACGCCCTGACCTCCGGCATGCTCCTCCCCGACTTCTTCCAGATGCTCGCCGCTGCCCGCTCCTGCGTGGACGACAACTTCGCCTATGCCTTTTTCCGCCTCGCCTCCTTCACACCCTGGCAGAAGGTAGAGAGCGACATCCCCACCATCCTCCTGCACCCCGAGGATCTCTGGGCGGGAAGCCGCCGCATCCGTTTCCGCCCGAAGGAGCAGCGGCGAGGCAAGGGGCTCTCGCCGCTGGCCTTTCTCAGGAGAAAGAAGGAAAAACGTCCCGGCGAGTGGCTGGAAGGGTTCGACAACCAGTCCATCTGCTCCTACCCGCCGGAAGACCTGATCATCGAAGATTACGGCCGGTTCCTGAAACAAAAGGGGGCGAAGCAGCTCTCCGAAGAGCAGAGCCGGGTGGAGCCCTTCTCGGCCTCAATGCTCGATGGCATCGATATGCGCGAGACGCTCAGGAACATCCACGAGGGGAGGATCTATGTACGGGAAAATCAGCGGGTAAAGGGTGGGGTCGGTGGAATAGTAGTGATCTTCGACGAGGACCGGGGCAACGACAGGTATCCCTACCTCATGACCTGGCTCGGGGAACATGCACAGGAGTCGGACATGGCCTTCTACGCCACCCCGCCCGACGACAACATCGTCGGTCCCGGCATCTCCCGGTGCGAATACGGCGGCTTTCTGCTCTCCTACCCGCCGCGGCGGATGCTCGATGTCTGGAGCGATGGGGATTATTCGTTTGCACAGGGGAAATCTGAAGTGCTGCTTCTGGCGGCGCTCGATTATTCGCCTGAAAATCATGTTGTCTATGTGGCTGCGAGGCCCCCCAGAAGCTATTTCAGACAGATCGCGGCCCGGCTCGGCAAAAAGATCGTCTACATTCCTTTAGGCTCTCTGTCACCGGTTAAGCTGAAAAAGCTGCGGGTGTTCCATATCCTCTACGGACACGACAAGCGGGAAATTGCCAAAGATTACGTCTGGTAGTTGATCCCCAGCTCTTGGAGCGTTTCGGCAAGTTCCTTCGGATCGAGCGGTTTGTTCAGGTAACCTTTCACCCGCAGAGTCCGGCAGCGGCTCATGTCGCGCTCATCCTTCGAAGAGGTGACGATGATGATCGGAATATCCTTGGTTCTCTCGTCTGCCCGGATCGCCAGCAGACATTGGAGCCCGTCTATTTTGGGAAGCTTCAGGTCGAGGAGAATGAACCGGGGCATGACATACTTTTCGGCGGCAGCCTCGTTCCGGGCCAGGAACAGGTAATCGAGGGCTTCCGCCCCATCCCGGCTCACCACAACATTATGGACATTGCATTTTTTCAATGCCCGTAAGGTCAGCAATTCGTCATCCGGGTTGTCTTCAACCACCATGATCGGTTGTTCGTTCACGAAATCCTCCGCCATATTTCATATCGCATTACAGGATGAAGTTTGGCCGCTGTCGCGGAAGGTTTATGGGCGATCGATTACAAATGGGAATCCTCGACGTAACAATTCTATAAATTTAGCATGTTTATTTGCGGTGTCAAATTAATTTGAGGTTAACTAATTAATATTAATCGAGTTGGCGAGGGGTTTTCAGTTCAAACCTTGAAGTCGGACATCTCGTTGCTGAGAACTTCGATTTGGCGGGAAAGACCGGCCATGGCGCCGTCCATCACCCGGGTGGACTCTACGTTGGTTTTGGTTGACTGCTGAATGTGTTCAATGGCCGCGACAATCTGTCGGCTGCTCTCTGTCTGTACCGTGCAGGCCTGCCTGATATTCATTATCATGGTGGTAATGTCCTCGGTGGAACGGACGATCAGATTACTTGAACTGCTCTGCTCCAAGGTGGAGGACCTCACCTGGCTGGTCAGACCCTTCATCCTTTCCACTGCCGACATGATGAGTTCACTCCCGTGTCCCTGCTCCCGGGTGGCCTTGGCTATCTGCTTGACCATATCCGCAACGCGTTCCATGGCCCTGCTTATCTCCTGGCTCCCCTGGGCCTGCTCGACGGTAGTCCGGGCGATTTGACTTACCTGGTCGGTAGCCATCTGGACACCGGCAACTATCTTGTTCAACGCCTCTCCGGATCGTTGCGATAATTGTTCGCCTTCGACAATCCGCTGTTCCGACAGATTGATCGCTTTGACGGCCCGCTGGGTCTCTTCCTGCACACCCTTGATGATATCCGTTATCTCCCTGGTTGAATTGCCGGTCCGTCTTGCCAGTTCCTTAATTTCCTCAGCCACCACCGCAAAGCCCTTACCGTGCTCACCAGCCTGGGCGGCGATTATAGACGCATTCAGGGCGAGAAGGTTGGTCTGTTCGGCCAGTTCATCTATGACGAGAATGATTTTCCCGATGTTGCCGGCACGCAGGGAGAGGTTTTGTATCGCTTCAAAAGTAATGCGGGAAGAGCGGCGGATTTCACCGATACCGGATATGGTCGCCTCAACGGACACCCGTCCCGATTCCGCATCGTTGCGCACCTCTTCCGAGATAGTGGCCGTATTCAAGGCATTCCGCTCCACCTGCTTGATGGAACCGTCCATCTCCGCAACCAGCTTGGCCGTAGTGGTGGAATCGGCCATGAGATTGTTTACGCTGGCGCCGATCTGTTTTTCCGCCGCCGCCATTTCGCTGATGGATGTACTGACCTCCTCAACCGCATTGGCCAGTGCTTCAACGTGCTTTATCACCTCTTCGATGCTGGCGGACATCTCCAGAATGGATGAAGAGTTTTCGGCCGAAGAGCGGGACAGGCTTTCCACTGCCCTGGCAACTCCGTTCACCGAGGCGTTTATCTCCTGTACGGCACCCGACGTCCCCTTTACCCCTTCGGACTGGATTTCCGCAACAGAGACCCCACGTTGGGATACATCCTTGATATCACCGGAGATGCGCCGCAGTTCGCGGATCGAGACATTGACCCTTTCGGCCATGCCCGCCAGCTTTTCCAGCATGCCGTTGAAGGTGCCGCCGAGCATGCCGAGTTCGTCAACGGAATCAACCTCCACCCTTGCCGTAAGGTCTCCCTCTGCCCCCCGGTTCATGGCGGCAGCCAGGATCTGCACACGCTGCACCATTTTCCTGGCCGTCAGCATCCAGAAGACTACCAGCACTATCAGGGCATTCAGGGCAAAGGCGATAACAGCAAGGTTGGCGTAGCTTTGCATGATGGAACTGGTCGTCGGATCTGCGTAAATGGTGCGCGCAAAATAAACACCGGTTACGGCGATGATGAATCCGCTGATGAGACAAAACCGGATGAAACGGGAACCGAGTTTCAGGTTTTTTGCCATGGAGTATTCCTGGTGTTTGGTTAATGATAACTGCCGTTAAGCATTATATACTAGATAACCTCTTTGCATAGCAAGTGAAAAGCCGTAACAGAATAACATGGTTCTATTTTTCCTCAACCTGCACGGAATGTCACTGCCTTGGCTTGGTGCAGCTCACCCCTTGCGCAGCACCCGCTTATCCCCGACGCGGATGGTCACCTTTTCCTGGTCGAAATATTCCAGAAGCGGGATCATGAACTTGCGGGAAAGCCCGGTCAGCTCCCGGAACTCGGGCGGAGTGATCTCCCCCTTTGCCTTGAGGTGGCAGATCAGTTTCTCCCGGATCTCCGTCAGAGGCTGTGGCGCGTAAAACACATCCCCCTTGATCTTGGCCGCCCGCCCCTCGCGGGAGAGGAAGTTGAGGTGTTCCAGCGCCTGCTTCTCCGTGCATTTGAACCAGTCGCACAGCTCCTTGATGGTCGGAGGCTCCATTCCCCCCCGTTGCAGGGCCGCCTCGATTTTTGCCTGGACCCCCGCCTGACCTGCGGTCGCCTCACCCTTGCGCCCCGGCAGCTTTACGATGTCCCGCTCGGAGACGGCCTTCCCTTCTTTTTCCAGGGCTGCCAGGAGCGGTCCGAAAAAACGGGGATCGCTCCGCTTGGGGATGCGCGACTTGAGCTCTTCCTTGCCGATGCCGTCTTTCATCGGGTTGTCGCGGAGAAAGCTTTGCAACTCTTCCATCAGCTTTGCCTTAAGGGTATCGAATGCCCCCTTGCCGATGAACATGCGCGGCTCGCGTACCACCTGGAGCACCTCCCCCGATGAAAGGAGTGCTGCCAGGACCGCATCGATCCTTTTCGCCGACATTCCGGTGCGGCTGACCATCTCGTCGAGGGAAAGGCCGGAAAGGAGGCTGGCGGCGACGAGGAGCCGGATCTTTTCCGCCTCGCTCCCCGCCTCGATCTCCTGGAGCAGCGCCAACGCCTCAGCCGAGCGCCTGCGCCGTCTGGGCGGGTCGGGATCGAGGACTGCTCCGCCGCCAAGGGTGGCCTGGGGCGAATAGGTGCGGAGCACGAATGGGTCGCCGGGGAGGAGGAGCACGGGCTTGGCCAGACGGAGCTGCGCATAGGCCGTCTCGCCAGGCTGAAGGGTGTTGCGGTCGAGGAGGATCACCTGCGCCGGCACCTCGTAGGTAGCGGAGTGGAGACGGAGTGTGGCACGGTGCTTCAGCTCCCGGGGCGCCGAGCTGAGGTAGTTGAGGCGCACATCCACGGCGCGGGTCGGGCGATAAAGTCCCTTGGGAACCACAACGTCGCCCCGCTCCACCTCGGTATGCTCTACCCCCTGGAGATTGACTGCCAGACGCTGACCGGCCAGCCCCTTGTCGGTTTTTGCGCCGTGGGCCTGGATGCCCCGCACCCGGCACGAAAGCCCGGCGGGAAGTAGTTCCACCTCGTCGCCGACGTTGATCTCGCCGGAGAGGAGGGTGCCGGTGACCACGGTGCCGAAGCCGGTGACGGTGAAGACCCGGTCCACAGGGAGCCGGAAGGGCCCGTCGTGCCGCTTCTCCTCCACCTCCGCGGCCAGCCGCGCCAGCTCTTGCTTCAACTCCACCAGCCCGGCGCCGGTACGCGACGACACCGGAATAATCGGCGCCTCCGCGAGAAAGCTGCCGGCAAGGTAGTCGCGCACCTCTTCCCCAACCAGCCCAAGCCAGTCACTATCCACCAGATCGCACTTGGTCAGCGCCACCAGTCCCTTCTTGACGCCCAAAAGCTGACAGATCTCCAGGTGTTCGCGGGTCTGGGGCATGACTCCCTCGTCAGCGGCAATAACCAGCATCACCAGGTCCATGCCGCCGACACCGGCCACCATGGCACGGACAAAGCGCTCATGCCCCGGCACATCTACGATGCCGAACCGGATGCCACCAGGCAGTTCCAGGTGGGCAAAGCCGAGCTCGATGGTGATGCCGCGCGCCTTCTCCTCCTTGAGCCGATCGGTGTCGATGCCGGTGAGGGCCTTGACCAGCGAGGTCTTGCCGTGGTCGATGTGGCCGGCCGTGCCGAGAATCAGGTGTTTCATACAATTACCCTCATAAAACCTCAGAATGGTGTCAATCCTTGAACTGCAACTGATACAGCCGGTAATAGAGCCCCTTTGCCGCCAGCAGCTCCCGGTGGCGCCCTTCCTCCATCTTTTCGCCCCGGTGGATGACGACGATCCGGTCGGCGTCCTGAATGGTGGAGAGGCGGTGGGCCACCACCAACGAGGTCCGGCCGGAGAGAAGACCTTTGAGCCCCTTCTCGATCAGCCTTTCTGCTTCGCTGTCGACGCTGGCGGTCGCCTCGTCGAGGACTAGGATCTCCGGGTCGAAGGCCACCGCCCGGGCAAAGGAGATGATCTGGCGCTCCCCGGCGGAAAAGTTCACCCCCCGCTCCCGCACCTCTTCGCTGAAACCGTTGGAAAGGCGGCTGATGAAGCGGTCGGCGCCGACCACCCGGGCCGCCTGCGCCATCCGCTCCCCTGCCCGTGCATCGCCGAGAGCGATGTTATAGGCAATGGTGCCGGTGAAGAGGTAGGGGTCCTGGAGCACGATGCCGATTTTCCTGCGCAACTGGTCAAGGGGGAGGTCGCGGATGTCGACCCCGTCGATGGTGATGGAGCCGCGATTCACATCGTAAAGCCTCGACAGAAGCCTTGTCACTGTCGTCTTGCCGCCGCCGGTCTCCCCGACGAGCGCCACCTTCTCCCCCCGCTTGAGCCGGAGATTGAATCCCTTGAGGACATACTCTTCACCCTGGTAGGCGAACCAGACGTCCTTGAATTCGATGAAGGATGGGGATGGTTCCATTACCCGGTGCTCCGCGCCACCCTTTTCCAAGGGGAGAGGGGCTTCAATGGCCCCCTCTCCCCCGGTGGACCCAAACAGCGGGCCTAAAGGAGAGGGTTGGGGTGAGGGGGAAGATTCCGTGTCTAGCAGCCGGTATATCCTTTCCAGTGCCGCCATCGCCCCCTGCATGATCGAATACTTGGCCGACAGATCGCGGATCGGCGAGAAGAACTTCTCGATGTACTGGATAAAGGCGACCAGCGCGCCGAAGGTGAGGCTGCCGTGGACGATCTCTCCCCCTCCGTACCAGATGATGAGGCCGACCGCCACGGCAGAAAGCGCCTCGACCAAGGCGTAGAGGGCCGCATCCCAGGTGATGACCGGCAGGTTGGCATCCCGGTAAGCGGCGTTGAGACGGCGGAATTCCTCCTGCTCCGCGCGCTGCCGGTTGAAGAGCTGCACCACCGCCATGCCACCGATGTTTTCCGCCAGGAAGGTGTTGAGGTTGGCCAACCTTGCCCGCACCTGGCGGAAGGCGGTGCGCATCCGGTTACGGAAGGTGAAGGCGATCCAGAGGAGGAACGGCAACACGGAAAAGGTAACCAGCGACAGGCGCAGGTTCATCCAGAGCATGATGCCGACGATCCCCGCCAGCACGAGCACGTCGCCGACTACGGTGATGATCCCGGCGGCGAACATCTCCCCCAGCACCTCCACATCGCTGGTGAGCCGCGTCACCAGGCTCCCCACCGGGGTGCGATCGAAAAATCGTGTGGAAAGCCGCTGGATATGGCTGAACAACTCAATGCGCAGGTCGAACATGACCCTCTGCCCCAGGTACTGGAGATAGTAGACCTCGATAAAGGTGAGGAGCGACTCGGCAAGAATCAGGGCCAGGTAGTATATGGCAACTAGCGGCAGACCCTCCATGCGGCCGGCAACAATATGGTTGTCGATGGCGATCTTCAAGAGCCAGGGCTGGGCCAGCTTGGCCGCCGCCAAGAGCGGCAGAATGAGCAGCGTGCCCCCCACCAGCCGCCGGTAGGGGAGGACATGGCGGATGAAGCGCGCCATGAGCCGTCGATCGTAGGCCTTGCCGACTATTTCGTCTTCATAAATGCTGCCGAAGTGCATTCAAAACCCTTTTAGTTCTGCCACGGAGACGCAGAGGCACGGAGAAAAACAAAACTTTATTTCAAGGATATTCATGATAACAAGCAGTTAAAGGAGATGCACGGATTGCGTTCATCCTGCAAAACACGCATTAAGATTCTCTCTGCGTCTCCGTGTCTCCGTGGCAGATTTTCAGTATTTCTCGATCTCCGCCCACAGCTGCTGCTCCCTGTGAATCGCCGCATACCGGCCGCCCAGAGCCTGCAGTTCCCCGTGGCTCCCCTGCTCGACGATCCGCCCCTTGTCCAGGACAATGATCAGGTTACAGTCGCGCAGGGCCGAGAGACGATGGGAGACGATGAGGACGGTACGGTCGCCGAAGTAGTCGGCAAAGCCACGAAGGATATCCTCCTCGGTCCGGGCGTCCACCGCCGACAGGGGGTCGTCAAGGATGAGGATTGCCGGATCCTTCAGCAGTGCCCGGGCTATGGCGGTCCGTTGCTTCTGGCCGCCGGAGAGAGTGACCCCACGCTCCCCGACCAGGGTCGCATAGCCGTCGGGAAACCGCTCTATATCCCCCGCCAGGCTTGCCAGGCTGGCAACGGCCTCGATCTCCTCTGCTGTCGCGCCTTCTTTTCCGTAAGCGACGTTGTCGCCGACGGTGCGGGAAAAGAGAAAACTCTCCTGGGGGACGAAGCCGATGGCCTCGCGCAGCTGCCGAAGCGGAATCCGGTTGATGTCCACCCCGTCGATGAAGAGCCGGCCGTCTGTCACCGGGAAGAGGCGGGGGATGAGTCGCATCAGGGTCGATTTGCCGCTGCCGATAGGGCCGACAATGCCGACGCGCATCCCCTTGCGGATCGACAGCGAAATATCCTGCAAAAACGGCTCGCTGTCATAGGTGAAGGAAAGGTTGCGGAACTCGATGTTCCCCGCAATCTTACCCATGGCCGCGGGCTGCGCCGGCTCCCTGATGGTCGCTTCGGCATCGAGCACCTCGTTGAGCCGGGACATGGAGGCGGCGCCACGCTGGATGAGATTGAGGATCCAGCCGAGCATCAGGGTCGGCCAGACGAGCATGGCCAGGTAGCCGTTGAAGGCAACGAAGTCGCCGAGGGTCAGTTCCCCGGAGATGACACGGCTGCCGCCGATGAAGAGGACGATGAGCGTTCCCAGTGCACCGGTGGCGGCCATGATCGGGATCATTGCCCCCCTGATCCTGGCCATCCCCATGTTGCAATCAAGATAGCTCCGACTGATGCCGCGAAACGCCTCGATCTCGGATTCTTCCCGACAGTAAGCCTTGATCACCGCGGCAGCGGAGACATTTTCCTCAACCCGGCTCGTGAGCCGTGACAGCTCTTCCTGGCCCCTGCGCGAAAGGTGGAACATGGAGGCACTCATCCTTTTTACCGCGAAAATGGTCAGCGGAAAGGGAATGATAGCCCAGATGGTGAGGTAGGGACTGATATGGACCATGAGAAAAAGGGCAGCCAGGTAGACGATCGTGGTATTGATCACATTGAGCACGCCGAAGCCGAGCAGCATGCGGACATTGGTCAGGTCATTGGCAAAGCGGGAGAGAATGTCGCCGGTCCGCTCGCGGGAGAAGTAGGGAAGGTCCAGGGTGAGGAGTTTTGCGTAGAGGTCCTCGCGGATCATGTACTCGATGCAGCGGCCCGCATGGAGCAGGGTGGTGCGGGAAAAGATGCGGACAATCCCCTGAAGAAGCGCGGCGCCGATTATCAAAGCGGCGTAGTAGGCCGGAGTATGCGGTGTGGCGAGCGGTTGGCGCAGAGCGTCGATGGCCAGCTTCAACAGCCAGGGAATAAGCAGGGCAAAGCCGTTGGTGCCGACCAGGAAGAGCGCACCGAGAAGATAACCTCTGCGGCTTTCGCGAATATACCGTATGAGAAGGGAAAACTCTCGAATAGCGCACCTTGTAGAGTTGTCTCAAGAAAAGTGAAGTTGCCTGATGACAGTCTGCGTCCCGCTACTTTTGCTGCAGGGTAACGTAAGCACTGCTGCGGTGCTCGGCAAAAGTGAGATGGGCGAGCATCGTATCCCTGGCCCGCTCCGCGTCACGGTCACGGATCGCCTCAAACACCGCCCGGTGATGCAGAAAAAGGTTCCGGTGATCCTCTTCGGTAAGATAGACTGCGCGCCAGACACCCCGCTGGAACTCCCTCATGGTATCTAAAATGCTCTGCATGAGGTGGAGCCAGACCACGTTGTGGGTTGCCTGGGCAATGATGATATGGAAATTGGCATCAAGATCCTGTGACGGTTTCATCTCCTCCAGGTTACGCTCCATCTCCCCGACAATCCGCTCCAGCTTGCGGAGGTCTTCGGGGAGGGCCCGCTGGGCAGCATAATAGGAGGTCCAGGCCTCTATGCATTTGCGCACCTCGATCACGTCTAGAGCCCTCGCCTGTTCTCCCTTGATCAGCTCGGCGAGGGGGCTGCCCGCGGAGATATCCACCAGGGACTTGACGATGGTCCCGCCACCCTGATAGGACATGACCAGTCCCGAAGAGGTCAGGATATTGAGCGCCTCGCGCACCGAAGGACGCGACACGCCGAACATCTCGGCAAGTTCGCGTTCGGGAGGGAGCTTGTCACCGGGGGAAAACTCCCCGGCAAGGATCGAGGAACGGATCTGTTCGGCAATTTGCGCAGAGACTTTTTTCGGACGTATGGGTTTGAAAACCATTGAATTTCCTGACATGGAGCGGTAGAGAGCGAAGTTCAGAAATACAACAGATTCTCACGGATTGCAATATCATTTGAGGATGCCGCGCTGACCGGCGACCTCATTCGTTTCTCCTCTGGTTATGAACTGCGTTTATTCCCGGCCTGTCGAAAAATTTGGCCGGGGGATGTGCCTCCCCCCGGCCATGAAAGGAGCACACATGGCAGTATGTGCTCGCCCAACACCCTTCAAATTCGGTTTATCATCTCTGGTTGACCGGACTTCAACTCCTGAGCAGTGCGGCTATCTGTTCTATGTTTTACTAATCTGTATATCGAAAATAAAATTGAGTTTTGCAACTTGTATTACCAATTACTATTTTTAGCAAAAACCCGCCAAGCGTTTTTCACTTACCCGTAAAAACTCTGTTGACAATGGGATTTAAGGTGTTTATGGTAATATGTAATGTGGTTATACATTTTGCAGTTATGGTATAAGCAGGCGTCAGATCAGCACGCTTCAACAAAGCGGCTGGCTCCGGATTAAAACGCCTTTCCTACTCCAATGAAACATTGGCTTAGCATTAGCAGTGCTGTTCATCCCGACGCTTTACAGTCTTTAAATTAAATACAACCAATAGATGTTTATCTCGAAGTGCGAAAATAGAAAGGGGGCAATACTCCATGTATGAACAATTCAAGCTCAGGGCAGAGGGGGTTGGCGCAGAGGTACATCGCTTCAGAACCAAGGGAGATGCTCTCGGCTTCATCCTGACGTTCCTGCAGCAGGAAGGTACGGCCGATGCGCCGCAATCCTATGCGGTCTGGGCCGACGGCCCGTTTTTGACCGGTATCGACACTGCGCAGCTTAGCGGGAAAGTTCCCGGGCTCAGCTTTAACGTCAGCCGCCAGACAGCCGCTGATTCCAGGATCGGCATCAGCGAGGCGGGCTGGGCATTAACGGATACCGGCTCACTGGTGGCGGACCAGACCGCTGTCGAGCAGAGGCTGGCAGCAACCCTGCCTGTCATCCATATAGCCCTGATCGGGACAAACAGGATCCTGCCCGATAAAACCGCGGTCTTCAGCAGGATCACCCCCGAGACAAGCAGGTACATCGCCTTTATCACCGGGCCGAGCCGGACTGCCGACATCGAGCGCGTACTCACCATCGGCGTGCATGGCCCGAAGCGACTGGTCATCGTCTTTATCGATGAGCTGGAAGGAGTTGCCGAATGAAAAGTGATTTCAAGGAATCCATCGACAGGGCTGTCAACAATGCCAACCTCACGGGAGCGCTCGGAAAATTTTCCGAGGCCTACAAGGTCAACCGCGCCAAGGCCTATGAGGGGATCGACTTTGAGCTGCTGCGGACCACCATCGCCGAGCGGAAGTCCCATGCCGCATCACATCTGGACCTGATGGCGGCCGCTTTCACCCGGAACGCCGAAGCCCTTGGCGCCAAGGTTTTCCAAACCAACAACCCAGAAAAGGTCAAGGAATACATCCTCAAGGTTGCCAAAGAAAACAACGTTAAAACCGTGGTCAAATCCAAGTCCATGGCCACGGAAGAGATTCATCTCAACAGTTATCTGGAAAAGGCAGGCATCGCGGTCGGGGAAACGGACCTGGGAGAATGGATCATCCAGTTGGCCGGGCAGACACCATCCCACATGGTCATGCCCGCCATCCATATGACCAAAGAGGAGGTTTCCGATCTCTTCAGCAAAGAGGTCAATGAGCGCCTGACCACCGACATCCCGAGACTGGTCGAGGTGGCCCGCAAAGAACTGCGCTCCAAGTTCCTGGCAGCAGACATGGGCATCACCGGCGGGAATATCGCGGTTGCCGAAACCGGGAGCATCGTCCTCGTTACCAACGAGGGTAACGCCAGGATGGTCACCACCCTGCCGAAGATCCATATTGCCCTGGTCGGCATCGAAAAGTTCGTTGAAAAATTTGCCGATGTCGTCCCTGTGTTAACGGCACTGCCGCGGAGCGCCACGGCCCAGCTCCTGACCAGCTATGTCTCGATCATCACCGGTCCGGCACCCAACACCGACGGCTCCATGAAGGACCTGCACATCATCCTCATGGACAACCGCAGGACCGAGATGGCTAACGACCCCAAATTCAAACAGGCTATGCAGTGCATCAGATGCGGCTCATGCCTGAACGTTTGTCCGGTCTTCCGCCTCGTCGGCGGTCACGTTTTCGGCAAGATCTATACCGGCGGCATCGGCACCATTCTCACCGCCTGGTTCGATGAACTGAAGAAATCCGAGGAGATTCAGGGCCTCTGCATCCAGTGCGGCAACTGCAAGGAGATCTGCCCGGGCAAAATCGATATTCCCGAGCTGATTATGGAGATCAGGCGGCGCCTGGTGCAAAAAGAGGGGCTGCCACTGCTGCAAAAAGCGATCTACCGCGTGGTTAACAACCGCAGACTCTTCCACGGCATGCTGCGGGCGGCCTCCATAGCCGGCAAGCCGCTTGCTTCGGGCAAGTTCCTCCGCCACCTGCCGCTGTTCCTGGCAGACTTGACCTCCGGCCGCAGCCTGCCCGCCATTGCCGCGGAGCCGTTCAGGGACCGGTTCAAAAACATCAAGCAGCCTAAACTGAAAGAAAAGGCCGCCTTTTATGCCGGCTGCCTGATCGACTTTGCCTATCCGGAAATGGGAGAGGCACTGGTCAAGATTCTCAACAAGGCCGGTATCGAGGTGGTATTCCCGGAGGAGCAGACCTGCTGCGGTGCTCCCGCCCGCTACAGCGGGGCCTATGAGGTAGCTGAAAAGAATGCCGTCGACAACATCAAGGCCCTCCTGAGCGAGGATGTGCAGTATGTCATTTCAGCCTGTCCGACTTGCACGGTAGCGTTAGCCCATGAATTCATCAGCACCTTTGAAAGCCTCGGGCAGACCGAATGGATGCCCCGGGCAAAGGAACTGGCCGGGAAAACGGTCGACTTTTCCTCCCTGGTCAAAAAGCTGGTGGATGAGGGGCGCCTGACCCTGAAAGAAGGCCGAAAACTCGGCAAGGTAACCTATCACGACTCCTGCCACCTGAAGAGGACGCTGCATGTGTTCGAAGAACCGAGGGAACTGTTGAACAAGGTGGGATACGAGCTGACCGAAATGTTCGAGTGCGATACCTGCTGCGGCATGGGCGGGTCCTACTCGATCAAGCTGCCGGAGATATCAGCCCCGATCCTGCAGCGCAAACTGACGAACATCAAGGAGACCGGTGCGCCGGTCGTCGCCATGGACTGCCCTGGCTGCGTCATGCAGATCAGGGGTGGCATGGACCAGGACGGCGCCGACATCAGAGTACGGCACACCGTGGAGCTGCTGGCCGAACAGCTGGAGGATTGAGGCTGACACGGCGCAACATATCATTAAACGTATATGTTGACAAAATACATCGTAATATGTTATCGCTTTTTTAGTATCAATAAAAGAATGGATTAATACCGTTAAATTTAGAGCAACATAGCAACACCGCGTTTAGTATAAATAAAAATCCTCTCCTTTTCATCAGCAGTCGCTATCGTCATGGTTTTTGCCATTCCGTCAATGAAGAGGGAAAGGAGTTTCAATGAAGCACTCCAAGATGACACTCTCCACCGAAACGATGAACCTCGACTTCGTTCGCAAGGTGGAGGCCCTCTCCGGCAGTTCGGTACGGCGCTGCTTCCAGTGCGGCAAATGCACGGCCGGTTGCCCCATGCGAAGCTTCATGGAACACCCGCCCAACCGGATCATGCGCCTGTTGCAGCTCGGCCAGTGGGAGCGGATCCTGGCCGGTCGAAGCATCTGGTACTGCGCCTCGTGCGAGACCTGTTCCACCCGCTGCCCCAACAAGGTGGACCTGGCAGCGATCATGGATGCGCTGCGCAAACTCTCCTGGGACGCCAACGGCCCCTCCAAGGAGAGCTAT